>Ga0194113_10002064_pt1 | contig 27556 bp, 29 predicted proteins | sample TA2MahC200mmetaG_FD_146193 | JGI IMG/M metagenome (GOLD analysis project Ga0194113, IMG submission 146193) | Freshwater microbial communities from Lake Tanganyika, Tanzania - TA2015017 Mahale Deep Cast 200m | ecosystem: Environmental > Aquatic > Freshwater > Lake | place: Tanzania: Lake... | reverse complement strand
CCACCAGCACCAGCGCCGGCCGCGGGGAAGGCTCATGCAAGAGGGGCTGCTCGAGAGGTTGCAGCATGCGGGCCTGGCTCTGATCCAGCAGCTCCGCATCCCAGAGATGGCCGGCGCCATCCACCACAGCAAAGCGATCGCCCGGGGAGTAGCGCAGCACTTTGCGGAGATAACGGCTGTGCTCCGGGCTCAGGGCCAGGCAGCCCTGGGCATCGATCTCCCGCAGCCGCGCCGGCGGGATCAACACACGCCGGCGTTCCCGGGCCATCGTCAGGCGTCGGGATCGGAGAGGCTGGTGAAGGGGTTATCGGGCTGATCCTCCACGGGCCAGTCGTCGTTCACACCACCGATCAGCAACTCCTCGATTTCCACCACATCGGTATCGAGCTGGCGCAGGGTGTTGATCAGCACATCGAGGGCGAGGGCATCGCTGGTGCCGAGATCAAGCCAGCAGCGGGCCCATTCGCTGCGGTATTCCATCTCGCCCATGTTGTGCATCAGGGCCGGCATGGCCCGCGCGGCCGTGTCGGTGTCGTAAGCCATGCCGCTCAGCTCAGCCCCCTCCTCCTGCACCTGCAGGTTTTCAGCGTTGAAACCGCCGAGCTTGCCCAGAAAAAACCAGCTGTCGAACACCGTGTCGATGTAGCCGCGCTCTCCCTGGCCGGGGGCATGGCTGAAGCGCAACCAGATCCAGCAGTTGAAGGGATCGAATTCGCGAAAGCGGATCTCCATCGGGGCAGGCACAACGCAGCATTACCTCCATCAAACATGCTGAGGCACCCGCAGACTGGGAGCACCTGCCAACCAAGGCGCCTTCGATGCTCGAGCTGAGGTCGCTGCACTACCACCCGGCCACGGCGGCGCAACCGGTGCTGCGGGGCCTGAATCTGCAGTTGCAGGTGGGCGCGCCCGCCCTGGTGGCCGGCCGCAGCGGCTCAGGCAAATCCACGCTGCTGGAGCTGATCTGCGGTTTAGCGGAACCCACCGGTGGCCGCAGCGGCGGCTCGATTCTCTGGAACGGTGCGGTGCTCAGCGCCCGGCAGCGGCGCTGGCTGTGCGGCCTGCTCTTTCAGTTTCCCGAGCGGCATTTCCTCGGCCTGAGCGTGGGCCAGGAGCTGAAGCTCGGCCAGCGGCGCGTGCCCTCAGAACAAGTGGAGGCCGTGCTGCACCAGGTGGGGCTCGATGGCATCTCGCTGCAGCAGGCGCCGGAAGCTCTGAGCGGCGGCCAGCAGCGCCGGCTGGCCCTGGCCGTGCAACTGCTGCGCAACCCCAAGGTGTTGCTGCTAGATGAACCCACCGCCGGGCTGGATTGGTCGGTGCGCGGCGAGATTCTGGATTTACTGGCGCAGCTGGGGCGCGAGCGGGTTCTGTTGGTGGTGACCCACGAACCCGAGCTGTTCGAAGCCTGGGTGGCACCGGAGCAGCGCCACCGGCTGGAGGGAGGCCTGTTGCTGCCGCTGGAGCCGGCCGTGCGCTGAATACAGTGCCTCCGGGTGCAATACAACAGGCCATGGCGGATCAGTTGGTGCGGGCAACGGCGGCCGGCGGCGGCATCCGCCTGGTGGCAGTGAGCACCAGCACCACCGCCCGCTACGCGCGGCGGCGCCACAACCTCTCCTTTCTCACCACCGCGCTGCTGGGCCGCGCGATGACCGCTGGCCTGCTGCTGGCTAGCTCGATGAAGGTGCGGCACGGACGGGTGAACCTGCGCATCGCCTCCGATGGCCCCCTGCGGGGCCTGATGGTGGATGCCGGCCGCGACGGCACCGTGCGCGGCTACGTGGGCAACCCTGAACTGGAGCTGGATCTGGTGCAGGAAGCCGATGGGCTGCACCACTTCGATTTCAAACAGGCCACGGGCACCGGCTATCTGCATGTGGTGCGCGATCTGGGTGAAGGCGAGCCGTTCAGCTCCACCGTGGAACTGGTGAGCGGCGGCATCGGCGACGACGTGGCTTCTTATCTCCTGCACTCCGAACAGACGCCTTCCGCGGTGTTTGTGGGCGAGCAGATCGACAGCTCAGGCCTCAAGCATTGCGGCGGTGTGCTGGTGCAGGTGCTGCCCAAGGCAGCCCGTGAGCCGGCGCTGGTGGCCCTGCTGGAGGAGCGCTGCAAGGAAATCACCGGATTCAGCGAGAAGCTGGCTGCCTGCGAGGGCAACCTGGAATCTCTGCTGCGCGAGATCTTCCCGGATCTCGATCCGCAGCTGCTCGACGACGCCGAAGCCAGCCAGGAGATCAGCTTCCACTGCCCCTGCAGCCGCAAGCGCAGCGTGAACGCCCTGAAGCTGCTCGGCCAGAGCGAACTCAGCGAGATGCTCGCCGAAGACGGCAAAGCCGAACTCACCTGCCACTTCTGTAATGAGATCTACGAAGTGGGCAGTGGCGAGCTGCAGGAGCTCATCAACGAACTCGCCGCAGCCTGAGGTTCAGGCGATCAGTAAAGCAGCGAGCACGAGCAAGACCAGCGCCGGCAGGCTCTGAACCTGCGGGGGTGCGAGCGGCAAGCCCAACGGCAGGGACGGATCAATGGCGCTCACGAGTAGGCCGCCCAGGAGCAGGCCGAGGCTGAGCGACGACACGCTCCAGCCCACCGCCGGTAGCAAGCGCCCCAGGCGCCGCTGCAGATTCACCACAGCCAGCACCGTGGCAAAGGCCAGTACCAGCTCCGCATTGGCGGGCGGTGTGAGCAACAGGATCCCCAGCAGGATCGCGCCACCAGCCAGGGGGAACCAGCGCTCGCGCCCTTCAGCCAGGGCAAAGCTCGGCAGTGCCGGTGCGCTGAGGTTGAGGGCCGGCCGCGGCAGGGCGGGCAGGCTTGGCAGCGCGGGACGTGATGGCTTGGCCGCTGCGGGTTTGGCAGCAGGCTTGGCGGCTTCTCGCTGCGAGGCATTGAGCGCTGCGGTGCTCACCTTGCCCTGCTGCCGCTCCTTGAGCCGGTCCATCAGCACGGCGTCATAGGCGGCTTCGATGCGCGCCCGGGCCATAGGGTCTTCGCCCACCTCAGCCAGGCGGGCCTGCTTGGCCTCCTGCACGGCATCGAAGCTGGCATCGGGGCTGATGCCAAGACGCTCGTAGGGATTGAGCGAGCCGGGCTGGGCAGGGCCACCGGTTGGATCAGTTCCCTGGGTCATGCCGCGGCTGGAGGTGTCAGTGCGATGGGTTCAGCCTAGAGAGGGAGCGCGGACAAAGCCTGGGATCAGAACAGTGGTTCGCTGTGGCGATAGCCCCCTTCGAGCTGAAGCAGGCGGCGCTGCTGCTCGGCTTCATCGCGCTGCAGCCAGCAGCGGCGCTTGAGCAGGGGCATCTGAGGGGGGAGGTGGCTGCCTTCGCGCATTTCCACCGCCGCCGAACCCGGCGTGGAGCCGGGCACGAAATTCACGTAGTCGCACCCACCATCGTTGCGGGGTCGTACAAGCCAGAGGGGCCTCGCCATCGCCAGAACCGCCGTTGTGACCTTTCTTCGTAAAGATTCTGGCGGGGCCCCGAGGCAGCCGTGGCTTGCGGGCGGGATCCGGTGGAGATCAGCAGGGGATTGGAGCGCGATCAGAGCGCGATCGGCTCCACACCACTCACCACCGGCGCCACAGCGCTCAGCTCGAGATCGGGATGGTCCTCGCCCAGCTGGTTGAGGTTCCACTCGTTCTTGAACAGCAGCACCGGCCGATCCCAGGCATCGCGCACGGTTTTGCAGTTGAAGATGCGGCCCACCTTCTCCAGCGCCGGCCAGCCGCCCACCACCCAACGCGCCACCGAGAAGCCCAGGGGCTCCAGGCGGGTCTGCACGCCGTATTCGTTTTCCAGGCGGTATTGCACCACCTCCAGCTGCAGCTGACCCACCGCCGCCAGGATCGGATCGCGCTTGCTCTGGTCGGTGTCGTAGAGGATCTGCACCGCTCCCTCTTCTCTCAGTTCGTTCACGCCCTTGCGGAAGCTCTTGAAGGCTGAGGGGTTGGGGTTGCGCAGCCAGGAGAAGATCTCCGGGCTGAAGCAGGGGATTCCCTCGTATTCCACCTTCGGCCCCAGATACAAGGTGTCGCCGATGGCGAACATGCCGGGGTTGTTCAGACCGATCACATCACCGGGGTAGGCGTCGTCCACCACCTCGCGGTCTTGGCCGAACAGCTTCTGGGGGCGGGAGAGGCGAATCGTCTTGCCGGTGCGGGCGTGCTGCACCGTCATGTCTTTTTCAAACTTGCCGCTGCACACCCGCACAAAGGCCACGCGGTCGCGGTGGCGGGGGTCCATGTTGGCCTGGAGCTTGAACACAAAGCCGCTGAAGCCGGGGCGCACCGGCTCGATCTCACCGGCGCTGCTGCTGCGGGGGATCGGCTTCTGCGCCAGCTCGAGAAAGGCATCAAGGAAGGGGCGCACGCCGAAGTTGGTCATCGCCGATCCGAAGAACACCGGGCTGAGCTCACCGGCATGCACCAGCTCGAGATCAAGCTCATTGCCGGCAGCCTCCAGCAGCTCCAGCTCCTCGAGGGCCGCATCCAGCAGCTCAGGTTCCACGGCGCCGCTGCTGCGCGCTTCCTCCACGCTCAGCACCTTCTCTTCCGAAGTGCGGCCGCGCTCGGCCCTCAGGAACAGGATCACCTGCTGGCTGCGGCGATCGATCACGCCGCGGAAGCGATCGCCGCTTCCGATCGGCCAGTTCACCGGCCAGCAGGCCAGCCCCAGCTCCTGTTCGATCTCATCGAGCAGCTCGAGGGGCTCACGCCCCGGACGATCCATCTTGTTGATGAAGGTGAAGATGGGGATGCGCCGCATGCGGCACACCTCAAACAACTTGCGGGTCTGCGGCTCAAGGCCTTTGGCCGCGTCTTCCAGCATCACCGCGTTATCGGCGGCGGCGAGGGTGCGGTAGGTGTCCTCCGAAAAATCTTGGTGGCCGGGGGTATCCAGCAGATTGATCGTGCTGCCGCTGTAGTCGAACTGCAGCACCGTTGAGGTGATCGAGATGCCCCGTTGCTTCTCCAGCTCCATCCAGTCGGAGGTCACTTTGCGCTGCTCGCCCTTGGCCTTCACAGCACCGGCCTGCTGAATCGCACCCCCGTAGAGCAGCAGCTTCTCGGTGAGCGTGGTTTTACCCGCGTCGGGGTGGGAGATGATCGCGAAGTTGCGGCGACGCGCCACTGCCTCGGCCAGGGCCTGAAGCTCGGGAGTGGCGGCAGTAGCAGAGGTGCTGGTCATGGGGCCAGCCTCTCAGAAGAGCTGTCCCCAAACCTCGAAGTAGCGGTCTTCCAGCGCCGCCACCTGGAGCTGATCAGCCAGCCCGGCCTCGTGCAGCTGCTGCTGCACCTCCTCGGGGGTGAAGGCGGCATGCAGCGAAGCGATGTAGTCGTGTTGGAGCACCGCGGGGGCATCAGCCAGATGAAGCTGCTGCAGCGCCAGGGCCGCCTGGGGTGTGGCGGGGCGGCGTAGATCCTTGATGTAGACGCAGGCGCCTGGCGCTGCCAACTGCGCCACGCTGCGCCAGAGCACCTGGGGATCGTGCAGATGGTGCAACAGGCTGTTGCTCACAACGGCCGTGTAGCCCCCGGGCAGATCAGCCGCCGGCAGGCAGACCTGCTCGAACCGCAGCCGCCCCTGCAGATGGGGTTGCTCGGCCAGCTGCTGCAGGGCCGGAGCGAGCATCGCGGCGGCGCCATCGATCCCCAGCACCGCAGCACCGCTGTAGCGCTCAGCCAGGCGAAAGCTGATGTTGCCGGGGCCGCAACCGAGATCCACCAGCCGCTGCCCCAATCCCCGGGGAAACAACTGCTCCAGGCGCTCAATCAGCGCCTGATCGCTGGCGGCGAAGTTGGCAGCGGCATAGGCCAAGGCCTGCTCCAGCCCTTCCATCAGCTCCGGCTCAGGCGTGCGATGCATCAACAACAGCGGGAAACCCTGCAGTTCATGCATTCTCGGCAGTGCACCGCCAATGGTGGCAACGGCTGCTTGCAGACCCCACCGGTGGCGTTATGGTTCGCACATCGCCTAGACCCTGCACCGTGACCCTGTCAGTACCTGGACCCAGCACCGCCGCCATGGGCGAGCCCCTGAAGGGACCCAGACCTGACTTCCCAGCCACGGCACCGGCAGCGAACCCCGTCTTCTATCGCACCTATTCCCGCAAGACCGCCAACGGCCGCGAGAGCTGGAAACAGGTGGCGGAGCGCAACCTGGGCGGCCTGCAAAAGCTGGGCCATCTCAACGGTGAGGAAGTGGAGCTGCTGCGCCGCATGCAGCTCGAGCAGAAGGCGCTGCCCTCCGGCCGCTGGCTGTGGATCGGTGGCACCCCCTGGATCGAGCAGGACCACAACTTCTCCGGCGCCTACAACTGCACCTCTACCAACCTGGTGGATTGGGAAGCGTTTGGTCTGATGATGGACCTAGCGATGATGGGCTGCGGTACCGGCGCCATCATCGAGCCGCACCTGATCAGCCGCCTGCCGGTGGTGCGCAACCAGCTGGCGATCCAAGCGGTGAGCGATATCGGCGCCACCCCCGCCGGCCAGCGCCAGGAACACACCAGCCACCGCATCGAGGGGCAGCAGGTGTTCATCAAGGTGGGCGACACGCGCCGCGGCTGGGTGGACAGCTACCAGCTGCTGCTCGAGCTCTGCAGCGATACGCGCTTCGACGCCAGCACGCCGATCGAGATCAGCGTGGATCTCTCCGATGTGCGCCCCGTGGGCGAAACGCTCAAGGGCTTCGGCGGCATGGCCAACCCGGTGAAGCTGAAGGATCTCTACAGCCGCGTGGCTCAGATCCTGGGCAAGGCCCAGGGCCGGCAGCTCACCTCGGTGGAGTGCTGCCTGCTGATCGATGAAGCAGCCGTCACGATCGTGGCCGGCAACATCCGCCGCAGCGCTGGCATGCGCCAGTTCGCAGCGGATGATCTGGCCGCCGCCGGCGCTAAGGAGAACCTCTGGCAGCAAGACAGCGACGGCAACTGGCGCATCGACCCCGAGCGCGATGCCCTGCGGATGGCGAACCACACCCGCGTGTTCCACAGCCGCCCCGATCGCGCCACGGTGCTCGAGGCGGTAACCAAGCAGTTCCACTCCGGCGAAGGAGCGATCCAGTTCGCCCCCGAGGCGATCGCCCGCTCCAACGCCGATCTGCTCCACACCCCGGAGCTGCGCGCCGAATTCATCGAGATCTACTGCGATCAGGGCCGCGAGGAAGCCGGCCGCTGGCTCACCACCCACCACCCCGAGATCAGCGCCGCTGAGCTGGACCACCGCCTCGGCCGCTACGGCCTCAACCCCTGCGGCGAGATCCTCGGCGCCGACTTCCACTGCAACCTGGCCGAGATCCACCTCAACCGCATCGATCCGGAGGATCACCTGGCCCAGGAGGAAGCCTTCACCGCCGGCGGCCTGGCCGTGGCCTGCCTGCTCAACCACCGCTTTGAGGTGGAGCGCTACCGCCAGAGCCGCGCCTGGGATCCAATTGTGGGCGTGAGCTTCACCGGCCTATTCGACTTTTTCGTGCACGCCTTCGGCACCCCCTGGCTGCAGTGGTGGGAAGCCGGCCGCCCCAACACTGAAGAAGGCCAAAGCTTCAAGACCAAAGAAGCGGAATACCTGAGCCGCTGGAAGGAAATCGTGAACACAGCGGTGTGGGATTACTGCGATCGCCACGGCCTGCGCCGCCCCAACCGCTGCACCACCGTGCAGCCCGCCGGCACCAAGAGCCTGCTCACCGGCGCCTCCCCCGGCTGGCACCCCCCCAAGGCGCAGCGCTTCATCCGCCGCATCACCTTCCGCAAGAACGATCCGGTGGCGCTCGCCTGCATGGACTACGGCTACACGATCGTGCCGTCGCAGAGCGATAAAGACGAACAGGGCCGCCTGCTCAACGACCCCTTCGATCCCCGCTGCACCGAATGGCTGGTGGAGATTCCCACCGAGGTGAGCTGGGCCAACATCCCCGGCGCCGATGCCGTGGAGATCAACAACTTCTCCGCCATGGCCCAGTTCGACTTCTACATGCAGGTGCAGCAGCACTACACGGCCCACAACACCTCGGCCACCGTGGAGTTCCGTGAGCACGAGATCGAGCCCCTCACCGACGCGATCCACACCGCGATCGACCAGGGCCAGGGCTACATCTCGGCGGCGCTGCTGGCGCGCTTCGACGCCAACGCCACCTTCCCGCGCCTGCCGTTTGAGCCGATCGATCACGCCACCTACGAGCAGCTGCAAAGCGAGGTGGTGGGCCGCCGCCGCACCAGCGACTTCTTCGAAGCCCTGCAGCGCTACGACGGCGGCGAACTGATGGAAGCAGGGCCCGCAGGCTGCGACTCCGACAAGTGCCTGCTGCCGCTGGCCAAGCCGGAGAATTGAGCGAAGGGGTGAGCACGTTGCTCCGGATCGGGCCAGCCCTGCTGCTGGCCCTGCATCTGCCTGCCGGACTGGCGGCTGAACCAGCGGCGCAACCTGGGGCACCAGCGGCCGATGGGCGCAGTGCTGCCTTCACGGCTCTCAACCGCTGCAGCGCAACCCGAAAGCAAGACAGCTGCCTGGAAGCCCAGAGCGCGCTGGAGGCCCTGATCCGCCAGGAGGAATTGCCCGATGCACGCCTGAGCCGCCCCCGCTGCCTGGGGGCACTCACCCATGTGGAAACGGTGCTTGCGGCCTTTCGCTGGCGGCTCGAGAACAGCGCCAACCTCCAGAGCGTGATGGATGCTGCCGCTGGGCAGTGCCCCGCAGATCCACCGTCAACGGCTATCAGCCAGTAGATCGAGAGCGATGGCGAGCTGCTCGAGCAGCTCGCAGCAGCGCTCGTAGTGCAGCTCCGGCGCCAGGCTCACCGGCAGGGTTTCGATCAGATCAGCCAGCTCCCGCGTGCGCAGGGCGAGCAGGTTGGTGGAGAGAACAGCCATGGCAGCAACGACAACCCCAGAGGCGCCAACCCAAGCTTGAAGCGCGCTCTCGCGAGTCTCAAACGAGATCACCCAGAGGTTGCCTGTCGTGAGACACTCTGGTTGGCCCATTGGGTCGACCGCTGGAGAGGTGGTCGAGTGGTTGATGGCTCCGGTCTTGAAAACCGGCGAAGTGAAAGCTTCCGTGGGTTCGAATCCCACCCTCTCCGCTTCAATCTCAGCCCGAGTTCCCAAGCGCAGCCGGGGTACTCGGGCTTTTCACTGCACTGCATCCAGGGGATCAAGGCCGGCTTCGCGTGCGCGAAGGAACGGCTCTTCTTTCGCTGCGCCGCCACCGACACAGAGGACGTCCGGAGGACCCGCGTCAGCCTGCAACGAGCGGCGAATTCGAATCTTGGCGGATCCACTGCCATGGGCCAGCGAGATCAGAAAGTCTCCAGATTCGCCGCGGGTTCCCCGCTTGCATGCCCCGTGGCCAGACTGCAGCCGTTGACACACCAGCGGTCTCAAGGGCGCGATTGCATAGGCCTGGTCCACAACCCTGTATGGCCTACGAACCCGGAACGACCGACTGCCGCGTGCTGATCGACAGCAAGGCCCAGGTCGAAGCGATCCTGCTCAACCTCGCCAAGCTCGACAACACCGAACACATCCGCCAGCAGCTGGTGGCGGTGCACAACCAGCTGGAGGGCCTGCACGAGCTGAGGCGCCAGAAGCGCAGCGCCACACTCAGTGCGGCCTGAGCCAGCCGAGCCGCTTAGGCTCTGCCCATGATCTTCGACAACGACAAACGGCCAGCCTGGCTCAACTGGGTGTTCCTGGCCGTTTTTCTCTGGTCAAGCTGGCAGCTGGCTGGCATGTGGTTCAGCCAGCTCCATCAGGGGTAGGCGTTCGGCACGAAGAACTGCTCGTTGATCGGGTGCCGCTCGTAGCCCTTGGCCTTGCGCCGCGGCGGCAGCTTCAACGCAGGCGGCGTCATGTCCTCGTAGGGCACTTTGCTGAGCAGGTGGCGGATGCAGTTGAGGCGGGCGCGGCGTTTGTCGTCGGCCTCCACCGTGAACCAGGGCGCCTCCGGGATGTTGGTGTGGGCAAACATGTCGTCTTTGGCGCGGGAGAACTGCTCCCAGCGATCGCGCGATTCCAGATCCATCGGGCTGAGCTTCCAGCGCCGGGCAGGGTCATCGATACGGGCCTGAAAGCGGGCCTCCTGCTCCGCATCGCTCACCGAGAACCAATACTTGAGCAGCACGATTCCGGAGCGCACCAGCATCCGCTCAAACTCCGGGCACGACTGCTCAAACTCCTGCAGCTCCGCCTCGCTGCAGAAGCCCATCACCCGCTCCACACCGGCGCGGTTGTACCAGCTGCGATCAAACAGCACGATCTCCCCGCCGGAGGGGAAGTGCTCCACGTAGCGCTGGAAATACCACTGGCTGCGCTGCTGATCGCTCGGCGTTCCAAGCGCCACAACACGGCAACCCCGGGGATTGAGCGGTTCAGTGATGCGTTTGATCGTGCCGCCCTTGCCAGCCGCATCACGCCCTTCAAACAGCACCATCAGGCGAAAGCCCGTGGCTTTTACCCAGTACTGCATCTTCACCAGCTCCACCTGCAGGCGCACCAGCTCCTTGGCGTAGAGCTTGCGATCCAGCGGGGCGAGCGGGGCGCCTTGATCGAGCTCGGAGCCTCGAGGCCACTTGGCGGACTTGCCCATGGGAGATCAGCGGCGTGGCAGCCGAGCAGCCTTGTTGACCGCGCCAGCCCCTGCACCGAACAGGGCCCGCACGAAGCGCACCAGGCCGGCCACGAGCAACAGCAACGCCAGCAACGCGATCGCCACGAGCACCAGCACCGCCAGCAACTGCAACACGCCCATCAGCAACTGCGAGAGTCCGCCGATCAGATGGCCGATGGCGGTGCTGATCAGCAACAGGCTGTCGAGATCGATCAGCTCCGGCAGCTGCAACAGCAACACGAGCAGACCAACGCCCGCCGCCATCAACAGCAAGGCCTCAAGAATCCGGCGCGGACGCGGCGGCCTGCGGCGCTGGCGGAACACCGTGCGCGGCGGCGCTGGCGGCTGACCGCGGCCACCCCGCACCACCTGCAGCCCGCGGCGACGGCTCATGACTCGATCCGGTATCCAGCTCCCCGCATCCAGCGTTCGAACTCCACCAGCACCAGCTCATTGGGGCAATCCACCAGGCTGAGATCGCCCACGCTGCAGTCGCCCTGACCGCCGTGGTGGAGCGAGAGGTGGAACTGCTCCCCACTGAGGCCGCACACCTCCGGATCGCTGCGCACCACCACATCGAGGCAGGCGCCCAGGCGGGTGACACGACGACGCAGTTCAGACCAGCTCAAATCGCTCATCGCGGTAGTGCAAGTGTGGTGGGGAATGGGGTGGCGTCAACCACCGCGCGCGGGGGTGCTCACCGCAGCCGGTGCGCTGGACGGCGGCTTGGGTGTGGGCAGCAGCGAGGCGAGCAGCCCAGCCACCAGCAGCGCAGCCACACCGGTGAGGGGAGCCGCCACCCGGCGGGCCAGCGGCAGCCGGTGGCGCAACTCCGAGCGGCGCAGCGGTTGCGGATCCGGCCACTCCAGAGGCACCGCCACCTGGGGATCGAGCTGCAAGCGATCGAGGCAGCGCACCAGGTCGCTGAGCTCGGCGTCGTCGAGGGGGAGGCGCAGCGGCGGGGTATCGGGTTGGCTGCTGCGCAGCTCGAGCTCGTGCTGGCCATCCACGGGCCGGATCGCCACGGGCACATCCTCAGCGCCCTGGGGCCTGGACACACCGCTGATCAAGCCGCGGGCATAGGGGAGCACCACGTTGAGCAGGGCCTGGAGGTGATCGCGCTGGCCTTCGAGCTCGGTTTTGCCAGCCAGGGCCAGGCTGAACCCCGTGAGGATGCCGATCGTTTGGCTGCTTTGGCCGGCTGAGAGATCCGGCAAACCCTCAAGCACCAGCCGGCAGCTGGTTTGTTCGTAGCGGCTGGTCAGTTTCATCGCAGGATTGCTGTCGTGCTGCGGATCAGGCCGCTGCGTCCATCAGGCTGGCCTTGAGCCGCGTGAACCCACCGGGCCCGGCGCTGAGGGCCATGGTTTGGATCAGTTCACGGCAGAGCTGCGGGCCCTCCTGGGGATCCAGCAACCGCTGCACGCCACCACGCCGCGGGTTGAAGCGCTCCTTGAGCAGCTCCTGCAGGCGGCTGCGGAACAGGGCCCAGCGCTGCTCGCTCAGCTGGGGGGGCTCGGCCGATGAGAGCAGGCTGCGCAACATCGGATAGAGCCGATCCGCCAGGGCATTGAGGATGCGGATCAGGCCATCGGCCTCCGCCTCCGTGATCCGATCGCGGCGGGTGGTGCGCCGCAGGGGATTGCTGCAGCGGCGCTTCCACAGCTCCACCCGGTTGGGGAAGAGATCGGTGAGCCCCATCTCCTCACTCAGCCACACCATCGCTTCGCCGCCGTTGAGGTCGAGCGCTTCAGCGGAGAGCAGCAGGAGATCGAGCCGCTCCAGACCCCGCCGGGAGAGCAAGCGCTGGGGTTGCACAGGAGCATCAGCCATGGCTGCGATACTGCCAGCTGCGCACCCGATCCGTCGACCATGACCACCCTTGATCTGCGTGGCCTGGTGCGTGACATCCCCGACTTTCCCAAGCCGGGCATCCTGTTTCGCGACATCACCCCGCTGATGCGCAGCCCGCTGGCCTGGCAGGAAGTGATGCGCCAGATGGGCGACGTGTGCGACCGGCTCTCCCCCGATTTGATCGTGGGCATCGAATCGCGCGGCTTCATCGTGGGCACCGCCCTGGCCACGGCCCGCAACATCGGCTTCAGCCCGGTGCGCAAGCCGGGCAAGCTGCCGGGTGAGGTGATCGGAGTGGATTACACCCTCGAATACGGCACCGACCGCCTCGAGATCATTCCCGATGGCTTTGAACACCGGCCGCGGGTGCTGATCGTGGACGATCTGCTGGCCACCGGCGGCACCGCCGGCGCCTGCGCGGAACTGGTGGATCGGGTGGGCGGCGAGCTGTGCGGCTTTGCCTTCATCGTGGAACTGGCCGATCTGGGCGGCAAAGCGAAGCTGCCCGAAGCGGTGCCGGTGGAATCGCTGATCGTGTACTGACGCCCTTACGGATCCAGGGCGGCCTGCCAGCTGAGCAGCTGATCGAACTGCTCCAGCGTGATCAGGCCGAAGCGCCAGAGCACCACCGGCAAGGGAGCCTGCTCCTGCTCCGATTGCTTCAAACCGAGTTGCAGAGCGTTATCGCTGAGCCCCAACTCATGGCGCAGGTAGCGCAGCAGGGCAGCGCTGGGCGGTGGCTGGGGCGAACTGCTGATCACCATGGTTCGCCCTGCAGCGTGCCGCCATCCTGATCAGGGCCAGCGCAGGCGGCAAGGGCCATCGCTCATGGCGCTCAGGCTCACCGCCCGCAACCAGCGGAACCGGGCCAGCAGGGCCAGGGCCAGGCGCCGCAGCGGCAACAGCAGCGGTTGGCGATTGGAGAACAGGCGCACGAGGGCATCCGTGGCCAGCAACACCAGGGCGATGTCGAGCCAGCGGGAAGCGGCATAGCGCCGCGGCAACGCACGCACCGGCAAGCGGCCCGACGCCGCCAAACCCGCCAACTGCTGCAACACCGCCACATCGCGCCAGCAGAGGTTGAGCCCCTGGCCGCCCACGGGATGGGAGCGGTGGGCGGCTTCACCCACCAGCACCACCCCCCGGCGTTGCAGCGGCCAGGCCCACTCGAGCGCCACCGGAAACGCCCGCGGCTGATCGAGCAGCACCTCGGCCTGCAGCTGCTCCGGCAGGGCTGCACTCAACGCATCCAGAAAGGCAGCCGGCTCAAGGCGCTCCAACCGCTGCAGCCGCTCGAGCGGCGCACTCCACACCAGCTGGAACGCATCGCCGCCCAGAGGGAGCACCGCGAAGGGGCCTTCCGGGCGAAACAATTCCCAGGCCTGGTCGGGCTGAGAACCCCGCAACCGCACCTGCACCGTGAGGCAGCCCTGGCGGTAGGGGCGATGCCAGTGGCGGATGCCGGCGGCGCGGCGGCGCGGGGAGTGATGGCCATCGGCAGCCACCACCAGATCCACCCCCTGCACCGCCCCAGGGCCAGCGGGCTCCGCCAGGTGCAATTGCACGCCAGGTTGGGTTTCGAGCTCCTGCAGCAACAGGGCCATCAGGGGCCGGTGCTGCAGGATCCAGCCCACCGCATCAACAGCGGCGGCCCCAGCTCCAGGGCGGCCGGGCAGATCGCTCGTGAGAAAGGGCACCTGGCGCTGCAGGGCCCGATCGCACAGCTCCAGGCGCCGAAAGGGTGCCAGCTGCGCTTGCAGGGGCTGCCAAAGGTTCAGGCTCTGCAGCAGCTCGGCGCTGGAGTGGGTGAGGGCATAGGCACGGCTGCGCTCCAGCAGGGCTGCGGGGGGAAGGGGATCCCACAGCTCCACCACCCAACCGCAACGCGCCAGCGCCAGGGCCGCCAGCGCACCGGTGGGGCCAGCGCCAAACACCTGAGCCCGCAGCGGAGACGCCGGAGCAACGCTGGTGGTGGCAGGTGCGATGCGGCGCATGGGCAGGGCAACAAAAAACCGCAGCACGATTGTGTGCCGCGGTTGAGTCAGGCATGAGCCTGGTGTGAAGGCTGCGGATCAGCCGATGCCGAGCAGACCGCGGGTGAAGGATTCACCACCCAGGGCGAGTTCGGTGGCGAGCAGGGCAATGAAGCCAAGCATGGCCATGCGGCCGTTCAGCTTCTCGGCGCGCTCATGAAAACCCCAACCGTTCTCAGCTTCCACCACCTGCATGCGGGGCTCAGAAGCGAAAGCGTTTAGACGGCCGCCGTCTTCCTGGGTCACGGTGGCGCCACGGATGGCGGGGGTGTTGGCCTGAGTCATGGCTGCCTCGTCGGATGCTTAAACTGTAACGCAATGTTGCGCGTTGTTGCACGCTGTAAATCCGCGTCAGCGCAACCGCTTCAGGCACAGCTCCTCAAACGCCGGACGCAGCAGGTAGGGGTACTCGCCCACCCACAGCTTCAGCTGCGGTAGCCAGGCATCGCTGAGGGCGCCGATGCGGGAAAAGTCTTTGCGTTCGCTCAGCACCAGGCAGCGGATCACCATGCCGCGGCGAATCAGCTTGTGCTTCTTGTCGTAGGGGAACCGGACGCTGCCCAGGTAGCCGTCTTCATCCTCAAGCTCGAGGCACAGCCAGGTGCGGCGGTTCTCCACCAGCTCGAGCCGCCCCTGGCGATCGGTGGTTTCCTGGCGACCCTCCACCAATTCCTTGGTGTAGTAATCGGCCACTTCCCCTTCAAAGATGGCCGCGGCGGGGTAGCGGCGCAGGGTGGCGTTCTTGCGGCCGGCCTCCACGATCGGGCCCCAGAGCACATAGAGCAGAAACACCACGCCGATCACCAGGAAGATCGGACCCGCCTGGTTGGAGAAGAGCAGCGTCTGGCTCACGAGCAGGGTGATCACCCCCACGATCACGGAGATGAACACCCGCTGCAGCAGCTTCTGGGGGCTGCCGGTGCAGGCGTTGAACTGGGGGCCCGTGGCCACCGCCGGGATCAGGCGCGGCAGCTCACCAGGGCGAAGCGGGATCAGCATGGCGCCAGTGTCGAGGCCGCGCGGGCTCAGAGCAAGCGCTCGAGGCCATACACCAACCCGGGCAGCTGGCGCACCTTGCGCACGCTGAGCAGCACCCCGGGCATGTAGGCGGAGCGATCAATCGTGTCGTGGCGGAGGGTGTAGGTCTCCCCTGGAGCGCCGAACATCACCTCCTGGTGCGCCACCAGGCCCGGCAGACGGATCGAGTGCAGGCGCAGGCCGCTGGGGCGCTCGCCGCCGCGGCAGCCGGCGAGAGTTTCGTGCTCCTCCACCTGCTGGGGGTTGAAGCTCTTGCCCAGCTCCTCCATCAACTCAGCGGTTTTGATGCAGGTGCCGCTGGGAGCATCGGCCTTGCGGTTGTGGTGCAGCTCGGTGAGCTCGGCGAAGTCGTAGAAGCGGGCAGCGGCGGCGGCGGCCTGCTGCAGCAGCACCATGCCCACGGAGAAGTTGGGGATCACGGCGCCGCCCACGGAGGCTTTCTCGGCAAAGGTGGCCAGATCCTGGAGCTGCTCCGGGCTAAGGCCGGTGGTGCCGATCACCGGGTGCACGCCGTAGGCGATGGCGCCGCGGGTGTGCTCGTACACAACGGAGGGATGGGTGAAATCCACCAGCACCGCGCCGGCGCCGGGGCCGTCGTTGCGCACCGCCTGGCTGGCCTGGCAAAGGCAGCCCTCGAAATCAGCGGTGATCGCCACCTCGAGCTCACCGAGGCCCAGCTCCAGACCCACATCCGCGCCTTCCTTGCCGGCGGTGGTGTCGATCGCACCGATCAGACGGCAGTCGGGCGCTGCGTTCACGGCCTTCACCACCTCAGCGCCCATGCGCCCCAGGGCTCCAGCCACCACCACCGCAATGGGCTGGCTGCTGGAGGGGCTGGCGGGAGCCGAACTGGCGGTCATCGAAAGCGGGGCGGTAAGGCAAGCGCCTGAGCCTATGGGCTGAGCCCACCACGGCTGTAACAGCTTGGAATCTGAGCTCGCGGCGGTGCCCCGGCCTACGTAGGCTCCTTCACATTGCTCAATCCAGCGCGCATGTTCACGCAGGTCCGCTCCGCCTCCCGCCGCGTCAGCCCCGGTGAGGTGAACGGCCGGGCCGTGATGAAGGCCGTGTATGTGGTGCTGGAGCCCCAGTATCAAAACGCCCTCACCCAGGCAGCCACCTCGCTCAACGACCAGAACGGTCCGCTGGCGATCGATCTGTGCGGCTACCTGATCGAAGAGCTGCGCGACCCCACCAACTACGCCGACTTCTGCGCCGATGTAGCCGAAGCCGATGTGTTCATCGGCTCACTGATCTTCATCGAAGATCTGGCCCAGAAGGTGGTGGACGCCGTGGCCCCCCACCGCGACCGCCTCAAGGCCGCCGTGGTGTTCCCCTCCATGCCGGAGGTGATGCGCCTCAACAAGCTCGGCACCTTCTCGATGGCTCAGCTGGGCCAGAGCAAGAGCGCCATCGCCGGCTTCATGAAAAAGCGGAAGGAAGCCGGCGGCGCGGGTTTCCAAGACGCGATGTTGAAGCTGCTCAACACCCTGCCCACGGTGTTGAAGTATCTGCCGGTGGAGAAGGCGCAGGATGCGCGCTCCTTCATGCTCAGCTTCCAGTACTGGCTGGGGGGCACGCCAGACAACCTGCGCAACTTCCTGTTGATGCTGGCGGACAAGTACGTGTTCCCCCGCACGGCCGATGAGCGCCCCGAGCTGCAGGTGGCCGACCCGGTTGTCTTCCCGGATCTGGGCATCTGGCACCCCCTGGCTCCCGCGATGTTCGAGGACCTCAAGGAGTACCTCAACTGGAACGCCAGCCGCAAAGACCTCTCTGAAAAGGCGCGCAAGGGCCCGGTGATTGGCCTGGTGCTGCAGCGCAGCCACATCGTGACCGGCGATGAAGCCCACTACGTGGCCGTGATCCAGGAGATGGAGTTCCGCGGCGCCACCGTGATCCCGGTGTTCTGCGGCGGACTCGACTTCACCAAACCGGTGAACGCCTTCTTCTACGACCCGATCAATCCGGATGTGCCGTTGGTGGACGGCGTGGTGTCGCTCACCGGTTTCGCCCTCGTGGGTGGCCCGGCTCGTCAGGACCACCCCAAGGCGATCGAGGTGCTGAAAAAGCTCAATCGCCCCTACATGGTGGCGCTGCCCCTGGTGTTCCAGACCACCCAGGAGTGGGAGGAGAGCGATCTCGGCCTGCACCCCGTGCAGGTGGCCCTGCAGATCGCCATCCCCGAACTCGATGGTGCGATCGAGCCGATCGTGCTGAGCGGGCGAGACGACGCCACCGGCAAGGCCCACACCCTGCAAGACCGGGTGGATGCCATCGCCGAGCGCGCCATTCGCTGGGCCTCGCTGCGGATCAAGCCCCGAGCCGAGAAGAAGCTGGCGATCACCGTGTTCAGCTTCCCGCCCGACAAGGGGAACGTGGGCACCGCCGCCTACCTCGACGTGTTTGGCTCGATCTACCGCGTGCTCGAGGAGATGCGCGCCAAGGGCTACGAGGTGAAGGATCTGCCCGCCACCCCCAAGGCGCTGATGGAGGCGGTGCTCCAGGACCCTGAAGCCCTGGAAGGAGCCCCCGAACTAGCGATCGCGCACCGGATGAGCGTGGAGGAATACGAGCGGCTCACCCCCTACTCCGAGCGCCTCGAGGAGAACTGGGGCAAGCCCCCCGGCACCCTCAACACCGATGGCACCAACCTGCTGATCTTCGGGCGCCACTTCGGCAACGTGTTTGTTGGCGTGCAGCCCACCTTCGGCTACGAGGGTGATCCGATGCGCCTGCTCTACTCCCGCAGCGCCAGCCCCCACCACGGCTTTGCCGCTTACTACACCTATCTGGAGAAGGTGTGGGGCGCTGATGCGGTGCTGCACTTCGGCACCCACGGCTCGCTGGAGTTCATGCCTGGCAAGCAGATGGGCATGAGCGAAACCTGCTACCCCGATTCGCTGATCGGCGCGCTGCCCAACCTCTACTACTACGCCGCCAACAATCCCTCGGAAGCCACCATCGCCAAGCGGCGCGGCTACGCCGAAACGATCTCTTACCTCACCCCGCCCGCCGAGAACGCCGGCCTCTACAAGGGGCTCAAGGAGTTGGGTGAGCTGGTGGGCTCCTACCAGCAGCTGCGGGAAGGCTCCCGCGGCGTGCAGATCGTGAATGCAGTGGTGGAAACGGCCCGCCAATGCAACCTCGACAAAGACGTGGAGCTGCCTGAGGTGGATGCCTCCGAGCTCGATCTCGATGCCCGGGATTCGGTGATCGGCGCGGTGTACCGCCAGCTGATGGAGATCGAGAGCCGCCTGCTGCCCTGCGGCCTGCACACCATCGGCAAGCCCCCCACCGCCGAGGAAGCGATCGCCACCCTTGTGAACATCGCCGCCCTCGAGCGCGACGAAGACGGCATCCGCTCCCTGCCGGCCCTGCTGGCCGAGAGCAAAGGCCGCACCATCACCGACGTGTACGCCGGCAACGACAACGGTGTGCTCGCCGATGTGGAACTCAACCGCGTGATCACGGAGACATCCCGCGCCGCCGTGGGCGCGATGGTGCAGGCCGTGACCGGCACCGACGGCCGCGTGACGCTGCGCCGCAACTTCGCCTGGTTCTTCAACCTGCTCGAGCAGTTCGGCTTCAAGCTGCCCAGCCCCTGGCTGAGCGCTTGCCGCAGCGCCGGTTTCCCCGATGTGGATCAGGCCGAGCTCGACAAGCTGTTCGGCTACCTGCAGTTCTGCCTCGAGCAGGTGTGCGCCGATCTCGAGATGCAGAGCCTGCTGCGGGCCCTCGATGGTGAATACGTGCTGCCGGGCCCCGGCGGCGACCCGATTCGCAACCCCGGCGTGCTGCCCAGCGGCAAGAACCTGCACGCCCTCGATCCCCAGGCCATCCCCACCAAGGCCGCCATCGCCGCCGCCAAAGGTGTGGTGGACAAGCTGATCGAGCGCCAGAAGCAGGAGCAGGGCACCTGGCCCGAAACCATCGCCTGCGTGCTCTGGGGCACTGACAACATCAAGACCTACGGCGAATCGCTGGCGCAGATCCTCTGGTTCATCGGCGTCAAGCCGGTGCCCGACTCCCTGGGCCGGGTGAACAAGCTCGAGCTGATCTCGCTGGAAGAGCTGGGCCGCCCCCGCATCGACGTGGTGGTGAACTGCAGCGGCGTGTTCCGCGACCTGTTCATCAACCAGATGGCCCTGATCGATCAGGGCGTGAAGATGGCCGCCGAGGCTGATGAGCCCCTGGAGATGAACTTCGTGCGCAAGCACTCCCAGGAGCAGGCCGAGAAGGAAGGCATCTCCCTACGCGATGCCGCCACCCGCGTGTTCTCCAACGCCAGCGGCAGCTACAGCTCCAACGTGAACCTGGCGGTTGAGAACAGCACCTGGGAAGAGGAGAACGAACTGCAGGAGATGTATCTCTCCCGCAAAACGTTTGCCTTCAACGCCGACAACCCCGGCGAGATGAACCAGAAGCGTGAGGTGTTCGAGTCGGTGATGAAGACCGCTGACGTGACCTTCCAGAACCTGGATTCCGCGGAGATCTCGCTCACCGACGTGAGCCACTACTTCGACAGCGATCCCACCAAGCTGATCCAAGGCCTGCGCGATGACGGCAAGGCACCGGCGAGCTACATCGCCGACACCACCACCGCCAATGCCCAGGTGCGCTCCCTGAGCGAAACGATCCGCCTCGATTCCCGCACCAAGCTGCTTAATCCCAAGTGGTACGAGGGCATGCTCAACTCGGGCTACGAGGGCGTGCGTGAAGTAGCGAAACGCCTCAACTTCACCCTGGGTTGGAGCGCCACCAGCGGCGCCGTTGACAACTTCGTGTACGAAGAAGCCAACGAAACCTTCATCAACGACCCGGAAATGCGCAAGCGGCTGATGGAGCTGAACCCCCACAGCTTCCGCCGCATTGTGGGCACCCTGCTCGAAGTAAACGGCCGCGGTTACTGGGAAACCTCCGACGAGAACATCCAGCAACTGCAGGAGATCTACCAGGAGATCGAAGATCGCATCGAGGGTGTGACCAACTAAAGCCACCGCGCATGACATCCGCCAATGCCATGCGCCTCAAGCTGCTGCTGAAGGATGATCCACTCCTTCGGCAGCAGCTTTCTCATTGCGAAAGCCCGGATCAGGTGATTGCTGTTTGCACCAAGCTACAGATGCAGATCAGCATGGCCGACCTTCTGCGTATGGAGGCACAAATGACATTGACGCTGAATGATGAGCAACTCAATTCTTGGTATGACACGCCCTACTGGAAGAGGGTCTTGATCAGCCTGGGCGCACTTCAACCAACTGAACCGGCGCCATAAAACAAATCAGACACGATCTGCCCAGGTTGGGTTGACACACCTGGGATCGCGACCTAGAAAGAGCGCAGATTGCTTTAGAGCCCAGGGAAGATTTGGACTCAGACCAGGAGCAATCAACACAGTCTGTGCAACAGCACACAACCCAGCAAAGCTGGTCTACAGACAGGACCAAACGTGTATTCCAATCGCGCTGGCGCCAGCTTGCTGGGGCTGGGCTTCTCGGACTCTGTATTGCCACGTTGGCCGTGATCAATGTACGCAAGCGAGCGGCCGAGGCGTACATCACAGGTGATGTGATCACCGTGAAGAGCCCGATCCAAGGCCGGGTAGACGATGAAATGCTGAATACAGGCGAACTGTTTAAGCCCGGTTCCGCCCTGGTGTCTGTTGTAGCTAGCCGCCAAGACGAAGCCCGGCAACAGACAGCCCAACTGGAACTAGAGCAAACCAGAAAGGAGATCCGCTCCACGGAAAGCGAACTCGACAATCTGGTGAACGCCAACCAAGCAAGACTGCGGAACGATCTACAGAGCGCCGAGCGCCAACTGTTTGATCTCGAGGGTCAAGAACAGCGCTATGCCAAACAGGCGAGCCGCTACAGGGAGCTGGTGAGCGTGGGCGCAGTAGACCCAGATACCTTGGCCGGGGTTGAAGCGAACGCCAACAGCTACCGGCAGCGCGCCTCCAATCAACGGCGCGTTGTTGCCGACCTCAGCAAGGAACTTGGGGACGCCGAGAGCAAACGCAAGACAGGCAGCACACAATTGCCGAAACCAACGCGCAGACTCGAAATACTGGAGCTGGAAATCAGCCGCCTCAACAATCAGCTCAATACATTGAAAAGCAAAGAGAAGAAATTACTGGAACTGGTGAACGGCAATCGACGGCGATCTCAATTTATCTACAAACCTGGCTTCAATGGCCTTGTGCTGAGCAAGCGCATTGCAAGAGGCTCTGAAGTGAATGCCGGAGAAGCGCTGATCACTGTGGTGGACTGTGACCAGCTGAGGGTTGAGGCTGTGTTCAGCAGCAACAAAGTGAAGGACGTACGAATCGGTGATCAGGTGAAGCTGAAGATAGAGGACCAGAACGGCCACTTGAGCGGACGCGTGATCAGCATGCGCGGGGTACGCGGGATCCGCGCCTTAGAGAATAGTGATGCAGCACAGTTCAAGGCCACAAATGACGACAGGATGCGAGTTCAAATCGCACTTCCTGCCGCTCACAAAGGGGGAAGAGAATGCAGACTTGGCGATCGTGTAGACGTTGAGCTTTAGGCGATGGGTGCGGAAGTTCTCTTCCTGGCCGTTGCGCTGCCGGCTGCGCTGGCTCTTCTATTACCACGATCCAATTGGCGCCGACTTCTGCTGGTCGGCACTATTTTTATCTTTGGCCTGAGATATCTCTGGTGGAGACTGGATTCCTTCCCGTGGACGACTGATCAGTGGAGCGCGGAGTGGATCTGGTGGCTGGTGGTTCTAGCGATTGAACTGGCCGTGATTGTTGAGGTTACCCTCTTTTTGCTATCGATTGGCTGGCTCACAGATCGCAGAAGACAGGCCGATGTGGCCGAATCACGACTCAGAGAGCAATACGCCATCTACGGGAGTGAAGCCATCCCATCAATGGATATCTTCATCACCACCTACAACGAAGGACCTGAAGTTTTAGAGAAATCAATTCTAGGAGCGAGCTCCATCGACTACCCGAAGGTTCGGGTCTGGGTGCTCGATGACGGCAATCGTACATGGCTTCATCAGTTTTGCGACGAAGCTGGCGTTCACTACATCGCGCGATCGAGCAACAAAGGCGCCAAAGCTGGAAACATCAATCACGCGCTCCAGCAAAGCGAAAGCGATCTAGTGATGTTGATGGATGCCGATTTCGTGGCTTACCGCAACTCGGCTTGGAGGACAGCTGGCCTATTCGCAGACCCCAGAATCGGCACTGTTCAAACACCACAGAACTTCTTCAATCCTGATGCTATTCAGCACAACCTTGGCATCGCGTCAAGCTGGTGCGACGAGCAGTCATTCTTCTTCCGCTTGATCGCCAGAGGCCGAGATGCTCTGGGGGTGGCGTTCTGCTGCGGCTCGTGTTCCGTGCATCGACGCAAGGCGCTGATGGAGAGCAATGGCTTCCCAACAGACTCCATCACCGAAGATATCCTCTTAACAATTAATTTCTGCCGGCTGGGCTGGAAGACGATCTACCTGGCTGAACCGATCTCCACAGGCCTGGCTGCAGAAACACTCGAATCATTCTTCATCCAGCGCAAACGCTGGGGGAGGGGCGGAATCCAGGTGGCCTGGTTAATGCTTGGACGCAAAGGGCTGAACTGGATCCAGCGAATCTTCTTCTTCCCCTACTCATGGATCACCCAATACAACAGCAGACTATTTTTCCAGATTGTGCCAATCGTATTCTTCTTTTCAGGCATGGCACCTCTGCCTGAGGTGGAGGCCGGCACCATTCTCAGTTATCAGGCCAGCTTTCTAGCGTGCATGATCGTTTCGATGGTGGTGCTCAGCGAGGGCTATTACATGCCTGTGTTCAATGAAGCTGTGAGCTTGTTTGCTTCCTTTGAGTTGGCACCAGAGATTCTGGCAGCAGTTGCGAAACCATTTGGCAAGGGATTTGCCGTGACACCGAAGGGGAACGATTCTCTTTCAGGATCAATCCTTCCCTACCAGCAAACATTAATCCCCACCGCGGTGCTGCTGGTGCTCAACATCCTGATTCTCTGGAGAATCCTCTTTGCAATTGGGGATAGCGTGTCCGAGAGTTCAACAGGCCTGCTCGCCTACGGCTTTATCTGGTGTGTGTTTAATATCGTGCTGCTCGTGATCTCGGTGCTCCTATCGCTGCAGCGTCCACAACCTCGACTGGAGCATCGCATGTTGATCAATCGGATCACGCAAGTGCGCCGAGGTGATGAATCGATCGTTGAAGCCAGGCTGATTGATCTATCCCTCACCGGGGCCCTGATTGAACCCCTCACAAACGACAGCTTCAGCGGGGATCAGTTTCGAACGCTGGAACTTGAAACAGGCTTGACGGTTCCCGTGAGCCAGCAGTGGAAGCGACGGGGAGAGTTGCTAGCCCTCAACTTTGCCGAACTTGATCTCGTGACCAAGAAAGGTTTGGTTGCCTATGCATTCAGCGGCGAGTTCACCTCCTCCGAACAACCGCAGCAGATTGATCTAGGCAGGACAATCCGCCGAGTGGTGGCTCAGGCCGCCAAGGCTTAGAGGCCTGATCGTGGACAAGCCAAACCAGATTTGCTAACCAGCATGGGCGGGTGGTGAAAACATGAAGATTCAACTAACAAGCTTCCGGCAATCAGCCCTTGGGATCAGGCGTGGCATCCTCCCGTGGCTGGTCCTGGCAACGGGTCTTGGTCTGACGGGCCTGTGGTGTCACCAGCAGCGACACTTCACAAGCCTCGAACATGAGCGGATTGAGCGCGACCTAGCTGAGGCGATTAGCGGTGCAATTACGACGCGCCTACAGACCAATATCGCAGTACTTAATGCTGTCGCTGGGCTCTTCGATGCATCCAAGGAAGTGGACCAGCAGGAATTCAACGCCTTCTACCAAGCCCTGAACCATGGTGGGGAGACGTTGAACGGGATCCAGGGTGTTGGTTACGCCGTTGTGGTTCCCAACGGCAATATCACTGGCTTTGAGCAGCAAGTGAGACGCGCAGGGCGCCCACACTTCACAATCAAACCAGCAGGATCACGGCCACTCACCAGCGCCATCCTCTATCTCGAGCCAAACGACTGGCGCAACCAGCGAGCCATCGGCTTCGACATGTATTCCGAAGCAACCCGACGGGAAGCGATGCAGTTGGCTGCAGGCACAGGTGAGCCGGCCTTGAGCGGTCCGGTGCGCTTGTTGCAGGAAAACTCGATTCGCCCCCAGATCGGAGCCCTGCTCTACCAAGCGATCTACCGAACGTCCAGTGAAGGCTTCAACTCCAGCCAGGATCGGTTCAATCGACTCAGAGGCTGGTCTTATTCACCCCTACGGATGGAGGATCTCATCCAAGGCGCTCTCACCACGGTGAAGGATCCGGCGCTGCAAGGCACCGGCGTGCTGATCTACGACAGCTCGCGCAACAGAGCCAACAACCTCCTCTTCGACAACCTCAAGCTCGCCGATAGCCCACAGCTCACCCATCCCACCTGGTTGGAGGTGAGTATCGCCAACCGCACCTGGGTGATTGGCATCCAACTCGACTACCGCAAACTCAATCCTGAGGGATGGAGCCATGCTCTCCTCCTGCAGGCGCTGCTGGGGGTGAGCCTCAGCGTATTGGCTGCTGTGATCAGCCAGCAGTTAATCCGCAATCACCAATCCGTGCGCCAGGCACTGCGTCGGGAGCAGGACGCTTCCAGAGAACGCGCCCTGGCTGGCACGGTGTTTGACAGCAGTCCGATGGCGATTGTGGTGACCGATGCGCAAGGTGTGATCCTGAAGGTGAATCAGGCCTTTTGCCAGCTCACGGGCTATTCCGAACTGGAAGCCAGAGGAAACACGGCCAACCTGTTGCGCTCAGGCAGGCATGACAACAGCTTCTATGAGCAACTGTGGAAAGCGATTCTCTCCAAGGGCTACTGGAGTGGCGAAATCTGGAACCGCCACCGCAATGGTCAAATCATTCGCCATGAGCTCTCGATCACCGCAGTTCATGATGAGCAGCAACAAACGAGCAGTTTCGTGGGCTTACTGCGTGATGTGAGCGAGCGCTATCAACAGGAAGAGCAGATGCGCTTCATGGCAACGCACGATCAACTCACCGGCTTGGCCAATCGCACTCTGCTGATCGAGGAACTGACTCGCAGCCTTGCCCTGGCCCAACGCCAGGGATGCGGCGTGGGGCTGCTGTTCATCGACCTCAACCGCTTCAAGCCGGTGAATGACCGCTATGGCCACAGCACGGGTGATGCCTTGCTGAAGGCTGTAGCCGAGCGCTTGAGCAACACCTGCCGCAGCAGTGACACTCTCTGCCGCCAAGGCGGTGATGAGTTTGTGGTGCTCATTCCCGATGCTCCCTCGATTGGGCACTTGCAAACGCTGGCCCGAAAACTGGTGACTGCTCTGGAACAGCCGTTTCTTCCAGGGCCAGAGCTGCCGATGGAGATCACCATCAGTGCCAGCATTGGCGTTGCGCGATGGCCCGATCACGCCAGCGATGCCGATGCACTGATCGAAGCAGCCGACACGGCCATGTATGCCGCGAAATTGCAAGGCGAAGCCGCAATCGCCATCGCGACTTCGATCGCCAACTCCGACTCGCCGAGCTGATCAGCTCAGCGCCAGAGCGCATCCGCCATCCGCGCCACCTGCACGATCGGGCCACCGTCATGCACGCGCACCACATCCACCCCCACCGACACGCACTGGGCCACCACGGCCGCCGTGCCCCACAGGCGTGCTTTTGCACGCGGTTCGTCGAGCACCGCTCCGATAAAGCGTTTGCGCGATGGGCCCACCAGCAAAGGAATCCCTTCGGCCCGTAGCAGCGGCAGCTCCCGCAACAGCTCCAGGTTCTGCTCGGTGGTTTTTGCGAAGCCGAGGCCGGGATCCCAGATGAGCTGCTCGCGCCGCACTCCGGCAGCCAGGGCTCGCTCGCTGGCCTGCTGCAGTTCCGCCAGAACCAGACGCACCACACCAACCCTGCCGTAATCGGTGAGGCCATCCATGCTCTGGCTGTCGCCCCGGGAGTGCATCAGCACGTAGGGGCAGCCCGCCTGGGCCACTAGCGGCAGGATCGCGGGGTCCGCACGGCCGCCGCTCACATCGTTGATCCAATCAGCACCGGCGGTCAAGGCGGCTTCTGCCACCGGCGCGCGGTATGTGTCCACCGAGATCAGCGGACGGCCGTTGGCCTGAGGGTCATCGCAGCGGAGCGGGCAGCGCAACTCACCGCACTCAATGGCATTGCGGATCAACTGCAACGCCGGCAGCAGCCGCGCCAGCTCTTCAGCCGCGCCCACATCCTCGGCACCGGGGCGGGTGCTCTGAGCGCCGAGATCGAGGATCTCCACCCCCTGAGCCACCAGGCGACGCGCCTGAGCCAGAGCCCGTTCGGGGCGATCAAAGCGGCCGCCATCACTGAAGGAATCGGGGGTGATGTTGATCACCCCCATCACATGGGTGCGCTGCCCCCAGCGCAGGCTCATCAGACCGCCACCGGCACCTGATAGTTGGCGATGCGGGCGAAGCCTTCGGGATCAAGGGAGGCGCCGCCCACCAGCACGCCGTCAATATCGCTCTGGGCCATCAGTTGATCGATGGTGGCCGGGTTCACCGAACCGCCGTACTGAATCACCACCTCGGGGTAGCCCACCCACTCGCGGATCAGGCCGCAGATGCGGTTGGCCTCAGCCGCTTCACAGGTTTTGCCGGTGCCGATCGCCCAGATCGGCTCGTAGGCCACGATCAGCCGGGCTGGATCGAGCCCATCCACGCCCTGCTCCACCTGTCGGCGAATCACGCGCTCGGCTTCACCGGCTTCGCGCTGGGAATCGCTCTCACCCACGCAGAGGATCGGGATGATGCCGTGCTTCTGGGCGCTGCGGGCGCGCAAGTTGATCTGCTCGTCGGTTTCGCTGTAGTACTTGCGCGGCTCGCTGTGGCCCACGATCGCGTGGCTCACGCCGTGCTCCATCAGCATCGGCGCCGAGATCATGCCGGTGAAGGCACCCTTCTCTTGCCAGTGGATGTTCTGGGCGG
>Ga0194113_10002063_pt1 | contig 27558 bp, 20 predicted proteins | sample TA2MahC200mmetaG_FD_146193 | JGI IMG/M metagenome (GOLD analysis project Ga0194113, IMG submission 146193) | Freshwater microbial communities from Lake Tanganyika, Tanzania - TA2015017 Mahale Deep Cast 200m | ecosystem: Environmental > Aquatic > Freshwater > Lake | place: Tanzania: Lake... | reverse complement strand
CCGCGCCGGTGGGCGTCCCCGCTGGGGAGGCTGTCGCACTGGCGCTCGGCGTCCGTGTCCAGGTCGGGGGCGCCGCCGGCGTGCTGGTGGGCGTCCGCGTTGGAGCGGCCGTGCCACTCGCCGTCGCCGTCGGCGTGCGCGTCCCCGCTGGGGAGGCTGTCGCACTGGCGCTCGGCGTCCCCGTCGGGGAGGCTGTCCCTGCCGGGGAGGCTGTCGCACTCGCACTGGGCGTCGGTGAGGGCGATGCCGTCGCGGTGGCGGTGCGGGTGGCGGTGCGCGAGGGCGGCGGCGTGGCGGTTGCCGTCCCCGTCGGGGAGGCTGTCGCGCTCGGGGTGGCCGTCACGAAGCTCACCGTCGTGCTGACGCTGAACCCGCACGGCTCGGTCGCCCAGACGTTGGCGACGCCAGCGACGCCGCTGAACAGACTGCTCTGCGCCACGCCGTTGACGGCGGCGCTGCTGGCCGGGTTGAGCGTGCCCAGACTCGCGCCCCAGGCGATGAGCGTGCCGTCCGGTGCGTTGTAGCCGCCCCCCCGCAGCGTGGCCGTGAGCGCGGCCGCGCCTGGCGCCAGCACCGGGGCCGGCTGCGCGCTGAGACCCAGGACGATGGTCGGCGTGTACACCGCCGGGCCATAGAGCTGGCCGGCTCCTGGCGTGTTCGTCCCCCACCAGTTGCCGGTCAGGTCGGGCGCGTAGGTGGTCTCGTTGTAGAACTGCGGCCCTTCGTTGCCGCACAACACATTGCCATGAAATGCCGGTGTACCGAACACACCCCCTAACGGCTCTCCGCCGAAATTGATCCCGCCGCCGGCCAGGCCCGTGTTGTTGCGGATCACGTTGCCCGTCACCACCGGCGAGGTCGAAGCGCCGATGTTCAGCCCGCCGCCGCCCAGCGGCTGCGTCGCCGAAGCGTGATTGCCCTCGATGACGTTGCCACTGATGGTGGACGCGCCGGTCCCATAGATCAACAGCCCCCCACCGCCCGTGGCCGTGTTGCCGCGGATCGTGTTGCCGCTCACGGTCGCCGCCGAGACATCTACCATCAATCCACCGCCCCACTCGGCCGTGTTGTGCTCGATGGTGTTGCCCTGGATCAGCGCGGCCCCCAACATCGTGTGGATGGCCCCGCCGAAGACCGTGGCCGTGTTGTCCCGGATGGTGTTATTGCGGATCGTGGGCGACGAACCCTCGGTGTAGATGGCGCCCCCGCGACCGGCCGTGTTGCCCCGGATTGCGTTCTGCTCGATCAGCGGCGCGGCGCCGTTGATGATGCGGATGCCGCCGCCCTTCTCGGCCACCCCGCCGGTAATCGTGAAGCCGGCCAGCGCCGTGCTCGCGCCGCTGGCCGCGCCGTCCGCGGCGACCACCGACCCGCCGCCCCCGCCGTCCAGCGTCGTCACGCCCGCGCCCGCGCCCTGCACCCGGACCCCGGGCCGCAAGGTGATGCGCTCGGCGTACGTCCCGGCCGCAACCGAAACGGTCCCGCCCGTTGCCACACGATTCGCCAGCGCGTAGCCGATGCTCCGGCACGCGGCGCTGCCGGCGGTCGCGCCGCAGGTTGGGCTGTCGCTGCCCAGGCCGGCGTCCACGTAGACGGTCGCCAAAGGGACAGCCGTCGGCGTGGCGGTGCGCGTCAACGTGGGGGTCGAGGTCGCCGTCCGGGTGAGTGTAGCAGTCGCACTCTGCGTGGCCGTCGGCGTGGCGGAGCGCGTGGGTGTGGGCGTCCGCGTGCGTGTTGCGGTGGCAGTGGCCGTGTATGTCGCGGTCGGCGTTGGCGTGTGCGACGGCGTAGATGTGTTGGCGGCGGTCGGCGTTCGGGTTCTGGTCGGCGTCGCGGTAGGCGGGCAGGCGCCGGTGATGGAGTCGCTGGTATTGCTCCAGTTGCCGACCGCATCGAAGGTCCTGGCGCGCAGTCGGCTGCCGCACGGCACATCGAGTTCGCCGCTGCCGGGCCACCTGGCCGAACCAGGGTCCGGCTCCTGGCTGTACCAGGTCGAGAGGTAGGTCACGTAGCGGCCGTTGGTCATGACCTGATCCCAGTTGCCGAGATACAACCGCCAGTCGCTGCTCTCAGGCAGTTGACCGCCGCGCAGATCGGGCGCCGGCAGGGCGCCCGGCGGCCAGGGCGTGGATGTGGCCGTCGGAGGTGGGCTAGGCGTGCGGGTGGCGGTGGCGGTCGGCAGCGGGGGGCCGGTCGGCGTAGACGTCGGCGCCGCCGCGCCGGTCGGCGTGCGGGTGGGCATGGCCGCGGGCAGCAACTGGATGGTCGTGCAGACCTCTTCATTGTCGGACTCGAAGTTGCCCGCGCGGTCCGCCGCCTGGCTGCGGAAGCAATAGGTCTGCCCATCGAGGCCGGTAAACGCCGCGCCAGTGGCTGTGGTGCCAACGGGCTCGAACCACCTGGTCCAGGTGAGACTGGGCGATGGCCGCCAGAACAGGTGGTACACCTGGATACCCGCACAATCATCGGCGCCGCGCCAGTAGACCATGAATTGCGTGTTACGTTGGAGAGACGCTAACGGCAACACCCACGAATCGGGCGCCCTGGCATCCTTGTTGATGCCGTGCAGGTTGAACACCTGCCAGGTATCGGTGCATGTCCTGCCTGCGGCGATGAAGTTGTCCCAGGCTTCGTGGACGGTGTCGGCATAGTCGCCGATGTTGTCGCTGCCAGCAGTCGCCACCGGCCGGCCGAAGGCAGCCAGGATCGGCGCTGAGCGCCAGGCAACATTGTCGCCAGTCTCATTGACGCTGTCATAGATGTCCCACAACAGACTGCCAACGGCGCCTTCGACAGTCGCGCCTCCAAGATTGTCCTCAAGATTGTAATCAACAGAGATGCTACCATCGCGATTCAGGTCTACATAACTCGCATCGTCCTGCACCATGCCCTGGGCATGGCCAGCCCAACCCTCAGTCCAGGCCACCTGGAGGGTTGTGGGGCCGGTCCATGTGTGACCCGATTGAGCGCCAGGAAAATAGCCATAGGTGCACCGCATCACCGCATGGGCATACTCATGTAGGATGACGTCAGGGTCGTTCTCATCAGCGTAGTAACCGCCGAGCAGGTTGATACTCAGGCCAGTTGAGTGCGTACCGGACGCTGGCCAGTAGAACTTGACCAAAGGGCAGATGTAAACACCGAAACCACTGCGATACAGATTCGCGGTCTCGAAGATGTGCCAGGCACCGGGAGAGCCGTCTCCTTCGGGAAGCGTCCAGTCAATCTGAAGCACAGTGCTTTCATAAGGCACTGCAATAGGAGCCCTCTGAGTCCAGCGATACACCCATGACGTTCCTTGAGGTGAACCGACCCAATGAGAGCCGTTCTGTGTCTCGACAGCGAGATGCACCTGCGCCGGCAACATGTACGGCAGGAAGGCATACCGGCCGTCGGCGTCCGCATAGACGGTCGCCGGCGCTTCAGCGGGCCATGGCATGGACGGCCATTGCAGCAGGTATACCCTGGCGTGTGCGGCCGGCAACTGCGCCCCGCCACTCTGATAGCGAATCACGCCCGAGACAGTAACCGGATTCACGTCCATCTTGGCAGGGTCTTCAGTGTCACTGTGAGCATTTGGAGCGAATGGTGTCGCGGAAATCTGTCGAACGGCAGCGCCTTGATCTTGCCGTACTATAGCCCCTTCGCTACGCCGCGTCGCCATCGCGGTCACCAGCAGAACGGCAACAGCAGAGATCAGAGTCAATTCGGACAACCGGCGTAGCGTGACCATTTGAGATCCTCCTTGACCCACAATCTGAAGGCTAATCTGCCAAGCGGGGCACGTAGACCTTCAGGCCCCGCACTGCATCATAATGGAGAAGAAACACGCTGTTCGCGGTTTGCTGACTTACGAAAGCGCTTATCGCACCTTCTCCTGTCAGCACCGGCTTAAGTCTTACTCTGATCTCGATCCGCTCGCCCTTGACCATTCTTCCTTGCCAAAGCATAGGATCTCGCTCGAGAGCGAGAAGCGTTAAGCCAGTGCCATGCAGCATGATTACCTGCGCAATCACTAGTCCCTTTCTTGGCAGAGTAATACCAACGGTCAGGTTGTCCAAATCGGCTGCGGCCGCGATCTCGTAGATCAACTCCGTTTCCTGGTCGAGCGCGAGAGGCCCGGTCAGATACAAGCGGCCTTGGATGGGCGAACTCTCCGGTGGTATGAGTGTGCCCGCCGGGCTGAGCCCACTGCCTGTCCAGTTGTTCTTGGGCGGCTGTTTGCCGACCCAGGCCTCGGCGCCGTCCACCAGCAGATACAGGTCCGCGAAGTTGCCATAGCGCCCGCCTATCCCAAGGTCAATATACGCATACGCATGGATCTGGTAGTAGCCGTTCTGGGTGATGCGCAGCGCGGTCGTCAGGACTGTGGCTTCACCCTTCGGCGACGAGCCTTGCCACACCGCGTGCTGCACCGGGCCGATGGCAGGGTTTTCGGCCCGCTGAACGCTTTGCCACACGGTTTCGCCACCGGCGAGCTCGATGCTGCCGGCTGGCAGGGTCAGCGTGACAGCGGCGCTGGGCGCATCCGCCAGCAGCTTGACCAGCAAGTCAACCTGCACCGTGGCGCCCAGGGTCGGCCGGCCGCGCATGTTCAGATCCATCTCGATGGGGGGCATGGGTTTGGTCCGCGCGGAGCTGCCAGGCGGGGTCTGGAGGGCGGCAGGGGTCAGCTTCGCTGGGAGATTTGCACAGCCGGTCACCAGCAAGACCATCACCAGTGCCAGCAAATCGGTGATGATCGCCAATGTGGTTCGAGTTTTGTGCATCATGCAGCACCTCCTTTACTGTAAGAACGACTTCGCCTGTGGTGGATCATAGCACGAGTTGCCCTTGTGGTCAATGGATTTGAGAATATCAGCGCGCCTTGCACTCTGTCTCAATGAAAGCACATCCGCTCCCTTTACCATTATAGGGTATTGCATAGTTTCGTGTCAACCAGACAAGCTTGCAGTTGACTTACAATAACCTGACGCAGGCCATAGTCAAACGGGCAGACCTGTGGTTTACTCAATGGCGGATTCCCCAGAAGGAGGAACAGATCGGATGGCTACAGGACACAGCGTCATCGAGGATCTGCTCCGCAGGCGCAAGGCGGAGCGCGTCGGGTTGGTGGATGGCCCCTGGGCCGATAGCATCGCAGCGTGGGTCCAGCAAGGCTATCCCACGCGGATGGTCTACAAGGAGGTCGGCAAGAAACGCTGGCGGCGAGCGGATGGCCGCTGGGAAGATGTCACGGTCGCGGGTGAATATGAAGAGCCTGTGCCGGCCTGGGAGCACTTCAGCTACGACATGGCTGGCGTGGGCGGCTGGTTCGACATCCAGCCGTTGCGCGGCTATAGCGAGTTGCTCGAAGAAACCGACGAATGGGAGGTGAAGCGCAACGGCTCCGGCGCGGCGCTCAAGTACTGGAAGCACAAGTCGGGCACGCCGGAACACATTCACTTCCGCATGACCTCACGCGAGATTTGGGAGCGCGACTATCGGCCCCACCTGCTCGAATTCGACCTCAAGCGGCTCGGCGACCTGGACGAGACGCACAAGAACCTGGCCAGGGCGCGCGCAGCAGGCGCATGGGCGCACTACGGCCACATGTTCATCTGGGAGACGATGCGCCAGAGCATGGGGGATCTGACCCTCTATCAGAGCCTGCTCCTGGATCCCGGCTGGATCCACGACTACAATCGCGTCTACACCGATTTCCACAAACGCTACTACACTTACCAGTTCGAGCACATCGGCCTGCCTGACGGCATCTGGATGTACGAAGATCTGGGCTACAAGAACGGCCTCTTCGCCTCGCCCAAGGTCCTGGCCGAGCTGATCTTTCCGTACTTCACGGAGATGGTGGACTTCTTCCACAGCTACGACCTGCCGGTGGTGCTGCACACCTGCGGCAGCACGGCCGCTGCGTTGCCGATGATCGTCGCGGCGGGCTTCGACGGCCTGCACCCGATGGAGCGCAAGGCCAAAGACAACGATCCCTTCATCTTTGCGGAGAAGTACGGCGACAAGCTGACGTTCATCGGCGGGCTAGACGTGCGGGTATTCGAGACCAATGATCGCGACATCATCCGTCGTGAAGTGACGCACTACATTGACGGGATGAAAGCGCGCGGCGCACGGCTCGTCTTCGCCTCCGATCACTCGGTCCCGCCAACGGTGCGGTACGATACGTACCGGTACATCGTGGATGTCTATCGCGAGCGGATGATGTATTGAGGTCGAGGGTAAGGCTGAGGCTAAGGTTTGGGTCAACGTAAAGCTTGAGGCCGAGAACGAGAGCGGCCTTGACCACGAGGCGTTTTCTCTAATTTGAGGAACAGGCTATGAGCGACAAGGTACGCATCGGCGTCATCGGCGTCGGACAGATCGGCAAGGTGCACCTCGATCGGTATCGCGAGGTGGCCGAGGCCGAGGTCGTGGCCGTGGCCGACATCCACACCGACGAGGCGCAGCGCGTAGCGCACGCCAATGGCATCCCGGCGGTGTACGAAGACTATCGCGAGCTGCTGGCCCGCGATGACATCCAGGCGGTGGATGTCTGCCTGCACAACCGGCTGCACATGCCGGTCACCATCGCCGCGCTGGAGGCGGGCAAGAACGTCTACTGTGAAAAACCGATGTCCTGGTTCTACGGCGAGGCCAGGGCCATGTATGACGCGGCCCAACGCACGGGGCGCATGTTGCACATCCAGCTCAACACGCTCTATTCTGCCGAGGCGCGCGCGGCCAAACGCCTGATTGACGAGGGCCATCTGGGTGCGATCTACTACGCCAAGTCCAGCCACTACCGGCGCCGCGGGCGACCCTGGGTGGACGGCTATGGCACGCCGGCGTTCGTCCAGAAGGAATCAGCCGGAGGCGGCGCACTGGTGGACATGGCGGTCTATCACATCAGCCGGATGCTGTGGCTGTTGGGCAACCCGCCGGTGCTCAGCGTCTCTGGCAACGCGTTCCAGATGCTCGACAACATGTACGCCGACCGCCGCGCCAGCGGCAAGTACAATGTCGAGGAGCTGGGAATGGGGCTGGTGCGGTTGGGCGGCGGCATCACCTACTTCATCGAAGAGGCGTGGGCCATCCAGGCGGAGCAGTCCGATGGCGACCGCATCTTCGGCGCGCACGGCGGGCTGCGCGTGGAGCCGCTGGGCTACTTCACCACGCTGGCCGACATGGAGCTGAACGCCACGTTCGACCTGAAAACAGCCGATTGGCGCTGGCATCAGTGCAATCCGCTCGAAGCAGCCTACGATCACTCGCAGCGCCACTGGGTTTGGGCGCAGTTGGGCCGCGTGCCGCTGTTGGACACTGCCGGCCTGGCGCTGAAAACTGCGCTGATCACCGAAGGCATCTACCTGTCCGCGCACCTGGGCCGCGAGGTCACGGCTGCGGAGATCGAGCAGGCCGAGCCGGAGTACCGCTCCCGTGCCGCGGCGACTCGTCCTTGAAAGGAGATTATTGTGTTCATGCCCAACGACTGGGAAAACCACCAACTCCTCAGCCGCAACCGCGAGCCAGCGCACGCCACGCTGCTCCCCTACGCGGACGCCGGGGCCGCGCTGACCGGCGAACGGGGCGCGTCCCCCTTCTTCAAGCTGCTCAATGGTCGCTGGCAGTTCTGCTATGCGGCATCCCCGGCTGATGTGCCCGCGGGCTTTCAGGCGGAAAGCTTCGACGCCTCGGACTGGGACATGATCCCGGTGCCGGGCAATTGGCAGATGCACGGCTACGGTAAGCCGAACTACACCAACGTCAACTACCCCTATCCCGTGGACCCGCCGGTCGTGCCGAACGAGAACCCGTGCGGCGCCTACCGTCGCACTTTCAGCTTGCCCGCAGCGTGGACTGGCAAAGAGGTCTTCCTGGAATTCGAAGGGGTCAATTCCGCGTTCTACGTCTGGATCAACGGGCAGATGGTCGGCTACAGCCAGGTTGCGCACGCGCCGGCCGAGTTTCGGATCACACCGTTCGTGCGGCCCGGCGAGAACCTGCTGGCGGTCCAGGTTTTCCAGTGGTCCGACGGCGCGTATCTCGAGGACCAGGACATGTGGCGGCTGAACGGCATCTTCCGGGATGTCTATCTCTTTGCGACGCCAGCGGTGCACGTCCGCGACGTAGAGATCACCACCGAGCTCGACGCGAGCTACACAGACGCGACGCTCCGGCTCCGGTTGGCGCTGAAGAATTACGCCGCGGCCGCAGCCCAGGGCTGCCGCGTGGCGGCCCGCCTGCTGCCGCGTGGCCTCTATTCGCTGGAGGCAACCGCCCCGCCGATCTTCGACCGTGAGATCGCCGGCCCGATCGTGCTGGCGGCCGGCGGCGAGACGACGCTGGAGGCCGCGTTCCCGGTGCAGTCGCCGGCCAAATGGTCGGCCGAGGAGCCGCACCTGTACACCTTGCTTGTGAGCCTGTATGACGCCGACAACGCGCTGGTCGAAGTCGAGCGGTTCGACGTCGGCTTTCGCAAGGTCGAGATCGTAGACGGCGTCTTCCTGTTCAACGGCGCGGCCATCAAGCTGCAAGGGGTCAACCGGCACGATACGCACCCCGACCTGGGCCACGCGGTCTCTCTGGCCTCGATGATCCAGGACGTCCTCTCGATGAAACGGCACAACATCAACGCGGTGCGCACATCGCACTACCCCAACGATCCGCGTTGGTATGACCTGTGCGATCGCTATGGTCTGTATGTCGTGGACGAGGCGGATTTGGAGTGCCACGGCTTCGGTCCGGTCGGCGACCAGGATCAACTCAGCGAGGATCCGTCGTGGGAGGCGGCCTACCTGGACCGCGCGGTGCGCATGGTCGAGCGGGACAAGAATCACCCCTGCGTGGTCATGTGGTCGCTGGGCAACGAATCGGGCTATGGCCGCAACCACGCAGCAATGGCTGACTGGATCCATCGCTACGATCCCACGCGGCCGGTGCATTACGAAGGCGCGACCGGTTGGGGCAATCGGAATGGAGGCAAGCCCTATGCCGGCGTGGTAGATGTCTTCAGCGTGATGTACCCGACGGTGGAGCGGCTGATCTCCGAAGGCCAGAAGACCGGCGATCCGCTGCCCTTCTTCATGTGCGAGTACGCCCATGCAATGGGCAACGGCCCCGGCAACCTGAAAGAATACTGGGACGCCATTCGCGCCTATCCGCGGCTGATGGGCGGCTGCGTGTGGGAGTGGGTGGATCACTCGGTCCGCCAGCGCACAGAGTCCGGCGAGGAGTGGTTCGCCTATGGCGGCGACTTCGACGATCACCCCAACGACGGCAACTTCTGCGTGGATGGCCTGAACTGGCCCGACCGCACGCCGTATCCCGGCCTGATCGAGTACAAGAAGATCCTGGAGCCGGTGCAGGTCGAGGCGGTTGAGCTGGCGGCCGGGACGGTCAAGATCGCCAACCGCTATGCGTTCAATTCCTTGAGCCACCTGACGGGCGTGTGGCGTGTAACGCGCGACGGCGACGTGCTATCTCAGGGCCGTCTGCCGAAGCTGGACATCGCAGCCGGCTGCGCAGAGACGGTGACACTCGACTACCCGTTGCCTGCCCCGGTCCCAGGCGCCACCCATTGGCTGGAGCTGAGCTTCAGCCTGAATCAGGACCTGCCGTGGGCGCCGGCCGGCTCTCTGGCGGCCTGGGCGCAGTTCGAGCTGCCCGCGCCTGCCCTGGCTGCGCCGGCCATCCAGCTCGGCGCGATGCCGGCCGTAAAGGTCGAGACGACGCAACGCGCCATCATCGTGACCGGCGACGACTTCCGGCTGGCATTCGACGCCTATCGCGGCGCGCTGGCATCCTGGGAGTACCAGGGTATGCCGCTCGTGCTTGCAGGGCCGCGGCTGAACGTCTGGCGCGCGCCGACCGACAACGATGTGCGCATTGCGGTCGAATGGCGCAAGGCCGGCCTGGATCGGCTGGGCCAGCGCGTCTCACGCGTGGAAGTCGTGCGCGAGCTGCCAACGGCGGTGCAGGTGGAGGTCGAGGCTACGGTCGCCGGCTACGCGCTGCGGCCGGCGTTCGGCGTGACTTATCTCTATACGATCTACGGCGCCGGTGATGTGGTCGTGCGCACGCACGTGAAGCCGCTGAGCCAGGCTGCGCTCATCCTGCCGCGGCTGGGGTTGCAGATGCGGCTGCCGGGCAGGCTGGATCAGTTCGCCTGGTACGGTCGCGGGCCGCACGAGAACTACATTGACCGGAAGGAAAGCGCCGCGGTGGGAGTTTACAGCGGCGCGGTGCAAGAACAGTACGTACCCTATGTCTTCCCGCAGGAGAACGGCAACAAAGCAGATGTGCGGTGGGCGGCCGTGACCGATCTGCGCGGGGCGGGCCTGCTTGCGATCGGGATGCCGCTGCTCAACGTCAGCGCCCACCACTACACCACCGAGGATCTCACCGTCGCCAGGCACACCTATGAGCTGAAGCGCCACGGCGAGACGATCCTGAACCTGGATCATGCGCACTGCGGCCTGGGAAGCAATAGCTGTGGCCCTGGTCCGCTGCCCCAGTACCTGCTCCACAACACGGAGACGACTTTCAGCGTGCGATTGAAGCCCTTCTCCGCGGACGCGTCGTCGCCGATGCGGTTGTATCGGCAGACGCTCGAGGCGGTGGGGTGATGGGGTGACAAGGTGACAAGGTGACGGGGTGACTGGGTGACATGGGGCGATTTGCAGGATAGCTCACGCAAAGACGCCAAGACGCAGAGGCGGCCAGAAGCACTCAACCGTCCTTTGCGCCTTTGCGTGAGGCCAATGGGGCGATTTGCAGAACAGGGGCGATCGCAAGAGATCGTCCCTACTCGATCATATAGGGAGGCATTGCCATGGCCATTCCGATCGGACTCCAACTCTACTCGGTGCGCGAAGACTGCGCGCGCGACCTGTCGGGCACGCTGGCGGCAGTCGCCAGGATGGGCTATGCCGGCGTCGAGTTCGCCGGCTACTACGACCGCAGCGCCGCAGAGCTGCGGATGATGCTGGACGACCTCGGCTTGAAGTGCTGCGGCACGCACATCCGCCTGGACACCCTATTGGGCGACGAGCTGGCCAGCACCGTCGAGTTCAACCGCATCCTCGGCAACAAATACCTGGTCGTGCCGGGCCTGCCGCCGGAGCGTCGCAGTTCGCGCGCGGCCTGGCAAGAAACAGCCCGCATCTTCGACGGCATCGCCGAGCGCCTCAAGCCCTACGGGATGCTCACGGGCTACCACAACCACGGCATCGAGTTCCAGCCATTGGACGGCGAGCTGCCGTGGGACACCTTCTTCGCCAACACCCGGGAAGAGGTGATCATGCAGCTCGATCTGGGCAATGCGCTGCACGGCGGCGGCGACCCGGTCCCCTACCTGGCGCGTTACCCTGGCCGGGCGATCACGGTGCATCTGAAAGAGTTCTCTGCAAGCGATTCTAAGGCGATCATCGGCGAGGGCGATGTGCCGTGGAGCCGAGTCTTCGAGCTGTGCGAGACGCAGGCCGGCACCGAGTGGTACATCGTCGAGCAGGAAAGCTACAAGTACCCGCCTTTGGAGGTTGTGGCGCGCTGTCTGGACAGCCTGCGCAAGATGGGGAAGGGGTAGCTGCCGGAGGAGAGAGATGAAGGTCATTGTGTTCAGCGCCAGCCCCAATGACAATGGGTTGACGGCCGCGTGCGCGGCCGCGGCCGCGGCAGGGGTGCGGATGGCCGGCGGTCAGGCGGACGAAGTGCGCCTGACGGACGCGGGGATCAACGCCTGCGTGCAGTGCAACAACGGCTGGGGCGCGTGCCGCACCGAGCACGTGTGCCGGCCGGTGGGGAGAGATGGCCAGCAATTGAGCGAGGATGGCTTCGAGCCGCTCCACTGCGCCGCGCTCCAGGCCGACGCGTTGATCCTGGTCACGCCGGTCTACTGGGGCGACCTGAGCGAAGCGGCCAAGGCGTTCACCGACCGGCTGCGCCGCTGCGAAGCCAGTCGCGGGGACGAAAGCGGGTTGCGCGGCAAGCCGGTCATCTGCGTCGCGGCGGCCGGCGGCAGCGGCGGGGGGATGATCACCTGCCTGCTGAACATGGAACGCTGGATCCAACACGTGCGGGCGCGGACCTGGGATCTGATCCCGGTCAATCGCTGGAGCCGGCCCTACAAACTGATCGCCATCCGCGAGGCCGGCCGGGCGATGACGGCTGAGGCAAAACCCCAGGGATAGACCCGACAAAGCAGAGTGGAGGTCGAATGATCCGTCTTGGCGTCATCGGTCACGGCGGCCGGGCCAGCTCGCTGATCAAAGAGTGTTTTCGCCAGATAGAGCCTGACGTGCGCGTCGCCGGCATCGTGGACCCGAACCAGGCGGATGCGGCTGGCCGCCTGGCGGAACGCGATCGTGCGGACGTGGTCTTCTACGACAGCCTCGCCGCGCTGGTGCGCGGGGCCAGACCCGACGCGCTGATGATCGGCGCGCGCTGTCACCAGCACACGCCCTACGCCATCGAGGCCAGTCGCTACGACTTGCCCCTCTTCCTCGAGAAGCCGGTGGCGGTCAACATGGAGCAGGCGACCGCGCTCGAAGCCGCGTTCGAGAAGAGCCGCTGCCCCGTGCTCGTCAGTTTTCCGCTGCGCGTGTCGCCGCTGTGCGATCTGGCGCGCGACACGCTGCGCAGCGATGCGATCGGCCGGCCAGAGCACATCCTGGCCGTGAACTACGTCCCCTATGGCACGGTGTACTTCGATGCCTTCTACCGCGACTATGAGACCACGCAAGGGCTCTTCATCCAGAAGGCGACGCACGACTTCGACTACATCTGTTCGCTGATGGGTGAACCGATCATGCGCATCGGCGCCATGCGCACGGCCGGCCGCGTCTTCGGCGGAACCAGGCCCGCTGGCCTGCGCTGCTCAGCCTGCCCGGAGCAAGACAGTTGCCTCGAAAGCCCGGCCGCCCGGCGTCGCAACCGCTCGGGCGGCGATCTGAAGGACCATCTCTGCGTGTTCGGCGTGGACATCGGCTCGCCCGCGACAGGGATGAACGAGGACTCGTCGAGCGTGGTCATGGAGTTCGCCTCGGGGGTGCACGGGGTCTACACGCAGGTCTTTTTCAGCCGCCGCGATGCCGCGACACGCGGCGCGACCATCAGCGGCTATCACGGCACGCTCAGCTTCGATTGGTACACGAATGCGTTGCGGCTGGTGCGCCATCATCGGCCCTTCACCGAGACGGTGCAGGCCGACAAGGGCATGAGCCACTTCGGCGGCGACCTGGAACTGGCGCGCGACTTCGTGGGCATGGTGCGCGGCAAGCGTGCCCCGCGCGCGACCATCTGGGATGGCATTCAGAGCATCTACACCTGTCTGGCTGCGAAGGAATCGGCCGAGACCGGCCGCTTCGTGGCTGTGCGCCAGGTGGGGCAGGCGGTGAGATGGTAGGATGGGAGATTGGGGGATGGGTAGGCTGGGAGGATGGCAGAACGTCTACGAAGCGTGGTTCTTCGGCTGCCCCGTCCACTTCGAGCCTGGCCAGGTGCCAGCGACAACCCCAATACTGACCAGCCGCAACAAGCGCTCGATCTTCGCTGTGGACATCACGCGCCCGCTGGAACGCGATCCGTTCCGGCGCAGCATCGAGTTCGCTGAGCGGATGCGCGAGCGGGCGCGAGGCTTGGCGTATAGGGATCGGCCTGTGGAGGTCACCGCTACGCCTCCCCTCGGCTCGGATGGGCCGCTTACGGTGGCGGTCAACTTGCGGGGCAGCGAGTTCCTGAGCGACCTCGTCGAGGATCCCGCCTACGCCGACGAGTTGATGGGGTTCCTCACCGAGGCTGCGATCCTGCGGGCCAAGGCGATCACTGCCCTGTGGGGGATACAGCGGCAGGAGATCGGGCTGGCGGACGACATGATCGAGGCCATCGGCGTCAGAACCTACATTGAGCGGGTGTTGCCGCATCACCGCCGCTACTACGATGCGCTCGATCCGGAGCGCAGGATGCGCCGCACCATGCACCTTTGCGGCGACGCCTGCCGCCACTTTCCGATCATCGCCGCGGAATGCGGCGTCTCCTCATTCGATACGGGCTTTCCGCTGGATTTTGCTGCGGTGCACCGAGCCGTGGGGCCATCCGTGGAGATTCTCGGCGGGGTGGAGGTGGCTACGCTGCTTCACGGCGCGCCAGAGGCCGTCTTTGCTCGCGCGCAGAGCATTCTCACGAGCGGTGTGCTCGAAGGAGAGCGCTTCATCCTGCGCGAGGCGAACAACCTCCCTCCGTGTGTGCCGATGGAGAACCTGGCAGCGATGTACCGCGCGGCGCAGGAGTATGGGTGCTATTGACGGAGGAATGGCGTGTCCCAAATCCGCCTTGAAAACGTCACTCGGATCTTCACCCGCGCCTCGTTCGGCGGCCGTTTCATGCCCATCCGCAGCAGAGGTTTGGTCGGCAATCAGTACGACCGCGCGTTCGCCGAGCGCGCGGCCGCGCACGCGCGCTCCGAAGGGGACGCTCGCCGCGGGGCTGGCAGCGACATCACGGCCCTCGACCAGGTGAACCTGACGATCCCCGACGGGCAGACCTTCGCGGTGGTGGGGCCATCGGGCTGCGGCAAGAGCACCCTGCTGCGCGTGGTCGCCGGGCTGGATGGCGACTACACAGGCGAGGTGTACTACGACAACCAGCCCATGCGCGACGCGTCGCCCAAGGACCGCTACATCGGCATGGTGTTCCAGAACTACGCCTTGTATCCCCACTTCGAGGGGCACGGCAACCTCAGCTTCTTCTTCCGGGTGCGCAAAGCGCCCAGCGCCGAGGCGGAGAAGCGCATCCGCGCCACAGCCGAGATCATGGGCTTTGGCTTCAACGCGCTCTTGGGCCGCAAGCCGGGGACGCTTTCTGGCGGCCAGCAGCAACGGCTGGCCATCGGCCGCGCCCTGGTGCGCAACCCGCGGCTGTTCCTCTTCGATGAGCCGCTCTCCAACCTCGACGCCAAGCTGCGGGCCCAGACGCGTGTGGAGATCAAACGGCTGCTGCGGCGCTTCGCCATCACCGCCATCTATGTGACGCACGACCAGGAAGAGGCCGTGGCGTTGGGCGACCAGATCGCGGTCATGCGCGAAGGCAAGATCGAGCAGGTAGGCGCGTTCAGCGACCTGCAGGAGAGCCCCGCCAACGCGTTCGTGGCCGGCTTCCTGGGCAAGTACCCGATGAATCTGCTTGCCGGCAAAGTGGATGCCGCCGGCAGGTTGAGTCTGGCCGGGGTCGCCGTGGCGCTGCCGCCAGCCTTGCGCTCGCGCTACGGCGTTGGCGAGATGCTAACGCTCGGCATCCGGTCCGAGGCGGCCCGGCTGACCCTGGACGGGCCGGCCGAAGCCGATGGGGTGCACCTGCCCGGAGAGGTGGAGATGGTCGAGCCCGATCTCGCGCGCCGCCGGCTCATCGTCTTCTTGCGGACCGGGCCGCACGTGTATGCGGTCGCTGCTGATCCCGATCGCTGGCCCAAGGCCGGCGAACGGCTGGCCGCGTTCTTCCCGGCCGACCGGCTCTACTTCTTCGATGGCTTCACCGGAGCGCGCGTCCAATGAGCACAACACGACCCCACATCATCCTGATCATCACCGATCAGCAGCGTTTCGACACCATCCGTGCCCTCGGTTTCCCCTACATGGACACGCCGAACCTGGATCGGCTGTGCCATGAAGGGGTCGCGTTCACCAATTGCTTCGTGACCGCGCCGTCGTGTGTGCCCGCGCGGGCCAGTCTGTTCACCGGCTACTACCCACACACCACCGGCATCTTGAAGAACGGCGACCGCTGGACGCGCAGTTGGGTGGAGGCGCTGGCCGCAGGCGGCTACTACTGCGTCAACATCGGCAAGATGCACACCGTGCCGTTCGAGACGCCGCTCGGCTTCCATGAGCGCTACGTGGTGGAGAACAAAGATCGCTACCTGGAGGGACGTTACTTCTTCGACGAATGGGATAAGGGCCTGCGGGCGCACGGGCTGGTCAAGCAGCAGCGCGAGCTCTATCGCTTGCGGCCCGACTACCGCGAGCGGCTGGGCGCGTTCGAGTGGGAGCTGCCAGAGCATCTCCATTCAGATATGTTCGTGGGCGACATGGCGACCTGGTGGATCGAGACAAAGCCGAAGCCCCAACAGCCGCTCTTCCTGCAGATCGGCTTCCCTGGCCCGCACCCGCCCTACGACCCGATTCCACGCTACGCCGCGGCCTACCTGGTGCGTGACTTGCCCCTGCCTGTCGTCACCGAGGCCGAACTGGCGAGCCAGCCGCCGCCCTTCCAGGCGATGCGCCAGCACAACGTCGAGGTGGATCACGACTCGATCGCCTACCGGCTCGACCCCACGACCGAGATGCTGCGCCGCCAACGCGCCTACTACCTGGCCAACGTGACGATGATTGACGAGAAGATCGGCCAGGTGTTGGGGGCGCTGGAGGCCAGGGGTTATCTGGAGAATACGGTCGTCTTCTTTACGTCCGATCACGGCGATGCGCTCGGCGACCACGGCCACAGCCAGAAATGGACGATGTATGACATCGTGACGCGCGTGCCGCTGATCGCCTGGGCGCCGGGCCGCTTCGCCGCCGGCCGGCGGCTCGATGGGCTGTGCCAGATGATGGACATCGGCCCGACGATCCTGGAGACGGCCGGCCTGCCGGCGCCCGCGTCGTTCGAGGCAGAGTCGCTGCTGCCCGTTTTGGATGGCGCGGCCTGGAGCGGCCGGACCTACGTCTTTGCCGAGCACGGCCGGGACGGGATTCTGCAGCAGACGGCCTTCATGACCATGGTGCGCAGCCGCGACTGGAAACTGGTGCACTTCGTAGATGGGCCATACGGCCAGTTGTTCGATCTGGCGGCCGACCCAGGGGAGACGCGCGATCTATGGGACGACGCCAGTGCGGCTGGCGTCAAACAGACGCTGCTGGACGAGCTGCGAGAGTGGCGCATACGGGGCGGGTATCAGGCGCGGGAGTGGGTCGCACGGTGGCGCTGACGGTGGCGCTGAGGCAGGCATGATGGAGAACAGAATAGGAGGGATATGAAATGGCGCGTTTCTCAAGACTTGAGGTGCTTAACGCCATGGTAGAGATCGGCCTCGTGCCGGTCTTCTATCATGGAGATGTCGTGGTGGCGAAGAAGGTCGTCGAGGCTTGCGCGGGTGGCGGCGCCCGCGTGGTCGAATTCACCAACCGCGGCGACTTCGCGCCGCACGTGTTCACCGAGCTGTCGCAGTGGGCCGTCAAGGCGCTGCCCCAGGTGATCCTGGGGGTCGGCTCGGTTGTGGATGCGCCCACCGCGGCGATGTACATCGCCAGCGGCGCGAACTTCGTGGTCGGCCCGCTGCTCAACCCCGAGGTGGCGCGGCTGTGCAACCGGCGCAAGATCGCCTATAGCCCCGGCTGCGGCACGGCATCGGAGATATCGCAGGCCGAGGAATTGGGGGTGGAGATCGTCAAGATCTTTCCCGGCGAGTCGGTGGGCGGGCCTGACTTCGTCAAGGCGATTCTGGGGCCGTGCCCATGGACGCGCATCATGCCCACCGGCGGCGTCGAGCCAACCCGCGAGAGCCTGACCGCCTGGTTCAAGGCCGGCGTGACGGCCGTGGGCATCGGCTCCAACTTGATTCGCAGAGACCTGATCCAGGCCGGCGACTACGCTGCGATGACCGCCAACGTCACGCAGGTGATTGCGTGGATTCGGGAGGCAAGGGGGAAATGATGTCAGAAATCGTGACCTACAAGCAGATCAAGCCCGCGTCGGCCTGCCGATACGATAATGTGGCGTTGGGCGAGGTGATGCTGCGCTTCGACCCATATGACGTGCCCACGGCCCTGGCGCGGGAGATGCGCATCTTTCAGGGCGGCGGCGAGACGAACGTGGCGTGCGGCCTGGCGTATACCTTCGGCTTGCGCACGTTAGTGCTCACCGCGCTGGTGGCCGATGATATCGGCTTCAACATCCGCAACCAGTTGCGCGCGGCCGGCGTGGATGCGAGCAAGATCATCTGGTTCAACACCAAGAGCGACGGCTCACGCTTCTCGACCGACGCCAAGGGCGGGCTGATGAACGGCGTGAACTTCACCTTCCGGGGGAAAGGCGTGATCCCATCCGACACTCTCTACTATCGCGCGCATACGGCGGTTCGCGAGCTGCGCGAGGGGGACTTCGACTGGGATGCGCTCTTCGGCGCAGAGGGCGTGCGCGTCTTCTCGACCGGCGGCATCTACACGCTGATCTCGCCCACGTCGGCCGGGCTGGCCATCGAGGGGGTGCGCAAGGCGAGCCTGTACGGGACATTCGTCGCCGCGGACCTGAACTACCGGTCAAAGGTCGAGCCGAACAAGAAGCGCGCCCAAGAGATCAACCGCCAGATCGCGGCGTATCTGGGCTTCCTGGTGGGCAACGACAGCGACCTCTACGATGCGCTCGGCTACCAGACCAGGGTGTCCGGCGAGGCGCCGTTCGAGGAGTGGCTGGACGCCTACCGAGAGACGGTGCGCCAGGTCGCCAGGGATTACCCCAACCTGAGTCTGATCGGCACACAATGGCGCGGCGCGACCAACGCCGACACCATCAGTTGGGGCGCGGTGCTGTACGAGACGGCCGCGGACAAGCTGTATGTGGCGCCGATTCGCCGCGATATCCCGATCGCCGACCGCACCGGCGGCGGCGACTCGTTCGCATCAGGCGTGCTGGCGGCCCTGCTGAAGGGCAAAGACCTGGACACTGCGGTGCAGTGGGGCGCGGCCCACGGCATCCTGGTCCAGGAGACGCCCGGCGACATCACGATGGTGGATGAGCGCGCCGTAGCGGCCGAAGTCAAGCGGGCCCTGTCGGCCGGCGGCGTGCGCGCCACGCGGTAGTATCTTGCCAGTTGAATTCTTGCACAAGGGGCAGGAATCTCACGCAAAGCCGCAAAGTCGCAAAGGGTCTTCTTGGCATTCCTTCGACTGGCTCAGGACATGCTTTGCGCCCCTTCAACAGGCTCAGGACAGGCTTTGCGTGAGCCATTTGGTTCCGGCTCGTCCGGGTTAGGGAGGGGAGTTTCGTATGTCTCGCACTGAACTCGACGGCATGTTGGCCGAGCTCCGCCGGCTGCGCGAGCAAACCCTGGTCGGGCTGGCGGACCTGACCGAGGCCGACTTCGCCACCGCCACCGATATGCCCCGCTGGGACGACGTCCGCCGGGTGCTGTTGCGCTTCGGCGATCACATGCGCGAGCACGCCAACCAAATGGAAGGCGTGCGCGCGTCCGTCGGCCGCGGACCGACCATGCCGCAACGCATGTTGGCCGAGGGTGAGCTGGCCTGGGGCAAGCTGCTGGCCGCCACGGTCGGGCTGACCGATGAGGACATCGCCAGCCAACCTCCTGACGGCGGCTGGTCGGTGAAGCAAGTACTGGCGCACGTGATCCAGACAGAGCGACGGTATCTGGACGCGATCCTGGCGGCTAGGACTCGAACTCCTGCTCGTTCGGATGCAGCGCGGTCTTGAGGTTCACACGCGCGACGGCCGGCTTGGGCGCATACCCTCTCAACAGCGGATCGTTCGTCTCCTGCATCCAGCGTTCCAGCCGGGCCGCCAGGTCGCGCTGCTCTGACGCGAATTCTGGCCGGCCGGCCAGGTTGTCCCGCTCGCTGGGATCGAACACCAGGTCGAAGAGCATCTTGGCCGGGTCGTGACGCGCCTCTGCCAGGCCGCGGCGCAGCAACAACTGCTTGCTGTAGCCGTCGTCAATGTTGGGCTTGACGACCCGGTCGAAGTCGTCGAAGTAGCGAATGTACTTGTAGCGCGGCGTGCGGATGCAGCGCATCGGTTCGTAGGCCGCGTGATAGGTCACCTCCGCGAAGATTTCATCGCGCACCTGCTCCACCTCACCGCGCAACAGCGGCAGCAGCGATTTGCCCTCCAGCCGCTCCGTCTTCGGCGCGCCAGCCACTTCACACAGCGTCGGGAAGATATCCAGGTGCGAGACCAGCGCGTCAACTGCTTGCGCCGCGCGCCGATTGCCCGGGAACCTGATGATCAGCGCCACGCCGATGCCCGCATCGTACAGGTGGCACTTCATCTTGGGGAAGGCGATGCCGTGGTCGGTGGTGAAGAAGACGAACGTATCATCCGCCAGGCCGCTCGCGGCCAGCGCATCCAGCACGATGCCGACGCAGGCGTCCGCGCAGCGGGCCATCGTGTAGAAGCCTGCCATGTCCAGGCGGGTCGCGGGGTCGTCGGGAAGTGGGGGCGGCGGCTGGACGTAGTCTGGGTTGATCTCCTCATCAGGCAGCGGGAAGGGGCGATGGGTGGAGAACATGCCGAAGGAAAGGAAGAACGGCCTGGGTCGCGGCTCGCGCAGGTAGTCGGCGACCCGCCGCGCGTTGGCGAGATCGCGGTCCATCATCCGCCGCGCCTGTTCGTGCGGCGAGGCTGCCGCAGGCGCGCCAGGGGTCGCGTCGGCGTGCAGCATGCGCTCGTAGCCCAGCTCGCCGGCAAGCCCGGCTGCGATCTCGTGTTGGATGCCGCACAGCACGGTCTCGTAGCCATGCCTGCGCAGATGGCCTGCCAGGTGCAGCGACGGATCAGCCAGGCCGAAGCCGCGATGCGCCAGGCCAAGCATTCCGCACGCGTGCGGGTTCATGCCGGTGAGCAGCGCGGCCCGGCTGGGAGAACAGGTGGGCGCGGCGTCGAAGCACTGGCGGAAGAGCGTCCCCTCCTGGGCAAGCGCCATCAGGTTGGGGGTTGGCGAGGCGTAGCCGTAGGGCTGGATGAACCGGCCTGTGTCGTGGGTGTGCAGATAGAGGATGTTCATGATCTCACCGGGAAGTAGACGGTGTAACACTCGTCCGTCACCTGGTACAGCGGGATGAACCGGACCCCGCGCTCCTGCCCGACCGTGCGGTAGCCGATCTTCCACGTTCCCCACTCGCGCTCCTGGTCGGAGATGAGCAGCGTCTCGGGTCGTGCGATGTCGCCGTGCAGCAGCCTCTCCTCGTCGCACAAGCCCGCCAGCACGATCGGCCCTTCCATGAAGGCGACAGCGTCCGGCCGATCGGGCAGCGGACAGACGGTCAGTGACTTGGGCAGCTCGATGCGAACGCGGTCATCGGCCCAGGCGCGACGGATGGCATGGAAGCCGCCAGGCTCAGCCGAGACCGTTTCGGGCTGCCCGTTCACGGCGATCGTCGCCGGCCCCGCGAGCCACCACGGCAGCCGCAGCTTGAGGGTGAACTCGACCGGCCGGTCGCAGCGCACGGCCAGGTTGATGGCCCAGCGCAGCGGCCGGCGCACCGCGCCGTCCGGGCCGAGCGGCCGCGAGGTGGAGTTCTCCGCCTCGAACTCCTGGCGCACTGTCACCGCCGCGGCATCGCGCTGCCAACTCAGCTCGGTGGGGATGTATTGGCACACAGCCAGCCCGTCCTGGTCCTGGTAGTAGACATAGGCGTTGTGGGTGGTATGCGCCTGCACCAGCGAGCCGTGGCAGCACCAGAAGTGCGCAGTCGGCGTACCCCAACCGTGTTGTTCACCCTTCACCCCACCCTTCCGGCCGCCCGACTCCAGCGGCAGAAAGTAGGCGATCATGCCGGTCTCCGGGTGCTGCTGGGCCAGTGTGCCGTTGTAGAGGTTGCGCTCCATGTAGTCGGCATAGCTGGCATCGCCGGTCCAGCGCAGCAGGTAGTTCGCTAACCGCACCAGGTTGTAGACCACGCAATGCTCCTGGTTCTTGTCGCTGAGCCGCGCCGACAGCTCGAAGGGCGGCGTCCAAATCTCGCCGTCGGTCTGGCCGCCGGTGCAGTAGTAGCCGCGCTCGGTCACCGCGCATCGCCAATACGCCTCGACGATCTTGCGCCAGCGTTCATCGGTCGTCACCTCATAGGCGCGCGCCGCGCCATGGGCTTCGGGGATGGTGGTGTTGGCGTGACGGTTGGTTAGGGGATCTTCGCCAGCCAGCAGCCGATTGAACAGCCGGGGCCGATCGTAGCGGTAGATCAGATCGAGGTGCTCCTGGCGGCCGGTAAGCGCGTAGAGATCGGCCCAGGCTTCGAGCATGCCGCCGGTCTCGATGTCCAGGATATCGTCCATCTGCTCACGGGTGAACCTACCGGTCCAGCGATGGAACCAGCGGCTGGCGCGTTCCAGGATCTCCATCGCCTGCGCGTTGCCGGCATAGATGACCATGTCCAGCAGGCCCATGAGGGTCTTGTGGATGGTGTAGTGCGGGGCCCAGACGCCTTTGCCGGCCGCGATCCAGTCGAGGTAGCCGGCTGGGATCGAGAAGACCCACTCGCCGCCATGCTCTCGCTGGCAGCGCGCCAGCTCGGCGACGATCTGATCGGCTTTGCCTTTGATTTCGGGGTCGCCGGTGGCAGCGTGGATGCGGGCCGCGGCCGAGAGCCAATGGCCCAGGAAGTGGCCGCGGAGCTGGCAGGTGGGCGACTCCCAGCCCCAATGGATGTCGTCGCCGGGATCCTGCCGCGGCGCCCACAGACCGGCTTCCAGGTAGTGGTTCTGCAGCAGGTTCGCGGTCTTCAGGCTGAGCATGTACTGGCGATTGAGGACGAATCGCTGGTGGAACAGGCCAGGCAACAGCCTGACGCGGTTCAGGGAGAAGGGTTCGAGAGTTGATGGCATGGTGACCTCCTGATGGGGGTGAGCCGGACACGGATGATGGTACGGATGCCACGGATGGCGCGCGCGCGAGATGCCGCGCACGGGGGAGCCTGACACGGATGATGGTACGGATGCCACGGATGGCGCGCGCGAGAGACGCCGCACGCGGGGGCGCCTGACACGGATGATGGTACGGATGCCACGGATGGCGCGCGAGAGACGCCGCACGCGGGGGAGCCTGACACGGATGTATGGTACGGATGCCACGGATGGCGCGCGCGAGAGAGATGCCGCGCACGGGGGAGCCTGACACGGATGGCGCGCGCGAGAGACGCCGCACGCGGGGGAGCCTGACACGGATGATGGTACGGATGCCACGGAGATCACGTGCACAGTGTCCGTGGCATCCGTGGCCGCATCCGTGTCGGGCTGCTCGCCACCCCGCAATCCCCGTCTCCACATCCGTGGCCCCATCCGTGTCTGGCTAAACTAGCAGGCGCCGCGCACGCGGGCGAGCAGGGCGAGTTCGTCAACTGTCAAGGGGCTGGCGACAGAGAGGTCCGCGCTGGCGACGTTCTCCTCGACCTGCCGCAGGGTGCTCATTCCGCTCAGCGCGACCGCGACTTCGGGGTGATCCCACACCCATTGCAGGGCCAGCGCTGCGGGCGTGCGCGCGGCTGGGACGCTGTTCCATACTTCCTGAAGCGGCCGCGGGGGGTCGGTGATCTTGCCGCCCTGCACCGGCTCCATAACCACGATGGCCAGGCCCTTCGATGCGGCGTACTTCAGACCCCGGGCGCCAGCCTCTTTCTCGACGTCCAGAAAGTTGTAGATGAACTGGCAGAAGGTCCACCTGGCGTAGCCGTCCACGATCTGCTGGAACACCTCGCAGCTATCGTGAAACGAGAAGCCCAGCCAGCCGATGCGGCCGTCCGCGATGGCCCGCTCTGCGGACGAGAGCAGGTCGAGCTCCTGGACTTTGCGCCAGCCCTTCTGGTTTAGCCCGTGCAGCAGATAGAAGTCAATCTGCTCGGTCTGCAGCTTGCGAAGCTGCTCGGTCAGATACCGGTCGAAGTCCTCCGGCCGCTCGATCAGCCAGATCGGGCTCTTGGTCGCCAGCCTGACCCTGGCCCGATAGCCGCCCTGGAGCGCGCGACCGACAAGCAACTCGCTGTTGCCCTCGTGATAGACATAGGCCGTGTCAATGTAGTTGACGCCGTGGTCAATAGCGTAGTGGAGCATTGCGATCGCCTCGGGTTCGCGGATCTCCGCGGCGAAGGGCTTGTCGTTCGCGGTGGGGAAGCGCGCGCAGCCGAAGCCGAGCGCCGAGACCTGCCAGTCGAGTTGTCCGAAAGCGCGGTATTGCATGAGTCACCCCCTGGGGAAGGCGCTGGGATACGGGATCATTATAGCACGAAGTCGCGGAATCCAGGAGTTGTGCAGTCGGCATGGGCCGCCCCGTTGCTGTATAATCCTCCCGGAGACGCCGAGGTGCGCTATCGTTACCGCTCTCACGCAAAGACGCAAAGGCGCCAAGGTAAAACAAGTGCTCTTTGCGCTCTTGGCGGCTTTGCGTGAGCCAAAATCGTGATCTACTGGGTCTACGAGAGTCCCTTGCCCCGCGGCGACAAGGCCGACATGCTGACCGGCATGGCGCTGCTGGCGGGGTTGGTGTCCAAAGAGCCGAAGCTGTCCTGGATGCGCTCGTCATCCGGCTCAACCCGACGATCACGCTCTAGCGCCAGTTAGAAAAACGGGTGCTGGCGCTGACCGAGCTGGAGCGCCTGCGGGCGCTGTTGCGGGTCGCCCTGCGCGCCAGCGACGTAGCCGAGTTCGAGCGCGCGCTGGCAGAGTAGATCGGGAAACGAGTAGACAAGGAAACAAGGTCGTCGTCCCAGCCAATGCGGGACGCGTTTAGCAATTTTGTCAGTTCCTCCGGTTTGTGCTATGATCGGCAATGGCTCCGTCGTAGCGGAGCCAACGCGCGAGGCGGCGCTGCCTATCATTCCCCCCATCACACCCCACCAGCCGCCTCGCTGTTCGAACGCGGATTCATTACACACAAAAAAAGCCGCTAGCGATAGCGGCTTTGAATGACTTGCCAGGGATATAGGGCTGATCCGTCGTAGCAGAACAGTCACACGGCATGAAGCCGAGTTTCGTCCGCTGGCAAGGATGAGCATACCCGATAACGACTCATTGTCAAATGGTCGTTCTCTCACAGGAGATTGATAAATCCGGCCTGCCCGAAGTCCTTGTCTGTAGTCAGGACGTGTGTCAAGCTGCGCTCTTGCATTACGATGAAGGAGATGCAATCGGTCAGTCCCCATTCCTTATCAGATCGCGCGCCATAGAGCGCCACGGCACGGTCGAACAATGCAGCATCCACCGGTATCACTTCGATGTTGGGATCGACGCGCAAATCCTGGATGGCGGCATAACCCAGAGCGCGCCAGTGGCTACGGCTCAACCCATTGCCGATCTCAGTCAAGACGGCCTCCGTGGTGATAAATGGAGGTCGCACCGTTTGCGAAACTGCAACAGCACGCTGATGGTACTCGTCCGCCGTGTTGACCAAAGCCAGGACGTAACCGGTATCAATGAAAACAGGTGGCCTCATTGTTTATCAATGCCGTATAAGTAGTGGTCGTGCTGCTCGGCCAGATCTTCGATGCCCAAATCGGTTGCCCGATTTAGGATGCGTTGAAAGGCGCGCGTGGATGCCTTGGCCTCGGGCCGCGATCTGACCGCCGAGGCCGCCAGACGACTCAAAAGAGCTACGAGGTCGGTGCGTTCCTCTTGCGCCAAGGCTTCCAATCGCGTGTAGAGCGGTTGGGGTAGTTCGATCGTCACGGTGTTTACGGTCATCAGTTCATCTCGTGGATTAATCGTACCGCCAGGTTAGAGAGCGTCGCTCGATAGTCCTATCATATCGTCGGTCGCGGCATTTGTCAATGTCATCCTCGCCGTGACAAGATAGGCGCTGTTCGGCGTGAATAGCCGATTTCTTTCCTGTTTACCCTGTTGTCTTCTGTGTTTTTTGTCCTTTCGCACGAACTGTGCTATGATTTCACGCGTAACCCATGGGGCAGCGTCGTTCACCGCTCTTTTTGCCCCCCTCCCCCCGATGCCGTTGCCCCGCACGTACGCGCTCGCTGGATGTCTTTGTTTGCAGGAGGTGCGTCATGTCTGCCGTATCTGCCCACAAGGTCTTTCCCGTCCTGGTGCTCTTGGCCCTTGTCCTCCAACCGCTCGCGGTGACGGGGAGGCAAGTAGACAAGGAAACAAGTAGACAAGGAAACGAGGAAACAAGTAGACAAGGGGTTGTCGCGCCCGCAACCTCCGGTCTGTTCCGTACCACCGTAACCGTGGACAGCCCCAGCCGTCGCGCTCGGCGGGACGCGCTCCCCTCCCTTCTCAGGGGAGGGGCTGGGGGAGAGGTCTGTGCTGCCATGGCATAGTTGGCATGAGCCGTCCTGTCGTTGTATAATCCCCTCTGGAACCGCCGATGGAATACGACATCACTGCCAAGGTTCTGATCGAGAAGAGCCACCGCGAGATCTTGCAGCACTTCCTGGGTCTGCGCGTGGTGGAAAGCACGCTGCTCAAGTCGTTGCCGCAGCAGACCGCGACCTTGCGCAGCAGTGACTTTCCGTTGCTGGCGACGGACGAGCGTGGTCAACGCCGGCTGGTACTGCTCGAAGTGCAAAGCGACTGGGAGTGGGAGGTGCCGTTCCGCCTGCTGGAGTATCGCTGCCGGCACATCTTGCACGAGCGCCTGACCGACGCGCTCTCGTGTGTGTTGCTGCTGCGACCGTCGCGGGTGGCGACCGACCTGCTGGAAGACGCCGAGGTGCGCTATCGTTACCGCCTGGTGCGCGTCTACGAGCTGGATGCCGCGCCGGTGGTGCAGACGCCGATCGTGAATCTGCTGCCCTTCGTGCCGGTGATGCGCGGGGGCATCGAGCTAACCGAGACGGCCGAACGGTTGGTTTACGAAAGTCCGCTGCCCCGCAGCGACAAGGCCGACATGCTGACCGGCATGGCGTTCCTGGCGGGGCTGGTGTCCAAGGATCTGACCAGCCATCTGGTGTTACGAAGGAGGGATCTGATGATTCAGTCTGCTGCTTACGAGATCATCAAGGAAATCGAAAGAAAAGAAGGTTGGCAAGAAGGTCGCGTGGAAGGCGAGGCAAAGGGACTGGCCGAAGCTGTTCTGGACGCGCTCGTCATCCGGCTCAACCCGACGATTGCGAGCTATCGCCAGTTGGAAAAGCGGGTGCTGGCGCTGACCGAGCCGGAGCGCCTGCGGGGGTTGCACCGCGCCGCCATCCTGGCCAACGACGTGGCCGAGTTCGAGCGCGCGCTGGCGGAGTAGATCGGGACACAGGTAGACAAGGAAACAAGGTCGTCGTCCCAGCCAATGCGGGACGCGTTTAGCAATTTTGTCAGTTCCTCCGGTTTGTGCTATGATCGGCGTTGGCTCCGTCGTAGTGAGCCAACGCGCGAGGCGGCGCTGTCTATCACTCCCCCCCATCACACCCCACCAGCCGCCTCGCTGTTCGAACGCGGATTCCGTCTTTGGCCGTTTCATGGAGGTGTCCGATGGCTGCTTCGTTCGTCCACAAGCTCTTCTCCTTGGTCGTGTTGCTGTCCCTTGCCCTCCAACCACTTGCGGTGACGGGGAAACAAGTAGACAAGGAAACGAGTAGACAAGGGGTCGCCGCGCCCGCGACCACCGGTTTGTTCCGCACGACCGTGACGGTGGACAGCCCCAGCCGTCGCGCGCGGTTGGAGGCGTTGGGCGTAGTGGTGTTGAGCGAGCCAGACCCTTCGGGTTTCCGAAAACCCGAAGGGTCTCCTGTCGTCATCCTCGCCACTGCCGACCAACTGGAGAGCCTGGCCCGCCTGCGCTTCGAGCCGCGCGGAACGGATGACGCGGACGCGCTGATTGCCGCCCACGCGACCGAAAAGCCATGGCTG
>Ga0194113_10002059_pt1 | contig 27602 bp, 30 predicted proteins | sample TA2MahC200mmetaG_FD_146193 | JGI IMG/M metagenome (GOLD analysis project Ga0194113, IMG submission 146193) | Freshwater microbial communities from Lake Tanganyika, Tanzania - TA2015017 Mahale Deep Cast 200m | ecosystem: Environmental > Aquatic > Freshwater > Lake | place: Tanzania: Lake... | reverse complement strand
ACCATCCTCAAGCTTTATGCCCTGTTCCAGCATTTGCCTTTCCGACGGCTTCAGTTTTTCCTTGATAGAGACCAGATATTCTTTGTCGCGCTCGTATCTGGGGTGGGTGAGCCGGTTGGTCAGCTCGCCGTCGTTGGTCAGCAGCAGCAGCCCTGTGGTGTCTTTATCCAGCCGTCCCACGGGGTATAATCTGAGATGACGGTACTTCTCGGGCAGGAGGTCGATAACCGTCCTGCGCCCCCGTTCGTCGCTGGTAGTGGACATGACACCTGCTGGCTTGTTGAGCATCAGATAAACCAGTCGCTCGGGCTTCAAATCGACAGGCTGCCCGTTTATCGTAATGTTGTCATTTTCAATATCAATGGACTGACGGAAGTCCTCGGCAACTATCTTGTTTACCCTGACTCTGCCCTCCCGAATGGCGTCGGCAAGACGCCTTCGCGAGTCCAGTCCGGCTTCTGTTAGCGCTTTGAGCAAAGGTTTGGTTGCCATGCCATTAGTATAAGCACTGTATTCTAACAAAGCCAGCACGCTTTTCAGCTATTCTCTCTTGCGACTTAGCAAATATTGCGTTAGACTGTGAGCTAAGCAAATGAGTCAATGGGCAGATTTGTGGCAATATGAGGAGGGTCTATGTTTCCACCTGCCCACATGGCTGTAGGAGCCCTGTGTCAGGCTGGCATAAGAAGAAAACTTCCGACAGCGGCGGTTGCGTTTGCCAGCACAGCAATCGTTGATAGCACGAACATGTGGCATGCCCCTTATCCATGGCCATCAGATTCACCGGCTATACTACGTTTTCTTCCTTACCCTCATGATGTGCCGAGCATTCTGACATTGGTTGCATTAGTTGTAGCCACTATCGCCGTGGGATTTTTGCTGCGTCACTACTGGTGGGGAATGGTATGGGCTTTAGCGCCCGATATTATTGACTGGCTGATTCTACGTCCAATCGTCGGGAAGGGTGTTATTCATGAGTGGTTATCATGGGTCACGACTCCTTGGGGATTTGCCATTGAGATGGCGTTTGTCGTTGTCATTGTTGTCGTTCTGTTAGGGCGACAGAAAAAAAGGATGAGAGCAAGTTCAGAGTATCATAGTTAAATCCTAAGTTGGCTTTACCCTTGAATGCAGAGCAGAGTGCAAAATGGTTAAACTGACTTTTTACGGCGGCGTCAACGAAATAGGCGGGAATAAAATACTTCTCGAAGAGGGTGAGAAGAAGCTATTCCTGGACTTCGGGTTTCCCTTCAAGAGGAATAAGCAGTTCTATGAAGAATACTTGAAGCCCCGCCCCGGAGCCGGCTTGCTCGACCCGCTGGTGATGGAGTTGCTGCCCCCGCTGGAGGGGTTGTACCGGGAAGACCTGGAGATACCGAATCTATGGCAGCAGTTCCGCAGTGAGCGCGATTACCGCAAGCTCGAAGGGGTGGACGGCGTGCTGCTGTCTCATGCCCACCTCGACCACTCCGGCTATATTTCATTTCTCAAATCGGACGTACCCGTGTACTCCAGCGCCGTAACGGCGTTTATCGCCAAAGCGATGCAGGACTCGGGGAAATCCGGATTCGACCAGAGCGTGTGCTATTTCAATCCTGTCGTTTGGGATTGCCCCAGCGGCTGGAAGCAGCAGTCTCTGATTGCCAATACTGCCGATGCCAAGCAACAGAGGCAGTTCTGCGTGCCTGACAGGAGCTTGAATGCCCTGAGTGCCGCCGCCCATAGGTTCTGGACACAGGGCTTCTGGGAGAAAACCCCTAAACAGAAGGAGCTTGCATCTTGTCCCTTGCAGGCTCACAGCAAATGCTGTTTCAATCTGCGCTGCTTCCCCGTCGACCACTCTATTCCGGGAGCCTCCGCCTGGGGCATCGAGACCGGCTCGGGCTGGATAATATACAGCGGCGACCTGCGGCTTCACGGCAAACGGAGTAATTTCACCGAGACGTTTATTAAGGAAGCCTCTGCCCTGCATCCCGTGGCACTGCTGCTGGAGGGCACCAATGTCGGGAGGGAGTCGAATGTCACGGAGCAAGAGGTCTATGGTAACGCATTAAAGGTTATTGCGGAGGCAAAGAGCCTGGTGATCGCCGATTTCTCTGCAAGGGATGTTGACCGTCTGCTCACCTTCCTGCAAATTGCCGGAGAGACAGGCAGGAAGCTGGCGATATTGCCCAAGGATGCCTATTTGCTGAAGACCATGCGCCTGCTCGAGCCGAAGATGCCCGATATTGCTAGGGATGCTCACCTTGTTATCTACCAGGATACCATTGCGTCCAAGTCACCTTCTATATGGATGAGAAACCTGTGTCAGGATTACGAAGGCAAGATTGTGATGGCTGAGGATGTGAGGTCGGCACAGGACAGGTTCATCCTCTGTTTCAGCTTTCTGGACATAAACGAATTGCCCAGCATCAGACCGGCTCCGGGAAGCCTCTATGTATTCAGCTCCAGCGAACCTCATGATGAAGAGCAGGAGATAGACTTTCGCCGCCTGCACGAGTGGCTCAAGCACTTCGGCATCAAACCCTTCGGGCTGCCTGTGGAGAGCAACGGCGACTGGCGGGTGCCCGAGGAAGAGAAGGGCTTGCATGCCTCGGGACATGCCTGCGGCACCGATTTGCTCCGCATCGTCCGCGAGATAAAGCCGCGGGTGCTTATCCCTGTCCACAGCGAAACCCCCGGGTTCTATGTAGATAGGCTGAAGGGGAGCGGGATTGAGGTCAGAATTCCCGAGAAGGTCGGTGACGTGATAGAGGTTTAAGAAAGGCAGGGGCGCGGCATGCCGTGCCCCTACGAAATGGGAGGGGGTTGTGAAAAGATTCTATTACGATAAGGATGCCCAGGTCGGCTTCCTGAAGCGCAAGACCGTCGGGGTTATCGGGTATGGCAATCAGGGGAGGGCGCAGGCGCTTAATCTGAGGGACAGCGGGCTGGAGGTGATTATCGGCGTCCGCGCCGATGATACCAAACGACAGGCTAAGAGTGACGGCTTCGACGTTTTTTCGATTCGGGAAGCTGCTGAGAAGGCTCAGGTTGTGCTGTTGCTGATTCCCGATGAGGTCATGCCCGAGGTGTTCCAAAAGCAGGTGCTGCCGGGGCTTTCTAAGGGCAAGGCTGTCTGTTTTGCCTCTGGCTATAATGTTGCCTTCAAGCTGATTAAGCCGCCCAAAGGCGTCGATGTCGTCATGGCAGCGCCGAGGATGATTGGAGCCGGCGTGCGGCAGCGCTATATGGAGAAAAAAGGCTTCCCCAGCTTCATCGGCGTCCATCAGGATGCCACAGGGAACGCGCTCAAAACCGTACTGGCGATTGCCAAAGGGATAGGCTCAACGAAGAGTGGCGCGATGCTGCTCAGCTTCGAGCAGGAGGCTGAGCTTGACCTGTTCACGGAGCAGGCTTTCGGACCTGCCTTCGGGCAGGTATTGCTTTCGGCGATTCAGACGCTTATAGATGCCGGCTACCCTGTGGAGGCGGTGATGGTGGAGCTGATTCTTTCGGGCGAGTTTGCCTACTCCATGCAGAAGATTGTGGAGATGGGATTCTTTCCGCAGATGGAGCTTCATTCACACACCTCTCAATACGGCTCGATGACCCGCTCGGTGCGCTACATGAATCCCCAGATAGCTCAGGGCATGCGCGACGTGCTGGAAGAGATACGCTCGGGCGCCTTCGCCAGAGAGTGGGAGGCGGAGCAGGAGGCCGGCTTGCCTGTATTCCAACAAATCAAGGAGATGAGGAACCAGCATCCCATCGCGGAATGGGAACGCAAAACGCGCAGGGCGTTTCGCATATATTGACCTGCACAACGCGTTAATATTATGCTATTCGGGAACTGGGACAAATGAGGAGAACAAAATGCTGAGCTGGGAAAAGAAGCTGGCGGGGATCGACGCGAATCAGAGCGAGTTCCCCATGTGTTTCGGCTGTGGCAAAGAGAACCCCGTCAGCCTTAAATTGAAGTTCGTTAAAAGTGGCGATGAGGCGAGGTGTGAGTGCGTCATAAGCGAGCTATATCAGGGCTGGCGCGGATATGTTCACGGCGGCATTATTTTCACAATTCTCGATGAGGCTATGGCTTACGCATACTGGCCCGAGATAAAAGGGGTTACTGCCAAGACTGAGGTCAGGATGAGGCAGCCTGTGCCGATTGGGGTGCCGCTGGTGGTCACGGGAAGAGTGGTCAAGAAAACGAGGAAGCTTTTTACCACGGCCGCTGAGATGACGCTTCGGGACGGCACGTTGCTGGCGGAAAGCACTGCTCAATCGTATGTGGTTGATTGATCGCTGGGTATTCAGCTATCAGCTTTCAGAGTGGCATGATAAGCTTGACAAATCCATGCAAATCGTATAAAAAAGTCGCACTTTGGTTTTTCTTATTATTTGCGGGAGGAGGTTGAAGATGGCAAGTAACAGTGCAGCAGCTAGCACCCAGGCGGTAACCCCGACGCAGGAGCGGAGGTTGCGGCGTACCAATGTCTTCCTCAGTATTCTCCATTTCGCGCAGGGTATCGTCATCTTACTTTTGGGCTCGGGCTTCATGGCACCGGTTACTACGACGTACATAGGCGGGGGTGCCGAATACAGCTACGAGCCGCGATTCTTGCTGGCAACCTTTCTATTCATATCGGCGTTCTGCCACATGCTGGTATCGCTTCCCGGAGTGTTCCCCTGGTATATTAGGAATCTGGGCAGGCGCATTAACTATGTGCGCTGGTATGAGTATTCGTTCAGCGCCTCGGTGATGATTGTGGTGATAGCTTCGCTGTGCGGCATGACGGAGATGGTGAGCCTGATAGCCATATTCGGCCTTACCGGAGCGATGAACCTGTTCGGTCTGATGATGGAACTGCATAATCAGACCACTGCTAAAACCGACTGGACTTCATTTATTTTCGGCAGCGTGGTGGGAGTCATCCCCTGGATAGGAATAGTGCTCTATTTCGCCAGCGCCACACCCGGACCGCCCACGTTCGTGTATGCAATCATCGGGTCTCTGATATTCCTCTATGCGCTGTTCCCTCTGAACATGTGGCTGCAATATGCCCGCAAAGGCTGGTGGAAATCGTATGTCTTTGGAGAGTACGGGTATATGGTGCTTAGCCTGACCGCTAAATCGCTGCTGGCGTGGCAGGTATTTGCGGGTACGCTGAACGCGCCGCAATTTCTGCAGTAATTAAAGAGCAGGGGCGAGGTTACCTCGCCCCTGCATCCATTTCTTATTCTATTAGCTGAGGAACCCGGGACTAACTCCAGCGCCAGAACAGATGGCCGTCTCTTTTGTCGTATTTCAGAAGCCCCCGTTCCACCCAATCGGTGATGCCTTCTTTGATTTGATTCTGTGAGTAGGGCACCAGCTCCGCCAGTTTTGCGGTGAGACCTTCGACAGGTTTTGTCTCCGATTTCACAGGGCCTACGCTTTCGATTACGTCCTCTTTAAGCAGAGCCGCTGCGAGCTGGCGGCGACGTTTGGTGCGGGCAAACTCGCCGTCTCCGGCATCGCTTTCCTTCGACAGCGCTGCCATATATTGCTTGAGCTCATGGAAGTATATCTGCAGGTGAGCGGTGACATCCTCCACGCTGGCTTCTCTGGTGCGCGTGATCGGCCTGTTGCAGTCGTATTTCAGCCAATCATTGGTCAGTATCTCGATGCCATATTCTTCAGATTTCTCGCGCACCTCGGTGCCCGGGAAGGGCGTGAGCACATGGAAACCGTAGGAGGTCCCCAGCGATTTACCGAACTCCAGGCTCTGTTTCATGGTCTCTTTAGTCTCGCCGGGCAGTCCCATGATAAAGGATGCCTGCACGCTTATGCCGGCCTCCCTTGCCATTTTGACGCCTTCCCTGACCTTATCCAGAGTGATTTTCTTCTTGACCAGGTCCAGGATATGCTGATTGCCGCTTTCCACGCCGTAGAGCAGCCAGGTGCATCCGGTCTGTTTCATTCTGCGCAGCATCTCGGGATTCACGGTGTCCGCCCGGGAGAAGGCGCTCCAGTTGAATTTCAGACCCCTTGCCGTTATCTCATCGCAGATTGCGTAGAGATGTTTGTGGTTGACTGTAAGCGAATCGTCCTCGAAGTTTATCTCCTTGAAGCCCGATGACAGAGCCTGTTCCACTTCGTCTATGACCAGCCTGGGGCTGCGGAATCTCACCCTTCTACCGCCCATCTTGGAGCCGACGCAGAAGACGCAGTTGAAGGGACATCCCCTGCCGGTAATTATGCTGGCATGCACATCCAGGGCATGGTATCGCGATATCGGGAAAAGGTGTTTGGCAGGGAACGGCAGTTCATCAAGGTCCTGAATCAGGCTGCGTTCCTTGGTAATTTTTATGCCATCATTCTTATCTCTATACGCGATGCCGTCTATTTCGCCTGGCTTCTTGCCGTTCACAATGTCCAGAATGGTCTGCTCGCCTTCACCCCTCACTATGATGTCTATCCAGGGAGCCTTGGTGAGGGTATCAACGGTGTCGAAAGTGACATGGGGGCCGCCGATAACCGTGATGAGGTCCTTATCTATAGATTTGCAGTATTTGATGATGTCCGAGGCGATGGGATAGTTCATGGTAACCGATGTCAAGCCGACGATATCCGGCTTATACTGCTCAAGCTTATGCTTTATCTTTTCCTTAGAATACCTGGACACGAGGAGGTCGAGGACTTCTACATCATGACCCTTTTGTTCCAGTACTGCGGCTATATAGGCAAGACCCATCGGCATGATGGGTATTTCCGAGAAGGGGTACGGCGGGTTTATCAGCAGGGTTTTCATACTTAGGGTATCTTAGCCAACCGGCACATTTATTCTTTTCGCTGAAATCCAATATTAGATGTCGGAGCGTTAATTGTCAACTGACTGGCTTTATCGAGGCGTGGTGGAAATCCTGTGGTCTCATCCCCCTGTGTATTCCCTTGACGTTACTCCTGTATGATGATACGATATAGCCAATTGGAGGATTTATCTGTGAATGTTATTTGTCCTAAGTGCAGGGCGGAGAACCGCCTTCCCGACTCCCTCAACCGAAATACTACCTATAAGTGTAATGCGTGCCAGACCGAGTTCGGCCGCATCTCCAGGATCAATTTCGGGAAGGTAGCTATTGTGATGCTCATAATATGGTGGCTTGTGCCTGTGTTAGTCTGGGCCTCGCGTCCCATAATTCACTCTGCCGAAATTAGCTTCCTGGAATGGATTGGCGGACTATTTTTATGGTCGCCCTTGTATTTACTGCCTCTCCTTTTGTTGGTGACAGCCTTCTTCCTGTGGGAAGGCTTCCCGCACAAAAAGTTCACCGGAGCCAGCCCAAAGGGATTCCGGGCTTTCATATTGGCGTCTGTGCTCGGGTTCAGCGGGTTCGCTGCGGGAATCGCGTTATTCGTCCGCTCGTTGTAGCCGCGACGAATTAGATGTGGCATATGGGAGCTTTCAAGCGTTCCGAAGAGGCCCAAAATCAGCGATTCCCATCATTTTCATAGGCGGGTGCTCTGCCACCCGCTAATCAAGGCAGGGGACAGAGCCCCTGCTCTATATGTATTCCTTGACGTAACTGATGTGTGGCGATACGATATGGCAGATTGGAGGATTTGCCTGTGAAAGTCATTTGCCCTGAGTGCAGGGCGGAGAACCAATTGCCTGACTCCCTTGACCGGAAGACCACCTACAAGTGTCACGCGTGCCAGACTAGATTTGACCGCATCTCCCGGATCAATTTCGGGAAGGTAGCTATTGTGATGCTCATAATATGGTGGCTTGTGCCTGTTTTGGTCTGGGCGTCGCGTCCCATAATTACCTCCTCCAAAGGATATAGCTCTCAGGGTTACATTGGCCTACTCTTCTTATGGTCGCCCGTGTTTCTTTTTCCCCTTGTCGTGTTGGCGACTGCCTTCTTTATGTGGCAGGGTTTCTTGCACAGAAAGTTCACGGGAGCCAGCCCGAAGGGATTCCGGGCTTACGTTTGCGCGTCAATAGTAGGCTTCAGCGGATTCGCTGCGGGAATCGGACTGTTCATCCGCTACGTTGTAGCCGCGACGAATTAGATGTAGCATATGGAAGCTATCAAGCGTTCCGTTTGAGGGGGATTTATCCCTGTTCGTGGTTGAGGAAGTCCAGCAGAAGGTTGTTGAACTGTTCCCTGTTTTTCATGTGGGGTGCGTGGCCGTAGCCGGGGAATATCTCCAGACTGACCTCGGGAATTAATTTCTGAGCTCTGAAGGCGTGATTCACGGAGAAGTAGGGGTCGCGCCGGTTCCAGATAAGCAGCGTGGGTACCTTTAATTCGGTGAGTTTGTCCAGGCACTGCCAGTCTTTGTCCTCCGTGTCTTCCTTGAGGAATTTGGGATAGGGCTGCGGGCGCCCCATGAATTCACGAAATCCCCAGGCAGCTGCGCCGAGGAAAGTGCCCCACCAGGCCAGTTTGCCGAATCCGACCGTGTCGACAAGGACGAGCCGGCGTACTGTATAAGGGTGATGGAGGGCTATATCCAGGCATATCCTCCCGCCCAGAGAATGTCCTACCAGGGCGATGGAACTCAGCCCCAGCGTTTTTATGAAATCCAGGGTGAAGTCAACGAACTCAGTAAGATAGTAACCGCTCTTATTCTTATCGCTTTTTCCGTAGCCTATGATATCTGGTGCATATAAAGAATAGTATGGGGAAAGAGCGGACATGGTATCCGTCCAGTCTCCCGAATCGCTGGCTCCTCCATGCAATAAGACCACAGGCGAGCCGCTGCCGGCTTTCAGGTAATGTGCCTGGTAGCCGTCAATCCGAAGCTTCAGGCTTTCTATAGTGCCGTTGCTCGGCAACCCTGTCTTTTCCTCTATAACGCTATTCATACTAATTATCAATGATAAAACATTTAACGACCCGATAGCAAGAGTACCAGGGATACCTTTTAGTAGTATTTTTCTCCTACAAAAGTGCTACTACACCCGGCTTGAGCTTTGCGGACTGCGAATTGTCCTCCGTAATCTTCCGGCAGGATACGGAATGTTATCTTCCTTGACGGAAAAAGTACTGCACTCGTGCCTCTTTCGGGTCGGAGAGCTTTCTTTATCGAATCTTGATGCCATCTTCAGGCATGACTATTTACCTATTTCCCTTAGTACTGGCTGGTGATTGTTGCCATTGTACGCGGTTGTTAGGATTGCTACCAGATGTTTCGCATTGCTCGCAAAATTACGCGTTTGTACGAATAAGCAAATTTAGTGCTGAAAAGTATAGCGGTGAAACAAAAGATTACAGAAATTGCTGCGCAGGGTTGCATTGATACGAAGAGGACAGCGATTTGAATAGGACAACCAGGAAAATTAAAAAGTATGGGTCGGATGGTAAAGCAATCATGACATGCGATGAAGTTGCGGAGTATCTCAGGGTTCATGTCAGTTCAGTGAGACGATGGAGTCGCAGCGGAAAACTCACAGCCTTCAAGGTGGGAGAACGCGGCGACTGGAGATATCGTAAACAAGATGTTTTGGCCTTCCTGTACGATGCGAAGGAAGCAAATCCAATGGGTCAAGGCCAGAGGGAGGTGATGGGGATGCTCAAAACCTAACCTATGGCTTTTACGATTGCCTGCGGAGCCACAGCAGGCCAGAAAGAAAGACAGTGGCACCAAATCGAGTAAGGAGGAAGAAAGGATGTTGAAAAGACTTGCAAAGATGATGCGCAGGGATGAGAGAGGCATCACCGGCCTGGAGACGGCGATAATTCTAATTGCCTTCGTGGTCGTAGCCTCGGTATTTGCCTACACCGTGTTGTCGGCAGGTATCTTCTCGTCTCAAAAGGGCCAGGAGGCAATCCATTCCGGACTGGAGCAGGCGAGGTCGACGTTGGAGATGAAGGGCAATGTGGTAGCTCAGGGTAATGCCACACAGGTTGACTACCTTGTGTTCTGCGTGGCCAACGCTCTGAACGGTGAAGCCATTGACCTGACGATACCGACCGATGGCGATAGCAATGGCATAGCCGATGATGGCAGCACCAACGTTGTTGTTATCTCTTACTCCAGCGAGGATGTAAGACAGGATGACCTGGCTTGGACCGCGAGCCCGATGGGTCTTGATGACGGTGACGATCTACTGGAGGCTGGCGAGCTGTTCGAGATAACAGTTGACCTGTCCGGTGTTGGGGAGACTGTGGACGCCTATCACACCTTCACAATACAGGTTAAGCCTCCCGTCGGCAGCGCGCTTGTTGTCGAGAGAACCACACCTGCTGCGCTTGATGACTACATGATACTGTACTAAAGTCAGCGTAACGGGTGCGGAAACAAATAAACACAATAAGAAGAAATGAGAAGGAGGAAGCAAGATGCTTAAAAGATTATAATTATACAAGAGCCTGCGCCGGGATGAGAGAGGCATCACCGGCCTCGAGACAGCGATCATCCTGATTGCGTTCGTGGTCGTAGCCTCTGTGTTTGCCTACACCGTGTTGTCGGCAGGCATATTCTCTTCCCAGAAGGGGCAGGAAGCGATACACGCCGGACTGCAAGAGGCAAGGGCTTCCATGGAAATCAAGGGGAGTGTGTTCGCCGACGGCAACACCACCTCCGAGGAAGCAACGGCGGTAGTCTTCACCCTGACCAACGCTTTGAAGGGACAGAAGATAGACCTATCGCCGACCAGCGGAGACCATGTCACCATTATCAGCTACACCGATGCCAATCAGCATGAGGAAGACATTGATTGGAGCATAGAGTTCATCGGCATGAACAATGATGACAATCTCCTGGAGATGGACGAACAGGCTGTGATTACGGTTGACCTGACCGGGCTAACCACCCCGCCGGGCCCGTATGACACCTTCACCATCTCAGTGAAGCCTCCGACGGGCGCAGTTCTGGTAATTGAAAGAACTCTGCCTGCCAGGATCGACGCTGTAATGGACCTTAACTAGTACAGGAGTGGGCGAAAAATGTTAAGAGGTCGCTGACAAGGGGGCGGCGACCCCCGCCCCGTCAGCGACCTCAATGGTAAATTAAAGAGGGTGGCAGCATGGAAGAGCAAAAAATTAAGAATCTGGAAGAAGAGTTTAAGGTGCTGAAGAATCAGATAAGGGCAGTCCTCCTGGATATCAAGGAGCAACTTGCCACCGGTGGTATACAGGCGTCCTCTGCTCCGCCCTGGGCGAACACTGTTCCCTCATCTGCTCAGCCGGAGAATAATGTGGTCAAGGTTGTGCGCGGGGCTCCTAAAACGGCTGAGCCGGAGGCTCCGGAGACTGTTAGCCCGGCTGCTGAGAAGATTGAGGCTTCAGCACGCGATGTGGGGCGTGTTCCTGAAACCGGTATCGCGGGCGCTAAAACTGACAGCGAGGGCCGGGTGGACTTGCTTACGGTATCTGTGTTGTCACAATGGTTATCCCGGGCTGCCGCAACCGTAAGCAAAGAGCAGATAACCAAGCTGGTTGAAATTTACGATATAACAGGCAACCTGCCGCCACGTCTGAAGCAGGCAATTCTGTTGCTTGCAGATTTGTATGCCAATAGCGACAGGGATGAATCTGAGGATGTGCCGGCGTCGGTCAGCATGCAGTTGCTGATTGAGCTCGATAGCCTTCTCCGTTATCGAACCGGCGCTCTTGAGTCGGTTGTGCTGTCAATGCTCCTTGAAAAAGGTCAGTTCTATAAAAAAGGCGGGTAGACGATGGATAAGGTGCTGAGCACCATTTTGCTTGTGGTTGCAGCAGTAATTTGCGTGACCCTGGTGATTAACGCTGTGTATCCGGCTATCACCAGCTCAAGCGGGGCATTGAGCAGCGTTTCGGCGCGGATGAACGAGCGGATAAAGAGCCAGATTGACATAATACATGCCACCGGAGAGCTGGACAGTAACGGCGTCTGGCAGGATACGAATTCCAACGGATACTTCGATGTTTTCGTATGGGTGAAGAACATAGGCACTGAAGAGGTAGTAGATGTCAAACGCTGCGATGTTTTCCTTAATGGCGACCAGACAGTATGGGCGTGGATTCCCCATAACTACTATGCCATTGGTGAATATCCCCAGTGGGATTATGAAATAGAGAATGGCACGGAGTGGGGCATAGCGACCACCACAAGGATTGAGATTAGCTATGAGAGCGCTCTTTCATCCGGGGAGTACCGTATCAAGGTCCTTATCCCCAACGGGGTCTCTGACGAATACTATTTCAGTATGTAGGAACAATGAGCAATGCAATAGTCGCTCTATTTGTTATAGCTTTGATGATAATAGCGGCTTTGACTTGGTCACAGGCCGCTTTCTCGTCATTTGATTCTGTGTCGCAGTCATTGAAACAGATGGCGCAGACAACTCAGGAGGTCAACAGGACCGATATCTCAATACTGGACGCACAAAAACAGGGAGCCAATGTTGAAGTTGCAGTTCATAACAGCGGCGAGGTGCGTCTTGCCCAGTTCGCTGACTGGGATGTGCTGGTGCAGTATTACGATGCAAACGGTGACTATTACATAAGGAGACTTGCACATACGGACAACAGCGATCCGGGAGATAACGAATGGACGGTAAACACGATATATTCCGACCAGGGCATGACTCAGGGCGAAGTCTACGAGCCCGGCATATTGAATCAGGGGGAGGTAGCGCAGCTCAAGCTCAAACTGTCTCCGCAGACGGGCAACGGGACTACGAATCTGGTATCGATTTCGACTTTTAACGGTGTAAATACATCGGCGCAATTTCAAGGCTAGAAGGTCAGGAGGATTAAGATGAAGACAGGCGCAGGCAATGATTTCAAGATAATATCTACCGGCAACGATGAGCTGGACAAGAAGATAGGCGGCGGCATACCGCTGGGCACGCTGAGTCTGGTAGAAGGACAACCGGATTCGGGCAAATCCGTACTTACACAGCAGATGCTCTGGGGTTCTCTTAAGAAAGGGTGCAGTGCTGTTGTCTTCACCACGGAGAATACGGTGAAGAGCTTTGTCACTCAGATGCAGAGCCTTAATCTGGATATAACGGACTATTTTCTCCTTTCTAAACTGTGGATATACCCTATCGATACCAAGAAGACGAGGCGGTGCCTGCATACAGGGCTGCTGCCTCTGCTGACCAGTTGTGCCGGCAAGGGCGTAGACCTGGCAGTGATAGATTCCCTTACGTACTATGTGACTCATGCCACTATAGAACAGGTTCTCTCTTTCTTCGAGGAGTGCAAAGCGCTTACCGGCAGGGGGATGGGGGTCATTTGCGTAGCCCACTCCTATGCCTTTGACGAGAACGTTATGGTCAGACTGGGGTCGATGTGCGACGCCCATCTCAGACTGCGCATCGAAACTATGGGAAGCAAGATGATGAAGATACTTGAGGTGGCTAAGGTACGCGGTGCTGAGATGAACACGGGCAATATCATTTCTTTCGATGTCGAACCGAACTGGGGTATCAGAGTTATACCCTATTCCAAGGCTAGAGCTTAGTAGGGATTGCCATGCCCAAGATAGTACTGCCCTTTCTGAATCAGGGAGAAGGGGAGTCCTCTCAGACCAGTATGGCTGAAGAGGAACTCCTCAAATTGCTGCCCGAGCCCATGCAGGAGGCTTGCAAGCAAAGCAAGCATCTGCTGAACTATTTACGCATGATTCCTATCGACAAGGTCGGCGCACCGCAGTATTGTCTCAAGCTCACGCGGGCGCAGTCAGATTTACCACAGAAAAACATCATTTATCCCGTTTCGGAAAATCTATTCATTCATGTTTATTCGGAGCCGGGAGGGGGAAGACCCTACTATATCCCGATTGAGCCGAGCCTGACTATGGATTTGACCAAGGTGCTGTCAGAGGTGGAAAGTGGGCTGGTCGATGTTGCGGGAAGCCTTAAAGAAGCGGAATCCGATGCGGAAAGGAAGGAAGCCATTCTGAAGATGCTGGATAAGGTGTGCATTGTGCAGAAAAACGGCACCAGCCAATCATCGTCCAGCGTCAAAGTTGCCAAAGGAGGCGAAAGCAACGGCAAGAGCAACAAAACCAAGGTACAGGTCACCCCGGAGCAGTTCGATGCCCTGAAATATGTAGTCATCAGAGATAAGGTGGGCATGGGTACTATAGATACGATGATTCGTGACCCTAATATAGAGGACATCAGTTGCAGCGGGCTGGGCCCCATATTTCTGGAGCACAAGATTTTCAAAGGTCTCAGGTCGGCGATAACCTTTGAGACGCACGACGACCTGGACGATTTCGTGCTCCGATTGTCCGAGCAGATAAAAAGGCCGGTCACGCTGCGTAATCCTATAGTCGACGCCACGCTTCCCGACGGCTCTCGTATAAACATAGTCTTCGGCAGAGAGGTCTCCCGGCGCGGCAGCAACTTCACCATCAGGAAATTCTCCGATACGCCGCTGAGCATTCTGGAACTCGTCGAGTTCGGCAGCATAAGTTATGAGATGGCGGCTTATCTTTCCGTTGTAATAGAGGACGGCATGAACCTGTTTGTGGTCGGTGAAACTGCCTCAGGTAAAACCACGCTGTTGAATGCCATCACCACGTTTATACCGCTGAGCCACAAGATTGTCAGTATTGAAGACACGCCGGAGCTTCAGGTGCCTCATGGCAACTGGCTGCGTGAGGTGTCCAGAGCACCGGGGCAGGGGGAGAAGGGGGCTCAGGTAACCATGTTCGACCTGTTGAAGGCTGCCCTGAGACAGCGCCCCAACGTGATAATCGTCGGTGAGATTAGAGGCGAGGAGGGCAATATCGCCTTTGGCGCCATGCAGACCGGCCATGAGGTGATGAGCACGTTCCATGCCTCGAATGTGGAGAAGCTGATTCAGCGACTTACGGGCCATCCAATTAATGTCCCGAAGACATACATGGACAATTTGAATGTAGTGGTATGCCAGAACGCTGTGAAGCTGCCTAACGGGAAGGCAGGTCGTAGGGCGACGAGCATCAGTGAAATAGTCGGTTATGACCCGGTATCAAATATCTTCTCCTATGTAGAGGTGTTTCGCTGGAACCCTGCAACAGATACCTTTGAGTTCGTGGGCAGAAGGAACAGCTATTTACTGGAGGACAAGATAGCCATCAAACGAGGCTATCCTCCGGACAAGAAATGGCAGATTTACAGCTTGGTGGAGCGCAGGGCAAGGATTCTGGAAAAACTGCATAAGGAAAAAGGAGTGCGCGATTTTTATGAACTTCTCAAAGTTCTGGCCAAAGCGCAGCAGGAAAGAATCTTCTAATATTAATGGCGATTACCTGGGATATGACCTGTTCTACCAGCTATCGTATATGTCCTCTATAGCTGCTGCAGGGCTGCCGCGCAGCCAGATATTCGAGTTTGCCGCTCAACTGCCGTGCAGTTCATCACGTTATTTCGCCGAAATCAATCTGCTGTGCAAGCAGATGCGATATGACTACGCTGTGGCATGTCGCATTGTAGGAGAATCGGCAAAAGAGGAATCGGTGAAAAGTCTTTTGCTGCGCCTGTCCAGCTCGCTGGGCTCCGGTGAACCCGAATCTGAATTCCTGGCGCAGGAAGCGAAAATCCAGGCTGAGGCGTTCAAGAACGAGTACGAACGCGGGGTGGAATCGCTGAGGAAGTGGACGGAGGCATACGCCGCCCTTATTGTTTCGGCAGCCTTGATTGTCATGGTGGCTGCTATCTCTATGCTTATATACCCTGTAGCCATAGGTATTACTGTAGCTCTGGTAGGAGTAACTATAATGGTTTCGATTCTGGGGGCGTGGGCTATTTACAGGGTCTCGCCCAAGGAGGTGCGGGTTCATAACCAGTCTTTGTACTGTCCTGCTCACCGCAGGGCGCGTCAGCTTGCGGGCATTTTGCTTCCCATAGCTGTAGCCGCTTTCTTTGTTTTAGTGCTAATAGGAGCGGGGCTGGGATGGGGGCTTATGGTAGCGGGGGTATTAATGCTCCCTGTTGGCGTAGCCGGCCTCATCTTCGACCGCCAGGTCACCAAGAAGGATACGGATATCAGCACATTTTTGAGGTCGCTGGGCAATGTTGCCTCTGCGATCGGGATTACGGTATCTAACGCATTGGACAGGCTGGACCTCAGATCAACGGCAAATCTATCCGGCGATGTGAAGCGTCTGCGCAGCAGACTGATTTCGAGACTCAGGCCCGAGCTTTGCTGGCAGCGCTTTTCAGTGGAGACGGGGAGCGAAACGATATACCGGAGCGTGAAGATGTTCCATGATGCCACTAGGCTGGGAGGCGACCCCGAGGAGGTCGGGGGTCGCTCTTCTTTGATTGCGATGAGTCTGGATTTTCTCCGTGCCAAGAGAGGGCAGGTATCTTCGTCATTCGTACTGCTGGTGCTGGGAATGCACGCTGCCCTTGTTGCCTTACTGTTATTTGTGGTACAGGTATTAAATATCTTCTCGAAAACAGTCGAAGGCGTCTATACGCAGGCAGTTGAAGGTGCCCCTTCGGGGGTGCTGGATGTTTTTGGCTTCAGTTTTGAGAACGTCCACATACTCGGCACCCTTGTATTACCTGTCATCCTGGTCATGGCTGGCGCTAATGCCTTTGCTATCAAGGCTGCTGACGGCGGCAACAGATTCAAGCTTTTCGTCTATCTGGGCGTAACCCTGAGCCTATCGGGCGCAGCATTGGTATTTGTTCCTATAGCGGCGAGTAAGATATTTTCCTCGATACCCGCTGTGAGTTAAGGGAGGTATAGAATGAAGATGATAGAATGGATCGGGTCGGCAATCAGCCGACCCTGGCAATTCTTCAAGGAGTCCTTCTTCGGGGGCAGGGAATTGGTACCTCTCGAGGAAGACCCTGTCGGAGAGTTCCTCGACAGGAAGAATAACGGCTTAACTGTTTGCGAGGAAGAGGAAAATAAAGAGCAGCAAGCTGATGGTGAAACGGCGCAGCCTGCTGTAGCGACAGCCGCTAATGAGGGAAAAGAGGAGAAAGTTGAATTAGTCGCCATTGACAAGGTGGGCGACGGGCAGAAATTGAACGAACCGGGCGTTGCGGAGAAAAAGACGGAGGAGTTCCCTGTCGCCGCGACTGTTGCGGCGAAAACAGAGGAATCTCAGCCGGCAAATAAGGCTACCGAAGAACCAGCGAAAGCCGAAGACAAGCCGCAGGCGCTTGAGGCAGTCAATCAGAATGCCGCATCAGCGAACCAGCCGTCGGCAGAAAAACCAAAAGGAGCCGGAGATAAAGATACCGATAGTCTGCTGGACGTTTTCAGGAGCGAGCAGGATGAAACGGGTACGCTTGGAGCTATTTCAGAAGATCTGAGCGATATGAGCATATATTCCTTGCTGGAGGAAGGGAAAAAGATTGTGGCGAAAATCAGAGGCGGGCAGAGCGAATCTTCCTAGAATAGTTGAGGCATGCTGAAACCTTGTTGCGCTGTGATCAGAGATGAAACAGATTATTTATGAAGACACCTGCAAACATCGCCACCAGCAATATCTGGCATGCCAGTAGAAGCTTTATATGAGGCGTCCTTGTTGCCAGCCACCACAGCCCCCATCCGATGGCCGCTGTGACCAGCAGCTTTGCTCCGTAGAACAGTACCTCGTTGTGAGACAGCAGCATTCTGGCGAAGGGATTCCCCTCGATGTTTTCAGCGCTTCTCAGACAGAGGTATGTGACGCTGGCCTCAGCCAGAGATAACGTGACCCAGACTACAGTTAAAACCCTGGCTAACTTTACTGCGTTCAGTTGTCTGGCTTTTGTTGCCCTTATGAACATCTTAACCCTCGATGCCTCCAAGGTTGTTCGGTAAACTTTAGTACTTTGATAGAAAACCGAAGTACTGTCCCTGATAATAATCTAGGAAACTTCACTCTGAAAGTCAACATAACGTATATTCCTATTCCTTGACTATACTTCCTTATCTGGAAAGAAACGGTCAGCCATAAGCAGTCAGCTATTAGCAATCAGCTTGGGGCTCGGAATTTGGAAGCTCAGTTGCTTAGATTGAGCTGTTGCAGGTATTCTTTGAACCTGGGGCCGAGGTCAGGTCGCTTGAGGGCGAACTCCACCGATGCCTTCAGGAAACCCAGCGGCGTGCCTGTATCGTGGCGGGTCCCCTGGAACTGGTAGGCGTATATCTTCTGCTTCTTCAACAGCAGCCTCAGACCGTCGGTAAGCTGAATTTCCCCGCCCTTGCCCGGCGTGGTTTTCTCCAGCATGTCGAATATTTCGGGCGTGAGAATGTACCTGCCCACTATGCCCAGATTCGATGGTGCGTCTTCAGGCTCGGGCTTTTCCACCAGGCTCAATACCTGATATATACGCTTCTCCACCTGCCTGGGCGCTATCACGCCGTACGCCTTGCTTTCCTCGGGCGCTATGGTCTGAACTGCAATGACGCTGCTGCCGTAGCGGTCGTACACCCCGAGCATCTGCTTCATGGCAGGTATTTTAGACTCGATGATATCGTCGGGGAGGAACAAGGCGAACGGCTCGTCGCCGATGAGTTCCTTGGCGGTCAGAACAGCATGTCCCAGACCGAGCTGCTCTTTCTGGCGGATATAGCTAATATTGGCAAGCTCCATTGTCTGCTGAACCTTCTCCAGAAGCTCGCTGCTGCCCTTCTGCTTTAGGGCATATTCCAATTCGAAAGAGCGGTCGAAATGATCTTCGATGGCGCGTTTGCCGAGGGCGGTAACGATGATGATTTGCTTAATACCGGAAGCGACAGCCTCCTCCACCACGTATTGAATCATGGGCTTATCGACCAGCGGCAGCATCTCCTTGGGCTGCGCCTTGGTTGCAGGCAGGAACCTGGTGCCCCAGCCCGCCGCAGTGACCACCGCTTTGCGAATCTTCATCATGCCTCCCGCGCTATTTTACACAAGGTCTCAAAAGGTAGCAAGGCATTTTATGTCGAAGAACCGGACGATCTGTATCCGGTTTTCATCTGTATCTCCTCCAGCATTGCCGCGATAAGCTCTAGCATCCTTGTCAATCCCCATCCTTTGGCAGCGGAGATGAAGGCAGCTGCCTGGACTCTGGCTCCGAGCTGGTCGATGTAGCGGCTGACTGCTTCGCTGTCACATGGGTCGATTTCTCCGCCGAGCAGGTCTATCTTGTTGAGCACGACGAGGACAGGCTTCTCAGCCAGCCCCAGCTCTTTCAGAATGCCTTCGACGGTGTGGAATTGCTGCGCCGCAGTCTCGCTGGCGATGTCAACAACATGGAGCAGCAAATCTGCCTCGGATAGCTCCTCGAGGGTGGCTCTGAAGGCGGCTACTACGGTAGGCGGCAGCTTCTGGATGAAGCCTACGGTGTCGGTGATGAGCACCTCTTTTTTATCGGGCAGGGTAAGGCGACGGGTGGTGGGGTCGAGCGTAGCGAAAAGCTTGTCCTCGACCAGCACGTTGGCATTGCTCAAGGCATTGAGAACAGTGCTCTTGCCAGCGTTGGTGTAGCCTACTATAGCTACCACGGGAATGCCTGCCTGGCTGCGGCGGCTGCGATACAGCGCGCGGTGCTTCCTTACCGATTCCAGTTCGTTCTTGAGTCGCTGTATCTTGCGCTGGATGATGCGGCGGTCGCTCTCAAGCTGAGTTTCGCCGGGTCCTCTGGTGCCGATGCCGCCGCCGAGCCGCTCCAGATGGGGCCAGCGTCCGGCGAGTCGGGGCAGCAGATATTCCTGCTGGGCAAGCTCTACCTGAAGTCGACCTTCGTGGGTGTGCGCTCTCTGGGCGAATATATCGAGGATAAGGGCGGAGCGGTCTATGACTTTGACATCGAGCGCTTCTTCCAGATTGCGCTGCTGCGCTGGCGACAGCTCGTCATCGAAGATTACCAGGTCGTAACCAGCCTTTTCTTTAAGAGAGACCAGTTCCTCCAGTTTGCCCTTGCCCATATAGTAGGCGTGGTTGGGGGCGGAAAGGCGCTGAGTCATAGTACCGACCACATGCGCTCCGGCAGTGCGCGCCAGATGTCCCAGCTCCTTGACCGAGCCTTCGAGCGACCAGCTATTATGTTCGCCCCTCACCTGCACTCCCACCAGAAAAGCCTTTTCCACAGGGGGATGGGTGGGGAAGGTTTGCCTCTTTATCTATTGCCTCCCTGAAACAGCTTTCAGTATTCAGCCGTCAGCAATCAGTTTTCCTATTATTTAGAGTTTTACCTTTAAAATTTCTTGGCTAATTTCTCCAATCTGGCTAGCCCTTCCTTGACCCTATCATCGGGCGTGGTCAGAGACAGGCGTATGTAACCCTCGCCGTATTTGCCGTAGCCGGTGCCCGGAGTAACCACTACTGCGGCTTCATCGAGCAGCCGCGTGCAGAAGTCGAACGAGGTATAGCCTTTCGGTATCTTTGCCCAGACATAAAGGCTGGCTTTGGGCGTATTCACCTTCAGCCCCAGCTTCTTGAGCGTCTTGACCACTTTATCGCGCCTGCGCTGGTAGATGGCGTTGTGCTCAGCGATGCAGTCCTGATTCCCCAGCAGGGCAGCGATGGCAGCGTGCTGGATAGCCTGAGGGACGCCCGTGTCGAGATTCGATTTCACCCTCATCAGGGCGTTGACTATTTTCTCGTTGCCCACTGCCATACCGATACGCCAGCCGGTCATGTTGTAGCTCTTGGAACAAGAGTGGAATTCCACACTGATATCTTTTGCCCCTTTCACCTGCAGAAAGCTAACCGGCTTGTAGCCGTCGAAGGCGACCTCGGTATAAGGTCCGTCGTGGCAGACTACTATATCGTGCCTTTTGGCAAAGGCAACCACCTTTTCAAAGAAATCGAGGTCTGCTATCGCTGCTGTAGGATTGTTAGGGTAGCTTATCCACATCAGTTTGGCTTTCTGAGCGACCCAGGCGGGTATAGTATCGAGGTCGGGTAGGAAGCCGTTCTTTTCGATAAGCGGCATGAAGTAGCTTTCCCCGCCGGCGAACATGGTGCCTATGGCGTAGACCGGATAGGCAGGGTCGGGGACAAGCGCGATATCTCCCGGGTCGATGAAGCACAGTGCGATATGTCCGATGCCCTCCTTGGAGCCGATAAGAGGCAGCACCTCTTTATCGGGATTAAGGGAGATGCCAAAACGCTGATGATACCACTCGGCGATGGCTTTCCTCAGTTCGGGCAGCCCTTCGGTCTCGGGGTAGCGGTGGTTTGTCGGATCCCGGGCTGCCTGGCACAGGCGCTTGATGACATGGGGTGGGGTGGGGATGTCGGGGTCGCCGATGCCGAAGCTGATAACATCTATGCCCTGAGCCTTCTTTTCGGCTATTTTTTTGCTGATCTGCACGAACAGGTATGGCGGCAATTTCTCGATTCGCTTCGCTAGCTGCATAGGTTTCCTATCCTCTCAATTTGCTATTAAGTGCTGCCGTGAAGTTGTTTGCGCTGAATCCATTTAGCTTCGTCGGGGGTTAGAACAAGTACATCTATAGGACCGCCGACGTTCTTTGGTCGTGCCTGAAAGCGCATGGTGTCGATGGTGGTACGGATGGCGTATATGGCGAAATCTATGGCGTCCTGCAATGACATGGCATCCCAGATCACCGGCGCCGGAGAGCGGACGACTTTATCATTGCCCTTCTGGTCTTTGACCGTCACCGGAATCAGTATAGAGCTGAGGATATCACCCTGTCCCGACCAGGTCGCTCCGTAGGCAAGAGCGCCGTCGGGCTTGATGTTTCTTCTTTCAACGACGTTTCGGGCCACGTGGCAGGAATAAACATAAGGGATGCTTATCTTCCCCTCTTTTCTGTAGCCAGCGATGTGGAAACCGGCATCTGCATTGGGAAATGACCTGCGAAAGTACTCAACCATCTTCTTGGAAATGGTTGTGACATCGTCTCTGGTCGTCAATTGTTCCTCAATGAATTTATCGGGGAATGATTTCCCGAGGGTTTCGTTTAACTCCTTGGGAATTGTTATGGCATCATTCTTGACTGTTAACTCTTCCTCAATAAACCTTTTGATGTGACTTGCTATAGGGGTATTGCCGAGGAGATCCTGTCCGAAGCTGGAGATGCCTATCTGATGTACTTCGAGAAGAAAAGTCCTCGTTATGGCATCGGAGTTGACGGTCTCGACTTTGAAAGGGTTGCCCTCCGGGGTCTTCCCTTCCACTGTAACCGACTGACGGCTGTCCGAAGCCATAACAATGCCCTCGGGAACATAAACTGCTATGATGAAACTCATTTCCCCACCCCTTTCAGGTTGACTATTCTCTCCACTCCCCTTCGAAAACCACTTCGGCGGGGCCGCTGAGCAGCACCTCTCCTTTGCCATCCCAGTCTAGGGTCAGCGTGCCGCCCGGCAGCATTATATCAACAGGATTGTCGGTAAGCTCCTTCAAACTTGCCGCTACTGCTACGGCGCAGGCGCCGGTGCCGCAGGATAGGGTCTCTCCCGCGCCGCGCTCCCATACCCGCGCCCTGAGCTTTTTGCGGTTGATAACATTCACTATCTCGAAGTTCACCCTGTTGGGGAACATGGGATGGTGCTCTATCTGCGGGCCTATCTCAGCCAGAGGGAATTCGGCAACTGGCTGCTCTATAAAGCATACCGCGTGGGGATTGCCCATAGAAACGCAGGTAATCTTCAGCCTCTTTTTACCCACAGTCAAGGGATAGTCGATAACAGGTGCCCCATCGTTCGCTTTCCTGCCCTTTACGATTACAGGGATAGCGGCGGGTTTGAGCACGGGCTTGCCCATGTTCACCTGAATGCCCCTTTTACCCTTGACGTGCGCTATTTTTATCCCTGCGGGCGTATCTATCCTGACTTCGGGCTTATCTACCAGACCGCTTTCCAGGGCATATCTGGCCGCACACCGCAGTCCGTTGCCGCATGCCTCCGCCTCGGAGCCGTCGGGGTTGAACATCCTCATGTAGAAGTCCGCCTTTTTCGAGGGCAAAATCAGAAGGATGCCGTCGGCGCCCACGCCGAAGCGGCGATGGCACATGGCTTTAGCCAGCGCCGACCAGTCACGCCTTTCCATTTGCCGGGCATCAATCAGGACGAAGTCGTTTCCTGTTGCCTGCAGTTTGATGAAATTCATCTGGACACTCCATTTTTCATTCTGAGCGGAGCGGAAAATCCTTCGTCCTTGATCAGGACGGCGTCTGAGACCCTTCGCTGACGCTCAGGGTGACACCTGGTATTTTGCTAGGGGCTCTCCTGCACCTTATCTATTTTAATCTTGACCACGTGGTTTACTTTTAACCCTTTGCCGACGAACTCTGTGTTCAACTGGTCGAACAGGGGTCCTGAGTCGATTATCTCGCCTTTGCCCCAGATACGGCAGCCCCTGAGCGTTTTGGGATGTATCACCAGTGCGGACACATACGGATTTTCCTTTATGTTCGCTATGGTGCGAGGCGAGTTGATGTCGGCGAATAGCACGTGTTCATCGTCGAGCACGCGGAACGACCCCTTGGCTGACACATTCGGTTTGCCATCCTTGCTTGCAGTGGCTATGATGCCGGGGCGAATCTCGGCAATCATCGTTTTAACTTCCTCAGAAAGCTTGACCATGGGGTACCTCAGGTTTGTCTTACTTTACCACAAATTTCTGTATAAAACGATGAATGGCTTCGTTGGTATTTCCTCCCAACTCAAACCAGTTGATGCGTTTGTCCTTGAGCCGGAACCAGTTATACTGGTGCCGGGCGAAGCCGTGCGTATCGAACTTGATTTGTTGTGTAGCAGCGGGCAGGTCTGTCTCTCCCTGCAAAAATTTACCTATCTGCCTGTAACCCAAGCCTGACATAGAGGGCAGGTCGAAACCATATCCCCTTGCCTCAAGCCTCTCTACTTCTGCCACAAGACCCTTTTCAATCATATCGTCCACCCGCGCATCTATACGTTGATAAAGGCTCGCTCTGTCCGTGGTCAAACCGATGATTACGGAATCGGCGAAAGGCTTCTTCACCTGAAGCTCTGAGAAAAGAGTGCCCTGCCGGCTGACCTCAAGCGCACGTATGACTCTGCGCACATTTCTTGGGTCGATGCGCTCTGCCGCAACTGGGTCGGTTTGCTTCAGCTTTTGGTAGAGCGTCTCGATTCCCTCTATTCTGGCTCTGGCTTCAAGCTCCTGCCTCAAAGCGATGTCCGGTGGCACCGGCGGGATGCGCCATCCTTCCAGAAGCGCCCAGATATATAGACCGCTGCCGCCCACCAGAAACGGAGTCTTTCCCCTTCGTCCTATGTCTTCTACCGCCTCCAGTGCTTTTTTCTGATACAGGGCGAGGCTGAAATCCTCATCGGGTTCGACTACATCGACGAGATGATGCGGGACTAAAGCCCGTTCCTCTGCGGTGGGCTTGGCGGTGCCGATATCCATGTAGCGGTAGACCTGGCGGCTGTCGGCGTTGATTATCTCGCCGTTATGAACCTGGCAGAGTTCGAGCGCCAGGCTGCTTTTGCCCGTTGCGGTGGGGCCGACTATGGCGAACAGCAGGCTCATCCCGTTTTCTTAATCTTGGCTGTTTGCTCCACGATGCCCAGGAAATCGGCTGCTTTGAGGCTGGCGCCTCCTACCAGCGCCCCGTCTATATCGGGCTGTCCTATGAACTCGGCAATGTTGGCGCTGTTGACGCTGCCGCCGTACTGTATGCGAATAGCCCGGGCAATCTGGTCTCCGTAGAGCCTGAACACGCTATCTCGAATCACTTTGATGGTGGCATTAGCCTGCACACCGGTGGCGGCTTTGCCGGTGCCGATAGCCCAGATAGGCTCGTAAGCTATGACGGTTCCTTTGGGGGAATCTATGCCCTCGAAAGCACCTTTAACTTGTCTGGTCACAACTGAAATGGTTTCGCCTGCTTCGTTTTCTTTGAGGCTTTCGCCGACGCAGACGATAGGAGTTAGCCCTGTCGCCAGAGCAGCCCTGACCTTCTTGTTTACTATCTGGTCGCTCTCGCCGAAGTATCCCCTTCTCTCGGAGTGACCCAAAATGACGTATTCGCATAATCCGGACAGCATCTGAGGAGATACCTCTCCGGTATAAGCGCCGCTTTTCTCGAAATACATATTCTGCGCGCCTAGCTTTATAGATGCGCCTCTGATAAGCTCCCTGACCGCGGTCAACGAGACGAAGGGCGGACACAATACCTTCTCCACGCCCGCTATCTGATTAAGTTTATCCTTCATCGCCTTGACCAGCTCTGCTGCTTCGACAACGGTGGTGTTCATCTTCCAGTTGCCGGCGATTATGGGCGTTCGCATTATGTATCCTCCTAAGCGCCGAATTTGGTTAGCTTCAGGGCGTGGGCCATCGCCAGGGGCATTACATGGACGGCGAGGAACCTGCCCAGGCTGCCGCCGGCGCAGGTTATTTCACCGAACTCTCTGACATGGTCGGGGCGAGACCATTTCGAACATAGCACTACAGGCACCGCATGCCAGCTATGCCCCTTGAGCAAAGCCGGCGTGGAGTGGTCTCCGGTCACTATCAGAACATCGGGATTAAGGGCGGTTATCATGGGGAGGAGCCTGTCGATTTCCTCCAGCGCCTTCACCTTGGCATCGAAGTCGCCGTCCTCGCCTGTAGAGTCGGTCTTCTTGACATGGATGAAGAAGAAGTCGTGCTCAGCGTAATGCCGAGCAAGGGTGTCGAATTCCTCCTCTACTGTGGAGCCGGTTTCAAGGATTTTCATGCCGACCAATTTTGCCAGCCCCCGATACATGGGATAGGCGGCGATGGCAGCAGGGTTCAGTTTGAATATCTCTTTCATGGTGGGCAGGTCGGGATGCTGGGAGAATCCGCGCAGAAGCACCATGTTGGCAGGATGGAAATCAGCGAGCACCCATTTCGCCTTGGTCAGAAAATCATTGGCGAGCTTGGCGGTCTTTTTCCCGCTTGCCGTGAGCGCTGTTACATTTAGAGGCGTAACCCCTGTTTGCTGGGGATCGGAGTCGCTGGCTTCGCCCGACAGCCCTTCGCCTCGCAATACTAGCAGGAAGCGGTGTTCTTTGACAGGCACTACGAAAAGCTCGGCGCCTTCGAGCGTAATCCTGCTCAATTTTTTGCACAGCTCGGCGTTCTGTTCGGTTGAGATACGCCCAGCCCTGCGGTCCGTGATAAGCCCTCTTTTATCCACAGTGCAGAAGTTGCCCCGGCTAGCGACATCGCCTTTTTTGAGTTCGAAGTCGATGCCCAGTGCCTCCAGTATTCCTCGACCTACCAGGAATTTAATCGGGTCGTAACCGAACAGCGCGAGATGGCCAGGAGCGCTGCCGGGAGTGATGCCCAGAGAAACAGGGTCGGCCAGCCCGCAGATACCCTTAGTCGCCAGCATGTCCAAGTTGGGCGTATGGGCGGTCTCAAGCTCCGTCTTGCCAGTCTCCGGCCTGGGTAGTCCACCCAGACCGTCAATTACCAGTAACACTATCTTGGAAGGGGATTCATGAGTGATATCTTTTATCTGATCGAGGCTGAGCATTTCTCTCCTTTGTTAACTCTACTTGTCCAGCAGCGCCGCTACGCCGGGCAGGGTTTTGCCTTCGAGGAATTCCAGAGCAGCTCCTCCGCCGGTAGACACGTGGCTCATCTTTTTCTCCAGACCGAGCTCCATCACCGCTTCGGCAGTGGAGCCGCCGCCGGTGATGGTGATGGCTTTAAGTTCCGCCATTTGCTTAGCAATCGCCTCGGTTCCCCGGCGGAACTCTTTATACTCGAAAACTCCCATTGTCCCGTTCCAGACCACCGTTTTGCATTTCTTCAGTTTATCGGTGAAATTTTTAACGGTTTGCGGTCCGATGTCCATGACATACCAGTCCGCTGGTATCTGCGATACGGGCACTGCTTTGACCGACGCGCCGGTGGCGAATTTATCGGCTACTACGACATCATTGGGCAGTATAAGTTGAACATTGGCTTTGGCAGCCTTGTCCACCAGCCCCCGGGCGAGGTTGAGCTTATCTTCCTCAACCTGCGATTTGCCCACGCCGATATTATTAGCCTTGAGGAAGGTGCAGCACATGCCGCCGCCGATGAGCAGATAATCCACTTTGCCCATGATATTATCCAGAAGCGCCAGCTTGTCGCTCACCTTGGCGCCCCCGATAACCGCTGCGAAGGGGTGAGCCGCACCTGCCAGCGCCTTGCCTAAGAAATCTATCTCCTTCTCCATAAGAAAGCCTGATACAGCAGGGAGATACTGCGCAACGCCGGCTGTGGAGGCGTGAGCGCGGTGTGCGGTGCCGAAGGCATCGTTGACATAAACATCAGCCAGCTTGGCAAGAGATTTGGCAAACAGAGGGTCGTTTTTTTCTTCCTCGGCATGGAAGCGGAGGTTTTCCAGCATGAGCACATCGCCCTCTTTCATTCCGGAAACTGCCGCTTCTGCCTCCGGGCCGATGCAGTCCTTTGTTGTCTGCACCGGCTTTTTTAGCAGCTCCGACAGACGTCTGGCTACCGGAGTCAGCCTCATATCCTCGACTACCTTGCCGTTGGGGCGTCCCAGGTGGGAGCAGACAATCACTTTGCTCTTCTTATCGATTAGATACTTTATTGTAGGCAGCGCTGCAACGATGCGGCTGTCGTCGCTGATAGCTTTAGTCTGCGGGTCGAAGGGTACATTGAAATCGACCCTGACCAGAGCCTTCTTGCCCTTGAGGTCGATGTCGTGAACAGTCTTTTTATTCATTCTCTCACCTCGAAATAGCTTCCAATTTTCTTTTATCGCTTTTA
>Ga0194113_10002051_pt1 | contig 27640 bp, 19 predicted proteins | sample TA2MahC200mmetaG_FD_146193 | JGI IMG/M metagenome (GOLD analysis project Ga0194113, IMG submission 146193) | Freshwater microbial communities from Lake Tanganyika, Tanzania - TA2015017 Mahale Deep Cast 200m | ecosystem: Environmental > Aquatic > Freshwater > Lake | place: Tanzania: Lake... | reverse complement strand
GCGCCGCTGGCTGAGGAGATCCTCTTCCGCGGGTTCATCTTCGGGGCGCTGCTCGATCGCCTACGGCCGTTGGCCGCCGCCGCCCTGAGTGCCCTCTTGTTCGCGGGGGCGCATCTCGCGTGGGAGCCGCAGGCGTTCCTGTCGCTCTTCTGCCTGGGCCTGGTGAGCGCGTACACCTACCTGTTGACGCGGTCGCTCTTGCCGAGCATCGTGCTACACGTGGGGTACAACGCCGCGATCCTGGCGACCGCGCTCCTGCTGCGCATGTGAGACCCGATGGCAGCGACCCTGAAGGTGCGCGTGATCCCCCGCGCCAGGAGGAACGAGATCTCCGGCTGGCGGGAGGGCGCCCTCGTCGTGCGCCTGACGGCGCCCCCCGTCGAGGGCGCTGCCAACAAGCTCCTGTTGCGTTTCGTGAGTCAGCAGCTCGGGGTGCGGCCCACGGACGTCACGCTTGCCTCGGGCGAGAGGTCGCGGGAGAAGGTGCTCCGCATCGAGACCCTCACCCAAGACGACCTGAACGCCCTGCTGCCCCCGGCCCCCTAGCCCGTCCGCTCGATGATCCTCTGACAGAGTGCAACCGCGCGCTTGAGGCTGTCGAGCGTGTCCGGCGGCGGCGCGTACTGCAGGACGAGATCCCCGACGTAGCCGACCTCGCGGGCCGCGCGTACGAAGCCCTCGTGGTCGCAGGTGTCGCCCTCCGAGCCGGGCTCGCCGCGATGGCTGCCGGAGATGTGCAGGATGCCGAAGCGCCCGGCCATCGCCTTGGCCGAGGCCACCAAGTCATCGCCCGCGCGGTTGATGTGGTACGTATCGGCGGTCAGACGCGCGACGGTCGGCAGTGGGGCCAGGAACTCGAGGGCCTCGGCGTACCGCTCGATGGTGGTGTCGGGCTCGAACTCGAACGATATGACCATGCCGTTTGTCACGAGCAGATCGGCGACCGCCTCGATGTTGGCCCTCAGGATGCGCTGGCTATCGGGCTTGGTGGCGCCCTCGCCCATGCGCGGCCAGCAATCGACCAGGTCGCAGTCCAGGACCTGCGCCGCCTTCACGCCCTGTGTGATCTCGGCATGGAAGGCGGCCCCTTCTCCCGCGAGGGCACTGTTCTGGCCAGAGGCCGCGAGGCTGACCACGTCGAGCGCCGCCTCGCCCAGCAGAGCAGCGCACTGCTCCCATGAGTCCGGGTCGCCGGGATCGGCATAGCCCGGTCTTAGCGGCCAGTTGACCGCGTCGGCGCCCGACTCAGCCGCCAGCGCCACGAACTCTTCGGCGGCCCGCCCGCCTCCGAAGTACACGCCATCCACTGCTACTCTCATCGGTCTCGCTCCCCTTCGTCGTTACGGTCAGTGGGGGTCAGTTCGCCAAGGAGGGGCTGATGCCCTTGGCCGGGAAGGGTCTGGACCATGCCGACCATCGACCTTGCCGGGATCGCGGCTCAACTGCAGGCCTGCGGGATCACGCACATGGTGTGGATTCCCGACAGTGAGATGGGGGGGCTCGAAGCGCATCTCGACCCCTCGATCCGCCTCGTCCGCGCGTGCCGCGAAGGCGAAGCCATCGCGATCGCCGCCGGGTTGATGCTGGGCGGGGCGCGGCCCGCGGTCGTCATCCAGTGCACGGGGTTCTTCGAGGCCGGAGACGCCTTCCGCAATGTCGCGAAGGACCTCGGGCTGCCGCTGTTCCTGCTCATCGGGCACCGCAACCGTACCGCGTTCCTCGAAGGCCGAAGCAAGGACTCGGCCGCGAAGCACCTGCAGGCCGTGCTGGGGGCCTGGGAGCTGGAGTATATCGCGCTCGAGCCGGGTGGCGATCCGGCCGTCATCGGCGAGCTGTACGCGCGGTCGCAAGGGAGCGGGTCTGCGGCGGCGGTCATCGTAGCGGAGTAGACTGATGCGCACGGACGAATGCCTGGCGGCCCTGGCGGAGCACCGGACCGCCGAGGTCGTCATTGCCTCGATGACCTCGGCGGTGCGCTGGCCCGCGTACTCAGACCATCCACGCGATCTCATCTACGTGCCCAGCACGATGGGCGGCGCGCCCTCGCTCGGGCTGGGGCTCGCGCTCGCGCGGCCGGACCTGCGCGTGGTCGTGCTCAATGGCGACGGGTCCATGCTCATGAGCCTGGGGAGCCTGGTCACTATCGGCGAGCAGGCGCCGCCGAATCTGGTGCTCGTGGTCTTCGACAACGGCATGTACGCGGTCACGGGCGGGCAGCCCACGCCGGGCGCCGGACAGGTCGACTTCGCCTCCATGGCGCTCGCGGCCCGCTGGCCGATCACCCATCGCTTCAGCCAGCTGGGCGAGTGGGCCGAGGCGCTCCCCGGACTGTTGCGCGCGGAAGGCCCCGCCTTCGTGCAGCTGACGGTAGAGCCTGAGCCAACCTCGATCACCGCGCCGCCTGTGCCGATGTCGGAGAGGCTGACCAAGCTGCTCGCCGCCCTCGACTGACGCCGCGCGAGGTCTTCCCCCATGGGTCACATCCCGCTCCTGTGCCTTCTTCTCAGCGTTACCTCCCCGGCGGGGTTCGCGCAAGTCACCATCCGCTCCGTTCAGCCGGACCGCACGGAGGTTCCGCGCTTCGACAAGTTCGAGCTGAGGGTCAATGCGACGGGCGAGTGGACCAACCCCTACGATCCCGGGCAGATCGACGTTGTCGCGCAGTTCACCGCGCCCAGCGGCAAGACGCTGAGTGTGCCGGCCTTCTGGATGGAGGAGCATGCCCTATCGATCGGCGGGCCGGAGGATCGCCGGCGGCAGGTGAAGTTCCTGAAGCTCTACATCTCCGAGCGCGAATGGGGTACGGGCGAGCGGCCGGTGTTCCTCCTGGATGATGTGGCGCTGCTGAACTCGAAGACCGGCGCCACGAAGCTGCTGGACGACATGGAGACGAGCACACCGCGCCGCTGGTGGCCTGAGGATACGGTTGGGTGGTCGCAGGAAGTCGCGCACGGTGGCAAGCAGTCACTGAGGTTCGCGCCGACCATCGACGCCGAGGAGAGCTGGCCCGGTGCTCTGCTGGTGGCCGAGGGCGCAGACTGGTCGGGGTACGACGGCCTCTCGCTGTGGCTCTATCCGCAGGCGACGGCGCTCACCGGCCCCGTGCATCTCTACTTCACGGACGAGCGGTTTGGGAACTCCCCGATCCCCGCGTGGGGCTTCGCGCAACTCAAGCTGAACGAGTGGAACCAGCTCACCTGGAAGTGGGACGGCTTCGCGCCGGCGGTCACATGCGAACCGACCGGCGAGAAGGGGTGGCGCGTCCGCTTCACGCCGGTCGAGGTAGGCACGTACCGCTGCTCTGTCACGGCAGTCGCCGGCGGACAGGTCGCGAGGTCGGAGGAGACCAGCTTCCGCGCGACGCCCTCCGAGCACCCCGGCTTCGTGCGAGTCTCGAAGGATGACCCGCACTACTTCGTCTTCGACAACGGGAAGTCGTTCTTCCCGATCGGCCACGATGTCCCGTGGGGCCTGAACGATGCTTTGGTGCAGTTCCCGAAGATGCAGGCGCATGGCGAGAACTGTACGTACTTCATCATGTCCCCCTGGGACATGTCGATCGAGTGGAAGAAGCTCGGCGAGTACGACCAGGTTGCCGCCGCGAAGCTCGACGCCTACGTGCAGTGCGCCGAGGAGAACGGCATCCGGCTCAAGCTCTCCTTCGACATCCACGATGCGCTGCGCAAGAGCCGGCTGTGGGGGGAGAACCCGTACAACGCCGCGAACGGCGGCCCGTGCCGCGAGGTGAATGACTTCTACACGAGCCCGGAGGCCGACGTCCCGTACGCGAAACGCCTGCGCTACATCCTCGCGCGGTGGGGCTACAGTCCCAACATCATGGCCTGGGAGACCTTTGCCGAGAACGACGGCCCAACGGAGCTGCCCGACGGCAGCGAGGGTTGGGGCTACCCGACCAGAGCGGGGGGCGAGCAGGTCTCGGCGATGCTCGTTGCGTGGCTGCGCGACGTCGCCGCCTTCCTGCGCGCCAGTGACCCGTACGACCGGCTCTTCACCGCCTCCTTCGGCGGCGATGTCAGCGACCCCAGTGTGTGGGCCATGCCGGAGGTGCAGTACACGCAGATCCACCACTACAACTCGACCGATACGGCCCCGCCGCTCCGCGACTGGTGCGTGAAGCTCACCCGCGAGTACGCCAAGCCGATGATGGTGACCGAGTTTGGCTGGAACACAGAGGCCACCGACTACGCGATTGATCCCCAGGGCATCTGCCTGCACAACGGCATCTGGGCGAGCGCGCTCTCGGGCGCGGCGGGAGGCGCCCTGAACTGGTGGTGGGACCGCGTCGATGGGCTGAACCTGTACCCGCACTTCCGCGCGTTGCGTAGCTTCGTGGAGGGCATCGACTGGCCGAGGGAGGGCCTCGGCCCCGCGTCGTGTGCGGTGACCGTGCCGACCGCCGATCACTTCGTGCCGGCCACGATCCAGAGCCGAGGGCCGTTCGCCTCGCAGCCGCTGCCGGTGTTCACCGTTGCGAGAGACGGCGCCGTGAACGACCCCGAGCAGGTGCCCTCACACCTCCTCGCGCCCGGGCGCCCCGAGGGCCACCAGCCTGCGGTGTTCCAGGTGGACTACCCGCAGCCCGGCACGTTCGGCGTGCACGTGGAGTGCGTGTCGCCCGATGCGGCGCTGGACATCCTGCTCGACGGGCAGCTCGCCTTGCACCGGGACCTGCCCGCACAGAACGTGCCGGGCAAGCAATGCACGTTCTCAGAGCAGTGGAAGGTCTGGCAGTGTCGCTATGACGAGACGTACAGCATCGAGGTGCCGGCGGGCAAGCACGAGATCCGCGCGCTGAACTCGAAGCCCGGGCCGAGCTGGATTCGGGTCGCCTCCTACACTCTCACCGACTACGCGCCGCCCACGTTGCGGGCCACGGGGCTGACCGGCAAGCGGCTGACCTTGCTTTGGCTGCAGAACGCCGAGAGCACGTGGGGGAACGACGTCCTCGGCAGACAGCCGCACCCCCTCACCGGCGCCAGGCTGGCCGTGAACGGTCTGCGGGATGGGACGTACACCGTCGAGTGGTGGGACACCTGGCAGGGGAAGGCGAGTGAGCGGAAGACGGTGCAGGCACACGACGGCACTTTGGGCCTCGAGGTGCCGACGGTCGCGCGAGACGTAGCGTGCAAGATCAGTCGGGGGTAGAGGACTCCCTGCGTCGCCAAGCGTCGGGCGCGGGGGACGCGCAGGTCACTCGGCGACTGAGGAGGGGGCATCCAGGTAGGGCGCGAGGGCCGCGAGTATCGCCTCCCTGACCTGCCCCGCGATCCCGAGAGCGCTTCGCGCACCACGGGGGAGGTCGGGCGATGTCAGCCCGGGATACCGGCTGCGCACAGCGAAGGGCGTCAGCAGCCTTGCGTCGCGTAGCGACTCCGACAGGGCGGCATCCTGGCGGGCAACCAGGTGGAGGATCTCCCTCAGATCGTGTACCTTAGGGAACTCCACTTGGTGCCAGGTGAGGTACGCCTTGAGGTACTTCTCGGCTGCCTGCTGAGCATGGAAGCCGATGGCCTTCCCGAAGTGCGGGCTGGTCTGCAGCAGGTGCTCGGCGACGCGGAAGTCCTCCTCGGCTTCCGCCACCCATTCGCGGAGCAGGGCACGCCGCGCCTCGTCAGGCGGCGGCATAGATGACCCTCCCGTACTTGTCGGCGGGGAAGGCGATGCCGCCAACGAGGTGCCTGGTGCTTTCGAAGCGCGGGGTCTCGATCACCAGGACGTCGCACGCATAGCCGATCGCGCCAATGGCGTCGCGGATGCGAATGCTCTCTTCCCAGACGTCCTGCGGGGCAGGCTCCACGACCAGGAGATCGATGTCGCTGTCCTGCGTCATCTGGCCCGTCGCTGCGGACCCGAACAGGATGATGCGATCCGGCTGGGCAACGGTTAGCACACGCCGGACAATCTCGTCGATGAGTTTCTGCTCGATGCCCACGGTCAATCACCGGGAGCATTGTAAGGCGCAGGGCCAGCGGCGTCAACCTTCACGCGTGGCGTCGCCTACTGCGCTGGTGGCCGCCCTCCCGCGGCGCGCTGCACGGCGTCGGCGGTCAGGTTGTACTCGTAGATCGCCTGGGCGACGTTGGTGCGGGCCTTGACGAGGGCGGCGAGGGCGGAGACGGCCTCCAGGTTGATGAGCTTGCCGGCCTGGTAGCCGATGTTGGCGACGCGGTGGTCTTCCTCGGCGGAGGCTTCGGCCTCCATTGCGGTGCGGACGTTGCGGTTGGCGGCGGCGAGGGTCAGGAGGGCGGCGCGCAGCTCACGCTCGATCTGCAGATCGAGGGCCTGCTTCTGCCGGCGGAGGTTGCGGGCCATCGCCTCGGCCTCCGAGACGCTCGCCTTGCGCTCGCCGCCATCGAAGAGGGGCAGTGAGCCCACGACCCCGACCGTGTAGCCGCCCATGAAGTCCGCCCCCGACGTCTTCCCCGCATCGAGCATCACCATGCCATCGACCTGGGGCCTGTAGGCGGCCTTGCGGGCGGCGACCTCGCGCTCCGCGGCATCAAGGCGGGCCCGCAGCGCGAGGGCCTCGGGCCGCTTCGCGAGGGCATCGGCGAGGAGCTTGTCGGTCTCCTGGTCCGCGGCGGCCGGGTCGTACGCGAGCTTGTCGGTCAGCTCAACCGGCGCGGTCAACTCCAGCCCGATGGCCGCGCGCAGGTCCAGCAGCGCCGTCTCTGCATCGCGGCCCGCGTTGGTGAGCTGCTGCTGGGCGTCGGCCAGCTCAGACTTGTCCCGCAGCACGTAGAACAGGGGGATCTTCCCCGCATCGTACTTCGCCTGATCAACCCGCAGGCGCTCCTGCTGCTCGGCGACGTTCTCCTCGTGCACCGTTACGAGCTGCCTCTGGTAGAGCGCTTGCCAGTAAGCCGCGCGCACCGCGTAGGCGACCTCGAGGACCATCGACTCGATGTCCTGGGTTGTCGCCCGGACCTGGGCGTCGGCGGCACGGACGCGCGAGCCGACGCGTCCGCCCGTGGACAAGGGGTACATGAGCGTCAGGTTCTGGTCGAAGCGCGAGTCGGCCGGCACTCCCATGTACATGCGCGGCATGACGCTCTCGGGCGAGGGAATGACGGCGCCCATCGTGCCGGTCGAAAGGGTCGCGTTCGCCGAGCCGGTGAGCTTCCCGGCGGCCTGGGCCATGCGCAGTCGGGCCTGCGCGGCCGGCAGTTCCTCTCTGGCCGCCGCCAACGAGGGGTTCTTCTCCAGGGCAAGTGTGACAGCCGAGGCGAGGCTCAAGGACTGCGTGGCGGGGGAAGCCGGCTCCTGTCCCCAGACAGCCGCTGCCATCGTGATCGCCGTTAGTCCGAGTAACCAACGCATGGCGCTAACCTCCACCCTCCCGCTTCTCTTTCGGCAACCGCAACGTGTGAGCCTCGGCCCAGGCTTGCTTCGCCTGCTCCTGCTGCTCGGCGGTAAGCACCTCGCACAAGCCGGGCCACGCCGCGACGCGGGCCTCGGCCAGGAGTGCGGATAGCTCAGCCACTCCCCGCGAGGCGTCCTGGATGTCGGTCGGCGAGGGAGCCTTGCCGGACGCCGGGCTCAGCTTCCCACGGGCGGCTTGCTCGGCCTGGTCCAGAGCCTTGCGCTGCGACGCCGTCTGCTTCTGGTATGCTTCGGCCAACCGCTTCACTTCCGTCCGCTGCTCGGCGGCGAGCTTGAGCGCCTCCGCCTGCGCCAGCACGAAGGGCGGGTCCGGCACGCCGGTTGCCGCGATGGCGCCCTCGTGCTGGACGATCACCGGGCGCGCGACCTGGGGCGGTTGCATCCGCCGCCACACCAGGAAGACCGAGAGTGCGAGCGCGATGATCAGGCCGGGGCCGAGCACCGGCCGGAAGCGTCTACGGGCCAAGGTCGATCATCCCATCATCCGGGCGCGCCGTGACCGGCCACTTCCAGTCGCGGCGCAGGATGTAGCGGTAGAAGAGCCTCTGCAGGTCGTCCACGTACGAGTGCATGATCGGTATGTCAAACAGACTCAGGATCGTGCCGACGACCAGGCCGCCGATCACGGCCACGGCGAGCGGCGAATACGCATCCATGCCGGTGCCGGGGAAGAAGGCGACCGGCACCATGACGATGATCGTGATCGTGGAGGTCATCAGGATGGGCCGCAGCCTCTGCGGGCAGGCGCGGGCGATCGCCTCGTCCCGCTCGACGCCCCGGTCGCGGTAGCGCATGATCATGTCCACGAGCAGGATGGCCGTCGTCGCATCCATGCCGGTGAGGACGATGATGCCGAGGACTGACACCGTCGAGAAGGTCTGGTGGGTCAGCCACAGGAGGAAGAAGACGCCCGCCAGTTCGAGCGGCAGCGAGAAGACCATCTGCAGCGGCTGCAGGAAGCCCCGGAACTGCGCCACGAGAATGAGCAGGATGAAGATGACCGCCAGGATCAGCCCCGTCAGCAGGCGGCGGAAGCTGTCCATCATCTGCGTCATGTCGCCCCGCGCGTCGATCCCGTAACCCGGCGGGAAGTTCAGCTTCATCATCGCATCCATCTGCACGTCCATCGTGAGGTCCATCGAGGGGCGCTCACGCGGGCGGTAGAAGCCGAGGATGGAGATGACGCGGCGCAGGCCGTCATGGGTGATCGCCGTCGGCGCGGGCTCGTAGACGAGCTTCGCGACGCTGTCCAGCGGGACCTGACGCCCGTCGCGGGTGGTGAGGTACGTCTTCGCGAGGTCCTGCGGCGTGGCGCGGTCGGACTCCGCATACCGCACGAGGACCGTGTTCTGGCGGAGGTTCGGGAGGCGGTAGAACTCGTTCGTGAAGCCACCGTGCAGCGCGTAGTACGCCTGCTGCGCGATCTCGTCCGCCGAGAGCCCAAGCTGCTGGGCGCGCTGCGGATCGACCTGGAGGCGGTAGGACGGCTGCCCCATCGTCCAGTCGGTCGCAGGTTGGTAGACGTTCCTCTGCTTCGCGATCTCGAGCGTCTCGCGGCCGAGTTTGTCTAGCACCTGGAGGTCGTGTCCGTAGACGATCAGCGCGATCGGGGCCTGCGACGTAGCCATCACATCGGACCCCATCTCCTTGATCTGCAGGCGGCGGATGCCGGGAATCGTCTCGACGGCCTCCTTCTGCACACCGTCGATGACCTGCCAGATGTTGCGCTTCCGCTCGCTCATGTCGGAGAGCGTGAGCATGAACGTCGCGCTGTTGACCATGGGCAGGGCGTAGCCAGTGAAGTACGTGCCGGAGGATTCGAGCATCGTCTCCGTGCCCATCTCGGTAGAGACGCTCTCGATCTCCGGGTACTTCAGCATGATACGCTCGACCGCCGTCGTGGCGGCTTCGGTCGCCTCGAACGAAGTGCCCGGCTGCATCTCCAGCACCCCGTAGGCCTGGCCGACGTCGGCGAGCGGCATCATCTCGCTGCCGAGGAAGTGATAGAAGCCGAAGCCCACGATCACGGTCGCCAGGATGCGGGCCAGGTTCGCGAAGCGGTGCTTGAGCATCCAGCGGATCGCGCGCTCGTAGCCGCGTTCGAGGCGGTCGAGGAAGGCCTGGAACGGGTTGATGAAGAGGCGGAAGAAGCGGGTGCGCTTCTCGGCCGCCCGTTCGCTCTCCGGCCGCAGGAAGGCATTGCACATCAGCGCGGTCGTCGTGAACGACTCGACCATCGAGGCCAACAGAGCGAGGATGAGCGGCCAGACCAGCTCGATGAACATCAGCTCGACGATGCCGCCGCAGAGGAGCAGCGGCAGGAGCGCAAGGCAGATCATGAAGGTCGAGGCCAGCACCGCCAGCCGCACCTCGGCGATGCCGTCGATGGTCGCGTCCTTCACCGACTTGCCCATGCGCAGGTGGCGTTCGACCGCGTGGATGTCGATGATGCTGTCATCGACGAGGCGCCCGATGGACAGCAGGATTCCGATGAGCGTCCCGCTGTTGAGCGTCATGCCGAGCGGGATCATGCACAGGAGCGCCACCGCCAGCGAGGTGGGGATCGACAGCATCGCGATGAGCGTGCCGCGCCACTCGCCCAGGAACAGGAAGATCGCGATGCCGCAGAGCAGGATCGCGACCGCGAGTTCGCGGAACATGTTGCTGAAGAGGATGTCCACGAAGTGCGCGTTGTCGTACGCGACCTCGAAGTGCACCCCCGGGTAGTCGGCCTCGAGCTGCTTCAGGACCTTCCGGCAGTTGCGGATGACCTTCCACGAGCTGGCCTCGGGGTTCTGGACCACCGAGACCTCGACGGAGGGGACAACCTCACCTGCCTTCCCGGGCTCGTGGCGGAGGTGGTGATAGGCGCTGCGGCGCTCCCAGTGGGTGTCCACGACGCGGGCTACGTCCCTGATGCGCAGTACGCGAGGCGAGGACGCCGGGCCGAGGGCGGGAGCCGCAGTCGGGCCGGGAGTCGGTGGCGGTGCGGCAGCGCCACCCATGCCGCCCATGCCACCGCCGGCGGCTGAGCCGCCGGCGCGAACGGCTTTGCCCGAAGCATCGAGGGCGGCGAGCGGATACTCCGCCACCTCCTCCGCGCTCTGTGCATGGGTGTCGAGTCGGACGATGCTCTCATCCGCGCCGGCGGTGAGTGTGCCGGCGGGCCGCGCCACGTTGTAGCGGTCAACCGCGTCGCGGACATCCAGGATCGAGAGGCCATACGCGGCGAGCTTCTGGCGGTCCACGATCACTTGAAGCTGCCGGCGGTATCCACCGAAGGCCATGACGGAGTAGACATCCGGCACCTGCTGCTTCAGGCGGGCGACGGCCTGGTTGTCCGCGAACTCGCGCAGCTTGACCGGGTCCCAGCCGTCGCCGGTGAGGCTCAGCGAGAGTACGGGGATGTTGAGCGGGTCGATGGCGAGGACCCACGACGGCTTGAGGTTCGCGCTCGTAGGGGGCAGGCTGGCCTGGATGACGTTCATCAGCGACTGAACGTCGAACAGGGCCTTCTTCATGTCCGCCCCGTACCAGAACTCCAGGGAGACGACCGAGAAGCCGTCCTGCGAGGTGGAGCGGATGTAGCGCACCCCACGGATGTTCGTCATCTGCTGCTCGATCGGGTTGGTGACGTACAGCTCCATCTCCTGGGCCGACAGCCCGGGCATCATCGTGAACACGCCGACCACAGGGCTCTCGACGTAGGGCATGAAGCGCCGGGGCATGGTGAACCCGACCGCCAGCACCGCCAGCACCGCGACCCCGACCCAGGCGGCCAGGATCACGTAGGGGTGCTCGATGGACCACTGCGGGATCGCCGCAAGGCCCCGGTGCTTGACGTCGGTTCTGGGTGGGTCAGCAGACATCGGGTCGGCCTGCTACGCAAGTCCAGGTTTGTGGCTCGTCAGTGCGTGCTGCCCTCTGAGCCCTCGGAGGCTTCGCCCATGGCGGGCGCTGGGGGCAGCTCCAGTGGGCCTTGATCTCCCCACGGCACGGCGAACACGGCGTCGCCCTCATGCAGGTTCTCGTGGCCCTTCACGATCACTTCGTCATCCTCGCGCAGCCCGGTCAGCACGACCGTCCGCATGCCGTCGGTCGCTCCAAGGGTCACGGCCACCTGGCGGGCGACCTTGACCGCTCCGCCGACCGAGGTCTTCTCGGGCACGAGGTCCATCTTGCACTTCGGGCAGATGCCGGGCTTGTCGGAGCGCACCTCGGGGTGCATCGGGCAGGTGTACATCGGTTTGGCGGCCGCGCCGGGGACGGCCTTCTCCGGCACCAGGTCCATCTTGCACTTCGGGCAGATGCCCGGTTTGCCGGAGCGCACCTCGGGGTGCATCGGACACGTGTACGTCGGCTTCGCAGCCGAGTCGGCCGTGCCCGCCGCCGCGAGCCAAACGGTTGGCTCCTGGCCGCTGGACGGGCCGCTCTTCGCCTCGGTCCGCATGACGATCGCGGAGTTGGGTACGGTGAGCACATGAGCTTGGGGCGCGCCGAACAGCCTCATCGCCACCGCGTCACCGGGGAAGAGGCCGTAGCCCGCGTTGTCCACCACAGCCTCGACGGTGGAGGTGCGGGTCGCGGGGTCCGATGCCGGGAAGATCGACGTGATCTGCGCCTCGAGCTTGCCGCCCGGGAGCTTGGGGCTCGCGGCCTCGACGCGATCCCCGAGGTGCAGCAGCTTCAGGTCGTCCTCAGCCACGTATGCCTGCAGCCGAACGCGGCTGATCTCGGCGACGCGCAGGATGGGATTGCCGGGCGAGACGAGCACGCCCGGGCTGACCAGACGCTGTGTGACGCACCCCGCCCGGGTCGCGCGAATCTCCGTGTAGCCGCGAACCGTGCGCGCGACGGCCAACCCGGCGGCCTGCTGGCTGACATTGGCCTGCGCCTCACCGACGCGGGCCGAGGCGGCCTGCACTCCCGCCGCCTTCTCGTCGCGCATTCCCTCGGCAGCGCGCACTTCCGCCTTCGCCTGGTCCACCCGAGCGATAGCGGCCTCGGCATCGGCCTGCGCGCGCTCGCGACCGGCCTGGGCCTTGTCGCGCTCAGCCTCCATGGCCGCCACGCGCTTGCGCGCGGCGGCTACGTCGGCCGCGGCTTGCTTGCTGCGAGCCTCCGCGGCGGAGACCGCCTGCTTGCGCTCGGCCACCGTCGACTGCGCCTGCGCGAGCTTCGCGTGGGCGGCCTTGGCGGCGGCATCTTCGCGTTGGTACTCCTCGGTGGATACCGCGCCGACATCGAGCAGCTGCTTCTCGCGCTTGATCTCCTCGTCCCAGTAGGCGACATCGGCCTGGGCGCTGTCGATGTCCGCCTGCGCCGTCGTCAGCGCCTCCTGGGCCATCCGGATCTCGGCCTGCATGGCCTCCCGGGCGGCCTCGGCGCCGCCCAACTCCTCACGGCTGGTCTCGACGTTACGCTCGGCGCGGTCGATCTCGCGCGACGCCTCCCGCACCATCGCGGCCGCGGCGTCGGCGTCGCGCTGCATCACCTTCACTTCCTGCTGGGACTTCGCCACCTCCGCCTCGGCCTGCCGGCGCGAGGCCGTGGCCATGCCCGCCTCGCGTTCCGAGGTTGTCTTCGCGCGGCGCGCCGATTCGTGCATCCACTGGGCTTCGCGCTCGCGGGCGGACAGCTCAGCCTCGTCCAGTCTGACGAGCAACTGCCCGGCCGTCACCCGGTCGCCCGGGTACACGGGCATGGAGACGATGGTCCCGGCCACGCGCGGGTAGACATCCTGGTCGGTGTAGGCGACGACGGTACCGGTGTAGGTGACCGAGGGAGCGAAGTCCGCGCGCTTCAGCACTTCCGTGGCGACGGGCACGGTGCCCTTGGGGGCGCGCATGGCCGTCATGTCCATCGCCTGCGCCTCGATCACCGACATCTGCCCTGGGCGCTTGTAGCGCGCGACGACGTAGCTCGTGACGAAGTAGGCGCAGAGCAGCAGGGCCACGCCGGTCAGCACGCCGGGGTGCAGCCACTTCGGCCGCACCGCCCGGTATACGAGCCATAGCACGAGGAGCACGATCAGCGTCACTACGGTGGCGATGATCTGCCAGTGGGACCAGAGGGACTGCGGAGCCGCTGACGCCATGCCCGGCATTCCAGGCATGGAGGAGGCGGGGGCCGAGTGCTCCTGCGCCAGGGCGCCCGTCGTGGCCAGGATAGCCAAGGCAGCTACGATCACGAGGCGGATCGTCGGTCCGCTGGCCGTTGCGTTAGTCCGTTGTCCATCCATGTCGCCACTTCCCATCTGCCGCCGACCGCAGCGGGCTGCGGGTGCTCTGTCGCGTTCCGAAGGGCTCGTTCGCTCGGTGACCGAGGCCGCCCTCCCGGGGACGGGGAGGCGGCTCCCGCCTAGCGGCGGGGACGGCGTCGTCCCCGCCGCCGGGCGGAACGCGCGGTTCGGTGCGCCTAGTGGCACGAACCCGAGCCGCCAATCGCGCACAGGTACTTCCTGCCGTTCTTGACGTAGTAGGTGCACCTGATGGACTGCCCCGTCCTGAGGCCGGCAATCTGCTGCATGAGCTTGTCGCGCTGGGTGCAGTCAGGATGCACTTGGAGCCGCACTCTGCTGGTGCTGCCTGCGATCTTCACGCTGATGGCGTCGTGAGGCTGGGCGATGCCGGCGATAGTGCCGGACAGGCTCTGCATCTGCAGACCGGAGCCGGGACAGCCCTGCATGGGGCAACCGGAGCCCGGGTCGTCTCCGTGGCAACCGGCGGCCCAGGCGGCACTCGTGGTAGCCAGTAGCAAAAGCGTTGTCACGACTAGAACCCCTCTGTACACTGTGGTACCTCCAGGTTGGCGACGCGTCCCGTCAGTGTGGGCGCCTCGCCGGTCGGCGGGATGCCGGGTCGGGTGCAAGCCACCTCCGGAATCGCGCGTTCAGCCGATTCCGCGCTCGCGGACACCGGGTGAGACGGTCAGGTCGGTCGGGAATCCAGGCAGAATCAGAGGGCGAAAGGAGGGGCCCGGACGCTCAGGCACACGGACAGGCCCGCGCCACGATAGCACGGTGGAGCGGGATCGATCGCATGGTCGCCGCGCAGAGGCGGCGCCACAATCTCGGGGGGAACCACGGCGACCGGCGCTGCGTGCACGGTCGGGACGGCGCCAGCGGCGAGCACTCCGTCAGGGAGTGTGGGCCCGGCCTTCAGGCAGTCTGGGCAGTCACGGCGCGGTGCTGTCGTCGAGGTGGACCGGGCACTATGGCAGGGCGGACTCTCGCCCGGGTGCGGCACGGTGCAGCACGGACAGCACTCGCAGACGGGCACGCACGGGTCTGCGGGTGCGACCCAGGGTGCGATCACGACAAGACCAAACAGGATGGCGAGGCTGCGTCTCCGGCTCACGGCTGTCCCCACTTTCGCGGCGTGGGTGAGGCTCGTTGCCTAGCAACGACCTGCTGCGTCTGTGGGTTCCCGACATCCGGCGAAGGAGCGCGGGGCGGCGGGCAGGAACAAGAGGGAGCTGCCCCGCGGGGCGGACAAGCATGAGCAACGAGGCAGGGAATGAGATGAGACGATACCCACTCGCCAGGACAGCCTTCGTACTGCTGATGGGGATGACAGCCGGGACTGCGACGGGTTGGCCGCAGGATGCCACATCCGACCCCTTCATGGGCGACTGGCAGGGCACGCTGAAGCACGCGGACGGCACGCAGGCGCCGATCTGCGCGCAGGTGATCTGCTGGGGCAAGGAGGGGTATCAGGCGAACCTGCTGGAGGCGTTCGACATGCGCGTCCCGCCGCTGGCAGTGCTCAAGGGTAAGGCCGAGGGCGACGCGGTCGCGTTCGACAGCGGCGCGCGCATCACCGAGGGGACCTTCACCGGGGAGCTGACGGGCGAGCATGCCGGCCAGTACGGGATGAAGCAGACCGCGCGGCTCTCGCCCACCTTCGATGCGAAGCCGCCGGAGGGCGCCGTAGTGCTGTTCGATGGCACCAGTCTGGACGAGTGGGTCGGCGGCGGGCCTGAGCCGTTCATGGTCGATCTTCAGAGGGCCATCGGCGGCGACAACCGCGCGGCATACCTGCGCTGCTGGATCAGCTCTGCGAGGGCGCAGCCGGCGCGGCTGGAGCTGGGCAGCGACGACGGCGTGAAGGTGTGGCTAAACGGCGTGCTGATCCACGCCAACCCCGCCAACCGGCCCTGCCGGGCGTGGGATGACCAGGCGGATATCGAACTCGAGGCCGGCGAGAACCTGCTGATGCTGAAGGTGGTGAACGGCGGCGGCGGCTGGGGCGCCTGCGCCCGCATCGTCGGCCGGAATGGCGAGGACCTGGAAGGGCTGACCTTCGACCCCGTGCCCGCTCTCGATCCCGACGCTGACCTGGCGACCTTCCAGGGCGGCAGCACCGGGACCGTCGTCACTTGGGAGATGGCGGGCCCCTTCACCGAGGAGGGGAAGGGCGGGCCGGACCTGTTCGACGTGGCCTTCCCGCCCGAGGGAGATGATCCGGCCGTCGAGTGGACGCTGGTGAACGAGCGTCCCCAGGCCCAGTACCGCTGGAAGCTGGTGGAGGAGGGCGCGATGGAGGTCACGCCGGGCGGCGGATCGCTCGTCGCGAAGCGCGTGTTCGAGGGGGACCATAGGATCCACCTGGAGTTCCTCACGCCGTTCATGCCCGATGCGCGCGGCCAGGGCCGCGGGAACAGCGGCGTGTACGTACAGGGCCGGTGGGAGGTTCAGATTCTGGACAGCTACGGGCTTGAGGGGCGGGACAACGAGTGTGGCGGGATGTACAGCGTCGCCCAGCCGGCGGTCAACATGTGCGCGCCGCCCCTGCAGTGGCAGACGTACGACATCGACTTCCAGGCCTCCCGCACCGACGCCGCCACCGGTCAGACCGAGAACCCGCGCATCACCGTCCTCCACAACGGCGTGGTGATCCACGACAACGTGGAGCTCAAGGGGCCCAACACGCCCGGGGGCTCGACGCAGGCGGGCGGCCTGCTGCTGCAGGACCACGGGAACCCCCTCCGCTTCCGCAACATCTGGGTTGTGGAGGGCTGAGGATCTCCGTGACGGACGCTGACGAGAGGCGGCAGAACTCCCGGCCGGGATCGAGGTGGGCCCCGCCGATCGTGGCGGCTCTCGGGGGCCTGCTGCTGCTGCCATGGATCGGTCGGGTGCCGCTGCTGGATGCCGACGAGCCTCGTTTCGCTGAGTGCTCGCGGCAGATGCTGCTAACGGGCGACTGGGTCTACCCGCAGTTCAACGGCAAGCCCCGCCACGCGAAGCCCCCCCTCTTCAACTGGCTGCAGGTGGGCGCGTACTCCGTGCTCGGGGTGAGCGAGACCGCCGCCCGGATGCCCTCCGTCTTGGCGATGGTCGGCACGGGCCTGCTGCTCTTCTGGTTCGCTCGGCGACAGCGGGGTCGGACGGTTGCGCTCCTCTCGCTGGTCGTTTGGTTCGCCCTACCGCAGACGCACCTCTGGGGGCGGATGTCCGTCGTCGATCCGCTGCTCACGTTCCTGACGGCTGCGGCGCTCGTCAGCGCATTCCTGGGGATGGAGGCGGAGGCGCGTGGGTGGAAATGGTATGCGCTCAGTGGCGTCGCGATGGGACTCGCGACCCTCACCAAGGGCCCCGTGGGAATCGTGGTGCCGGCCGGTGGGTACCTGCTGTATGCTCTGGCCTCGCGGTCGTTCCGCCGGGGCATGGGGCGAGGCGGGCCGTATCTGGCCCTGTTCATCGCCGTGGCGGTCGCGCTGCCGTGGTTTGTCGCGCAGTGGATGCGCTACGGGCGGGAGTACACCGACACGTTCTTCGGCTTCGACAACGTCCAGCGCTACACCGAGCCGCGCGACACCCTCGGGCCGCTCGGGTGGCTGTGGCCCATTCCTGTTGTGCTGCTCTTCGCGTTCCCCGTGAGCGTGCTCGTGCCGCGAATGCTGCGGGACGCCGTGCGCGCGATTCGGGAAAGGGCAAGTGACGACCCGGTCGCGCGGTGGCGGCTCTTCCTCGCCGGCTGGCTCGTGGCTGACGCACTGCTGTTCGCGCCCTCCGCGACGCGGTTGCCGCAGTACTTCCTGGCGCTGTATCCACCCATCGCGATGCTGGTCGCCGACCTCCTGTGCCGCGAGGCGGAGCAACCGCCCGGACCCGTTAGGCGGTCCGGTTGGATCGCGGGCGCGGCCGTCCTGTGCGGGATGCTGCTGGGGGGTGTGTTCCTGTACATCGGCCTCCGTCCCGGCGCGCTGGCGACGCAAGTGCACCTGGATGACATCCCCGCGATCCGCACGGCGGCGCTGTTACTCGGGGGGGCGTTCGTGCTCGGAGGGGCGCTGTTCGCTTACGGATGGCGGCGGAGCAGGGGAGACCGCCTCGCCGCCTGGGCCCTCGCGCCGAGCCTGGCGGTTGGGCTGGTCATCGGGAACGTCGTGTGGCCGACCGTCGGCTTCGTCCGCGACCAGGGTCGCAAGGAGCTGGCCCTGATCTGCCGGGAGCGACTGCGCCCGGACGCGGTGATGGTCGCCTACGGACTGCAGACCTCGAACGTGGTCTTCTACGCTCACCGGAACGTCATCTTGGCAGGATCGACCGACGCGGAATCGATGCCGGCCCTCGTCGCCGACTACCCCGGCGCCCTGGTGATCACGCATCGCCGTCGGGCGAGCGAGCTTCAGTCCGAGGGCTTCCGGGAGGTGGGCCAGTCGCATCAGTACGTGCTGCTCGCGCCGCCAGCCACCGCTCCTGCAGCCTCCAAAGCAGCCAGGTCGTCGCCGCCCCCAGGGCCATCGCCGCCAGGCAGTCGGACGGGTAGTGCCGGGCGATGAGGATGCGCCCCGCGGCGGAGTAGGCCGGAAACAGCACCAGCGCGTAGCGCCCCCTGCCGTGCCCCACCAGCAAGAACAGCACCGTGGCGAGCCCCGCCGCGACCATGACGTCCGATGACGGGAAGGACTGGAAGCGCCGATCGAGGTGGCGCTTCCATGCGTTAGCCGGCGGCGCTATCTGCTGGTGGAGGGTGAACGGCCGAGGGCGGCCGACGACGATCTTGACCGCGAAGCTGCCCAGGCCCGTGACCGCGAACACGATGGGGAGCAGGATGGCGACCTGACGCCCGCGCGGCCATCGGTACTTGCGGGCAGCCCAGAGCAGCAGCCCGATCGCCACGATGTAGGGCAGCGGCCCGCCGAACGGGACGGCCGTTGCGGCAACCCACACCGCGACCTCCGACCTCTCCGAAACGTTGCCCCAGCTCCCGGTGATGGGATCGGCCCAGAGGTAGAGAACGATGAGCAGGCCGACGAGGAGGAGCGTGCCCAGAGATCCGACCACGATCACCCGAATCCGGTCCGTCACTCCTGCCGCTCCTTGCACATCTGACGGATGGTTCCCGTTGCGGGCAGGAGGTCGTGCCCGCGAAGCGCAACGTTACCGACCAGTTCGGCTCCCGAGCCGACCCGGAGGGTCCCCGTCATGCGAATCCTACGCGCCTGTTCGCCCCATGCAGTCAACGTCCTCGTCGCGTTGGCCTGTTCCGCGGTGGCCCGCCCCGACGTGCTGTGGCGCGACGACTTCCGCGAGGCCCTGACCTACGAGCGCTGGGGGCCGCGCTGCTGGACGTACGACGGCGGGGAGATGCGCTTCTCCGCGCCGCCGACCAGCGCGTGGCTGATCGCCAGGACCCACGACCTGAGTGAGGGAGTCGCGCGCGTTCGCCTGACGCCCATCGCGCGCGTCGGCGACACGTACACCTTCGCCGGCCTCGCGCTGTTCAGTGACGAGAGCAACCACTGGCAGCTCCTGCTGGTCGAGAGCCCGGAGGGCAAGCGGTACATGGAGCTGGTCGAGAAGCTCGACGGCATCCATCAGGCGCAGGTGTCCCCTGAGTCCTCCAACACCCGCCTCCCCGTGGAGGACGCGGGCGAACTGCGCTCCTGGGAGTACGGCACGGAGTACGAGCTCGAGCTGTCGCTCTCACCCAGGGCCCTCGTCGGCGCCGTGACCGACCCGGCTACCGGGCACTTCTGGCGACGCACGTACGGCCTGGAGACGGGCCGTGCTGTGAAGCGCGGGCGGCCCGGTCTCACAACCACGGGCATGGCGGGTGCGTGCCGCGAGTTCTCCGTCGAGGGAGGGCCGCCCCCGCCGCAGACGGCCTGGCAGATTCCGGCCGGGGGTGCGGGAACCGTCGCGATCCTCGGCGACCAGGAGGGCAAGCTCACCGACCTCTGGGCGAAGGCCTTCGAGGGCGAGGGCTACGGCGTGCTGTCGCTGACCTGGGACGACTTGTTGCGCGGGCCCCTGCCCATCGAGAGCCTCGACCTGCTGGTCTTGGCCGATGCGCGTCGTCTGCCGGTCGAGGCGCGCGAGGCGCTGAAGGATGCGCTGCGTTCCTCCGGCAAGGTGATCGCGATCGGCGCGCCTGCGTTCTTGGAGGTGCTGGCCCATACGCCAGAGGGTTGGGTGACGGCCGAGAAGTACGGCGAGGCGCTCGTCAGCCGACTGAAGCCGGTACCCATCGCCATCGCGCCCGACGCCTGGCGGCGGAACGCACGCTACCCCGAGAAGCCGTCAACCATCGAGCCCGCACCGGAGGAGGGCCCTGACGCGTGGAAGCTGAGCCTGGACCTCGACGGCTGGGACGGCTTCACTGCCGACATCGCCGGCGCCTTCGGCGAGGACCGCGGCCTGCTGACGTTCCAGGCTCGCGGCGACGAGCGGACCACCCAACTCAGCATCGAGATCCGCGAGAAGGACGGCTCGCGTTGGATCGCCGGCGTGCCCCTATCGACCGAGTGGCGTACGTACGCGTTGCAGTCGCAGGACTTCCCGTTCTGGAGAGACTCCCCGCCCGGCCGCGGCGCTCCCGGTGACCGCCTGCGCCCCGCGGATGCCGCGAACCTCACCATCGCGCTCTCGGGCAGCCACACGCCGAGCGTGGAACCCGGCCCGCACACGCTCTGGGTCCGGGGCCTCGGCACGGCCGCCGCGCCCCCCGGAGGCGAGGCAGACTTCGCGGTTCCCGAGATCCAGGCCCTTTCGCCATCGTACATGCTCTTCCCGCTGAGAACGCCGCGCGAGTTCCTCGCCAGCCTCGAACAGAGGGTGCTCCCGCCGAAGATGGGCCTCACGTACCGCGACGAGGCCTACTCGCCCGTGTGGCGTGAGCGCGGACGCGGCTTCAACCGGGAGCGGTCCTGGCGCTGGGTCCCCTTCCTGGAGGCGCGAGACAAAGACGGCGCCCACCGGGGGGCGCTGCTGTCGCTGATGATCGGCGATAGCGTCAGCCCGGACTCGATGTGGGCGAACGTCGGCGTCGCGGACCCGCAGACTGCGCTCTCCAACGAGACCCTGCGGCGTGCCGTGCTGGCGACGGCAGAGGCGATGACGCGCGGCTGCTTCCTGCTGGAAGCCGGTGCGCCGGTCTTCTCGTGTGAGCCCGGCGAGACGCTGACCTTCGGCGCGGAAGTGCTGAATGCCGGCAAGCAGGCGCAGGATCTCACGGTGCTCCTCCACGGCCCGGTAGTTGGCGGGATGGGCAGCGCCGGGATCGCGCAGCAGGTTGCGCACCTCAACGTGAAGGCCGGGCGCCGGGCGACGGTCACCTGGCCGGTCCCCGTCCCGGTCGCCGCCCGCAGCGACATCCGCGTCGACCTCCTGTCGGATGGCCGGGTGATCGACACGATCACCCACGAGCTTGTCGCCGAGGAGCGCAAGCCCGCGAAGCCCGACGACTTCGTGCGCGTCGAGGGCGACCAGTTCATGCTCCACGGGAAGCCCTGGTACTTCAAGGGGATCAACTACCGGCCGAGTTACGTCGGAGGCTACCCGCACCTGAACCTGATGGCGCGCGAGTGCTATGACCCGGAGATCATCGAGCGCGACCTCGCGTGGATGAACTCCATCGGGATCAATGCCCTCAGCGCCGTGCACGCCCTCGGGCCGCCCGATCCTGACGCGCCGGATGCCTACCGGGACCAACTCGACTTCCTGGACCGATGCGAGCGCCACGGGATCAAGGTCTTCTTCTTCCTACCGAACGCGCGGCCGTTCGCCGGCGCCGATCCTGAGTGGGTGAAGAGCTACATCGACCGCGCGGGGATCAAGGACCGTCCCGCCATCATGTGCTGGGAGCTGTCCTGGGAGCCGATCCACGGGCCGTGGAGCAACGGGCTGGATTTCATGCTCGAGCCGTGGAACCGGTGGGTGGTCGAACGGTACGGATCGGTCGCGAACGCCATCGACGACTGGCAGTACCAGCCGGAGTTGACGCCGGACGGCAAGCTGCCCGTGCCGACGACCGAGATGGTCACCCAGCACGGGCAGTGGGACGTGATGGTCGCCGCCTTCCGCCGCGCGTGGAGCGATGTCCTCAGCCGCGGGTACCGCGAGATGGTCGAGCCGCTGCGCGCGTACGACCCGCAACACCTCATCTCCTTCCGCTTCGGCGCATGCGGAATCCCCAGTGGGCAGGCCTTCGCCCATGCGCACTCGCCGGGGGTGCTGAAGCACGTGGACTTCATGAACCCCGAGGGCTACAGCCTCATGGCTGGCTGGACGAAGGTGACGCCGGCCGATGACTGGCGCAAGGGCGGGCTGGTGACACTCTACTTCCGGCACTTCTCGCAGGAGAAACCCGTGGTCTGGATGGAGTTCGGGTACACGGTCAACGGCATCTTCGATGCGTGGACCCAGCCTCGCGTGAATACCGACCCGCAGCAGCTCGCCGAGCAGAAAGCCGCCTACCAGGCACTCTATGCGATGTTCATCGAGTCCGGCGCGCGGGGCGCAGCTCCGTGGTGGCTGCCGGGAGGCTTCCGGTTGGGCGAGAACAGCGACTTCGGCATCCTCGATCCCGACGGCGCGGAGCGCCCCGCCTGCGAGGTCCTCCGCAAGCACCTGCCGCAGTTCGATGCCGTCCGTCACGACCTGCCGACGGCCCACATCGACCTGAACCTCGACTCCCACTACGCCGATGCGTGGGAGACGTACTCGGCGGAGTACCTGCGGCTGGTGAAGGAGGGCAAGCGCCCCGACGTGCGCACGGCGGGTACGGGCACGACCTCCGCCAACTGCCCGCTTACCGCCGTCGGCAACCGCCCGTACAACGGCCACAACCCGCCGGTCTACCTGAACGCCGAGTTCAACTCCCTGGAGATTCGCAGCGGCGATGGCCCGTGGCGGAGCGTGAACGACGGCGACACGGTGGAGGTGAAGGCCGAACAGCCGGTGCGCTGCCGTGCTTCAGTTGGCAACCTTGCGGAGGCGACGTGGCTCGCGCCGAAGGGCGATGAGCCGGGCGGCGTCCTGCTGGCGGGCCGCCTGCCGAATGGTCAGGAACGCACGGCGCCCATCGCCGCCGACACGCCGTTCCTACAGGACGCCCGGGTCGCGGAGTTCGTGTTGATCGAGAGGGCGGAGGGCGAGACGACAGTCTCCTTCGCGATGGCGGCACGTAGCCGGGCGGACTTCGGCGAGCGACGGACCGTAAGGCTGAAGGCGACTCCGTAGCCGAGGGCGAACACGCGCGACCAGCTTGCAGCATCCCTACAGACCGAGGTCCGATATGGCTGAGTTGGCAGTCCGAGACGGCGAGACGTTCTTGTTCGTCGGCGACAGCATTACCGACTGCGGGCGGCGCGATGCGGCGGCGCCCTTCGGCGATGGGTACGTGAGCCAGGTCATCGACCTGGTGACGGCGCGCTGGCCGGAGCGGGACATCACGTGGATCAACCAGGGCATCGGCGGCAATCGGGTCACCGACCTGCAGGCCCGCTGGGTTGGGGATGTGATGGCCCATCGACCCGATTGGCTGTCGATCAAGATCGGCATCAACGACCTTCACTCGTTTCTGGGCGGCGCGCCCGGAGGCGTCGATGTCGTCACCTTCCGCGAGACCTACGAGGCGATCCTGCGCGACGCGGTGGAGGGCTTCGCCCCGAAGCTCCTGCTGATCGACCCCTTCTATGTCGCGCGCACCAGCGCGCCCGATGCGTTCCAACAGCAGGTGCTTAAGCTCATCCCCCAGTACATCGGCGTCGTGCACGACATGGCGGACAGGTACGGGGCCCGCCTGGTGCAGACAAACGAGGCCTTCCGGCGGCAGTTGGAGTACCGAGACCCGGACCACTTCTGCCCGGAGCCGGTGCACCCCTACCGCAACGGCCACATGCTCATCGCGAATGCGGTGCTGGAGGCGTTGATGGATGGCTGAGCAACTGCGCATCGGGATCGTCGGAGCGGCGGGGCGCGGGCGGAGTTTCTTCGGCGGGTTCAACGCGCACCCGGAGGCGCGCGTCCACGCCGTGTGCGACCTCAACGAGGAGGGCGCGCGGATGGTCGCGGCCGAGAACGGAGTCGAGCGCGTCTACCTCGACTTCGACGCCATGCTCGACGCCGGTGAGGTGGACATCGTCGTCATCGGCACGCCCATGCCGCTGCACGCGCCGCAGGCCATCGCGGCGCTCGAACGCGGGGTGCACGTGCTGTCCGAGGTGCCGGCGGCGGTGTCGCTCGACGAGTGCCGGGCACTCACTCAGGCGGCAAAGCGCAGCGCGGCGATGTACATGATGGCCGAGAACTACTGCTACATCCGCACGAACGTGCTGGTGCGTCACATGGCGCGCGCCGGCCTGTTCGGGGAGATGTACTTCGGCGAGGGGGAGTACATCCACGAGCTGAAGGGCCTCAACGAGATCACGAAGTGGCGCCGCAAGTGGCAGACGGGCATCAACGGTTGCACGTATCCCACGCACAGCCTCGGCCCCCTCGTCCAGTGGTTCGACCAGCGGGTGGTGAGCGTGTGCTGCTTCGGCTCGGGGCACCACTACCGCGATCCGCGCGGCGACGAGTACGAGCAGGAGGACAGCATCCACATGGCCTGCCGGATGGCGAACGGCGGCCTCGTGAACATCCGCCTCGACATGCTCTCCAACCGGCCGCACAACATGACGTACTACTCGCTGCAGGGCACCCAAGGCTGCTACGAATCGCCGCGCGGCCACGGGGACCGGCCCAAGGTCTGGCTGCAGTCGCGCCACGACGACCCGAACGCGTGGCACGACCTGAGCGACTTCGAGGAGGAGTTCCTCCCCGACGAATGGCTCCATCCCTCCGAGGAGGCGCTGAGAAGCGGGCATTGGGGTGGCGACTACTTCGTGGTGGCGGACTTCCTGAAGGCGATCGTTGAGGGCAGTCAGCCACCCATCGACGTACACGCGGCTATGGACATGACCGTGCCCGGGCTGATGAGCCAGCAGTCGATCGTCGAGGGGTACGCCTGGCTGGACGTTCCCGACTCGCGGGGTTGGTAGGACGTGGCACGGTCGGCTCGACCGTGACGCAAACGGCCCCGGCAGATTGCCGGGGCCGTTTGCACGCCCAGTGCCCGAGGGAGCGTAGGGCTCCGTCTCGAGGCTAGAACTCCACGACCGCCGAGGCCTGCACCAGATCGATGTCGTCCAGGCCGGCAACGGCTGCCGTCTCGTGTGCGTACGTGCAGGTGAGGTTCAGGCCGTCCACGATCTTCTTGGTCGCGCTGACGCCGATGACGTTATCGTAGGTCTCCACGCTGCCGAAGAGCGTCTTGGCGTTGGCGTAGCGAACCTCCCACGGCATGTCGAGCAGGTTGAAGTGGATCAGCGTCCCGATCAGGCGCTTGCCCGGGAAGATCAGCGGGCAACGCAGCCAGCGCTCCCACGGCACGGCAGCGCCGGCGAGGTCGTTCCCGTAGTCGATGACTTCCCAGTACGGGTTGATGGTCGAGTAGACGATGTTGTAGTCGAACGACGTGTAGCTCGCGAGGGCGTCAACCTGCACATCGCCTCCGGTGAGGATCTGGGCGGTGGCCATCCACGAGCTGGGCGGGTTGCCGGCCGGGCGGACGCCGTTCGGGTACTGAAGTAGCTCGGCGTACTCGAAGGCAACGTTGCGGTTGAAGATCTTCGCCCACATGTCGGCGCTCCAACCCTCTTCTTCGGACAGGCCGGTGGCGAGCCAGTTGCCGGCTACGCCCCACTTGCTGCGGTTGTACGCCAGACGGGCCGCTCCGTAGCCGTCGTTGCCCCCGCCCACCGCCAGGCCCAGGTCGTACTCCGCGCCGCCGTAGAAGATGTCCGCCGTGAAGTCGCTGCCCCACAGTCCGGGCGCGTTCATGTGGACGCCCTGAAGGGCGCGGCGCTCGTCGTTGACCATCAGGCCGAGGCCATAGGCGAAGTACTGACGACCGACCGTCCAGTTGGCCTGGGTCCACCAGTCGGTGGTGCCCTTCAGCCAGGCTTCATCGAGCCAGATGTTGTCCATGAGGCCCAGCGTCGGGCCCATGCCGGGCATGCGAGCCGGGGCCACGCGCAGGGCATCATCGACCATCTTCAGCGAGATCTTGCCCGTCAGCTCATCGGTGATGGGGCCCTGGATGCCGATCTTGGCGCTCAGGGCATCGAACTCCGCGTTCTTCCACAGGTCGCCGGCGAGGCCAATGCGGTAGTCGATCCAGCCGGTGACCTTCGGACGCTTCATGGCTTCCTCTAGGGCCGCCACGCGCGTGTCGAGGTCGTCCACGTCCTCCGCGAGTCCGTCAACCTGATCCTGCAGGTCGGCCAGCTCCTTCTTGAACTCCTCCAGGAGCTTGGCGCAGATGGCGCGGACTTCGTCGTCGGAGACCTTCGCGCCGGGAGCGCCGGCCTCGCCCTTCGCGCCGGGATCGCCCGGTGCGCCCTTGGCGCCGGGAGCGCCGGGTTCGCCCTTCGGACCGATCGGGCCGGTTCCGCCGGGATCGCCCTTCGCGCCGTCCTTGCCGGGTTCACCCTTGAGGGCAGGCGAGTCCATGAGGCGGGAGATCGCCATCGCGAACTCGTAGCGAGTCAGCGCGCGATCACCCCTGAAGTCGTTGGTCTTGGGATAGCCGATCATGATGCCCGCATCGACCAGCTTCTGGACCGCATCGTAGGCCCAGTGGTCGAAGGGCACCGTGTCGCCAACGCCGGCAGCCAAGACCGGAACGGCATAAGCCGCCAACGCCGCTACGCACAGGGCAACTACCAGTCTATGCATTGGGATACTCCCCTCCGTTGTATGCGACACAGATGGCGCAGCGGATGCCGCGCCCGTCTTCGCGCAGGGCATCGCCGGACGGAGAGCGAGACGGAAGTCGCCATCGTTGCCTTGCCGGCCGCTCTCGTTCGACTCGACCTGCGACAGGACCCTCGGCGGACCCACCGCGGCTTGAGGGGACACCTCCTTTCCCAGCCCGGATTGCGTGGTATCCCGTAGGGCCCTTACAGCGTAACACGCCCGCCCGGAAGACGCCCCGGCCGGCGTTGGGTGTACCCTTCGCCGTCAGGCGCCATCCTCCTTCTTGGCCGGACGACCCAGCAACGATCGTTCCTGACAGGTTAGACAGCACTCTCCGGCAGGAGTCCCCTCAATCTCTCTCACTTGTCCGTGGCGAAGGGGACCGCGGGCAGTCCGGCCTGGTTGTAGAGATTGCAGACCGGGTTGTTGGCCCAGGCGTAACGCACCGCGACCGGTTTCGCGACCTGCGGCGAGGACACGACCACCGCGTCGCCGTCAGCCGCTGCGTCTGCCCAGACGAACTTCCCGTCCTCCCCTGCGATCGCGAAGCCCTGCAGTTTGTCGCCCTTCACCACCAGTCCGCCACCGAGGTGGTCGAAGGTCAGGCGGACGTTGCTCCCCTCGACAGCCATCGACTTGTAGACGGGCCCCGAGTACTCGATGTCCCGCCCGCAGGTGGTCCCAAGCGCCGCGAGGGCCAGGCGGAGTCCGACATCCTGCTTGTTCTTCGGATGGATGTCGGCAGCGTCGCCGATGTCGATGATGCATGCCATGCCGACGTTCGGCAGCGCCTTCGTCGTGAGCCACTGCGACCACCGGAGGTTCGGCCAGGCGTCGTCCTTGGGTTCCGCGTCGACGGCCAACCAATTCGCGAGTTGCACGATGAAGAAGGGGAAGTCGCCGACGCCAAAGCGTGCGCGCCAGTCCTTGATCAGCGTGGGCAGCAGGCGGGCATACTGCTCGGCGCGGCCGGCGTTCGATTCGCCCTCGTACCAAATCGCGCCCTTGATGCCGAACGGAACGAGCGGCGCGATCATCGCATTGTAGAGCACCGTTACCTGGTTCGGGTTGTTCTCCAGCCGCTGCGGAAGAGGCGTGCGTTTCGCCCGCGGATTGCTCTCCACGTACAGCCACTCTCCGGGAAGCGCGAGCGTGGCGCCATCGGCGGCCTCGAGCTTCATGTCCTCCGGCTTGCCGTAGATT
>Ga0194113_10002050_pt1 | contig 27650 bp, 19 predicted proteins | sample TA2MahC200mmetaG_FD_146193 | JGI IMG/M metagenome (GOLD analysis project Ga0194113, IMG submission 146193) | Freshwater microbial communities from Lake Tanganyika, Tanzania - TA2015017 Mahale Deep Cast 200m | ecosystem: Environmental > Aquatic > Freshwater > Lake | place: Tanzania: Lake... | reverse complement strand
TTGATAGTATAGCTTTGGAGCGAAATGATGTTTTCCCATCATAGGCTGTTTCCTCCTCTATGGGGGCACACAGCCCACTTCAATCATATCACCTGCAAAGGCTCAGGTCGAGTTCGGCAACAGCCCCTATTGATAGTGAACATGCCGGTGTATGGTTATTCTCCTGCATCGGGGAAGCCAATGTTGTATATAACATCCAAGACTTTCGAAATCTTTGTTCTGAGGAGTTTAGTCTACCGTACTATCTGTCTATAATTGAGCCAACGGATGCTAGAATATGTCAGATGTGCAGTTTGATAAGGCTAGCTGCTCTTGCTCAACATGCAAAAATCCCGCAAGCAGACCAACCCTTGCCAGAGTTTTTAGTTGGGTTTGTTCAGCATCTTCGGCCAACTGATCTCCGATTGATACAACTTGATGGTAAATGGCATTACAAGAGAGCAACTATGGAAAAGGTTGATAGCGTTTCCCGTCATGGCTTGCTGAAAGTGGACGGCCGATACTTTCGAGTACATGTTGATGTAATAGAACAGAAGATTCGGCTAACGTGGCTAGAATCTAGCGCTCCGTGCATTTGTGGAAGCTGTGGACAGATTATGACACAGGAGCAGTGGCATTCGCATAACGACGGCAATAGTCTAACGCTGCTCGGCAGGGAATTTACTGCAGAACCATGGATGGATTGGCCATCGGTAATTGAACTCGTTGAAAAGTCAGTTTTGAATGCGATTGACAAGAGGAGCGTGTCTGCGCCAAATGGGCTCGACGTTATTTGGGCATCATTGCAGGATTCTTTTAGGAAAGACAATATGCTCATGTCACCCAAAGAATGGGTGGAGGGCATATTCTCGTCATGGCGAGACATGTTCTATTTGGTCAATAGTGAAGAGTTGAAACATGATTGGGCATCAATATGGAAGGCAGTCAAGCCATACAAAGACGCATTAACAAATCTAGAAATAGTGTAAAAGTAATTGCGATGGAGTCATTGAAACTACTAACACGTGATGAAGGAAGCCGGATCTGCAGAGAGAACTGTCCATATGCTGCATTGTTGTTTGTCTCCTGTTCAGGTGAAATGTCGAATTCAAAATTGCACCGGTTCCTACATAGATACATGTTGGTGGATGTTCCCGATAATGGGCTTACCGACAATATAGTGAAAACACTTTTGAGGAATGGCGATATTTATGAGGTGAGGGGTGGGTCTTATTCGGCATTACCATCGTATGCAATACAACGAAAAGAAGAGGAGTGGGTGATACTTGGTGATGCGCGAATAGATAATATTCTCAAAGAGGAAACACGGACCTTCGAAATCGCTAGCAATGTAACAACCGACGAAGTGATATTAGAGAGGCTTTTATTTGCTTCTTGTGAGGAGGCCAAAAGACTCTTCACTATTACCAAAACGCGTGCCTTTCAGTCAACTCAACTGGTTGAACTGGTACCGGATACCGAGTCTCTGAGTATTCCTAAGGTCTGGCCCAATTACCTTCCAACTTCCTATCCGAGATGGCAGAGACTGGATAAGCGAGGTTTCTGGGTACCGATGGAGATAAAAGATGCCGTGACTCAGGGGATCTGTAGGGGGCTAATAGTAGATGCGGAGGATAGAGTTATCTCGGCGAAACATTTCTTTCGCCACGAAAATGGCTGGAGCCCCATAACATACGAAGAGGCTAGCCTATGGGTATTCAAATCAGCCGCCCTAGCTGGGAAACCATATGCAGCGCGGTATATCGAAAGTAAACAGACTCTCAAGATGCCTGTGGGGCTGCCATATACGGCCTATGTCGTCTTGAAATACTTGGGACATAAGAGAGTCGTGAGAGGTGACAGCTGTGTAGTTGAGGGCATAGAATATGGCATAGCCCAAACTATCTGTCAAAAGCTAGACATTACACTGGTTAAGGAGGTCGCTTGATAACCAGAGTTAGTCCAATTCAAGTCTATAGAGAAGCTCGTGAATCGCTGGCGGCATACCTGGATACAGCTTATCGTATTGGTCACCCGTTGGTCGCACGAGAGCGAAGCGAGTTAATCCGCAGGGGGGATACTATAGCACAAAAGCCATTTGTTGAAACCACACCTCCTTTTCAGACCAAACACTATCTCAGGGATCTGAAGTCGCAATTCATCTCCCCATTGCTGAGCGAACTGTTCAGTACACACGTCTTAGGCCGACGTCCGCTTTATGCTCATCAGGAGCAGGTATTGGAACAAGCCTGGAATGCTGATGGCACACCCCACAACGTAGTCATAGCTTCTGGTACTGGATCCGGTAAGACCGAGGCCTTTCTGTTACCCATATTGGCCGATATTATGCGTGAGGCCATCAAGTGGCCTGATGGCCAGCATGATCTGCCAGATTGCGGATGTATCGCGAACAGATTATGGCAAAACAAAAGGCAAGGCGAGAAGAGATCTCCAGCTGTTCATGCAATAATTCTATATCCGATGAATGCGTTGGTTAACGATCAAGCCATGCGCCTGCGGCGCATATTGTCAACCGACCCAGCCATTGAATATATGAGAAATAAGCTTAGGAACAATCTGATCTATTTTGGGCAATACACAAGCAGAACTCAAACGCCGGGACACTGGTCCAACAAAAAGCGTGTAAATGATTGGGAACGGTATCGGAAGGAAATATATCGTGATTGGGTCAGTCTTACTGCGGATGAGAAGGCCGGTGGCGACTGGATACGTCCTGATGGACCAGAGATGTATTGTAGATGGGATATGCAGGGGGCACCGCCTGATATATTGATAACTAACTATGCGATGTTAGAATATATGCTTTTACGCCCTATGGAGCGAACCATCTGGGATATCACAAAAGAATGGTTGAAGGAGTCGCCTTCGCATCTTCTGACTCTCGTTCTGGATGAGGCTCATATGTATACAGGGGCCAGAGGAACCGAGGTTGCATATCTACTTCGCCGATTATGTGATCGGCTGGATGTTGGAGCAAAACAGATTAGATTTGTGGCAACTAGCGCGACTTTGGGAGAAGGGAATGGAGCAGAAGAGGCTGTTCAGGCATTTGTAAGCCGTTTGTTTGGAGCTGAAATCAATTCCTTCGCAGTAATTCGTGCCGAAACAGAACATTTAAGGGAAGCAGACTATGGTGATACATTGCATTTGCACGAAGTCATGGCAGATCTACAAAAAAGGTTGGAGGAGGGGATAGATATTTCGGTGGCCAGCCGGAATCTGACCAAAAACTTAGGTGAAGGTACAGATTATGCCGATTCGTCCGCTGCCCTCTTTTCCCTACTCAAAGATAACCCAACTGTAAGTCAGCTGCGTCGCCTTACAGCTCGGCGGGCTGTACATTGGGATGACCTGTGTAAAGAATTGTGGGGTTCTGATATACCGCATGACGAGGCTGACCTTGCAACAAGCGGGTTGCTTGCCGTGGGATCATATGCTCGTCCCGGTGGCGTGCAGGACAAGGAGACTCCTCCTCTGCTTCCAACACGAATGCACATGGTTTTTCGCGGGATACCAGGCCTTTGGGCATGTGTGCGTCCGGACTGTCCAAGCGTCGATAAGTCCTTTGCAGGACATCGTCCATGTGGCAAATTGTATTCGGAGCCCAGACTATGGTGTGAGTGTGGCGCTAGAGTGCTAGAGGTTTTCACCTGCCGTTTCTGTGGACTTATATTCCTCGGAGGCATTCCAGATGATCCTGCTCTAGGAGGTGGGGCTGGTCTTTGGCCCTATGAATATGACATGGAAGGGTTATCAAGGGAAGAACGAAATAGGCGATTTAGACTCTTTATAACAGAGGAACCGAGAGCAGATAGAGATTTCCAGTTCAGATCGTGGGCTACAACAAGAGTTGTGCACAGAGATGACACTACTGCTGTAAAATTCTGGCAGGAGGAAGGGCGGGAAGACAACGGTCATAGAATTCCTTTTCCCTGGACGTGCCCGCGCTGTTATGGCACAGCCTATCAAAGAGAGGGTGGCAATACAAGAGAAGTTATTGAGCCACTTGATACAATGGGGCACCAGGCTTTTACCGTACTGTGCGAAGAATTTTTCCGTTTTCAGCCGGCCGGTCTGTATGCAGCAACTGTGTCCGACAACGCGGCAGATTCTGGCTGGGGAAATTGGCAGACCGGGCCATGTCCACCAGAGCCACCTCAATCTGTCAACGGCGGCCGTAAGATAATAACGTTTTCGGACGGCAGGCAGCGCGCAGCGTTATTCGCAGGTGATTTGGCATATTCTCACCGTCGCGACGTCTTTCGACAGTTGATGCTTGTATCATTACAGCAACATGGAGGAGAGCCCATGTTGGGTAGAGATTTACACGCTGACCTGTTTCGACTTTGTGTCGAGAAAGCTATTGATCCTCTTGACAAACCAGATGGGGGTGGTCAGTTGGACTTTTGGGAGTTGAGACGTACCAATATCCCAGAAATGAAACGCTTTGCAGACGACGCACTGTGGTGTGTAATTAGACGTGAAATAACTGACAGACAGTTGGGACTTGAGGCTCTAGGTGTAGCTAGATGGCTTATTGCTCCCGGAGGTAAGATTGAATACCTCGACAGAATTCATCCTTTTCCTGGATTCAATCAAGAGGAATCTAAGATACTTCTAACAAATGTGATAAGAATACTTGCTGCAGAAGGAATAGTGTTGCCTCCGAACAATGACCCTTACTATTGGGCGCAGATCCCTGGTGGGGGCCTACCCTCGAAACTGCTTAGCTTCGAAACACTCCCTGGTGGTTTCAGATGGAGCGCAAAAGGTAGAAACAGACTGACCCGTTACCTTCGCAGCCTCCTTGATAAAAGAACGGTATCACTTGAAGCCTTGATGGATTCTATCTGGGAGGCAGTACGGTCAGGAGGTCTCATAGCCCCGACAGGTGCTGGCCCAGGCACGTGGGGTATACCTATTACATTGCTTGCTTTGGCCAGTCTTCCGGAGAATATTTACGCTTGTGATAGCTGTGGCTTCATTTCAGCTGAAGCTATCGATGCTGTATGTATCCGTTGTGCGGGAAGCAGCAGACAAACCAGTATTCGACAGTTGGAAGAACACAGACCAAATTATTATAGACGGTCCGCGCTTAACGCATTACGCCAGTCAACGCCTGATCCGTTCCCTTTGCACGTAAGGGAGCATACAGCACAAATAGGGGTAATTGATGCCCTTGAGCGTGAGCGTCATTTCAAGGGTAATTTTCGTACTTCAGGGGATAATCCTGACGATCCTTATAGAGATAGAGTTGATGTACTGAGTGTTACAACAACTATGGAATTAGGCATCGACATAGGTGAATTGTGTGCGGTAGGTATGCGCAATGTCCCTCCGACAGTTGCCAATTACCAGCAGCGATCGGGCAGAGCCGGCAGACGAAGTGATGGGGTCGCCTTTGTCTATACCATGTCGTTCCATTTCTCGCACGACCAATACTATTTTCGTCATCTGAAAGAAATGGTTTCAGGTTCGGTAAGATTCCCCGAGATAAACCTGGAGAATGAGGAGATTGCTCACAGGCACATGCGTGCATGGTTGATGGACTTGTTCTTTCAGTCGTATCCTGTGTCCACACAGGCAAATGTCTTGGAGTCTTGGGGTGACATAAGCCATCTTAAGTCTATGGGTATTAACACAATGGTGACTTTCTTCAAGGAAAATGCTAATTGGTTATTGAAGCGAGGAATGGCAATGTTGTTGCCAGGGACAGAGCTCAAAAAATGGATAGAAAATCTACCGACTGAAATATGGGAGGTGATTCGTCACCGACGAGATGAGGAGCCGCTAATATACATGCTGATGGAGGCCCAAATGCTTCCTAGGTATGGTTTCCCAATTGATGTTGTGGATCTCTGGTTGCAGCCACCTGGTATGGACAGGCGATTTTCGGAACCCATTCAGCGAGACGCAGGCATTGCTCTTTCTGAATTTGCGCCTGGGGGTGAGATAATAGTGGATGGATATATACACAAGTCGATAGGGTTATTCGACCCCTATGGAGGCCAAGCGGAGTACCAGCCTCAAGGGTGGTATTACGAATGTAGGAGTTGCCATCATGTCGAGATTGTAGAGGGCCCAAATCAAGCTGTCCCAGTAGCGTTGGAGTCCTGTCGTGTCTGTTTGGCACAAACTGAACCACGACGCTTCATAATACCGAGCGGTTTCAGGACCGATTGGGGAAGGCAACGGGTCTACAGGGGAGGTGGACGAGAAATCGTGGGTTCCACATCAGTCGCAAGGCTATTGCCGGGCGAAGGTGCCGAAACCGGCAAATCGCTTTTAGGTGGGCGCATAATTTGCCACCAGAGACGTGGAGCATTGTTGCAGGTGAACAGTGGCGAAGCAGGACAGGGATTTCAGATTTGTCAAGACTGTGGAACTGCATTAGATAATGTCGCACCGCACCCAAGGCCAGTACGCAGCCATGGGACCTGGCACTTTCCTTTATGCCCAAGTACGCAACTGAGTCGGGTAGTTTTAGTTAACAAGTTCTATTCCGAAGTCATGTTGATGCGAATTAATTGGCTAAATGACCTTTTTGCGAATCCTACGTGTAAAGCAGGAAAGGCCAGCCTGTATTCTCTGGGTTATTCTGTGCTCAGGGCGTCCGCAGTTTTTCTCCAAGTTGACCCCACAGAATTGGCCATGGGGGTGCAACCATACCAATTGGTTGACGAATTTGGTAGTAGCTTCATTGGCGGTGACGTGTATTTATACGATACGTTGCCAGGTGGTGCCGGATACGCAAGAACGATCGCCGCTAACCTTGAAGAGATTCTGAAACTCGCCCAAGAATTGCTCCAAGACTGTCCCGAGAATTGTGAAACGGCTTGCTACCGTTGCCTTTTAGACTACAACAATCAGAGGGTACACGGATTGCTCGACCGTAGACTAGCCATTGATATTTTGGAGTATGTTATTAATGGCACTCGTCCCTCATTATCCAACAAGGTCGAGAAGGCACTTTTGCAACGACTGCAGATGTTTGTGACTCAAGATTGCAACATCGAATTGATAAGCGATAGTAAACACGGCTTTTTTGGCGTTGTGAAAGTAGCCGATGGTCGAAAGGCTATTGTCAAACCAGTGCACACATTTTCAACAGGTAGCCAAGATTGCAGGCTGTCTTTGGTGAGTCAGGCTGGTATTGTAGCGTTTGTATACGCGCCGGCAATTGAGCTTGAGCGCCAGCCTTTTGGTATTTGGCGACGTCTTACAGAGGAAGCCCGATGAGAGAATGGGAGGTCTCAGAAAAGAACGTGTTCGAACTGGAACACCTGACTCCAATTGGATTCAGCACCTTGCGGTATTTGCGCGAATGCCCGTTACATTTTGTCTTCAGTCGAGATAAGAAGTATCCCCAGAAAGTACACCCAAAGGCTCGGATGGGAATAGCCTTCCATGAAACCCTCGCGTTCTTGTTAAGAAAAAGCCCCGCCTCCTTGTCAGAAATTATTGCATTTTTTCACTCTGCCCTGTCTAAACAGAGAGGCGAAGCACTACGTAATTATCGCGAGAGGAGACTCTCTTGGGCAAGAACAATTCGTGAGGCGTGTGAGAACGCATTGGCGGCAAGGTTTCATGGTTCTTCGGGTGTTAGCCATCCTAAGATCCGGCACAGTGTGGAGAATACTCTAATTAGTCGAGATAACTTGGTTATCGGCCGTCCGGATGAGGTGCTGATAACGCGGAATGGCTGTATCATTGTAGACTATAAGACCGGACGGTCCAGCGAGGAAACAGTGGAATCCTCTGAAGAACAAATCCATTTCTATGCCGGTCTCTGGCGGGAAGTACAAGGGGATATGCCTGTAAGTGGAAGAATTGAATTCTTGCTAGACAACCATCAACATGACTTCGTGATAGATCAGCAAAAAGCGGACTCCCTTGTACACGAGGCCCGAAGTTATGCCCGCGCCTTGCAGGAATCTAGGGGCTGGCTATTTAAGGCGAAATTTGGAGCGTATTGTCAGCTGTGCGATTATCGCCCTTGGTGCGCTGATTATTGGCACTCGCTCAATTCTGGCCCACGTACAGCATCGGCAGACATTGATGGACTTATCTGCTCTGTGCATCCTCGCGATAGTGAGGTCATCTGCGTAACACGCGATGGTTTGCATATCACAGTTGTCAACCGGGACTCTGAGCCAATGCCATGCTGGATGGCAGGTACACGGGTAAGGGCACTGAACCTCCAAGGGAGTGGCGACACTCGTTTCCGGGTTTTGTACTCTGAACTCTTTTATATCTCATCGGAATCTAACCTGTAATTCCTTGGTGTTCGCACATATAACCATGTTGTCATTGCACATTTCTGATTGTTACATCTTTCAATCTTCTAGCGATTATGTACCTTATGTAACCGGGCAGCTTTACTCTTTGTTTCCAGGTCTTTGTCGGGTGCAGACAAGAGTTCGACGCGTTGCCAGCTCATGCGAGCCGCAGTATAAGCGGCTGCAAACTTGACTTGTGTGCACGAACAAGCTAAGGTATACTTCAAGTAAGAGCGTAAAGCCTGATTAAGGGAAAATGTTAGCCTCTTCGCTGCCAAGCGTCGTTATTTTAAAGAATCTTGCAAAAAGGGTGCTGTACTTCTGGGCTAATCGGTTGGAATATTACACGGACCATGGTACAGAGCATTCAGCTCGCATAGAAAGTTTGTTGGCTACGATGAGGTTGCAACAGGACCCTAGTGCGCCACAATTGAACGTAGAAGAGGTTGCATTACTCGAATTGGCAGCGTGGTATCACGATATAGGCAACCTTTGCGGAAGGGAGCAACACAGCAGACGCAGTGAGACAATTATTAACGGACCTTGGGGGGTCAAATGGCTTGGAGCTCATTTGAGCGGCCAAGAAAGAGAGGTTCTGGGGAAAATATGTTTTGCCCATGGGGCCGAACCCGTTACAGTTCATCCAAGAATTATGACTCTGACTGAGGCTGCACAATCGTTTGACGTAAGAGTGCGCTTGCTCGGTGCTTTGATTCGTATAGCAGACGCATGTGACGCAGACTACAGAAGGTGTCCTGTTGAGCCATTTGAAATCTTAACGGAATGTCCCTATCCACTCGCTGAGGGCATTGACCATTGGGAGGGGCATCAAGCGGTCCAAAAAGTAACGTTGAGCCCTGGTGCTATAGTATTGGATCTTGACATGAGCCGAAACCCGACAGAAGCTGAGCAAACAGTTCGAGATGTATATGAAGATTTCCTAGCAGTCAAAGATGTTCTTTCAGGAGAAGGCTTTAATTATGACGCAATATATGTTAAGGAAGTTGGTCGATTTCCGGTAGACGTTTCCTCTTGGTTGAAGGGATTGTGAGGCGATAGCAAATGACCAAAAGGTTGGATGCACCAGTTTTCTTGGATGCTTACGTGGGTCCTGTAGCTATCCTTTTTAGGCCATCAGGTCGCGGTATAGTATGTGCAGCAATTACGGGGCGCTACATAGTGGACAACGGATTTGATCCTGATGCTGAAAAACAGGTTTACAAGCTAGAATTGCCTTGGAGCAGGGTGGAGACGTGGGCCACTGAGCATCATTGGGAACTATCAGGAAAACAGAATATTTTCTTCGCCGATTTACCAGTCCCGACTGAAGAAGACATACCGAGTTTCCAGCGTATCCTTAACAATTGTGAAAAAGTGTTTCTGCTGACTACGTATGTGCCAATTAACATGTCGCAAAAAATCCTAGAGTGGGCAAACAAAGGTAGGTTAAGGTTTGGGATCCTAAGCAGAAGTGCCTGTTTTCTAGAAACAGACAACACTGGGGCTTATTTGCTCTCTCGTCTCGCTTCAAGCATAGACGAACAGGCTGTCTACCTGATGCGAGGAGATGACTTAGTGCTGTATGACAAGTGGAAGGAAGCATTCAACGTTGACATTCCAGGGTTCGTGAGAGGTAACGATAATAGGAACATCGTGGTCAACTTTTTCACCAGGCTTACTCATGAGGACCCCGAGGTGGCAAGGGGACAACTTTTTCGGTTTTTAGCCCATTTCAAGAGAGCAGGAAAGTTCTAGGACGTATCCTATGGCTGACCTCCTCGATTCTAATACTCACTAGAAAACCTCGATGCGAGGCAGTTTGGCAGCCCTATCTATTACTCAAGTATCATTGGGAGTAACTCTCGAGCCCTCGTGGAATCACATAACAATTATCCAGCTGTTTACCCCTTGCACGTCTTTGAAACCAAGAGTCAAGAAAAATAATCTCCCTATACCCACAGAAATCAGCTTTTCTTGACGACTGGGTATCCCGAATAACCTGAGGTTTAGGCTACCTCCGTCATGAAGTTCAATATCTTTGAACTCTTCCTTTACCATGTTTGTGACCAATATCTTTTTCCTTTGATCTGAAAGCTAGTTACCCACACGTCTTTCGGAGACTCGCAGCCTATGAAAAATTGCGGGGGTTTATTGGGGAGGCATACTCAAAACGTAGGGTCTCCAACGACCATCGTGCAACCGATACTCTCCCCTCCGCATCGGTCACTGTCAGAGTTCAAAATTCACTGACCTCAAGACAGTGGCCAGCCTAGCCCTGTTTGCAAGCCGCTTTTCCTCTTATTTCCGGATTATACTTCTCTCCTTTTCTCCACATGGCTAACATGATGGCCAGCATATCCCTGGCGATCGTTAATTTAGCCCGGTGGGGTGCAATCCCATGTAATAATGTCATATCCAGATACTTCCGCCGGAAAAGATTATCTTCTGCCCGAATGGCTGATTCGGCGGCTTGTTTGATGCTACATTTCAAAAGACGATTGTAATCTGTGCTTAACTTTTCAGAGTAGGTCTTGCCACCAGAGGACCTTGTCATTATACCCAGCCCAGCATACATCCACACCTTCCTTTTATTGGCAAAGCGATACGGCGTTTCCAGAATGGCAGAGATTGTCGCCGCATGAATAAAGCCAATCCCAGGAATAGCTTCAAAATGCTTTATTTCAGGATAGTGTTTAGCCTGGACTCTGGCAGCTGATAAGAGCTCCTTTTCAGTTCGCTCAGATTGCTCCAGTTGACGCCAGAGGTTATCCAGAATAAGAAGCAAAGTCATCTCCTGGGGTAATTTCCATTTCCACTCTTCCCAGTGAGCCTCTGAATAAACGGTAGTCCCGGTACACTGGGTACCATTCTGCCTGAACTTGGCTTTGATTTTGTTCTTGATACGAGTGGTGCTTTTGACAGCATCATGATAAGCTATCATCAACTCCCGGAACCGCCGACGCTGGCCAACAGGGTGATGAATCTCCTTGATATAACCACCCCGGGCTAATTGGGCTAGCTTCAGAGCATCAATTGAATCATCCTTCTGCCCGGAAGAGCCTATCCAGTGGTTTTCCTTGGCATCGGTAATCACAAGTTTTTCTCCATAACTGACGCAGGTTTCCAGTGCCCAGGCGGCTAGGGTGCTCTCCTCCATATAGATTGTCCGTGGTCGCGGCACTGTTTTCACAAATTCCATGAAGCCGTTGGCACTGGTGGGAATCCTTTTGGCTCTGACCAACCGTCCTGCTTCATTGACCACAGCAAAATCCAATGTGGAGATATGACAGTCCATTCCAATATAATGCATCCGGGTATCTCCTTTCTAAGATCGACTGAAGCTTTATCATATCTTAGTTTAGGGATACCCATGGTTTCATTTTCTCAAAACTCATTTGGTTCAATACTCTGTTCGAAATTTTTCTGCCCCTGACTTTTTGATGGCACTATCCATAAAATATTCGACAAGTGATGGAAGAAGCCGCTTGACTATCAAAATCCCTTTGCTATCGAAACCTGGAATAATCATGAATTGATTCTTTTGCATCCCCCTAATGAGGGCTTGTGCCACAACCTCTGGCCGCATTAGCCTAGCTTTGCCAGAGATTATCTTTGTTTCCGGGGGCTTGGTCTTGTTTGCTTCGTGAAGGAGTGGAGTATCCGTATCTGGAGGGCAGAGCACGGATACCCAAATTCCGTACGGCTTAAGTTCGCTTCTAAGTGCTTCCGAAAGCCCAATCACAGCGTACTTGGAGGCAGTATAGGCGGTTGCACCGAAAAGACCGATAAATCCGGCTACGGAAGAGACGTTTACGATGTAGCCACCTCGCTTCTTCATATAAGGCACAAGTGCTGAAACGGTATTCCAAATTCCGTATAGGTTAATTTTCATAGTTTCGTCGAAGTGCTGGTAAGTGACGTGTTCAAAATAACCGGGGTGTGAGACTCCAGCACTGTTAATCAGCACATCCGGCAAGCCGAACTCAGACATAGCTTTTTGCATCGTTGTCTCAACCTGCTGGCGCTCAGTTATATCTAAGGAAAGGCAGGAGAAGCGTTGCCTTTTCGAAACTGCTTCGGAAGATATCTCCATTAAGGCTTGTTCGAGAAGCTTTTTCCTTCGTGCAAAGATTGTAACGTGGGCACCTTTTGCAGAAAGTAACTTTGCCGTGGCCAGACCTATACCGCTGGATCCGCCAACGATATAGGTCACCTTTTCCTCAAAACCTTTCATAGCGGCTTCCCTCCACTGTCTTCACCCTGAACCTTTATATTTTGCCGACGACAGCAGAACCGATAGTTTTCTACTGACAGGAGTTCACACCGGCACTATGTCCACTTTGTATTGATTCTCTTTTTCACCGGCCATGGCCTTCATTGTTGCGAAGCCTTCGGAGAAAGCTTTCATAAACTCTAGCGGGTCAATACAGCCCTCGGGTGCATGGGCGCCTTTCACTCCGACTTCACCTCTCGCCATCATTTTGGCAACGGTTGTGAGGGTCCTTGGTGTTGTGCTCATTCCACGGCCGACGCCGGAGAACTCTAGCTTCGTCTTCACCCCATTTTTCAAGCCTGTCACCTCTATGATGGTGCCGCCATAGTCATACTGTTTTCCTTCAGCCTTCCACTTCTCCACCTGTTCGCGTACCATCTTATGAGCCATGTGGGAGAATATCTCCATCGGCGTAACGTCTATACCTTGCAGCTTTATCGGGTCCATAAGCAGGTTTTTGAAGCCTGCAATGGCCTCCATACGTAGCCCAGGAACCTCAGGCCAGGTGGCACCAGCACAAATCACGTTATTAACGCCTTTGATGTATCGTGGCAGCGTAAAAGGCTCGGGATGGTCACAGTAAAGAAGTTCAATCTTTCCGATTGGCTCTCCAAATGAAGCGGTCACCTTACCTTCCAGTTCAACAAGTTGACCGTTCACATACTGGTGTGAGAAGGCAAAGCAGTGAATTCCGTGAAAATACTGTGCCAAGCCGACTTCACTCAACGGCGCAACCCAAAAGATCTTGATATCATCAACGCTGTCCAGTTGGTCACAACAAAACTTGGCTATAATATTGGTAAGACCTGGACTATCCCCCAATCCGCTAACTATGAGTATGCCTGCTCTCTTTGCCTCTGAATCCAGGTCTAAAGCATGGTTGACACCATCAATATCGTCGCATATATCACAGCAGTCTTTACCAGCTTCTATACAGGCTCTGTAGACCTTGCCGGCATTCCTGTAAAAAGGCCCAACGGTGCTGGCCACGACGTCGGGATCGACCGACCTGATGAGTTTTAGAAAGCCGTCGTGGTCATCTATATCCACCATCTTGGCCGTCACTCTCCTAGGTTCATAAGACGCGACTGCCTCTGCTTTGCTAATATCTATGTCTGCAGCCACAATATCGGCATCACTATACTTTACGAGCTGCCGTACGGCTCTGGAGCCTATCGCTCCACATCCTAAAACCAATATTTTCATCTGAGTCCCCCTGAGAACCATTCTTTATTTCGTTTCGCTCACTTAAGTTCGATCAAATAGCTCCCATATTCCGTGACCTTTGCAGTACATCCGGGCATCACCAATATCGTTGTTGTCGGCTCTTCGATTATCGCCGGTGCCGTTATCCTGTTGCCCGCCGCAAGTCGCGACCCGTCATATACTGGAGTATCTACGACACCACCGAGGTCCCTAAGATAGGCTTTCCTCTTTCCCTTCAAGGCTCCATCCGCGCTTTTACCACCGTCGGGTAGTTTGGGTGCTTCGGGCGCCGTTCTCTCTCCAATGGCCTTGACACGCCAGTAAACAAACTCGATGAACTGTTCGGGTGCCTTCACGGTAAAGACTTTTTCGTGCATGTTATGGAAGTCATTTACCAGCTGTTTCAGTTGCACGGCCGATTTGACCCTCCTGCCCCTCAGCGGCACCGACAGCTCCCATACCTGATACGGGTATCGTGCCTCTACGTAGAAATTTAGCTTCCTCCGGTTCTTTGTTACCCCCATGCGGCCCAGGAAGTCTTCCGCCTGGCCCTCGAGCTCGGCCAGCACTTTATTGACACCATCAAATTCAAAACCGGTGCTAACAGTAAATTTACTTGCGCTGAAGTCGGAGGTAATATCAGCAAACACGCCCCCATAAGCACTCAATGCACCAGCTACCCTTGGTATAAGCACTTTTTTCACGCCAAGCTCGGCAGCAATAGCGGCAATGTGTAATCCTGCCGCACCACCACCAGAAACTATTATATACTCACGTGGATCTATACCACGCCTGATAGTAATATCCTGTATTGCGTTGTACATGCTCGCATTAACAGCGCCCCAGATAGCAAAAGCAGCCTCATGAAGCGACAGCTTTAGAGGATTAGAAACTTTATCATTCACAGCTTTTTGAGCAAGGCTTGCATCTAGTTTCATCCTGCCGCCAAGAAAGTAGCCGGGATCCAGATATCCCAGCACTACGTTTGCATCCGTAACCGTCGGCTCCCTGCCCCCCTTACCATAGCACACGGGCCCTGGAACCGCTCCCGCGCTCTGCGGCCCCACATGCAGCAGGCCGCCACGGTCAACCCACGCTATGCTCCCACCACCAGCACCGATGGATTTGCTGTCGACCTTATTAATGCCCAACATATGCCCCCCAACCAGAGACTCACGGCAAACAGCTATCTCACCACCGGTGATACATGCCACATCGAAGCTGGTACCACCCATGTCTGTGGTGATCACATTATCCATTCTGAGTTCCCTTTTTGCTGTCAATCTGCCAGCGCTGGGCGTAAGTGCCGGCCCGCAATCGACGCTGTAAACCGGCCTTGCTTTCAGTTCGTCGGCCGATATGACACCGCCACTTGAGGTGAACATGGAAAGCTCCCCCTTGTAGCCTATCGCTTCGAGCTTCTGTTGTAACGAGGAGATATAATTGCTTATCAGGGGCTTCAACGAAGCATCTATGGCAGTCGATGATGTTCTCCGGTATTCCCTGATGCAGGGGTTTACCCTGTGGCTCAGGCTATAGGGGATGCCCGGCCACTCCTCTTCGATTATTTCACCTATCCTCATCTCGTGGGAGGAGTTGGCAATGGACCACAGCAACGCAACGGCTATGGCATCAACCTTGAAATCCTTGAGCTTACGCAACGCGATTCGGACATCATTTTCATCCAGAGGAACTTCGATGCCGCCCTCTGCGTTTACCCTCTCGGTCACGCCCATGGTCAGGTATCTGGGGATATAAGGACTAGGCCATTCCATCTGCCAGTTGTAGGGCTCTTCCTTGCCCCCTTCGCGGGCAAGCAGTATATCCCTGAAGCCCTTGGTGCATATAAGCCCGGTCTTAGCCACCTTGCCCTCTATGATGGCATTGGTGCTCACTGTAGAGCCGTGGGCAAAATAACCTCCCGCAGAGGAACTGCACTGCTCCATAAGCTCTGCAAGGGTAACCTTGTAATGTTTGCTTGCTTGCTTCAAAGTGTCAATAAACGCATCAGCATAATCCGCTGGTGTAGTAGGTGACTTAAATATGCCGCCATGTCCTTCTTCATCAATAACTACAAGGTCGGTGAAAGTGCCACCTATATCTATGCACAACCTGTAACTCATTTTCCTGCCTCCTTCTTCTTGAGGTCAGCGCGCAACGCTTGGGTAGCCGCATAATCCACTGTATACTGCTCAGTCCCGGTGTCGATGACAACACCGTATATTTCACGGGCTTTCTCAAGAGTCACATACCCCTCACGTACATCATATCTGACTTTCTCCGGATCACGGTCCAATGGGTCTCCGAATCCACCGCCTCCACAGGACTCAGAGACCATCATCTCTGTGGGCTGTAGGGTCTCCAGTGAAACGGTTGGTAGCTCTGTCCTTGCCATTTCGCCCTTGGGGATATCATATTTCCACAAGTATGACGCTCTTCCTGGCATACCCCCCCTGACCCCCTGCGGGGGATTAAAGTGGCCATCGGCTATGAAGCCCCAAGAACCGGGATCATGCCGCGGTCTCTGCCGACATTCTACTCCTGGTGCACCCCGCCATTGTCCTGGTCCTCCAGAATCGGGGATTATCTCATGTTTCTCGATCATTATTGGCAAAGCTAATTCGTCGACTTCGATGCTGTCAACGTGGACTACGCCAGCTGTAACAGGAATACCATAGGCAAACCAGCCGTCATAGCCATAGTGCCCTGGTCCTCCCGCACCACCCATGATGAGCTGACGAACATACACCGCGTTGTTTCTGCGCCAATCGACCCCAAAAACGCTTCCTGCAGCAGCCGGCATAAACGCTCCATCTGCCATCCCCAGGTCTTTCCTGACCTGGGCAAAACAGGACTGGACTACGTTGATTACTCGATCGGCAATATTAGTAGTAGCCATTGAGGCACTGACCGGATGTTTAGCTTGCCCGATGATGCTGCCTTCTCGCATCTTTATAATCAGCCTACTGAATGCACCCCAGTTATGCGGCAGCGTGGGATCAAGGTTGTTCAGGACACCGGCTACCGCGCAGGCCATTACTGTCGCTTCTGACATATTCAAGCCGAAAGGCATGCAATCGATGTTATCCATGAAGTCCAGTGTGATGTATGCCTCATCAGGGTCGATTGTCATCCTGACCCTGACTGGGACACCGTCCGGCGCTATGAAAGGAAGCGGGTCGTGTTTTGTCTCGTTTTCCCACGTCCCCTTTGGTAATGCTTTTATCGCCTCAATCATCCGCCGTTTCCCATATTCCTGCCACTGGTCAGCGAAAGCAAGCACAACATCCACCCCATACTGGTCACACATCTCGATGATCCTCTTCTCTCCCGTCCTCACCGCGCCGAGCTCAGCCAAGTAGTCCCCGTACCACTGTTCCGGTGCCCTTATACGCACCCGTGCCATCCTGATGATGTCTTCTAAGTCCCTGTATTCCCGCTGGATGCGCACGCATGGAAAGTCCAGGGCACCCTCAGTGTAAACATCAGTAGCAAATGGCATGTAGGCGGACGGGTCGTGATTGCCTATGTCCCCCTGGTGTGCCCTTGCTATGGTTGTGAATATATGCTTCTTTTTATAGAAGACAGGCACCAAGAGTGTATGATCCGCATGGTGGCTGTTCCCATAGTATGGAGAGTTGTTGATGAAACAATCACCAGGCTTGATATCATCGAATAGGTCGGTCATGAACTGCGCCGCTAGCCCCGCACCCACTATATGTACGGGCAGGCCTTCATCAACACATACCATCCTAGCTTGTCCATCAGTGATTCCGCAGGAAAAGTCTTTGGCCGTGTTAATATTGCCAGAACGTCCCGTCCGCAGCATGGTGTTAGCCATCTCACGGCTGATTGCTTCGAACCGTTTAGAGAGCACGACCATGAGCAACGGATCCATCCCGACAGCCTTTTCCTTTTTAATTGCCATCCGATTCTACCTCCTTCGCTGATTAGAGGCCGTTTAATTTTGCCTCAGCTTGAAAATTAGTGACTCATACTTTTTGTTACCTGCAATTCTCACCCCCAATTCAAGCTGCTGTGCTCAGCCTCATTTTTGCTCCAAAATCGCCAACTCCCCAATGCTGATCTTTAAATAGCCTCTGATTATTTAGGCTACTCGGTTAGATTAGAGTCGCGTTTATTCAAAGGCTACTTCACGTTTATGTATGGTGCCGATTCCACTATCGTCTCACGGACTTTAGCTGCCTTCGCTATCTCTGTGAAGAACATACCCACATCGAGAGCACCCTCAGGTGCCAGGACCCCTGTTTCCTTGACCTTACCATCAAGAACAGTCAGAGCAGCCATAACAGCAGGCAATGCAGTGCTGCGGGCTACGTTGTCAGCTATCAGGTCGTACACATAAGTCATGTCCTTATCACCTTTTCTCCCGCTTACCACGATCTTGAAAGCACCCGCGCAGGCCTTGTATTTACCTAGGGCTTCCTCAAGGATGCCCTTGAAGTATCCAGGTGCTAGGTGTGGCATGAAACGTATGATCTTCACTGCAAGTTCACGGAAAGGCATTGAGATAGTATCCGTAACTGCGAAATTCTCGGTGCTGCCGAAACCGGCCTCGATCAACATCCCGTACAAATCCATCATCTTGGATGGGAATAATGCACCCTTGATGCTCACATGCTTGACACCGTTGATGTATCGCGGCAAGGACACTGGCTCAGGGTGGCCCGTATAGACCACCATCATCTTACCTACGGGGGGCATGAATTCAACCTCTTCGGGCTCCGAGAAACCCCTTACATCCACCCATTTGCCACCGATAAATGCAGGTACCTTCTCTGCCGTAATGTGAAACCAGTGGGACATGGCGGCGGGTCCTGTAGGATCAATGGCGCTTTCCGCCCAGTAGAGGCGGATCGAGTCGACGCTGTCCATTTTGCTTGCCCCGAGCTTGGCCACGAGATTGGTTATGCCGGGGCTGGCGCCCATGCCGATAATAGCGGTAATGCCTGCCTTTCTTGCCTGTTCATCTAGGTCGAGTGTCTCTTTGGTAGCATCGAAATCATCATCGATATCGACGATATTAGTATGCGCCTCTATGGCTGCTTCGATAACCGCCCTAGCATATTTGTAAAAGGGCCCAACAGTGCTGATTGCCATGTCGGCACTTTTCATCAACTTTACCAACGCTTCTCTCTCATTAACTTCGACCCTAACTGTTTCTACTTTATTGCCATGCTCAGCCTCAGCACGTCTCAGTCCTTTCACATTTGCATCCGCTACGATGACCTGTGCCTCGCTTCTCTCCAGTAGCAGACTGACCACCTCTGACCCCATAGTGCCCGCGCCCCCAAGTGCCAAGATTTTTTTCATATTGCTCCTCCTGCCTTTTTGTTGGTATCCCTGTTAGTCTTATGCCCCCGTTTTCATTGGCTGCCTTTTTGATGTTTCTTTAGCTCCCGCTTTATCTTGACACCTGCTTTGACTCTGTCCCAAGTAGATTGTGTTATATTTCTCAGCTCTTCTTTCACAGGCCTCCCACTGGCAGCAGTGCGGGGTATGTTTTCCATAAACTCGATATACCGAGGCACCATAAAATAAGCCATGCGCTCATCACAATAAGCAATTATCTCAGCCGGGTCTATCTTAAAGCCCTCCCGGCATACAATAACAACTTTGACCTCCTCACCCCATACATCAGAATGAGCAGCAACAACCGCGCATTCCTTCACACACGGATGTGACTCTATCACCTTCTCCACCTCCAGTGCCGAGACATTTTCGTCACCGCGGCGTATCATGTCCTTCTCTCTGCCCACGAAATAGTAATATCCATCTTCATCCTGATATGCTAGGTCCCCCGTATGCCACCACAGATTGCGGAAGGCCTCAAGAGTCTTTTCTGGCATTTTATAGTAACCTTCAAATATGATGTGCGGCTGCCTAGGGCGGAGTACCAGTTCTCCCACCCTGCCGCAAGGGACCTTTTTGTCCATAGAATCAAATAACTCTACATCGAAATAACCGCGAGGCTTGCCGAATGAACCTGGCCTTATGTCCTTATAAGTTGCAGCCACTGTACAGTCACCCTCGGTCAATCCGTAGATGTTCACCAATTTCACTGCGAAGCGTTTTTCAAAGGCTTTCTGGCTTTCCTTGGTTACATGAGCTGTAGCGAATATCCGCATAGGATTCTCACTGTCATCAGGATTCTCCGGCGCCATTAGAAGTATTTTTATAACCGCCTCAAACATCCCAGATATAGTGCAATTATATTTCCTGATGTCTGAACCAGAAATCAGCCGCACTGAAACCTCTGGTCAAAAGGAAACTTCCTCTATACAACATGGCGCCCAGGACTAGGCCAAACTGTGCTGCTTCATGGAAAAGCGGGATATAGCAATAGCCGGTGTCATCTTTGGTCACGCCAAGTAGACTGACATATTGGCTGGCTACAAAGAATCCCTGGTTGTGCGTTATCAACACCCCCTTGGATGGTCCGGTTGTTCCGGACGTGAACATAAGTGACATGATATCATTGTGCTTTACTTCCACTCTGGGTGGATTTGCAGGAGATTCAAGGAGGCTCGCAAAAGGCTCTGTCGCTACTCTTTTAAATACTCCTTGCTGATAAGGTCCCTCTATTATCACCCTCTTGATGTTCTTTATTCTGTCCTCAATGGCTTTGACCTCATCGACAAAGCTGTTGCTGAGGATAAGTATCTCGGCATCAGAGTAGTTAATAAGGTATTCAAGGATATTTCCCTTGTGAAATGGGTTGAAAGGCGCTTCAATTGCGCCCAGAAGTGCAAAACCAAACCATGAATAGATAAATTCAGGGCAGTTCTCCATCCGTATGGCTACGTGACTGCCTTTCTGCACTCCCCTCTTTGACAGCCCGGTCGCGACCCGCAGGGCTTTTTCATAGACTTCACCATAGGTTATCTGCTTGCCTTCAAATGAGAAATAGGTGCTGTCTCCACGTTTTTGAGCAGTCTCTTCTAGCATTTTACCGAGAACATATTTCTCACTTGTCTCAAACCTCATGTATCATCGCCTCCCATTTTTAACTTACGTAAATAGCGTTAAAGTTAATGGGCCCTGCCACTTACCTGTGACAGTATTAACCCTGTCTGATATTTTGTGTACTCCTGCAACGTATAATGCCTTCGCAAAAGCCATCTGCGGAAAGCCCACATGTCGCATAACACCACGATATTATGTGCAGCGATACGCGTATCAGCGAGCCTGAATTTCCCATCTTTGATTCCTCTATCAAGTAAAGATTGAAACAGTTGTGCAGTAGATTCTTCCTGCATAGCCAGGGCCTCAAACTGTACGGATGTCAGATTTCTTGCTTCCTGATACCAGAAGACTGTCACATCCTGGTATTCATCCACCCATTCGAGGTATCTTCTAATTGCATAGGCCAATGCTTCTTCGGAACTCATTTCATCCAAGGCCAGTTTGTTTTCTTCAACAAAACTTTCCAGCAGGCTCACGGAGTATTCATGGAACAAATTAAGGATTTTGTACTTGGAGCCAACATAATGATAGAGTGTCGCCACGTTCATATGGCATTTGGCCGCAATATCCCGTACCGACGTATTCAAATACCCCGTTTTAATAAAAAGTGCTGCGGCAACCTTCAAAATCTGCCCGAGTCTATCAATTGATTTTTTACGCCGACCCATATACTATCCTTACAAAATCTCGTAGTACACAATACAGCTCAAGGATGAAATGCATACAAATGTTTATCAAGCGCTTGTTTATTATTTAACCACAAAACTATCGACTTGTCAATACCACAGATGATCCGACTGCATATACAGAGTTAGCCTGCAATGATGTAGAAGGTCGGGTTTGTGAATCCACTTCGGGTTTGAGTTGTGGTTTGAGCAATAATTGTCTGCTCCGCCATAACCCTACAAGTAATTCCGAGGTCACCTTTTAGCGTAACGGTTATGAGCCCCAGATCACTCGGCCACCTCTCCCTTTGCTACTTCACGAACACAAGTGTAAAATGCGGACGTGGGGAAGAATTCGGGTTTCACTCAAGGTGAAGAATACGGATTTTCGCGAAGCCACCAGACACAAAATAGCCCGGACTCTCACTCGCGAAAGCAATCTGGAGGTTAGAACTGGAGGTTAGAAAATGAAGGAGCAAAGTGGAAGCTTCATAGTGCCGCTACTGACTAGGCTGTTTGGCTGCATGAGATATATTTCTATCCTAGAATTAGTAAGGCGTAAGTTTGGTGCATGGAGCAACTACCGTTCTGTTGAGGCATTTGTCTTAAGTTGGCTGGCTGTTGAGCTACTATTCTTGGGATTACTTTTCGGTTGGCCGACTATAAGCAATATACGAATATTCTTCGTTCCTGCCATATTGTTGCTTATCCTCAGACTTATAGACCTGCTGCAAGTATCGTTTAATGTGCTCCTATTTGACCGCATTCGCGCCGGCCGAGCTTATAAAATAGCCTCCCCAACTAGGCTACTTGTGTTGAACTTGGTCAATTACGTGGAACTAGCTGTTATTTTCGGAGTATTGGCTTTTTTGGCTCGTGATGCCTTCTATCCCGAATTCCAGTCGGTATGGCACAGCTTTTATTACAGCATCGGCGTGATCACCACATTGGGGGCCAATGTCGAACCTATTGCTCTGCAGAGTAAGGTCATGTTCCTCTCGGAGATTACGCTAGGCCTCGTGTTCATTCTTCTAATTATTGGACGTGCGATTTCACTGCTACCACCCGTACAGGCTATCGACAAGTATTAAGAAGGTTTATTGATGGTAGCGACATCAAATAGGCAAGAGCAGATTTCTTGCTGGAGAGGAAAGCAGAGAAACTAGAATTGAACGAAAGGGCGTGTTGTTACCCATTTGTTGCCGGACACCACAAGCAGAATTCGGGTGCCCTCTCCTATTGCAACACCCTTACATTGATTAAATGACATAGATGCGTTATTGTTGTAACTATGCAGTGGAGTAGGAAAAGAATCGTCATAATAGGGGTGAGCGCAGCGGTTGCTTTAACCTGTATTATTTTGGCAATCCCTTTTAATACTGTGTCATACTATACGGTTGAAACCTACGAAGACCCCGAAACTAGGCAAGAACCGTATACAGTTACCGAGTCATATATTTCACTCGAAACGTGTGAACGCGAAGAGGTAATTTTCGAAGGTACACCTTATTCAGTGCCCCATGGAATTAGTGTTCCTTTCTCGGTCGCTAAAGCAAATACCAGGTTAGTGGGCAGTTTTAAGCTTCCAGCTCCGGGGGGATTTTATCTTTATTCCTCCGCAGGTAAGATATTGTATGAGCAGCTCAGTGCACATGGTGAAGTCGATATTTCACTCAAAGAGGGCGAGTATAAGGCTATGGTGCGTGAAATGGCTTCATGGGAAGAAAGGATTTATCTAAACCTCAAACTGAAATGGACTGAGCCAGAAGAGGTAACTAAGTATAGAGAAATCACCAAATATCGTGAAGTGCCTGTCACAGTGGAAAAGGAGCGAACTGTTACCAAATACAAGAAGGCATCATTCTGGCAAATGATTTTTGGGAATTAGTACACATTTATGATTTTAGGAATCAACCTAAATAGAGCAGGGGATCTCTTTTAAGACATTAAAGCATGTTTGCGTTGTCATATATTGCACAATAGCCTGAATTGTGACCTATGTCGCGATGGCTTAGATTGAAGACTGCGGATTACAGAACTTGCAGTTATCAACCGGTCTCTTGGTTGTCCTTGTCCAAGCTAGCACGTCTGCATATGAGGTGAAAGGTCCACGCCAATGCCGGGAATAGTCCGTTCTTGGGCTTTCTTTATTTCTGCAGCAATGACACCCTGCTGAGTGTATCTTGACGTAGTTTTGTTTTGTATGCTCCAAAGCCCAGAATAATGTTTCCATTATACACCCTCTAATTAATCCGTTAATTCGACGAGTCTTGCTTCATTCTCAGACTTGCGTTGCTCTATGGTTTGTTTGGCAAAGCTTGGCATAGAGCCATCCGCACCTTGGGCAGCGAAGATTAGGCACTGGCATATCTTTTGGAACGTAATGCGTCCAGCTATAATGGCAGTTGGGGCATTGCATCTTAGCAACACGGGGTAGACTCTGGGTTATCTCTCGCTCCACCCATCAACCGTCCTATCTGAGTTGGTTTACTGCAAGCCTGCATTTATTTTACCCGTTGGTACTGCCTTGTGCAATTTGTGCGCTCAGCTACGCATTGATAGGCCGAGAGAGCAACAGTTTGTTTTAGTTGACGACAGGTTAAAAGGAATCTAGAACAAGAGTCGTCCCGATCTTAAGGCTAAAAAAGAGGGGTTTTCGGGTGAGGATAAGGGATTGGTATCCCCGGTGGTTTTGAGGGACTTCCTGGGGCTTTTGGCGGGCTCTGAGCTTGGCGAAGAACGGCAGGGCTTGTGGAAGTTGACTTTCGGAGGATAAAGAAAGGGCGTAGGTCGAAAAACCCACGCCCCTGTAAAAAAGGAACAAAAAAAGGCAAAAGAACCCCTACACTTCAGAGGCTCTTTTGCCTGTGATTGTCTATAGTCAAACTATTCAGTTTTTGGCAAGACTATCCCTATCGATTCGAGACAATTATCACTTTGTTTTTTGCTCTTGCTCTCTCATTGTCTCTTGGCTTGTTTATCAGTAGCCTGCAACCGCTAGCACTACCGCTTGAGATAGCCTCAAAAAGCTAGAGACAAAACGAGTAAGCAAGGCAAGGCTTATAAGCCCAAAGCAAGCCTTGTCTCGAAAGTAGTTTTGCCTTATTCAGTTGTCCAGAGCCTTGCCGACCCGCAACCGCTGGCATCGGTTTAGTTGCTCCGCAAGAGGTTTTAGCCTCTCACTAATATATTTGGGTAACCGAGCCAAAACGTTAGATAAAAGCCAGTTTTGCTTGATACTTTTTCCTTTGCTGGTATAGATAGTTTCTCTCATTAACAGCAAGAGGCAATCCGCTTACTTTTTTATAGGCTATGTTAACTAGCCTTGCTGGTGCTCGATATAGCCACAGTTTGGCATCAAGCCAAGCGTCTAGGTCAATAGCGTTATCATCGGCTAACAGATAGCCTAATTCGGTTAGATTGCCATCTTTGTCTGCTATCGGCTTGTTGAGGCTTTCAACCTCGATAGCTCTCGGACATTTGGAGTAGAGGTCTTTAGCTTTACACTCTTTCCTTTGCCGATTGCTACAGTGTCCGCAATCTATACCGTTAGTCCGATAGTAGTAATTCCGCCAATACTGATATACAGTAAAGCTGGCTATGCGGTAAGCCCAAGATAGGTTATCTGGCTTGTGCCCGTTGTTGCTGTCCGCTTCGGCAAGCCTTAAGATAATCTCTTGCCGCAAGTCATCTCTATCATCGTATCTGGCTTTACGTTGAAACTTGTCGGCAATCTCGATATACTGTTGCCAGTCTAACATCGGTTACCACCTTTGTTAGATTGCTCCAGCTCTGCTGAAGGCTTCGGCTGGAGCTTTTCTTTATAATAGGCTTGCCTCTTAAGTTCGGCTTTAACGTCTATCTCTAACCGCTCGACTACTGGCACAAGGTTTTTAAGCCTTTTGGACACGCTTTCCAGTTCGCCTATGAGCTTGGCTAATTTCCTTGCCTCTGGTGTAAGCCGTCGCAGTGTCTTTTTACGATATGCCATTTGCTTACCTTCCTTTCCTCTGTTTGTTAAGGCAAGGCTCTGGACTTCAGGTATTCAATTGTTAAGGTTGCGACAGATTGCCTGTCTGTGGTCATTCGGTTGGAGAGCTTTTTGTATTTGTTTCAGCTTCATTGTTGCATAAAATGTCCTTTCATTAAATATGTGGAACATATACATTCCACTTATCGCCTCCTCTCTACTCTATTAGACAAAAATTCAGACGGTCTCCCTAGCGACTAACCTTCCGAGGCTGCATTGCAAGCAGCGTGCAATCTAAAGCTTGCAGTTCACCAGGACGCAAAAATGGTGGAGCAGTATTTCAAAAAAGTCGGATTTTGAAAACAGGGCGGTTTTTTTACTTAAGAGGGAATGTTCTCCGGCAGCCAGGGAGTTTCCCCACCAGCTACTTGACACCCGCTGTGGACTCGATTACAATTTCTGTGGAAAGGAGGCAAGCGGTTGGCCTAGCAAGCGATTAGTAGCTTGTCTCCCAGTTTACTTTTAATCAGGGTGTCGCAGGTTCGATTCCTGCACGGCCTACCAGAACTAATAAGCCTGCCTGCTTCGAAATTTTGAAAAATGAAGGTTCAAAAGGTCGATTGGGTCGTGTTTTACGCACTTTGGGCTCTGTGGATGCTGCTCTTGCCATTCATGTACCTCTGGGCTTTCCTGAAAAGGCCAGGGCCCTAATAGATAAGCCTCATATTTCGGCCGCATAGAACACCCTCCCTTGTCCTCAAGCCTTAACGCCCCGGTCTACGGTTCGGTTATAGCCTTTTCCTATTCACAACCTCTTGTTTGTATCCCCGTTCTGAGCCAAAACACCTCACATTACACTTTATGTTATGCAGGCATCACAAAGCCAAAGAGAGTCTATTAGCAAAATTTACGATAACGCGACGTGCTCTATGCTTAAGAGGCAAACCATGACCAAAGCAGATAATATCAAATTCCAGGCTAGCTACTCTCTTAACCGACAGAATCTCCTGCGCTATATCAACGGTGAACCCTTTCGATGGCAGTCTCAATCCAAAACGGTGAGCTATAACATCGCCGGCAATTACCAATCCTTTACTTTGCAGAAATAAGCAGATACTACCAGGTGTATGCCCAGGGACGTGCAATATCTTAATGCCACCAAGTATCGGCAGTTCATCACCATCATTGACCAGTACATCCACCGCCACGGGGCAAGTAGCCCACATCCACTGAAAAGAGGCTAGCGCCTTACTTAGCCACCTGGGCATTGTTGGCCCTGGCTGTGGTAATCTGCCATCAATATACGGGGTATCAGCAGGATGGGCGATTACCTTGGCTTGCGTAATATTCTTTATGACAGCCAGGCTACCGATGTGGTCAGCATGATGATGCGTGATAATAATTCTGACTATTTCAGAAGGCGAATAGCCCAATTTCATTACGTTTCTCATTATTTGTCTAGCCCTACCTTTGAACCCGGTATCTACCAAGGTCAAATCATTATCCACCAGTAGATAGACATTAGCACCCCAGATACCAGCACCCCAAAAGCCACTAAGCCGATACACACCTGGTATGACTTCCCAGTCCTTCACTACGGCACTCCCTCTTTGATACTTACTGGCATTCCTGCCTAGTCATGAACATAAACCGTTTCAGTCTGCTCAGCAGGACTTCCTTGCTGGGTGGACAGCCCGGCACAAAGTTGTATTTGCCTGCACCCTCAATACTGGTACAGTCACCTACCAGCAAGCATACCATATCCTTAGGTATATCAGGGTTCTTCCCTATACATATTGCCATAGGCTTGTTTAACTTTGCACCCCGTTCCTGCAGAAATAACAAACTAGATATGAGGGGAATGAGGCAGCCGCTACACGCCCGTTCTGCTCCCTTTACATCAAGAAGATGAAAGCTATGCTGCAATTGTTCTCGAGCTATTTCAACGTTTATCTTTAGCCGCTTAATTTCCTCACCCAAGATATCCATTCTAGCAAGTTCGCTCTCCCCCAAACCCGCTGCTGCACCCAGAGTTACCATGGGAACCTTCATTGGCTCTATGCCCATAATAGCACACCCCACTGCATCTACTGCCACAATATCAGAGCTAGCAACGAGCAGACCACCCCCAGATTTCTTTTTCTCCAAATACCCCTCAGCTAATTGACGAACTATAGTCTTTGGCGTGCAATCTATCACATTCACAGTAGGCTTGACTATCTTGCAAAGCTCAACCACAGCCCGATTCAGGTCACGATGATGAAAGAGCG
>Ga0194113_10002044_pt1 | contig 27693 bp, 22 predicted proteins | sample TA2MahC200mmetaG_FD_146193 | JGI IMG/M metagenome (GOLD analysis project Ga0194113, IMG submission 146193) | Freshwater microbial communities from Lake Tanganyika, Tanzania - TA2015017 Mahale Deep Cast 200m | ecosystem: Environmental > Aquatic > Freshwater > Lake | place: Tanzania: Lake... | reverse complement strand
CATCCCGCTGTTTAATGGCCCGGACAACTTTACGCGAAAGGTTTTAAAGGGTTTAAATGCGAGAATAGCTGTGTAAGGCGAATATGAAGTTCCTTTTTCCTACAATTGCTTGACGCGATCCCAATTCGGTGGTGCGTTGACAGCGCTCTTGCTAAATGCTAACTTAATACTATTGATCATAAAAGGGGCGAATTAAATGAATAAGCTTAAGCTGGGTCTGCCGGCCGGCAGTTTACAGAATACCACTCTCGATATGTTTAAAAAGGCCGGATATAATATTCATATCGGCGACCGTTCATACTATCCTTATATCGATGACGACGAAATCGAATGTGTGCTGATGAGGGCCCAGGAGATCCCCAAATATGTAGAGGACCAGGTGCTCGATGTGGGGCTGACCGGAAAAGACTGGATTACTGAAACTGAGGCAGATGTAGTGGAATTGGCCGATCTCAACTATTCAAAACGGGGTTTGAGACCGGTACGCCTGGTGCTGGCAGTGCCCCAGGATTCGCTTTTTCAGAAAGCCGAAGATCTTGAAGGCAAAAAAATTGCAACGGAGCTGGTTGAAACTACACGGCGCTACTTTGCAGAAAAAGGGATATCGGTAAACGTTTATTTTTCCTGGGGAGCGACAGAAGTTAAGCCGCCTCTTTTGGCCGATGCCATTGCCGAACTGACCGAGACCGGCCGATCGCTAAAGGCCAATAATCTAAAGGTAATCGAAACGCTGCTTGTCTCTACCCCACGAGTGATCATGAATCACGAAAGTGCAAAGGACCCATGGAAGCTGAAGAAAGTCGAAAACATGATCACTTTGCTGAAAGGGGCCTTACTGGCTGAGCAGAAAGTAATGCTCAAGATGAATGTACACAGCGATAATCTGCCAAAGGTGATTGACCTTTTACCGGCGCTCAGGCGGCCGACTATCTCGAATCTGTGTGCTGATAACTGGGTGGCTGTGGAAAGCGTCGTTGATGAAAAAGTTGTGCGCACCTTGATCTGTGAGTTAAAAGAAGCAGGGGCGGAAGGAATTCTCGAGTTTCCAATGAACAAAATTATACCGTAATCAATAGTAATAAGTAAATAATAAGAGGGGTGTAGATTTTGAGTAATGATAATGAGGTAACCAAATCAGGCTTAGATTGGCAGAAGCTGTACAATCCGAAAGTTCTGTGCCCGGCTGCAGCAGTTCTGCTTTTAGCTGTAATTGTCCTTGCTGTTTTACTAGCTCTGCAGATAAGCGGCGGAGGAGGGGTAACAGATGAAGTTGCTGCCGTGGTAAATGGTGAGCCCGTTTACAAGGCGGAACTCTTTGATGCCTTATACGCAACAGGTGGCAAGGATGCTCTTGATCAAATCATTGCCAGGAAGCTGATTGTTCAGGAAGGGGCCCGTTCAGGGCTGGAAATAGCTGAAGAAGAGATGGAGGAAGAGATTAATAATATCGTTGCTGAAAGTTTCGGTGGCTCGTACGAAGACTTTTTATCCACTCTAACCATGTACGGTTTGAGCGAAGAGGCTTTCAGGGAAGATGCCAGGCTTAACCTGCTAGTACGCAAACTGGCCATGGCTGAGATTGACCCGACTGAAGAAGAGGCGCAGCAATACTTTGAAAACAACCGGTCCCTCTTTGAACAGCCCGAAGAGGTTGAAGCCCGCCATATACTGGTGGAAGACCTGGAAACGGCTAACGAGGTTGTGGCTTTGCTTAATGCCGGCGGAGATTTCGTTGAGCTGGCAGCCGAGTATTCGGTCGACTTTTCGAACAAGGATAACGCAGGCAACCTGGGCTTTTTCAGCCGGGGAACAATGGTGCAGGAGTTTGAGGAAGCAGCCTTTGCGTTGGAAATAGGAGAGATTAGCACCCCGGTACAAACCGATTTCGGGTTTCATATTATCGAGCTGCTCGACTATAGGGAAGAGCAAAAGGTTGAATTTAACGCGATCAGTGATCAAGTGATGGAAAGTCTGATTGAGTCGAAGATACCCGAGGTTATTAATGCTCTCGTGGCCAGGCTTTTTGAAGCGGCAGAAATTGAATACCCGCTCGAGAAAGAGGAGTAATTATTATGCCCTGCTCGAGCGCATACGGTGTCGCCAGGAGCGGGCCAGGTAAACAGCTGCCCGGTGAGCTTCTGTCTCGGTAGAGTCGTCCAATTTCTCTAGTGTGCTGTCCTGACCACGGTACTCAAGCGCTTTGGTCAGCAGGTAGTCAGTCAGCCAGGGGTTTTTTGGTAGTAGTGAACCATGTAGATAGGTGCCGATCACATTTTTGTAAACGGCGCCTTCTTTTTTGTCCTGGCCATTGTTGCCGAAACCATATAATACCGTGCCCAGCGGTTTTAATCCCGGACCTAAGTAGGTTTTGCCGGCATGGTTTTCAAAGCCGACGAGGGTCTGGGCCGGCTGCCAGAGCGGACAGCTAATTACTGCATTACCGATTAATCTTTTATCGCCAGCCTCGGTATAGAGATCAAGTATTTCCAAACCGCTGATCTTTTCTCCCGACACAGCAGTATAGTGGTTGCCAAGCAGCTGAAATGATCCACAGACGGCGAAAACAGGCATCCCTATTTCAACTGCCTGTCGCATTTCTGCCTGGCGTTTTTTTAAATCTGCTGCCACCAGTAGTTGATCGCTATCCTGCCCCCCACCCATGAAGAGTAGATCACACCGGTCAAAGTTAATCTGATCTCCCGGTTCAATCGGGATAATTTGCAGCTCAATATTGCGCCATCGGGCCCGGCGGCTTATGGCCAGCATATTGCCCCGATCACCATAGAGGTTAAGCTGTGACGGGTATAGATGGTAAATATTGATTTGTCTGCTCATCAGCGATCCTCCCAATACGGACGACCATAGCCCATCCGGTTTAAGTGGCGGCGAATTTCGAGCATCGCTGTGTAGGTTGGCAAAATGTAAAGTTTTCCACCTGGTGGGGTAGCCTGCAAGGCGCGATGCAGAGCAGTACCGCTGTTTTCTTCAACCAAAATCTGCTGTTGATCAAGCCCGGCGTATTTAAATCGAACTGCCATATCCCAGGCCCGTAGTCCGGCTGCAAAGGTGGCGGTTAGTTGTTCAGATCTGGTTGCCAGCTGTTCAAAGTCGACATCCCATAGCCAGGAGACATCAGTACCGTCGGCTATTTTATCGTTGATTGCTACCAGGAGGGTTGCTTTTTCGGCTCTGTTTAAGATGGTGCGTAGCACCTCGTTGGCTCCAACCGGGTTTTTGATCAGGGCTATGACCAACTCTTTTTCTTTTACCGTAAAGCTTTCCATCCGGCCGAACGAGGGGTTGGCGATTTCCAGGGTCTTCACAACGGTAGCTTCCGGAATATTCAAGGCCACAGCACAGGTTAAGGCCGCCAGTAAATTGTAATAATTGTAAATTCCCGGCAACGGGCTGTTGATGTTGATCTGTTTGTCAACGGTTTTGATGGTTAAAAGGCTAGAACCGTCTGCTTTTATGGTCAGGCCGGTTAACCGGACATCGGGCCGGGGTCGTCTGAAATCGCAGGTGGGACAGTGATAGTGGCCGAGATGGGCGAAGTAAACCCGCTCATAGGTCAGCTCTTTTTTACAAAGGGGACAGGTTTTTAGATCACGACCGGTGTTCTGAAAACTGTCCTCGATCAGCTCGATTTCCAACCCATAAGTCAGCCGCTGTTTGCCCTGCAGACCGTCTAAACTGACCAATGAAGGATCATCGGCATTAACAACTTGAAATCCACCGGCTGCTTGGACTTGCAGACCGCGGCCAATCGCATCCTGGATGCGGTCAATTTCTCCATAACGGTCCAGTTGATCGCGAAAGATATTGGTAACCACTATGCCAAGGGGGCGAATATCCTGAACAATTTTGGGAAAAGCTCCTTCATCGGCTTCCATCAGGGCCCAGTCCGCCGTAATGGTTCCGCCCACTGAGGCTGCATCGACCAGGGCCGAAGCAACCCCCCAGGACATATTAGAACCAGATTGATTATGGATACAGCTATATCCGGCAGCTTTGAGGATGTTCTTTATCAGGGCGGAGGTAGTTGTTTTGCCATTTGTACCGGTTACTACCAGGACGCCTTTGAGAAGTTGGCCGGCGAGTAGTTCTGACAAATCTGGTTTAATCCTAATTGCCATTCTTCCAGGCAGGGTGGTGCCACCGCGGCCCAGTAGGCGGGTGAAGGCGATCAGCGCCTTCCCGATGACAATGGCACCGGTCTTTTTAATCTGAAACAGGCGGTTTGTAAAACCGCCTGTCTTCGCTGTGTCTTTTTGCATCGCGTTCAATGTTGAGGTTCCGTTCTTTAGAGATTGGCCATGCACTGGACCATGTCAGAGCGGGTGACGATACCTTTGAGCTTATTGTCAGTGTCAACAACCGGAACCCGGTTTATTTTATGGCGGTTCATTAGTTCGGCTACTTCTTTTGCCGGAGCATCTTCATGTACCGTATACACTTTTTTTGTCATAATCTGACTAACATCAGTTCGGTGCAAAAGGTCGAATCCTTTACGCATACTGGCCAGATCAGAAATTTCGGCATAAGGAGAGATCCAGCCTGATAAATTGGAAAGAGGCACTATACTGATCTGGTGAGCGTAACGAATAATATCCGTGTCGGAGATTACACCGAGCACTTTTTCATCTTCATCGACTACCGGAACACCGCTGATTCTTTTTTCAGCGAGCAGTTCAAGCACCGCTTTCACAGTATCGGTTTCGCGGGCGCTAAGGGCCGGTTTGGTCATTATCTCTTTGGCTGTTTGCATTATTAACCTCCTGCAGTGAGATTTATCGAATTCTGTAGCATTCTACAAGGTCCTCAAGTTTCCTGCATCACCATAAAAAAGAGCAGAATCACTAAAGCTTGTCACTGAACTCAAAAGAAAGAGCATTGATGAATATATCCTGAAAATCAGGACGGGTAGAAAGCTCCAGATGATCTACTTTTTCCGGCAGCTTTATTGCCCGCCGGCGCATAGTCTTTGAAGCAAGAGCCATGCATGAACCGTCACCGGCTGCGTTGCCAACGGCAATAATCTTCTCAGGCGGAATGGCGGGTAATAGGCCGATTGTCAGAGCGCTTTCTTTGCGGACATAGTTGCCGAAGGCACCGGCCAGCAAAACCTGATTAAGATCGCTGATCTTAAGATCAGCTTCTTTCAGGAGGATCATCAGCCCGGCATAGATCGCCCCTTTGGCCAATTGCAATTCGCGCAGATCACCCTGGGTCAAGACAATATCTTCACCGGTATCCGATTCAACAGCAGGAGTGAGGACAAATTCGTAGCCGACCTGGCTTGGTCTCAGCCTGCCCAGAAACTCTTTGGGAATGCGTTCCGGGTTTTCTTCCGGGTTAACAAAGCGGCCGGTTGGTTCGATTAATCCAGCCTGCAGCAGCGCTGCAGCGGCATCAATTAAACCGGAGCCGCAAATACCGCAGGCTGGCGCATCTTCTATTGTTATAACCTCCAGTTGACCATTACTGTAGTTCACTGCCTCGATGGCTCCGGCTGCTGCCCGCATCCCGTGCTTGATCTCTGCCCCCTCAAAAGCGGGCCCCGCCGCTGTCGAGCAGGCCATTAAGCGGCCCCCGGCTGCCAGGACCAGCTCTCCGTTGGTGCCGATGTCGATGGCTGCGCAGTTGTCTTTACGCTGGTCCATATTTGTAGCGAGGATCACCCCCACCGTGTCGGAACCAACATAACCGGCAATGTTTGGCAAGAAAAGAACCTTACCAGATGGATTAATGTTCAGACCCAGTTGTGAGGCTTCAACCTCGAGGGTTCTGCCATAGGCAGGTATAAAGGGTGCCGGCGCCAGGTAGGTTGGATCAATGCCCATGAAGAGGTGGCTCATCGTGGTATTGCCCACGGCGGTAATTTCGTAAATCCGGTCGCGGACAATTCCGGACTGCTTCAGCAATTGCCGGATGATCTGGTTTGCGGCATCAATTACTTTACCCTGCAGTTGCTTGAGGCCACCTTCAACCTGGGAGGCATGGGTGATGCGCGATATCACATCGGCGCCGTAAACATTCTGAGGGTTGGTGGCTGCCGCCATTGCTATCACAGTGGCGTTGTTCAAGTCGATTAGCGACCCAACGATCGTGGTCGTGCCGATATCGAAAGCAATCCCGAAAAGCTGGTCGCTGGTATCGCCTGGCTCCAGCGAAATAACTCTGTAGTCATCATGGACCATTGTTACTTTAAAACGGTTATTGCGCAGCAAGGCTGGTAAAGCAGTCAGTTCGCGGAGGTTTATCTGCAGGTGTTCCTGGTCTGCCGTCCTTAGCAGGCGCTCCAGGTCAGCCTTTTGATCTTTTACGGAAGGTCGCTCTAAAGATAAAGCCACTTTTTGAATCGCCGGTTCGGCTTCCAGCAGCTTCGCTCCGCTGGTCAGTGTTGTTTTTCTGCTGTGTGCATCCTTGTGCCGTGGAACTTCGACTGTTAAGTTGCTGTTAACCGGACGCTGGCAGGCTAAAACCCAGCCGGTATCGAGCTCAGACTGGGAAAGATGTTTTTTTTCAGATTCAGTGGGAGTAACTGTGTCTCCTTCAACGATACGCACCCGGCATTTGCCGCAGGTTCCTTTTCCGGCACAATCACCTTCTAAATAAATTCCACTCTGGCCCGTTGCCGCCAGCAGGTTGGTTCCAGCCTGAAGATCAATTAATTTGTTATAGGGAATATATTTTACAGTAGGCATGGATTGGAGATCCTCCAGACAAAGGAAATAGTAAAGATAAGAAAAGCAACCTCGAAGCAGGTTGCTCCTAAACATGGTGCGCCCGCAGGGATTCGAACCCCGACTTCAGGCTCCGGAGGCCTGCGTGATATCCCTTTCACCACGGGCGCCTGGCTATGATGATCCATTGCCATAATACCATCAGCCCAGGGGCAAGTCAAACAGTCCGGATTACTTTAAATAAAGGGGTAAGAAGACCAATTATCGGATCAGACCGGCGTGGATCGTGTATAATAAATATTTGTATAGGTTTAAGCCGAAGTTAGTTGATTACTAAAAAAACGGTATTCATGAACCATTAAGGTAGAATTGCATTATTGATGCAGCAGTAAAGCATTCCTGTAATGAGTGAAAACGTTCTTTGAAAAATAAATAACCTCCAGTTATGATTAATGTGTGCTAGGACACGCACAAAAATCATAAGACCGGAGGTTATCAACAATGATTAAAGCTAACTCTATCAAGATGGCGGCAATAAATTCTACCACATTAATAGTTGGTGTAGATATTGCCAAAGAGCTGCAATGGGCCAGGTTCACCGACTACCGTGGTTTAGAGCTAGGCAAAGCTGTTAAATTTGCCAATAACAAAGATGGCTTTGCAAACATTTTAGCAAGTATAGAGACGACGTGCAAACTAAGAGGATTTGAGCAAGTGGTAGTCGGGATGGAGCCGACCGGTCATTACTGGAAGCCACTGGCGAACTACCTGAGCTTGCATGGATTAAAAGTGGTGATGATTAATCCGTATCATACAAAACGGGCCAAAGAGTTAGATGATAACAGTCCGACTAAAAGTGATCAGAAAGATTCTTTGACCATAGCCCGGCTTGTTCGAGATGGCCGTTACTATGAAGTTTACCTGCCCCGGGACGTCTATGCGGAATTAAGGGTACTATCAAATACGAGGATTGGTTTAAAAAAGAGGCAGAATGCATTAAAGAACACTATTACAGCGGTCATGGATGAGTACTTTCCGGAGATCAAGACAGTCTTTAAACATCCTCTGAAAGGTAAAGCATCACTACAGGTTTTGAAAAGTTGTCCCTTTCCGGATCTGATTTTAGCTTTTGGAGTCGAAGGTGTGCTGGCAGAGATTAAGCAAGCGGTTAAAGGATCTGTTGGCAGGAAGAGAGCCTGTGAGCTAGTGGAAGCAGCAAAAAGCTCAATAGGAGTTAATTATGGATTAACCGGTTCCCATCTAAAATTAAGGCTGCTGATTGAAGAGCTGGAACTGTTAACGATGCAGCTTGAACAGGTTAAAGAGGCAATGTCTCTGGCATTATCTAAGACAGGGTATAAGGATTTGCTTTTAAGCATACCTGGTATAGGAATTGTGAATGCGGCCAGTTTTTTAGGAGAGATAGGTGATCCGTTACGCTTTGAACATCCGAATCAAATCAGCAGAATGGCTGGATACAACTTGATAGAAGACAGTTCGGGGCAAAATCAGAGCAGGACAGTTATTTCAAAGCGAGGGCGTAAAAATCTAAGAAGTATCTTGTATCAGATGGCCCTGGTCATGGTTGCCAGGAACAATGAAATGAAAGAGCTCTATCAATACTTGAAAAAAAGGCCGAATAACCCTTTAAAGAAGAAGCAAGCACTTGTGGTTATATCCAAGAAAGCGGTAACAATTATCTATAACCTGGTGAAGAAGCAAGCCTGCTATGAGGCAGAGTTGGTGTTTAATCAGTTTAGGAAAAATCAAATAAAGCAAGTTGCATAATAAAAAGGCCGATAAAGCGGAGATAAGGAGGGTTCCTCCATTAGCCCATTGAGGCAGCACTTAAGCTTTATTAACTATCTCCGCTTTTATCCAAAAACAGAACGAAGGAATGTAAGGGCAATGACCCAGTGAGACATGATAGGGTAAGTTTCTGGATAACATCGGCTACACAAGTTAGGTTGTAATTCTCCGTAATTCTATGAATAACGGAGATATCTGTTAGCATTATTGATGCAGCAGTAAAGGAGATAAAAATATTGAAAACAGATTATCTACAGTATTCTTTGCCGAACGGCATTAAGCTGCACTTTATGCCGACTCAAAAATTTAAAACTATCTCGATTGGTCTCTTTATTCATCAGGAACTAAACAGCGAACTTGCGGCCTTAAACGCCCTCCTGCCCTCGGTGTTAGAGAAAGGTTGCCGACTCTATCCTGATTATCTAACCCTGCAGCGTAAGCTGGAAAACCTCTTCGGGGCAGACCTGTCAACTGACATCATCAAGAGTGGGGAGCGGCATACCCTTGCCTTTAGCATGGAAACCGCACACGACCGTTATCTTGGTGAAAACAGTAACCTGTTGCGCGAGAGCCTGGCAATTCTCAGTGCGGTGCTTACCGATCCGCTGTTGGAAAATGGCGCTTTCAGTGAGAAATATGTCAAACAGGAGAAGAGCCAACTGGTTAAAGATATTAAAGCGTTGCTGAACGACAAAGCCACTTATGCGACTGAACGTTGTCTCGCCGAGATGTGTACCGGTGAGCGCTTTGGTGTTTTTCGCCTGGGTAAGATCGAGGATTATGACAAGATTAACCCTACTGAGCTTTATCAATATTACAAGCAGCTTTTGGCCTGTAACCCGGTTGATATCTATGTTGTCGGGGATTTAAATAAGCAGGAAGTCCTTGATGCTGTTGGCCGGTTTTTTAATTTTTCGCGGGATAAAAAAGAAATAAATCTGCCTGCTACTGAACAAAAAGCAGCCAGGACGGAGGTCCTCTCACTCGAGGAACAGATGTCTGTCAACCAAGCCAAGTTGGTGCTCGGCTACCGAACTGCTATCGGTTTTAAAGACGAGTTGCACTGTGCACTCTTGGTTTACAGCGGTATCCTGGGCGGGTTTCCCCACTCGAAGCTATTTATGAAAGTGCGCGAGGAAGCCGGTCTGGCCTACTACATTCACAGCCGCTTGGAGCGGCACAAGGGACTGATGTTGATTGCGGCCGGCATCAATTATGCAGATCAACAGCAGGCCAGGGCGATTATTGAACTGCAGCTGAGTGACTTGACTGAAGGAAAGATCAGCGATACCGAGCTGGAAAACACCAAGCGCGGGCTTGTTAACCAGTTGCTGTCACGCCAGGACAGCCCCAGCCAGATGATCAGTTTTCACTTGGACGGCAAAATCGGCGGCTATAATTATAGTTTTGAGCAGTTAATAGAAGGAATAGAAAAAGTGAGCCTCACAGAAATAACAACAGTGGCAGAAAGAATTAAGCTCGATACTACTTTTCTGTTGCGACCGGCTGAAGGAGGAGAGCAATCTGATGACTGAACTTTTCAAACTGATTGAGAATAAAACACTACAGGAAAAGCTCTATCATTTTAGAGTTGACCCGGGTATGGATCTTTATGTGCTGCCAAGGTCTGGGTACCGGAAAAAATACGCTATTTTTTCAACCCGTTTCGGCTCGATTGATAATAAATTCAGGATTGAGCCGGAACAGCAGTTTACAGACTTACCGGACGGCGTAGCCCACTTTTTGGAGCACAAGCTGTTTGAAGATAAGCTAGGCAATGTTTTTGACCGTTTTGCCGCTCTCGGGGCATCAGCTAACGCCTATACATCCTTTACCCAGACTACTTATCTTTTTTCCTGTACCGATCGATTCGCAGAAAGCTTCAAAGTTCTACTTGATTTTGTTCAAGAACCCTATTTTACAGAGCAGACAGTGCAAAAAGAACAGGGTATTATCGGCCAGGAAATCAAGATGTATGATGATCATCCCCACTGGCGGGTTTTTTTCAACCTGCTCGAGTCACTCTACCAGGCTCATCCGGTGCGCAACGACATCGCCGGGACCGTTGAAAGTATTGCGCGGATTACTCCGGAGTTGCTTTACCGTTGCTATAATACCTTTTACCATCCTAGTAACATGGCGGTTTTTGTGGTTGGCGATCTTAATCCACAGCAGGTTTACAGCCTGACCGCGGAAAACCTAGCCGCCAAAAACTACAGCCCGCTTGGTACGATTGTGCGCAGTTTTCCCGCTGAACCGTCGGAGGTGTTAAAGAGGAGAGCAGAACAATCGCTGGTAGTATCTGAGCCGCTTGTTTTTATCGGCTATAAGGACATCTTCGTTGAGCATTTGGAAGGCCGTGAATTGATGCGCCGCGAAATTCTAATGGAGCTGGTTTTAGACATTCTGTTCGGAACCAGTGAAAGGCTCTATAACGATCTTTACCACGATGACCTGATTGATGAAAACTTCGGTGCAGAGTATACAGCTGAATCAAATTACGGTTATGTGATGATCGGCGGGGAAACCAAAGATCCCGAACGACTTTGCGAACGTATTATTGGCGCCATCGAAGCCATGAATAACGAAGGAATCAATGAAGAACAGTTTGAGAGACATCGCCGGAAAATTCTCGGCGGTTATATCAGGCGTTTTAATTCGCTTGAATTCATCGCCAACAATTTTTTAGCGTACCGTTTTCGAGAGACAGATCTCTTTGAACTGCCTTCGCTTCTGCAGGAGATAAGATTAGAGGAAGTGCTGGCTTTAGCCGCAGAAAACTTAGAAACCCAGCGCCATGCCGTCTCCCTGATCCTCCCGGCCGGTTAAAATTAGTTTAGTCTCTGATCATAAATTGTGATAAAGTTGGCGTTAGAATAGATTGTTTTCCTTCAAAAAAATAGGGATTCCTTTGTCGAAAGATACACTTAGTACGCTAGCAATGCTAGATTCAACCAGATAATTTAAAAAGAGGGTGTAAAGAATGAAAAAGGCGCTCATTACAGGGGTTACCGGCCAGGATGGTGCCTACCTGGCCAGGTTTTTACTGGAAAAAGGCTATGAAGTATATGGATTGGTAGCGAGGCGCAGCAGCTCCAATTTCTGGCGGCTGGAGTATTTAAAGGTGGAAAAAGACGTAAAGCTGATATACGGTGATATCACCGACCAGCCCTCACTGATTAAAGCCCTGGAGAAATCTGAACCGGACGAGGCCTATAATCTCGCCGCACAGAGCTTTGTTGGTACTTCATGGGAACAGCCGAAGCTGACCGCCAAGGTGACCGCCCTCGGAGTTCTAAATATGCTGGATGCACTGCGGGTATGTAACGCAAATACCCGCTTTTACCAGGCCTCGACCAGCGAGATGTTTGGTTTAATTCAGGAAGAGGTACAGTGTGAACACACCCCCTTTCACCCCCGTAGTCCTTATGGGGTGGCAAAACTATACGGACACTGGATATCCGTTAATTACCGGGAGAGCTTTGGCATGTACACCGCTAACGGAATCCTGTTCAATCACGAATCACCGCTTAGAGGCATCGAGTTTGTAACCCGCAAAGTTACTGACGGGGTGGCCAGGATTAAATTGGGTCGGCAAAAGGAGTTGCGTTTAGGAAATATTGATGCGAAGAGAGACTGGGGCTATGCCGGCGATTACGTGGAGGCAATGTGGTTAATGTTACAACAAGACAAGCCGGATGATTTTGTAATCGCTACAGGAAGAACCACTTCGGTCCGGGATATGTGCAAGCTTGCCTTTGGTTATGTTGGACTTAACTATGAGGATTACGTAGTGATAGACCCCCAGTTTTACCGCCCTGCAGAAGTTGACATCTTGATCGGCAACCCCAATAAGGCAAAGGAGATATTGGGCTGGGAGGCCAAAACAACGCTTGAGGAACTGATCCGGATGATGGTTGATGCCGATCTTGAAAGGGTAGCAGGTGAGCCCGACCGGTGAGACGGAGCCTAATTGCGGTTTTTAGTAACCAGATTAAATTATATTGTTGGTGGTCAACGGTTTGATCTCTTATCCAGGCTGGGGTATGAATTATTTGTTGCTGTGCAATGGGCTGAGCATAAACTGTTAAGGCAAGTTGGTGTCGCTTTTATTCTTATCAATACAAATGAAACAGAAGTACTTGCTTTTGTCAGGATAGCAATTTTTATACTGAAATTTAGTTTTAATCAGCTATTTATGCGCTTTGCGAGTCTTAACTAAGCTTAAAAGAGTATTTATGCGTGACCCAGTAGTTTAAAAAAATTGTCAACCAGGACAGGATTATAAATAGTTCCTCTGCCTGCAATTAAGGCCGCTTCAATCAATTCCTCAGGAGCAGCATCCTGATAGGGCCGTGTACTGCGCATGGCGTCGTATGTATCGACAATACTAATCATCTGACTGATAATATTTGGCCGCCAGTCTGTTTTAATCTTGGGGTAACCTGAACCGTCATACATAATATGATGCTCAAGCGCAACAAGCATAGCCAGGCTTGGGATATCTTTCTGATATCCGATATACTGTGCCCCTTTCAAAGTGTGGCTATTTATCACTGACCATTCATATTCGTCAAGTATTCCCTGTTTATTTAAGATCTCATCGGGGATAAACATTTTGCCCACGTCATGCAACAAAGCCGCGATACCGATATCTTCAAGGTATTTTCCCGAAAAACCAAGAAAATCAGCAAAACAAATAGTTAGTAGAGCTACATTGGTAATATGAACATAAGTATAATCATCATCTGATTTTACTTGAGCAATTATCCTCAGGTGGTTGATCGATTTGTTATAAATGTTTATAAAGTCTGAAGCTATTTGTTTCACTTTGCCAGGATCTGGCTGTTCTTTCCCTTTGATTGATAGGTAGATATTTTTTAGGTCTCTGGCAGTCTGATTTTTATATGAATATAAATCTACAGTTTTATCGCCATGAACATAGCTGTCATCGTCAAGATCATCAAGGATCATTTTGCCGAGCTTTATGTGGCTTGTTGCCGAGAAATTCTGTTCACGAGTAGATGCTAAATCGCTGATGAATTGGTATAGCTGTAGTTTGGGAAGGCCATCCAGCATTGTGACCCGCTCAATATTTTTACTGTTTAGTATTTTTCTAAACGATTCCCCAGTCATCCCCGGGTTTGCCAGGGGTTTGTCAAAAGCTATTATATCTTCTTCAAAGAGAAATAAAGTTAACTCAGGGGTATGTTTAAAATAATTTAAAATGCTGTCATAGAAGCGATTAAATAGAGTATGTACATGTGGATGGTTATGGGGGTACATCTTCATGTTGGTAACTGTTGCAACAAACTCTGCAATCAGATTTATTAATTCGGTTCTATTATCAGTAGCCATTATTAGCTCTCCTGTTTTTTTGATTGGCTTGCAGCTCTCAATTAATGACTGGAAGCTGCCGCATTTCAAGCAACTCACGGCAGATAATTGAGATCTGCTTGTTCCTTGATCTCAAGCCTTTATGGATTAGCTCATTAATTGAGCTCTCAGGATACCCTGCCAGGGTCCTATACAAATACTCCTGTGTCTGCCGCAGATTTGCCGGGGTGATCGAGGCTTTAGTTGTGGCTATTTTATTGAGGGGCAAGATAACTGCAGTGTGACCAAATTTGCCAAGCAACTTCAGTATTACCTTATTGCGTTCTAGAGTGGCTCCTGTTATGTAGAATGTTTTGATGATCTGTGGCAGTTTGACCACCAATTCTTTTAATTTGAAGTCATGAATGATTTTGATAGCCGGGTTAAACAGATGATCATCCTTAGAATTGATCATTTTCCATAGTACGGGTACAGCAGTATCATCTCTTAAGCAGAGAAGGGTTTTGATCGCTTCACAGCTTACTTCAATGGTCTTGCTTTGCAGCAGTTTGCTGATCTCAAGGGTCGGGATTACTCCTCTACAGATTTGGATAAGTTGAAGAAGCATCATGGTTTGTCGAGCATCGTTGCCTGGCAGTTTACTAATTGCCATTCTTGAAGCCTGACTACCAAATTTGGATATGATGCCAAATTTATTTTTGGTCATCGCTGCATCAGTTTGTTTCAGATATTGTTCGATTAGCCAGGGTAGGTTACTGGTGCCGGTTAGTAAAATTAACTCTTCCAAGTCTGGCTGATGCCGGTCTCCCTGATCCTCATATATTTTTGCCAGTCTGGTAGTAATACTATCTTTGGAAAAACTCTTAATAGCTTTATCTAAAGCAGAGGAGGCATCAGGTCTTTTAAACTCCGACAGGTGTTTTTCTAGTATCTTGTAAATAGTACAAAGGTTTCTATAATCTCCTGCCTCAATCATTTCGGGGATTAATTGTACGATGATTTCTACAAAACCTGTAAACAGCTGATCATCAATATCACCCTGCATTAATAATAGCAGCGCCGATGCGAGATGACGGTTAACATTTGATTCCTCAATTGATTTAAGGTAATCCGAGCTTAAAAAAGCAATCGGGTTAAGATGCTCACCAGTAGAATTCATTGAAAGACTGTCCAACTGCTCTGCATATTCCTGCGAGAGATATTTATCGTAACCCTCCCGGTTGAAAAGCTCCTTGATCGTTTCCCATTCAGGATCTGCAATAAGATCTTTCCTGTCATCTTGATCATTAGAGTTATCGCCTAATTTATAAAATAAATATAACAGTTTAACCAGGATTGGTGATATTTCTTTTTTGTCGATTAATGTTTGGGTAAGCATTTCTGCGACCAGTTCATCAGGAATTCAGCTTAGGAATTGCTGTTGGGACCCCTCATCGTTTAAGTTGTTGAGAGTATCAAAGGTTGCTGCCAGAATTTTTTCTTTTAAGGAAGAAGAGAAGACAGTGAAATTAGCATGCATGGTTCTGAAAAAGTCTTGTTTACCGGTTAAAACATCCATTTGCGTTGAGGCAATTTGAAAATGATCTTTTATGATACTAATATAGCTTTGTAGCAGTCTGTCTTCAGGTATGTCATAAGTCTGAATAAAGCGCTTGAAAGTACCTGGATCAAAAATTTTTATTGTTTTCAATAGGACCTCATCCTGGGTATCTATAAGACTGGGTGAAAGGCTGTAAAGCATCAGTTTTTGCCATATCGTCAGGGGAGCTCTGGTCTTGACTATATCAGTCTCTTTAATGTCTGAAAAGCGGATAGAGCTCAGATTAATTTCGCGTATTTCGAGGTTCGAAATGGCATTAATTTTATCGAGAATCTCACTGTTATTAGCGATGAAAGTATTTTGAGGAATCATTAGTGACAATTTGCAAAAATAAACCAGATCATCGCGGCTCAAACCTTTCTTTAATGATATGGATGCCACACCGATTCGATTAATAAAAGATGCGAAATCCTGTATGTAGGTATTCTTGGAATCAATCAGTTCTCCGTTAATAATTAAGTTGTGGGGAATTGCATTGATGGTGATTCTGGGAGTAATTGAAAACATTTCCTGCATTATGGTCGAAAGGTTTTCTGCATAATGGTCGATTGCGATGTGACCGTTGGGATATAATCCCATATTTTTCCTTAAAATATTCAAGCCCAAAATAAACTTAAATATCTGAGCCTCAAAAATCTGTTTAGCATGAGGATCAGTAATTTGTACTTCAGCCATCTTAACGCCACGCCTTCAGTTTAAGACTTATTCATGCTGCATGCATCTTTCGGAGTTTAGCTATATTAATAAATATATATATCCAAGATACCATAGAATGAAAGAACATGTCAACCCAGTATATGGAATTAAATTTAACTATTGCCATCTTTTTAGATCTTCATTTTTATGCCAGTTGCTTTATTAAAGAAGGGAGGTTAAAATATGCTCATTGGCGTGCACATAAATGTGCACATTGGTTAGGGAGGTCTGTTTATGAATAGTTTTACCCGCTACGTTAACCCCCATCTGGGCGAAATGCTGGAAAGCATCAAGCTCGATCAAAAATATATTAAAGGTGAAGGCTGTTATCTGTTCGATGATCAGGGCAATCGCTACTTAGACTGTATAGCCGCTTACGGAGCACTGCCGTTCGGCCATAACCCACCGGCAATCTGGGAAGAAATTAACCGTTTTCAACAGTCCGGAGAGCCTAGTTTTATACAGCCTTCGGCTCTTGATGCTGCCGGTGAGTTGGCCCGCCGCCTGCTTGAAGTTGCTCCAGCAGGTCTTGACTATGTAACATTTGCCAACAGCGGTGCTGAAGCGATCGAAGCGGCGATTAAACTCTGTCGCTCTGCAACTGGTCGCCCCGGTATCCTGGCTACAGACAACAGTTTTCACGGTAAAACCTTCGGCGCTCTTTCGGCAACCGGTAACCCGGCTTATCAAAAAGCTTTCTTTGCTCCGGCAGAGCACTTTTCCCACATCAAGTTCGGTGACGCTGCTGCTCTTGAAGTTAAAATTAAGGCGAACCCCGATTACTATGCTGCTTTACTTTTAGAGCCAATTCAGGGTGAGGGTGGCATTGTCGAGCCGCCTGCCGGATACCTGCGAAAAGTGAGAGAAATTTGCGATCAGTATAAGGTCCTATTAGTTTTCGACGAAGTGCAGACCGGCCTCGGACGAACAGGACACCTCTTTGCCTGTGAGGCTGAAGCAGTGAAGCCCGACGTACTGGTCCTGGCAAAAGCTTTAGGCGGCGGGCTTTATCCGATCGGCGCCTGTCTGAGCAGTACCGCTGTCTACAACGAAGAATTTGCCCTGAAACACTCCTCGACCTTTGCCGGTAATTCACTGGCCTGCCGCATCGGCATCAAAGTTCTCGACCTGCTTACGGCCAACCGTAAAGCCCTGGTGAAAGAAGTGCGCCGCAAGGGGGAATTATTTAAGACCGGTCTGCTCTCTTTGCAGGAAAAATATCCGGACCTGATCCTTTCCATCCGCGGACGCAGTCTGATGCTTGGCATTGAATTTAACATGGACCGCGATATGTTTCCCGGCAGTCTCTTAGGCGTAATGGCTGAACAGGAGCTTCTAACTCCGGCGATCTCTTCCTACCTGCTGAATGTGGAAAAAATCCGCGTTGCTCCCACGCTTAATGGTAACGCGGTCATCCGGATCGAACCGCCACTGACGATCAGCGAGGAGCAATGTCAGGAAGCCCTAAATGGCATCGCGTCCATGCTGGCCGTGCTCAGTAAAAAGAATACCGCTCGCTTTCTCTCGTATCTGGTCAGAACCCCGGGGGCTAAAGATGATCACTATACGCGGTTTATTCCGTACCCGGCTCCTCAGGTTGTGCCATCAGGCAATGCGGCTGAAGGACGCTTTGCTTTTTTAATCCACGCTCTCGATCTGCAGAGCTACCACCAGTTTGACAACAGCCTGCTCTCCTTTAGCGAAAAGGAGCTGGCCGATCTGACCGGTCGTTTTAATGACCTGGTCGAACCATTCGTGGCCGGCAAAACTAAAATTGTATCGGACGCCGGTAAGACTGCTTATGGCGAATTTATCGCCATTTCACGCACCACTGATGAATTTGTCAGTATGCCGCGCAGCCAGGCACTGACTGAGCTTAAAAGTGCTGTAGCTCTGGCCCGCGAGCGGGGTGCAAAAATCGTCGGTCTCGGCGCTTTTACCGCTGTTGCCTCGATGGGCGGCCTCTACTTGAAAAACGAAGGAATACCGATTACCACTGGCAACAGCTATACGGTAGTTGCCGCTGTTGATGCCGTCAATACAGCGACGGAGAAACTGGGTATTGTCCGATCTGATACTACGGCCGCTATTGTCGGCGCTGCCGGCTCGATTGGGCGCGGAATATCGCTGCTTCTTTCCGAGACGGTGCCCCGCTTGATCTTGATCGGCAACCCAAACAACCAGTCGGCCAGTGAACGGCTGCAGATGGTTGCAGCGGAAATCTATCGCTACCAGTCTGCCTTACTCGAGCAGGGCAGAATGCTCAAACCGGGCAGCATGGGCTATTTACTGGCCAAGTGCTCTGAGCTGCCCAAACCTGAAGCTCCGATGAGTGCTTTTGAGACCTTTGCCGCCACCGAAGGTCGCCGCCAGGGAATAATCCTTTTCTCAACGGACATTAATTCCGTTCTGGCCAGAGCTGATATTGTTATCAGCGCCACCAGCGCAACAGAGAAAGTGATCAAAGCCGGTAACTTAAAAGAAGGGGCGATCGTCTGCGACATTTCCCGCCCGGCTAATGTCAGCGAAGAAGTCGATGCTGCCCGGCCGGATGTTCTGGTGATTGACGGTGGTGTAATTGAGGTGCCCGGGCAACCATCCCTCGGCTGGGATTTCGGCTTTGAAAAGGGGCTGGCCTATGCCTGCATGGCTGAAACGATGATGTTGGCCTTAGAACAGCAGTATAAGCATTACAGCCTCGGTTCGTCTGGGGTAAACCTGGAGACAATTCTCAAAACCAGGTACCTGGCTGCTGAACATGGTTTTAAATTGGCTAATTTCCGTAGCTTTAACCGTCCTTTAAGCGACGATAGATGGCAGCGGCTGCTCGCAAACCGTAACCGGCAACAGGCTGTCCGTCAAGGCTAAAATAGCATTCCGGATATAGCGGCCTAAAAAAAACTGTGGTAGAATGATCAGAAAATGCCGCTATAGACAGTCGCAGAGAGGATGAATGCTTTGGAGCAGAACAACAAAGTCGGCAGATCTGCCGGCGATAAAGAATTTGTCAGGGAGATTACCCCCAAGTCAGTCGATTTTTCACAATGGTACATCGATGTTATTCTCAAAGCACAACTAATGGATTACGCCCCGATTAAGGGTTTTATGGCTTTCCGTCCCGCCGGTTATGCGCTTTGGGAGAAGGTGCAGGAGCAGCTTGACCGGCGCTTTAAAGAAACAGGCCACCAGAATGCTTACTTTCCACTGTTGATCCCCCAGAGTTTACTGCAAAAGGAAGCCGAACACGTGGAGGGCTTTGCCCCTGAAGTAGCCTGGGTAACTCGGGGCGGTAACGAGATTCTTGAAGAACCTTTGCTGATTCGGCCGACTTCCGAGGCGATTATCTGCGACTTTTATTCCCGCTGGGTGCAGTCCTGGCGTGATCTGCCGATTTTAATCAACCAGTGGTGCAGTGTTGTCCGCTGGGAGAAATCGACCCGTCCTTTTTTGCGCACCTCTGAATTTCTCTGGCAGGAAGGCCATACCTGCCACCGCACTGAAGAGGAAGCAGAAGCAGAAACCCTTCAAATGCTTGAAGTTTACCGCGAATTTTTGGAGACGGAGATGGCCATCCCGGCCCTGGCCGGACGCAAGACGGAGCGAGAAAAATTTGCCGGTGCATTGCGCACTTATTCGGTAGAGGCTTTGATGAGTGACGGCAGGGCTTTGCAGGCCGGAACATCGCATAACCTGGGGCAGCATTTTGCCAAAGTCTTTGATATTACTTTTTTAGATCAGGATGACCAGCTAAAATATGCCTGGCAGACTTCCTGGGGCTTATCGACCAGGACGATTGGCGCCCTGATCATGGTGCACGGGGACGATCGCGGCCTGGTTCTGCCGCCGCGCATGGCTCCGCACCAGGTGGTGATTGTGCCGATTTTGAGCAAAAAAGACGGGGAGCGGGTTTTAACCGCTGTCCGTGCCCTGGCTGATCGCCTTAAAGCCGAAAATATCCGGGTTAAACTCGACGATCGGGAAGAATATTCGCCGGGCTGGAAATATAATGAATGGGAAATGCGCGGCGTTCCTCTGCGCATTGAAGTTGGCCCTCGCGATCTTGACAACGGTCAGGTGGTAATCGTGCGTCGTGATAGCGGTAAAAAAGAATTTGTGGCCGAAGAGCAGCTTGCCGCTTATCTGCCGGCGCTGCTTGAAACTATTCAGAAAGACATGCTAAAGCGGGCGATCGATTACCGCGATGCTAACACCCGCCGCGGCAGTGATTATAAAGAGTTTAAAAGGATCATGGAAGAGGAGCGTGGTCTGTTCATCGCACCCTGGTGTGGCAATGACGAATGTGAGGAGCAGGTTAAGATCGATACCAAGGCCACGATCCGCTGTCTGCCCTTTGGCCTGAAGCCGGAGGGAGGCAGCTGTTTTGCCTGTGGTAATAAGGCTACCGAAGCAGCCTGCTTCGCCCGCGCTTATTAGAAGCTGAGCCAATCCAATACTGCCCGAGTGATCGGTGAGTGTTGTTTCCGCAAACAGCTACGGGGGTTAGCGATTTTCGATTATTTGTACTAAAGCACTAGGAGGCAGAAAACAGAATTGGACAAAAATAAGCTGCGCAAACAGATCATTACCGAACGCGACCAACTAACAGATGAAGAAATCGCCACAAAAAGCGCAACTATTGCTGAAAAGCTCTACAGTCTTTCGGCTTTTAACCAGGCAGAGGCAATCATGTATTTTGTCTCCTTCGGCAGCGAAGTTGATACCCGGCCCATAGTTGAGGAAACGATCCGCAGGAGAAAAATCGCCCTTGCCCCTAAAGCTGTCCCCCAAAGCCGCGAGCTGATCCCGTCGCGGATTCTTGACTGGGATAGCGATCTGATGCCAGGTTACTATAATATTCCGGAACCGCGAGCCGGTGCCATGCGTCCCTATGACCCGGAACAGATCGACCTGCTGATTGTTCCCGGAGTGGCTTTTGATCTAAAAGGAAACCGCCTTGGTTACGGAGGCGGTTATTATGATCGCTTTTTTTCACTTTTAAAGCCGGGCACACCCCTGGTGGCCCTCGTATTTGACCTGCAAATAGTGCCGACAGTGCCAACCGATGAATGGGACAGGCCGGTCGACTGCGTGATTACCGAAAAACGCATTATCGAGATTAAACCTCTTTGAGTCGATAGTTACTTGCTTTTGCCTGCTTTGCTCCCGGAACTAAAGAAACCGTGAAAAAGCATCTCGATAATAATATCAGCAATGTACTCCAGATCGCTTTCATGTTCATCCACTACTTCCCAGATAAAGCGATCAACCAACAGGATATAGGCCTTGGCAACCACCTGGATGTCAAATTTAGAGGATAGTTTTTTATCCTGTGCGTAAGCGAATGAACTGGCTGAGCTTTTTATAAAGCGGTCAATAACACTTTGCCAATGGGCTTCAATCGATTCAGACTGGCCCAGCGCTTCCTGGTAAACTTTCATAATCGGCCGGTGTTGCTCAGAAAGGCGAAAAGAGGTCAACACCAATTCATAATAGGCTTTGCGCGCTTCCGACAGGGTTGTGGGCGCAAAAGGAACGGCCAGTAGATTATAAAACTCCGTTAGAACATTATCGACGACTTTGTTTAAAATGTCATCCTTACCCTTAAAATGGCTGTAAACGGTACCGTAGCCAACTTTAGCCTGCTGACTGATTTTTGCAATGGTGGTCTTTGTATAACCCTCGGCCAAAAAAACATCCAGGGCTGTATCAAGGATCAACTTGCGGGTAATACGGCTGCGCAGGTAGCGGCGCGGTCTTTTTTCGGCGGCTCTTTCCACAGATTGGTCAACCTCCTCAATATTCAATAGAAAACAGACTATTGCTGCGATATTATATCATTTTATTAAAATATTTGCAAAGCTTTATTTTAAAAAGAAACAGTATTAATCAGCAGAATAAAACCTTCTTTTGCATTCCGCTTTCTCTTTTAGTAGTATTAAAATCGGGAAATGAACTATTTGAGGCTTAAATTAAAAACAGCGGAAGCAGGAGAGAAGCGCAGTGGCTATTTTTGCGATTGGAGATCTGCATCTGGCTCACAGCCAGCCCAAACCGATGGGAATATTTGGGGAGCATTGGACAAACCACGTTCAACTTCTCAGAGAAAAGTGGCTGCAAGTTGTAACCGAAAAAGATCTGGTGATCATCGCCGGTGATATTTCCTGGGCGATGCATCTTTCGGCAGCGCTGCCTGACTTAAACTGGCTGGCCAGACTACCTGGTACGAAAATAATGATCAGGGGCAATCACGACTATTGGTGGTCTTCCATTGGCAAGGTCAGGTCGAAGCTACCTTCTTCTGTTTACGCTCTGCAGAACGATCACTTTACCTGGGAGGAGTGGACAATCTGTGGGACCAGGGGCTGGATCTGTCCGGGTGATGAAGGTTTTGACAACGAACAGGATCAGAAAATCTACCTGCGTGAAGTCGAAAGGCTGCGACTGTCACTTAAGAGCGCTGCTGGAACGGAAGCGGAGAAAATTATCTGTGTCTTACACTTTCCGCCTTTCAACCGAATCAACCAGCCGAGTGCCTTCAGTGATCTGCTGGAAGCATCTGCAGTAAATAAATGTGTATTTGGCCATATTCATGACAGTGGGCGCGATCAGATCTTTCAGGGTGTGCGTGGCGGAGTAGAATACCTCTTTGTGGCTGCGGACGGTCTTCAATTCAGGCCAAAACTTGTAGTTGACTAGGCTTACCTTCAGCAACTTATCCTTAAGTTGGGTGAGGCAAATTTTGTCCGCCCCAGGCAGGATTGGCAGCGGCTTAAGTGTAATTAAGAAGAAGAGGAAATTAAATACCGGGAAGGTGATTTGTTGAAGAGCGGAGCAGCATTAGAAACAGCAAAAATGGATCCGATCGATTTGAGCCCCCTTGATCCTCTAGTAGAACCGTATCTAGGTAAAAAAGAGATGGTTATCCCGGTGCTGCAGAAAGTGCAGGAACACTATGGTTACCTGCCCCGACCGGCTATGGAGGGGGTTTCGCGCCTGATGCAGATTCCGCTTAGCCGCCTTTACGGGGTAGCCACGTTTTATGCCCAGTTTAAGATGAAGCCCCGGGGCCGCTATATTATCAGGGTCTGCAAGGGAACGGCCTGTCATATTCAGGGCAGCCCAAAAATAGCCGAGCGGATCGAGGAGATTCTCGGAGTGCAAAGCGGTGTAACAACTGATGATCTGCGGTTCACCTTGGAAGAGGTGGCCTGTATCGGGGCCTGTGCCCTGGCACCAGTCATTATGGTTAACGATAACCCGCATGGGCGGCTGACTCCGGATAAGGTGCAGGCGATCCTCGATAGTTACGAATAGGCAAGGGAGGCTGCAATGTCTTGTATGAGAAGCATTTGATGATCTGCGGGGCGACTGGTTGTATCTCGTCGGGTTCGCAGTCAGTTGAAGAAGCGCTGGTCGAAGCATTGGAGATGCATAAGATCAGGGATAAATACAGGCTGGTGATGGGTGGCTGCCCCGGCTTTTGCGAGGTCGGTCCGATTATCGTTGTCTACCCCGATGAGGTATTCTACTGTCGCCTGAAGCCGAAAGATATGGCGGAACTGGTGGAAAAGCATCTGGTTGGAGGCGAGATAGTTGAACGCCTGCTCTATAAGGGCCCTGATGTGGATGCCCCGGCCCGCTTTTTTGATACGATTCCCTTTTACACCAAGCAGAAATTTAATGTGCTGCGCAACAGTGGATTGATCGATCCGGAAATTATCGATGAATACATCATGCGCGGCGGATACAGCGCTTTTACCCGGGCCCTGGACTTAGAACCGGCGGCTATCTGCGCCGAGGTTAAAAAGGCGGGTTTGCGCGGAAGAGGCGGAGCCGGCTTTTCTACCGGACTGAAGTGGGAATTTACCCTGCAAGCGCCAGGCATCAAGAAGTACGTGGTATGCAACGCCGACGAGGGCGACCCCGGCGCTTTTATGGATCGCAGCATTCTCGAAGGCGATCCTCATGCCATCCTGGAAGGGATGCTGATCTGCGGCCGCGCAATCGGGGCTGATGAAGGGTATGTTTATTGCCGTGCCGAATATCCGTTGGCCATTAAACGGCTGAAGATTGCCATTGAACAGGCTGAACAATACGGGCTGCTCGGCCAAAACATTCTTGCCTCAGGCTATAATTTCAAAGTAAAAATTAAGGAAGGTGCAGGCGCCTTTGTCTGCGGTGAAGAAACGGCCCTGCTGGCTTCGATTGAAGGCAAACGGGGGATGCCGCGCCCGCGTCCACCCTTTCCGGCCCAGTTTGGGCTGTTTGGCAAACCGACCACCATCAATAATGTTGAAACCCTGGCCAACATCCCGCTGATTTTAAAAGAAGGCGGGGTGGCCGAGTTTTCTGAAATCGGCACCGCAGGCAGTAAAGGCACCAAGGTTTTTGCCCTGGCCGGCAAAATACGCAATACCGGTTTGTGCGAAGTACCGATGGGCATCACGATCAGGGAGATTATCTATGATGTCGGTGGCGGGATTAAGGGTGGCCGCGCATTTAAGGCGGTGCAGGCTGGCGGTCCTTCCGGCGGTTGCATTCCGGCCGAACTGCTGGATCTGCCGATCGATTATGATTCGTTGAACCAGGCCGGCGCAATCATGGGCTCCGGAGGCCTGGTGGTGATGGACGAGCGGACCTGCATGGTTGACCTGGCCCGCTATTTCTTAAGCTTTACCCAGAAAGAATCCTGCGGCAAATGCACCCCCTGCCGCGAAGGAACGAAAAGGATGCTCGAGATCCTAAACCGGATTACGGAAGGGGCAGGTATCCCGGAAGATTTAGATACTCTTGACTCATTGGCCGCCAGTATTAAAGACAGCTCGCTCTGTGGCCTCGGCCAGACCTGCCCGAACCCGGTGCTTAGCACCATCCGCTATTTTCGCGCTGAATACGAAGAGCATATTAATGATCGATATTGCCGCTCCGGAGTATGCAAGGCGCTCTTTAACTACCGGATTGATCAGCAGCGCTGCAACGGCTGCACCGCCTGTTCGCGGGTTTGCCCGGTTGAGGCGATTGAGGGTCAGAAAAAAGAGCCCCACGCAATAATCCAGGAGCTTTGCACCCGCTGCGGCAGTTGCATTGAAAAATGCCCCCAGGATTGCATCATGATCACACCGGTCGGGAGGGAAGCCGATGTCAGCAGTTAAACTGACACTTAACGGTAAAGAGCTGGAAGTGGCTGCCGGCACGACTATCCTGCAGGCGGCCAGAGAGCTGGGCATTGATATTCCCACCCTGTGCCACGATCCGGAACTGCCGCCAAACGGCGCCTGCCGTCTCTGCGTGGTGGAAGTGGAAAAGGCCAGGAGCCTGATTGCCTCCTGTGTCACCCCGGTTGCCCCCGGCATGGTTGTCCAAACCGAATCAGAGCGGGTGATCAGCGCCCGCCGCTCAATCTTAAGCTTGCTGATTGCCAATCATCCCCTGGTTTGCATCATCTGCGAGAGAACGGGAAGTTGTAAACTGCAGGATTACTGTTACCGTTACGGGGTGACCGATAGCGAATATATTGGTGAAACAAAAGATTTGCCCTTAGATGAAAGCAATGCCTTTTTTGTGCGAGATATGAATAAGTGCGTGCTATGTGGTATCTGTGTCGGCAAGTGCCAGGAAATTGTCGGAGCAGGGGCTATAGACTTTACCAAGCGCGGTTTTATGACCAATGTCGGCCCCGCCTACGAAGATAAAATTGAAGACTCGACCTGCGTCTTCTGCGGTCTCTGTATCGACAGCTGCCCGGTCGGGGCCCTGATCCCGAAAGCAACCATCGGTAAAGGCCGCCCGTGGCAGGTTGAAAAAACCAGGACCATTTGTCCCTACTGTGGTGTCGGTTGCGGTATTTTCCTGCATACCAGGGATGGCGAAGTGATCGATGTGCTACCTGATTTTGATAACCCGGTCAACCGCGGGCATCTTTGCGCCCGGGGTAAGTTTGGTTGGGATTACCTGAAGAGCAGCGAACGCCTGACCTCCCCCCTGGTCAGGTCGGAAGGCGTATTAATCGCAGTCAGCTGGGAGGAAGCCCTCGGCCTGGTTGTCGATCGTCTGGAAGAGATCAGCAGCCGCTTCGGCCCCGGTGCCCTAATGGGGCTCTGTTCACCAAAGGCCAGTAACGAGGAAAGTTATTTATTCCAGAAGCTGATCCGTTCACTGGGCAGCAATAATGTTGACAGCCACAGCCGGCATTGCCATGCCCCGGCGGTTGATGGGATGATGAAAGCGTTTGGCGGTGCGGCGATGACCAACAGCATGGAAGAGCTAGTCTCGGCCGGGGCGATCTTCCTTATTGAAGCCGATCCGCTTAAGACTCACCCGATCATTGGTTACCGGATCCGCGAGGCAGTTAAAAAGGGAGCTTGCCTGATTGCTGCTCAGTCGGAGGAAGCCGGCTTAAGTGATCTGGCTGTTCACTACCTGCCGCTTAGACCGGGTAGCGCTGTGGCGCTGGCCGATGCTTTTGCTGCTGTGATTTTAGAAGAAAAACTTCATAAACCGGAATTTATTAATAAGCGGACGGAAGGTTTTGCTGCCTACAGCAGCTCACTCGGGCCGGAGATTGTGAACCGGGCCATTGAGCAGACCGGAATCAGCGAAGAGCAACTGCGTTTAGCTGCCCGCGCTTTCGCTACTGCTGAGAGTGCAGCGATTATTTCTACAGCAGGGGATAACGCGCAGGAAGGTGACTACCGCCTGGTTACCGCACTCACCAACCTGGCTTTGCTGACCGGTAACGTGGGTCGCGAAAATTGCGGGCTTTATCTGCCCTACAGTGAAAATAACCTGCAGGGCTCGGCCGATATGGGCGCCCTGCCAGCAGTGCTGACTGGCTACCAGCCATTAAAAGAGAAAAAGGTGCGCGATAACTTTTCCCGGGCCTGGAAAGTTGAATTATGTGAGCAGCCCGGCCTATCAGCTGCTGCTCTGTTTTCCGGGGCTGAAAAAACAGCGATAAAAGCGATGCTGGTGATGGGTGAAAACCCGGTAGCCTGTGGTGATCAGCATCAGGCTGCCACGGAAATATTGCGCAACCTTGATTTCCTGGTTGTTCAGGATCTGTTCATGACCGAAACGGCGATGCTGGCCGATGTAATTCTGCCTTCCGCCGGTTTTGCTGAAAAAACAGGTACTTATACGAATGTGGGACGCCGGGTGCAGTTAAACCGGGCGGCGATTGATCCCCCGGGCAGTGCCCAGCCCGACTGGGCAATTTTGGCCGAACTGGCTGGTTGGCTTGGCTTCGAATGGGATTACGATGGACCGGGTGATATATTCGCCGAAATGGCTGCTCTCACTCCCCAGTATTCCGGCATTTCCTACGAGCGGATCGCTGGTGTGGGTCTGCAGTGGCCCTGCCCGCATCCGGAACATCCGGGTTCAAAGTATCTCTACGAAGGCCGCTTCTTAAGGGGGCTTGGGCTGTTTACTCCGGTCGGCGCAGCCGATCAGGAGAAGTTACCGCTCAGCCATGACGAAAGCTGCTCAGGTGTTTGCGGAGAAGTTCCCTGCAGCTGCCTCAGTGACAGCATGCGTAATCACTCGGTGATCAGCAAGCTTCAATAA
>Ga0194113_10002041_pt1 | contig 27710 bp, 26 predicted proteins | sample TA2MahC200mmetaG_FD_146193 | JGI IMG/M metagenome (GOLD analysis project Ga0194113, IMG submission 146193) | Freshwater microbial communities from Lake Tanganyika, Tanzania - TA2015017 Mahale Deep Cast 200m | ecosystem: Environmental > Aquatic > Freshwater > Lake | place: Tanzania: Lake... | reverse complement strand
AAATATACAATTTGCATTAAAGTGGTTTTATGGTGGAAAAGAGCCATGCCTCGTCAAGCCAGATTAGACGCTCCTGGAACCCTGCACCATGTGATGATCCTTGCTGGGGCGGGTACGGGCAAAGATTACATGAATTTTGAGTCGAGAGTATGGGATTGCGATGGTGGAGATAGCAAGGAAGTTAAGGGTCTGCTCCTCAGCCATTAATTAGACATCCCCTCCACCCTACTCCCTTTGTTTCGTCTCTTCCTCCCAGCCCTTGGCTCTTTCTACGGCTCTCTTCCAGTTCCGGTAGAGAGATTCCCTTTGCCGAGAAGTCATCCTGGGAAGATATCTCTTTTTGATTTGGAAATTTCTATCAAGCTGCTGTTGATCTTTCCAGAATCCGACAGCCAAGCCAGCCAGATAGGCTGCACCCAGAGCTGTCGTCTCGGTCGTTTCCTGGACAGCCACCGGAACCCCCAAAATGTCAGCTTGAAATTGCATAAGGAATTCATTGGCTGTCGCCCCTCCATCCACCCGTAATTCTTTCAGGGCGCTACCCGAATCAACTTCCATACACTCCAGAACATCCCTGGTTTGATAGGCTATGGATTCTAAAGCGGCCCGCGCAATATGGGCCTGGGTCGTTCCCCGGGTGATCCCTATGATTGTGCCCCTGGCATACATGTCCCAATGAGGAGCCCCGAGACCGACGAACGCAGGGACAAAATAGACCCCCTCGTTGGAAGGAAGGCTTCGGGCCAAATTTTCACTTTCGGAAGCCTGTTGAATTATACGCATTCCGTCCCGTAGCCACTGGATCGCCGCTCCGCCGATAAAGATACTCCCTTCCAGGGCATATTCGACTTTACGCCCGATCCCCCAGGCGATGGTGGTCAGGAGATTCTTCCCGGAGAGGACCGGCTTTCTCCCCGTATTAATCAAGAGGAAACAACCTGTGCCATAGGTATTTTTTGACTGTCCTTTGCGGAAGCAAGTTTGGCCAAATAGAGCTCCCTGTTGGTCCCCCACGATGCCGGCCACGGGAATTTCAGCGCCCCCAAAAACTCCAGCCGAAGTTGACCCATAAATTTTGCTGGAAGCTCCGACAGTCGGCAGGATTTTTTCCGGGATTTGAAAATACTCTAAAATTTCTCCATCCCAGGAAAGCTGATGAATATTATAAAGCATGGTTCTCGATGCGTTGGAATAATCTGTTACATGAAAATTTTTTCCCATAAGCTGATAGGCCAACCAACTGTCTATGGTTCCAAAGGACAGATCCCCTCTTTCCGCTGCCCGGCGGATCGCCTGGCGATGCTCCAAAATCCATTGAATCTTGGTGGCTGAAAAATAGGCGTCAACCACCAGTCCGGTTTTTTGGCGGATCTTTTCGGCAAATTTCGTCTTCTTGATTTCCGAACAAACCGGAGCGGTTCTCCGGCATTGCCAGACAATGGCGTTATATACAGGTTGGCCGCTTTCCCTGTCCCAGATTAAACTTGTCTCCCTCTGGTTGGTGATGCCGATGGCCGCGATCCTGTTAGGGGAAATATTAAGCATACCGATGGCCCGCCGGGCAGCTTCCATCTGTGAATCCCATATTTCCACCGGGTCGTGTTCCACCCAGCCGGGTTTGGGATAGATTTGTCTGAACTCCCTGGCGGTTAGACTAACTACCTTCCCCTGATGGTTGAAAATCACCGCCCGGGAGCTGGTAGTCCCCTGGTCCAAAGCCATGATAAATTTTTCTGACATAGATAAATCCTTTAATAGGGTTCAAGGGGCCAAGGATTCCAGGGGTCGAGTGAAAAAAAATAAAACCCTTGAACCCTCGGCTCCTTGACCCCTGTATTTTTCACAGCCATTTCTTCTTCCAGAAAATAATCAGCATAAACATGGCGATGGAAGCCATGATGAGCCAAATCCCCGGATACCCCCATCGCCATTCCAATTCCGGCATGAATTTAAAATTCATTCCGTACACTCCGGCGATAAAAGTAAGAGGCATGAAGATCGTAGCGATGATCGTGAGCACCTTCATTACGGCATTCATCCGGTTATTGACGCTGGAGAGATAGATGTCCATCATTCCGGAAAGCATATCCCGGATTGTCTCGATGGTATCCATCACCTGAATCGTGTGATCATAAACATCCCTAAGATATAAACGAGTGCTATCGCGGATCCGCAAGGATTCACCCCGCTCCAGGCCACCGATGACTTCCCGCAAAGGCCAGACCCATTTTCGGAAAAAAATCATCTCCCTTTTTAAGTTCTGGATTTTAAGCAGAGTCTGGGTGGTAGGATTTACAACCAGCTTCTGTTCCAGCGTCTCGATTTTATCTCCCATCTTTTCCAGTATGCCGAAATAATTATCCACGACGGTGTCCAATAATGTGTAAAGTAAATAATCTGCCCCAATTTTTCTCAGGCGCCCCTTTCCGTTCCTGATCCGCTCCTGGATGGGGGCAAACACACTTCCTTCCCCCTCCACAAAAGACAGGACGGCATTCGAACGGAGCACCAGGCTGACCTGTTCGGCCGAGATCTCGCCTGTGCGGTCATCGTAAGAAAGCATCTTTAAGACAATAAAAAGATCTTCTCCATAATCTTCTATTTTCGGGCGCTGATCGGTATTTAAGATATCTTCCATGACCAAGGGGTGTAACCCGAAACAATTCCCCAATTTTTCCAGAACCTCTACTTCGTGGACGCCGGCCACATGCACCCAGGTCACCTTGGGCTCATCCTTAAATAAAAAGCATTCATCGAAGGTGGCCAGTTCCTTCTCCTGAAAACTTTGTTCATCGTACTCAAAAACTTTGATTTTTGTCCGTTCGTTTTTCTTCTCCCCGATATGTACAAGGGTCCCCGGAGGGAGGCCGGACTTCTTCGATCTTTTTTTGATCAATTTAGACATCGTAAATTTCCCCTCAAATAAAGCGAAAAAAACCAGAATTCTGATTTCCCTTCAACAGTAGGGGTTCGAACAGGTGTTTTATATCCTGACTCCTATCGCTCATCATGCTCCTCGGAAGGCCATTTTCAACTCATACACCCCTTGTTCATTTCTCTTTTGAATATCAAAACCCATTTTTCCAAACAGATGAAGCCTGGGTTTATTTTCTACAAGGACTTCGGCCGTGAAACCTAACAGCCCCTCCCGTTTAGCCAGATAGGTTAAATACGACAGTAAGGCCGTACCAATCCCTTTATTTTGGTGATCATCCCGGACGACCAGGGCCACCTCCGCGGTATGGGTATTTTCATTGATCCCGTACTATCCGACGGCAACGACTTTTTCCATTTCGGCATCTTGGACTGTAGCCAGGATAACCATCTCTTTGGTGTAATCGATGATAACGAACTCCTGTAAGCGTTCATGAGGCATATCCTGGCGCATGGAAATAAACCGCCGGTAAAGACTGTTGTCGGAAAGGGCATAAAAAAAATCTTTTAACAATGGTTCATCGCTGATTTTCACCGGCCGGAACAGGACCTGGAATCCCATGCTTGTGGTCTGATAGGCTTCCAGGTGTAAGGGGTATTCCCCTTTTTTCCCGGGGATAAAGGCCTGATCGCGGTAGATCAACCTGGCCTCCTTGGCTTTTTCGATCAGCCAGGGGCGAAATTTGGGATGGGCGATGGAAATCAATTCCATCGCTCTTTCCCGGATATTCTTTCCATGAAGATAAGCAATGCCGTACTCGCTCACCACATAGTGAATATCCCCGCGCATCAAGGTGACCCCCGCTCCTTCGCGCAGGAAAGGGATAATGCGGGAAACTTTTTCCCACTCGGCAGTTGATTGAATCGCCAGGATGGTTTTTCCGCCCGGGGCCAGCACCGCTCCCCGCATAAAATCAGCCTGTCCCCCAACTCCGCTGTAGAAGGTTTTTCCCAGAGATTCGGCGGTAGCCTGGCCGGTGAGATCAATTTCCAAGGCGGCATTGATGGCGGTCATATTTTGCTGGCTGGAGATGGTCAAAGGATTATTGGTGTAGTCAATAGTCCGAAATTCAATGGTGGGATTATCATGGATGAATTCATAGGTTTTCTGGTGCCCCATGCAAAACGTGGCCACCGTTTTTCCTCGGTTGAGGGTTTTACGGGTGTTATCAATGACCCCTTTCTTTATCAGTTCGACCATCCCGTCCGTCAATAATTCGGAATGGACGCCTAAGTTATTTTTATCGCCGAATTTAGCCAGGATGGCATTCGGCAAACTCCCATAACCCACCTGAATTGTATCCCCGTCCTGAACAATACGGGCCACATACTTACCAATCTGCTGGGCCACTTCATCGGGCAGGACAGCTTCATATTCCAAGAGCGGCTCATCGTGGCAGAGAATGAAATCTACGTCTTCTATACTGATGAACCCGTCTCCGTGTGTCCGCGGCATATAATTGTTCACCTGAGCGATGACGATGGAGGCCTTTTCTACCGCGGCTTTGACAATATCTACGCTGATCCCCAGGCTCATGTACCCGTGAGCATCCGGGGGGGAAGTCTGAACCAGCGCCACATGAATGGGCACCATCCCCCGATAGATCAAATCCGGAACGTGCGCTAAAAAAATAGGGGTATAGTCCGCCATCCCCTGGTTGACCGCTTCCCGGGAATTGGCCCCCACGAAGAAAGAATTGTGGCGAAAATTATATTTGAATTTTTCGTTGGTGTAGGGGGCTACTCCCAGCGTCCAAACCTGAAAAACTTCCGCGTCGAAAAAAGCCTTGGGATTCGATTCGACATATTGGATCAGGGCCCGCACAAGATGCTGAGGTTCGCCGCAGGCGGTATGGATGAAAATTCTGTCTCCGCGGTGGATATGACTGAAGATCTCCGCTTCGGACCCAAATTTTTCCGGGCAGATCTTCTTCATCTTCTCGCAAATTTCATTCTTGATTCCCAAGTTCATCTATAAGCCTCCTTACAAGGCTGCGCGGGTCTCTGAATTGTGCCGGCCATGAATAGCTTAAATTTTTACAATGGATTAAGAAGAGAAGGGCCTTGGCCCTAAATGAGTGGAAAAAGGAAGAGATCATAGGAGTTGCCGATTGCGGATTTCCATACTTCCCATTCTTAAATCCGCTGTTTTCAGTCGGGGGCATAGATTACATCGATGGCCAGAGCATTTTTCTTGCCCACTGCCCGAAAGGCATGGGGAAGGCTGGAATCAAAATACAGGCTGTCGCCCGGCTCCAATACAAAAGTTTCCTCCTCGTAATTGAACTCAAGCTCTCCCTCCAGAACAAAGACGAATTCTTCCCCTTTATGGGTGAAAAAAAGGAGGTCCTCTTTCTTTTTCACCTCAAACTGGACCTGAAAAGGCTCCATGTGTTTATCCACTTTGGGGTAAGCCAGGGACTCATAATAATACCCTACCCTGGATGAATCCTCGTGGATCCGCCGGAAGACCTGCTTGCGCTCGTTCTTGCGCACAACCACGGCCTTCTTTCCCGATTCCTCCGCCTGGAAAAAATAGCCTATGTTCACATTCAGGGCTTTGGAGATCTTCAGGAGAGTAGCCACGGGAGGGGCTACAACCTCGCTCTCGATCTGAGAGAGAAGGGGTTTGGAAAGGCTGGTTTTATCAGCCATCTGCTGCAAGGACATCCCCCTCCGCTGCCTGAGAGTTTTAATCTTCTGCCCCAGATTCAGTTCTTTCAGTTCTTCTTTCAACTCCGTGGTCATGGGTTCCTCCGTTCTTTCCGGCTTTCACTCTTCTAAAATCTAACTTGATGGTCCATATTTTTCAAGATAAATTTGCAGTTCTGACCCCTTTGATTACTAACGCCTTCCTTGACGCCCGGAGATTTTTGCGTTATAAATATATTAGTGATTCCTCGCGTAAGATTTTGGAAAGGAATAACCGGTGGCCAAACTGAAAAAAAATAATAAGCCTCGAACAATAGAGGAGCTGAAAAAAGCACATTATCCTGTCCGCACGGTTAAGGAAGAGATGCGCCGGAACCTGATCGCTAAAATACGCAATGGCGCGGAGCTCTTCCCAGGCATCATCGGCTATGAGGAAACCGTAATTCCCCGGATTGAAAATGCCATACTATCAGGGCAGGACATTATTTTCTTGGGTGAAAGGGGACAGGCCAAAACTCGCCTGATGCGCAGCATGGTCAACCTGCTCGACGAAGAAATCCCGGCCATGGCTGGCTGTGAAATTAACGACAACCCTTTTCAGCCGATCTGCAAAAGTTGCCGGGAGAAAATTACGTCTCTTAGAGACCGGGCAGAGATCGTCTGGCTGGGCCGGGAACGCCGGTATGGAGAAAAACTGGCCACTCCGGATGTGACCATCGCTGACCTCATCGGAGAAGTGGACCCAATCAAGGTGGCTGAAGGCCGCTACCTGTCCGATGAATTAACCATTCATTACGGACTTATCCCGCGCACCCACCGCGGCATTTTCGCCATAAATGAACTTCCCGACCTGGGGGAAAAGATCCAGGTGGGGCTTTTCAACATCATGGAAGAGCGTGACGTGCAGATCCGCGGGTACAAGATTCGTCTGCCCCTCGATGTTTACATAGTGGCCAGCGCTAACCCGGAAGACTATACCAACCGGGGCCGGATTATCACTCCGCTCAAGGACCGCTATGGCTCGGAAATCCGCACCCACTATCCCCGCTCCCGGGAGGCGGAAATCAGGATCATGGAGCAGGAAAGAACTCGCTTCGATGATGACGGTTCTTTTCAAACCATCATTCCCTCTTATCTGCAGGAGTTAATTGCCGAAATCACCAGTCTGGCCCGCCAGTCGCCGGAAATCAACCACCGCTCCGGAGTCTCGGTCCGTGTTTCCATCTCGAATTACGAAAACCTCATCAGCAACGCTTTCCGGCGAGCCATCCGTCTGGGAGAATTTGAAGTCGTTCCCCGGGTCAGTGATTTGCCCTACTTGGTGGCTTCCACCGGCGGGAAAATCGAACTTGAAAGCGTGGACGAAGACCGGGGAGAAAATCTCATTGAAAAACTGATTGCCAAAGCGACCCTCAACACTTTTAACCAGTACTTTCAGGTTCAGCAATTTGACGCCTTCTTAGCCAGGTTTAAAAGCGGCTGGTCCATCGAAGTTTCCGAAGCCATGAAATCAACGATCTATGAAGAGAAAGCTCACGAAATTCAATCCCACAGCGGAGAAATGAACGGGTTGATCGAAGGCTTAAAAAAGCTTAAGTGCGATAAAAGCCCGGCCACCTTAGCTTCGGGTTTGGAGTTTATCCTCGAGGGTTTGCACCTTCATCATCGTCTGCATAAGGAACAATTACCAGGAAAAACCAACTATCGAGCATGACACGCCTCTTCATCCTCTCCCTTTTTCCAACCGGGGAAGAGGGAAAGAGTTGAAGAAACCGATTAGGTATAATAATTCTAAGAGGAAGGTTATGGAACAATTTAAAGAGCCGGCTGGAAAAAATCCCCCTTCTCCAAAATCACTGAACGAATTGATGAACCTCCTCATGAAGCTTAACGCCAAGCTCAGGGAGAAAATTTCACCCGCCAAGAAAAGGGATAATGCTGCGGAAAAAGTGGATATGGTCATCATCATCATGACCAACCGGGAAGAAAAAGCCAGATCTCCCAAACCCTCCCGGCATTCAAAGCCGGAATCGGCAAAGGGCGATTGGATTCAGGATCTTTGCGCAGAAATCGAACGGGGGCCGCAACCCAAAAAATAATCCGCTTGCCGATTGCCCAAGAAAAAATCTGAAATCGGAAAAATCAGAAAAAATTTCTTGACAAAAAATTCTCTTTCTTTTATTATCTTTATCGCTTAATGCCTCAGCCGGCACCCATAAAATTAAATTAGCCACAGAGGATACAGAGATCACAGAGTTCTTAAAACCATGATTAAAAAAAAGAAAAGGATAATTGTCAAACGTCTAAAGTGATCCAGATGCAGGCGATACTGAAGTTGAAAAAAGGAAATTCCTATAAATTTAAAAGCAATCTCTGAAAAAGGAGGAGAGCGATGAAAAAGATCATGGTGGCCGTCTTAATTGTTTTCTTGGTATTCGTCCTTCAATCCTCAGCCTGGGCGAAAGAAAAACTGCGGGTCGGCGTCCTTTATTCTCTTACAGGATCATTTGCTCTCGCCGGCGCCGAAGCGGGTTATCGCGGCAGCCTGCTGGCCATGGATATGTGGAATGAAAAAGGGGGGATTCAAAACAAATATGAACTGGTTCCGGTAACCTCGGATGCCCAGTCCAACCCGGATGTGGCCATCCGGGAAGCGGAGCGGCTCATCCACGTGGAAAAGGTCCCCATCATCACCGGAATCTATTCCAGCGGCATTGGCGTGCCCCTCGCTCCCATCTGCGACAAGAATAAAACCATCCTCTGGATCCAGATTGCCATCTCCGATAAAGTGGTGGAAGGAAGGAACCTCCAGTATGTCTTCCGCCCGCAACCGATGGGCTCGCAATGGGGGCAGAGTTCGGTGGAGTTTTTGAAAGACAACTCCTCTCTTTTGGGAGTCAAAGATCCCGGGCAGATTAAAGTGGCGGTTATCTATGAGGATGGCCCGTATGGCATGAGCGTTTCCGTAGCCAACCTGGAACGGGCCGGAAAGTATGGCATGAAAGTCGTCATGAAAGAAGGTTATGACCATAAAGCCAAAGATCTATCCTCCATGGTCTTGAAGCTCAAAGCCGCCGCCCCTGATGCCATTCTGCATACCGGCTATTATCCGGACATTGTTCTCTTCCTGCGCCAGGCGCGCGAGCTGGGATTCAAGACCAAAGCCATCATCGGCCATGGCGCTGGTTATGCCAACTTTCCCAACCTGGAAAAATCCCTCGGGCGGGAGATCATGAATTATATTTACAACGTGGACAATGCCCCGGCCCAGAACCTGGATCAGAAAAAACTGCGCAAAGACATGGGACTGGTGATAAATGAATTTCTCAAACGATATAACGATAAATACAAAGAAGCTTCTCCCCCGGCCCATGCCACCATGGGATTTGGGCATACCTGGATGCTAATGGAGACCCTGGACTTTGCCGTGAAGAAATATGGCGCCCCAACTCCCGACAATATCCGCAAAGCAGCCCTGGAAATTGACATCCTCGAGGGAGCCTCGCCCAGCGGCTACGGAATGAAGTTCAATCCCCCCGATCATAAATTTGCCGGACAAAATGCCCGGTCCTACCCGGTGCTCATGCAATGGATCGATGGAAATGTCCAGGTGGTCTGGCCGGGCGCCATGAAATCCGTTGAACCCAGGCTCCCCTTCCCCGCCGCCTCCCCGTTTGCCGTAAAGTGATCACCGGGCCACTGGCGCCTGCACCAAATAGAAGGGCAGAGGATCCTCTGCCCTTCAGAAAATAGGTTTTTTCCCATGCTTGAAGTGAGCGCAGTCGATAAATTCTTCGGCGGTTTTCAGGCTTTGAAACAGATCAACCTCCAGGTGACGGAAGGGGAATTTCGCGGCCTGATCGGCCCAAACGGTTCCGGCAAGACTACCATCTTCAACGTCATCTCCGGGGTCTATAAACCCTCAGCCGGCAAGATCAAATTTTTAGGGAAGGATATTACCGAGCATACTCCCGATAAAATCTGTCACGCCGGCATTACTCGCTCCTTCCAGATACCCCGCCCTTTTAAAGAGATGACCGTTGTGGAAAATGTAACCCTGGGAGCTCTCTTCGGAAAAGGAAACGCCGCTTCCGCCAAAGAGGATCCTTCTTCTGAGGCCCGCAGGTGGCTGGAATTTGTAGGGCTGCGCGTTGATGAAAATACCATGCCCGGAGAACTCACCGCCGGCAACTTGCGGCGGCTGGAGCTGGCCCGGGCTCTGGCCACCCATCCCCGGCTTCTATTGGCGGATGAGGTGCTGAGCGGGCTCAATCAGGAAGAAATAACCCAGGCTTCTATGGTATTGAAGAAGATCCGGGAAGAGCTGAAGATCACCATCATCTGGGTGGAACATATCATGCGCGCCCTGATGAACCTGGTGGACCGGGTTACGGTCCTGGATTACGGCCAGATCATTGCTGAAGGCACCCCTGAGGAAGTCTCCAGAAATCCAAAGGTCATTGAAGCGTATCTGGGAGAAGAAGAAACATCGAGCCATGCTTGAAATCAAGAGTCTAAATGTTTACTACGGAGAGTTCCAGGCCCTGTTCGAGGTTTCCCTGCGGGTATTAGAAGGGGAGACCGTGATCACGGTTGGTCCCAACGGCGCGGGAAAATCGACCCTGCTTAAAACCATCTCCGGCCTTTTCCGGCCACGGTCCGGAACAATCACCTTCCTGGGAAAACGGATCGATGGCCTTCCTGCCCATCGGATCGTGGAAATGGGAATTGCCCAGGTCCCCGAGGGAGGATGGCTTTTTCCTCAATTGACTGTCCTGGAAAATCTTAAAGTGGGTTCCTACCTCAAAGGATCCCGAAGAGAATATGCCCCAACGCTTAAAGATATCTATCGCCTTTTCCCCATCCTGGACGAGCGTAAAAAGCAAGTGGCCGATACCTTGAGCGGAGGGGAACGACAGATGCTGGCCATTGCCCGGAGTCTCATGTCCCGGCCTAAGTTGATTCTCCTCGATGAGCCATCCTCGGGCCTGGCCCCGCGGGTTGTCTCCCGGGTTTTTGAGTTTGTGAAACAGATCAAAGCTACGGGATATGCCATTTTGATGGTCGAACAGAACGTCCGCAAGGCGCTTCATCTTTCTGATAGGGCCTATCTAATGGAGTCGGGAAGAGTGCATAAGGAAGGAGTAAGGCAGTCTTTTCTGGATGACCCCTACATCAAAAAGGCCTATATTGGTTTATAAATTATGGTAGAACTACTCCTCAACGCCGTCATCAACGGAATCCTGCTGGGAGGGGTCCTGGCCCTCCTGGCCTTCGGCCTCAACCTCATCTTCGGGGTGGTCAAGATCATTCACCTGGCCTATGGCCAGTGTGTGATGCTCGGGATGTACCTGATTTATACGTTTGTGGATCTGCTGGGAATTCCCCTGATCCCGGCCTGTCTGCTCACCCTGCCGCTTACCGGAGCCCTGGGGGTCGCCCTTCAGTGGCTGGTCATCAATCCCCTTTTAAGGGCCAAGGCCAACCCTTTGACTCAGCTTCTGGCCCTGGCCGGTTTGATCATTGTCTTCGAAAACCTGGCCCAGGTGATCTGGGGGGCCGACCTGAGGGGGGTAAAAGTACCACTACCCCTGATCAATTTCGGACCAATTTTTCTCAGGGCATCCAACCTTATCGCCTTTTTCGGGGCATTGCTCACGCTGCTTAGCCTTTATCTATTCTTGCACAAAACTTACCTCGGTCTGGCGATTCGCTCCACAGCTCAGAATGTGGACAGCGCCCGGCTGATGGGCATCAATCCAGGGCTTATTTACTATACGACCATGGCCGCCGGGGGAATTTTAACCGGCATCATCGCTGCTTTCTTCTCCCCCATCTATGCGGTCCACCCTCATTTCGGCGGAAGCTTTACCATGATGGCTTTTATCATTGTTGTTCTGGGGGGAATGGGTAGCATGCTGGGCGGGTTCATCGGCGCCTTTATCATCGGCATCGTTACTTCAGTCACCGCCGTTCTCACTTCCACCGAAATGGGAGAAATAGTTGCTCTGGTTATTTTTATCTCCGTGATTCTTGTCCGGCCGCAGGGTCTTTTGGGCATCAAGATATCCAGGTAGGAGGGATCCTTTGTTCAGCAAGCTGTCTTTAATTATCCTTTTCGCAATCATTGCCCTTTTCCCTCACCTTTTCCCTTCCCCCTATCTCATCCACATCGCCACCCTGATCTTTATCTGGTCTTTTATCACCACGGCCTGGTCCTACATGGGCCGATTCGGCCTGGTTTCCCTGGGGCATGGGGCCTTTTTGGGGTTGGGAGCATACACTTCCTCCCTTCTCTTTAATCATTATGGGCTCACCCCGTGGATTGGCCTGCTCCTGGGAGGACTGATGGCGGTCCTTTTTGCCATCATTATCGGTTATGCCTGTTTCCGCTTCGGGGTCATCGGAGATTATTTTGCGCTTTTAACTTTGGCCTTAGGACAAGTAGTTGCCCTGACTATCATTGCTTTTCGCGATATTACCGGAGGATCGCTGGGTTTCACCTTGAAATCGAAGGGAACTTCCTTGCTCTATTTACAATCAGAAGAAAAGATCCATTTTTATTACCTCTCCCTTGGCTTTTTGATCCTGGCCATGCTGGTCTGGAAATGGATCGACCGCAGCAAAATGCAGAAAGCTCTCCGGGCCATCGGCGAAGACGAGATCGCCGCCTCGACCCTGGGCATCGGCATCATTCGCTATAAGATGATCATCACCATGATCAGCGCTTTTATGACCGCGGTAGGGGCGGTCCTCTACGCCCAGTATGTCACTTACCTGAATCCTTTCACCCTATCCGGAGTCGTAGCTTCCCTGGAAATAGCCTTCAAGGCCATCCTGGGAGGAATGTTCTCCTTGTGGGGACCGACCGTGGGTACGGCTTTGATCATTGCCCTGGAAGAATATATCCGGGTTTCCTACGGCGGCAAGTTTGTCGGTTTTTCCCAGATTATTTACGGCGCTGCCTTGGTTCTCCTGATTATCTTTCTGCCCAAAGGCATCTACGGCACCCTCCAACAATTCTTCCAAAGAAAAAAATAGGTTTTTATCTTCTAAATATCGTTGCAGGGAGAAGCAAACCTGGCCCCTTGCGCCTTTCCCCTCCCGTCCAACGCTTCAAGCCCTGCTTTAAGTAGAATTTGCATCGGGAGCATGTTATGTTATGATGCACTCCGGTTCGGTTTGATTTTCTCGTAAAAATCGAAAGTCTGTCACTCCTGCGAAAGCAGTCCGCCTCATGCGGACCAGAAATCCCTCCCGACCTCCCTTTTGCAAAGGGAGGAGAGGTTTTTTATTGGAATTCGATAAAAGATTCAGCCTTTTCCCCCTTTGAAAAAGGGGGATGAAGGGGGATTTGACAGCTTTTCAAATGGCTAAAATGTTACCTTTGTTTGCTATTCGGGTTAAAATCTTTTACAGGAGGAAATTAAATGGAATTAAAAGAAAACCGCGTTAAAAAGACTCTCAAGGCCGGCAAAGCCTGCATCGGCAGCATGGTGTCCAGTTACCGCTCTCCCCAGATTGCCCAGATATTTGCTGTCTCTGGCTGGGATTATCTGATCATGGACACGGAGCATAGTTTTTTTGACTACGGATCCCTGGCCGATATTTTTACCGTGGCCCGCACCGAGGATATTGTTCCCCTTGTCCGGGTGACCGTTGCCACCTACCCTTTTTTGGCCCGAGCTTTGGATGTAGGCGGCATGGGCGTTATCTGCCCCCATGTGGAGACCCCCGAAGAGGTGCGGCATATCATAGATAGCTGCCTATATGCCCCCCTTGGCCAGCGCGGCCTTTCCATGAGCACCATCCACCTGGCCCATCGCCGCACAACGCAAAAGGAATATGTGGAATGGGCTAATGCCAACACCCTGATCGTCATTCAGCCAGAAACCGGGAAGGCCATCGAGAACATCGAGAATCTTGTTTCTATCCCGGGGGTGGACGCCGTCATGATCGGCCCTCATGACCTGTCTCTTTCCCTGGGCATCGTGGGCCAATTGCAGCATCCCCGAATGGTCGAGGCCTACGAGCGGGTCATTGCCGCCTGCCGGAAATTCGGGGTCGCCCCTGGCATCCACCTGACAGAGCTTGAACAGGCCAAAGAATGGCTGGCCAAAGGAATGCGCTTTTTTACTTTTCAAAATGACCTGCGCATGCTTATCGATGGTGGCAAGGTTTCCACCACCCAGTTGCGCCAATTCATCCAAACATCCTCTTGACCGGGCCATCAAAAGAGCGAGAGTCTATCAATGGATCTTCCGCTCCACTGGCTTGGCAACTCCTGGAGTTTTTCAGGAAATCAAATTAGCCACAGAGGGCTCAGAGATCATAGAGTTTTTAAAACCATGATTAAGAAAAAGGAAAGGGTAAGTGTCAAGCCTCTAAAGTGATCCGGAAGCAGGCGGGAGTAAAGTCGAAAAAGGAAACTCCTATACAATAATTTTATGGATAAGCATTCTGTAAATAATAATTCGACTGATTTCTATAATGATGTCGGACTGGATTATCGAGGGTTGATTTATATCACGGACCGCATCGGGAACGGAATGCACATTCTCGAATACACGGGAGAAAAATTAATTTTTAAAAAAGGAGAGTTAAGAAATGGCAACGATGAAGTATCCTACAAAAGTTGTTCTGGGCGAAATCACAACGCGAGACGGTCTCCAGCACGAAGAGAAAACTATCTCCACCGATGCCAAGCTCTGGATCGTGGAGCAGCTCATCCTGGCCGGCTTCAAGAGAATGGAAGTTACCAACATGGGAAACCCCAAAGGCATGCCCCAGTTTGCCGACGCCGACCAATTGCTGCAGGCCATCCATAGCAGCAAGGTGGTGAAGGATAAGCTTAAAGATGTTGAACTCACTGCCGTGACCATACGAGAAAAGGCGGCTGAGAGGGCGATCGAAGCCCGGAAGGAAGGGTGGGGCCCGAACCGCATTCTCTTCATGGTTTCGACCAGCGAATCCCACCACCGGCGTAATTCCGGTCTCTCTCTGGAAGAATACTGGAAGATGTGCGAAAAATATATTAAGAAAGCACACGATAATGGGGTCAAGGTGAACGGAACGGTCTCTACCATTTGGGGTTGCCCCATTGAAGGGCCGACAGAGCTAAAAAAGGCCGTGGAGTTCACCAAACGTTTCCTGGCCATGGGGGCAGATGACATCGAACATGCCGACCATGACGGATCGGCGCCCCCCCACAAAGTTTACGAATATTTTTCCATGGTCCTGGATGCCATCCCCAATCCGAACCTGCACATTGCCCATTTTCACGTGACTCGCGGATGGGGTTTGGCGAATGTTCTGGCCGCTCTTCAGGCTGGAATCACCCATTTTGAATCCACCCTCGGCGGCATCGGTGGGCAGCCGGCCAATTTTGTGGATGATTGCCCCGTGGCCGGCACTGGCAAATATTACTACGCCGATCCCAATATCGTCGGTTTAGTGTCCACCGAGGATATGGTGGTAATGATGAATGAAATGGGCATCGAAACTGGAGTTGATGTTGACCAGGTTTTAGAGATTGGTCGGATGATGGAGCGCATCCTAAGCCGACGGCTTCGCTCAGAGTGCATACACACTGGCCGCATTCCCAAAAAACCCACGGGCCGCTAACAAAGAATCTAAAAGTGAACTCATGGCCAGGAGGTCTATGTCTACTTCACAGTTTTCAACGATAAAAGGGAGTTCGAAATGAAAAAATATGTCACCCATCTGAAAGACCTACCCTCCTACACCCCTGCGGGCCATTCCAAAACCACCAACTACCGCCTCCTCGGTCCGGGTCCAGGCGGCTCAGATCATATAGAAGTTGTTCTCGGTCAGATTGAGTATGGAGGGCGGGCAGATCCTCACACCCATGCGAGCGAAGAGCAGGCCATCTTTGTCATGGAGGGGAAGGCGCTCGTAGAAATCGCGGAAGAAAGGGAAGTAATCGGGCCGAATGATTTCATCTATCTTCCAGCGGGGACGCCTCATAAGGTCGCGCCGATGGAAGGGAAACCCCTCAAGCTTTTGATCATCTACGCGCCGCCTCTTTCCTCCATCCAGGGCTCCTAAATGGATGAGGAAAGATGATCGGAGCAATGGCCGGTCAACAGCTTTCTTGTTTGCTCTCTCAGCCGGGCCATTTGCCAAATAACTTAATTTAATTGTATAGGAATTTGCTTTTTTATCCCCCTCCCCCCATCCCCCTCCCGCCAGGGGAGGGGAGATACTGGGGGATCCAAAATTCCCTCCCCCTGGATGGGGGAGGGTTAGGGTGGGGGTGTTAATAACTTGTTTAAAGAAAAAGGAAGATTCCGAAATTGAAGAGCCGAAATTTTAAAATTGCAAATTAAAGGTTGACTTTGAAGTGGTTTATGTTTACCGTCCATTCAAGTATTTAAGGAATTTCCAAATGCGTTTTTCCTGCCGGATAAAAAGGAAAGGAGGTTTAATAATGAGCCTCTTGCAAAATTATTTTTTGTGGTTCGACAAGCTCACCACGAACGGAAAAACTAAATAATTTCAACCTAAGCCCGTTCACCCTGAGCCTGTCGAAGGGTAAATTACGGACTTTTGCAAGAAGCTCTAATATTAACCATATTTTTCATTATAAGGAGGGAGGAACATGAAGAAAATTTGTATCGTTTTTTTAGGGTTGCTTTTGGCCATAGGGTGTGCCACGACCGGGGGCCTGCAAAAAAAATCCGTCTCATCCGCGGAAATTGAAAAGGTGGAGTTCAAACCGGACAAAGAAGGGGATTTTTATGTTTATGTGACTGTGCGGAATCTCTCCGCGGAAGAGAAGCCTTTTTACATGATGATCCAGGCCGAGGATCAGCCGCTCCAGCTCACCGCCTCCGGGCCTAGAGGAGAACCCAAACCTGTTGCCCCCGGGAAAACCTACACATTTGAACTCAATACCTTGCTGAAAGTGGAACCGAAGAACATTTCCATCGAAATCATGGATAAACTGCCCCGGTAAGTGGGGAGGCCGGGCAGTTGAAGAACTTTTCTCAGAAAGGAGAACACGATATGAAAAAAGCTAAGCCTATCTTGGGCATGTCCATAGCGTTGTTTTTGGGCCTGCTTTTTCTTTGGCCGAGCCAGGCGGCCTGGGCTCAGAAAAAAAAGTTTATTCTCATCGGGTCTACGCAAACGGGCTCCAGCCACTACGCTTATGCTGTCGCCGCCACCAAAGCCATCAACCAGTATGTCCCTGAAGTCAACGCCAGTGTGGCGGAAACAGGCGCTTCTGTGGATAATGTCAAGCGCTTGCGGACGGGGCAGATCGATATTGGAGCGATTGTCACCGAGAAAGTCATGTACGAGGCATGGAAGGGGATCAAGACATGGAAGGGCATGGAGACGCCCGACCTCAGGATGCTTTGGGCCTATACCCAGTCCATTGACCATTATATAGTCCGGGAGGACAGCGGGGTAACCAAACTGGAAGATCTGGAAGGGAAGAAATTCAATCCCGGCATGCGCGGCTCCGCGACAGAGGCTACCACCAAGGAAGTCTTCGAGATTTTGGGTATTAAGCCCGATTACCATGTGGGGGGAACAGCCGACGCTGTAGCCGCCATTAAAGACGGACGGATTGCCGGTTACGTCAAGACCGGCATCGGCTTACAATTAGACGCGGCCACCCTCGACGTGATGACCTTAACCAAGATCCGCCTGATCTCCATGACCCCTGAACAGGTGAAAAAGGTTAAGCAGGCCATTCCCTATCTCCCCTTTTACACGATTCCCGCGGGTGGAATCAAAGCCATGCCCAGGCAGCCGGAATATCATAGCTGGGGAATGGTAGTCTGTGGAGCGGCCATGAAGACTTTTCCGGAAGATCTGGCCTATAAAGCGGTCAAAGCGATCCTGAAAGGGAGGGATATGATTGTAGCTGCTTTCCCGGCCCACGCTGAAGTGAATGTGCCCAAAGACACTGTGGAAATAACCATGATCCCCCTCCATGCTGGCGCCTACCGGGCCTACAAAGAACTTGGGATCAAAATCCCCGAACACGCCATTCCCCCCGAAGCAAAAAAATAGATAGGGTTTTTCAGAGACGATAGGGGGCGCGAGGAGCGCCCTCTATCCAACCTTTTACGGCCAACCCGATTTTTTTAGTTCATTTCCTTAATATGCCAAAGCGGCGGATACGGGAGAAATGAAAAGAGAAAAGACTGAAGACAGAGAAATCTCAGCCACAGCCCGACAATACGTAGGTCTCTGGCGGGTTCTGGTGGGTATGATTGCCGTAGGGTATGTTTTATTTCACCTTTATACCGGATATGCTGGGCCCTTCCCCAACCTCCGCCAAAGGGCGGTACACGTAGGCTTTGCCCTGATTTTAACTTTCCTGCTCCTTCCCCCTTACGTCCGTAAGCGGGAGGGGCGGTGGGAATCTGTTTCTTTGGCTGTGGACCTGGCCGCTGTGGCCATGACCATCTGGTGCTGTGTTTACATTATCGTCAAATACAACTGGATCATGGATCACCCGGCGGAATCCACATCCTTCCAACTCATTCTGGGAACCGTAGCCATTCTCCTCACCTTAGAAGCTGGTCGAAGGACGATCGGCCTCCTTTTTCCCATATTGACGTTATTCTTCCTTTTGTATGCTTTCGCCGGGCCATACATCCCGGAAATTCCCTTGATTGGCGATGCTCTGGCCTACTGGGGCCACCGGGGGTTCAATATCCCTTACATTATCCAAATTGTATTTCTAAGCGATCTGGGACTATGGGGGTTCGTCACGGGAATTTCAGCCACGATCGTGGCCATGTTCATCATCTTTGGGGCCTTTATCCTTTTCACAGGAGGGGGCGAGACCTTCATCGACTTGGCGGTATGGTCCACCGGACGCTTTTTTGGGGGAGCCGCCAAGGTGGCGGTCGTGGCCAGCGGTTTTTTTGGGATGATTTCTGGAAGCGCCGTGGCCAACGTAGCCACAACCGGAACATTTACCATCCCCATGATGAAGCGCCTTAAATATGGAAATGAGTTTGCCGCAGCCGTGGAGGCCACAGCCTCGACCGGCGGGCAGATCACCCCCCCCATCATGGGAGCGGGGGCTTTCATCATGGCCGAGATCCTAGAGATTTCTTACCTCCAAGTGGCGCTTTGCGCCGCCATCCCGGCTTACCTTTATTACCTGGGCTGCTTCAGCGCCATTCATTTTGAAAGCGTCAAACGCAACTTAGGGCGGGTTCCCATAGCGGATGTTAAGCCTTTCCGGGAGATCATGCGGCCTTCCCGTTCGGTGCCTTTGTTTGTGCCGATTTTCATCCTCCTGGGCTTTCTCCTGCAGGGTTATACCCCGGAGACCTCGGCCTTCTGGGCGATCTTGGCCGCTGTTATCTTATTCCTTTTTTCCACATTCCACGCTGCCGAAATCAAAATACGCTGGATCCGCCTCCTTAAAGGGATGGAGGATGCCGGACGCTCCATGATCAAGGTGGTCCCCCTACTGGTCTGCGCCAACATCATCATCTCTTTGATCAACATTACCGGCATCGGGGTGAAATTGTCTGAATTTATTCTTTCTGTGGCCGGCCAGAATGAATTTTTAGCTTTAATACTGGCCGCGGCAGTGACCTTGATCCTGGGGATGGGCGTGCCCACTACGGCCGCTTATCTTCTGGCGGCGGCGGTTATCGCGCCTTCTTTGAAAATGATGGGGTTTGAGGCCATCGCCGTCCATCTGTTCATTTTTTACTTTGCTATCCTCTCGGCGATTACGCCGCCGGTATGCGCGGCCGTTTACGTGGGAGCGGGAATTGCCCAGGCTGACTGGGTGAAAACAGCCTGGATCGCCATGAGGCTGGCTCTGGTGGAATACATGATTCCTTTTATTTTTATTTATAACACATCCCTTCTTTTGCTGGGTCCCGCAGAAACGATAATCCATTCTTTTATCACCGCCACCATTGGCGTACTCATGATCGGGTGCGCCACCATGGGGTATCTATCATGGCCGCTGAACCTTTTTATGCGCCTGGCCATTCTTGCTGGATCCACCATGTGCATTACCCCGGGGCTGAGGTCGGATCTGGCCGGCCTGGGCATTTTAGCCCTGGTGTATGCTTATCAAAAAATTCAGGCCCGCAAGCGGCAGGGCCATCCTGACCTGGGCGCTAAAAATATCACTTGACAGCATTTCCTGGTCTGTTAAAATTCATCCCATAAATTGATTCCTTCCTCCAACCCCAACAACCCTTTTAAAATTTCCGGAGGGAATTGTGAAGGAAGATCTTCAAAAGGTCCCGATATAAAGCCTGCGGAGGGATTTTTATCCTTTCGCAGGCTTTTATGTTTTGGGTTTCGGCAGTCAGGCGAAGGATAAGGGGACAGGTGGAATCTCCACAGTAATTTAAATTAGCCACAGAGGACGAAGAGATCAGGAGTTTTATAACCATGATTAAGAAAAAATAAAGAATAAGTGTCAAACGTCTAAAGTGATCAAGCTGCAGGCTACACTAAAGTTGAAAAAAGGAGTTTCCTATACAATATATTTAAAAAATGGCCAAAGGAGGACAGATATGAAAGCGAGTGAGACGGCGATTGTTTTTATCGAGTTTCAAAATGACTTCTGCAAAGAAGGTGGAGGTCTTTATGAAGGGGTTAAGGGGCAAATTGCGGCCCAGAACACCATCAAGAATGCCCAGGATTGCCTTCAGAAAGCCAGAGGCAAATGTTTGACACTTCTCGTCCCCATCCTATTTGAAGAGGACTATTGTGATGCGGGGTGCGCAGGAGTTCTGGGGCCCATACATGCCAACGCCATGCAGGCCAAGGCCTTCAGAAAAGGGACCTGGGGAGGAGAAATCATCGATGAGCTGAAGCCTACGAAGCAGGATATTGTGGTCGATGGCAAGCGAACCTTGGATGCGTTCCATTCTACCAACCTCGATTTTCTCCTGCGGGTCAACTGCATCAAGAACGTGGCGTTCTGCGGGTTCCTCACCAACGTCTGTGTAGAAGGAACTGCCAGGTCTGCATACGATAAGGGCTACAAAGTTTTCCTGCTTAAAGACTGCTGCGCAGCTATTTCCGGCGAAGAGCAGAAATACGTGGAAGAAAAGTTCTTCCCGTACATAGGCGAGGTATTGACTCACGAACAGTTCTTAAAAAAACTGGAGTGAAAAAAAGCGGAAATCCTTCCGTCCTCTTCTCTTTTTTAAATGCTTTAGCCTTTGAAAATAGAGCAGAGCCTTCCTTGATGATCTCGTAAAAAGTCGTCACTCCGGTGAAAACCGGAGTCCAGGGTATTTATAAGTATTTGAAAATACTGGATTCCGGCTGGAGTTTACCCCGTACTTGATACGGGGCCGGAATGGCGGAAAAGGGCATTTTCAGACTTTTTACGAGTTCATCAAACTTAAGGTTTATGAAATTTTCTGATGGTTTCTGATAGTTTCTGGAGATTTTTTTCCGAATCATTTTCAAACCAAAAAAATTATACAATTATAAAAACGGATTAGATTATGACAGCTTATGAATTTTTCTGGAATGATAATAAGGGAGAGCCTCATTTTATCGGCATACTGCCTGAGAGACGGAAAAAAACAGAAAGAATAACTAAGGAATCAATCTTGAACTGGGGAATGATGATTATCGGCGATAATGGAGAAGTCAGTAGTATTTATTATATTAAAGTAGAAGTGTAGGTGAAAATTCCTGGCCTGCCCCCCTGTTTTTCCCACCACAAACCAGAAACAAAATATTTCTATATCAAGAACTATCTCCCGCTTCCTCATAAGTATGATGCAGGCCGTGATCTTTTTCTTGGCCCATGGCCCGGGCCATTTCCTCAGTCATTGATGCCCCATGTCGGTACTGGAACGGCCACATGCTTTTGGGATGGAAGATACCCACCCGATCTCCTTCCCTCAGGATATGACCCAGGTCCGGTTGAAGGCCAGGCATGGCGCTCAATTGTCCGTTTATGAAAGTGATCCCGCGCTCATCGGCATTAATACCCAGGCGCCTCAATAAAGCACCCATTGTGCTTCCTTCAGGCAAACGCATTTGTAAATTGGCGAAGCTCCCTTGATCCGCCTCTTTTCCGTATTTTGCCAGAGGACCGTACAACCACACATCTAATGACATATCTGCCATTTTATCCTCCGCCAATGGGTGGGAAAATGCCCACTTCATCCTCAGGATGTAATAGCCAATCCAGGGGACGGGTGCGCCCGTTGACGAAAGCTACCTTCACCTCTTCCCCGGGTAATTTCAGTTGATTCACCAGGTCGGCTACCGTAGCCCCATCAGGCACCTCGGTTTCCAAGGGAATCCCTGCCCCAGCGCCGGAAACGTGGCGGCCCAGAGTAGCAAATAATTTTACGCTAATGCGCATCATCCCCCCGGATAGAGCTTCAGGGAAAATCACCTGCCAGGTTCTCCGCTTTTCACTTCGGGCATAATTTATTTCTATTAAGGCGGGGACAGGGCGATTACCGCCCTATCACCGCAAGTCGTTAATCCATCCCCTGATTAGATAATTCATGGGGGTCTATAGCTCGCCGTAAACAGAGTCTAGCGCCTTATCGGGCACGTCAAAGACCTGGTTGTGAGGCGGTAGCGGCTCGAATTTCATGAATTCGGGCACGCGGTCGTCCGCTTTGCCGATACCGGCCGCTTCATTGAAGGCCCGTTCCTTGCGCAGGATCTCTCCTCCAATTTTAGCCGCGTCCTCTGATGTCCAGTTGGTCCCCAGCACACCGTTGCACTCCTCCATCATCCCTTCAAAGCCACTGGGAATGTCCAGAACGGCAAAAGCGATAAATAAGCAGTGGCCCGTGGAATCAATGAAAGCAGTGGTGGCCTGGAAGCCCCGGCTGAGAGCAGCTTTGCCTTCGGGACTGAGCGGATCTACTTTTCCGCCTACGCCCAAAATTTCCGGACCTATGGTATATCCCGCGGTGTGGTCGGCGCCCATCGTGCTGGTGGCGTAGGTAATGCCAATCCCTTTAACCGCGCGCGGTTCGTACGCCGGCATGCTTTGCCTTTTCACCGTGGGCACACGGGTAACTCCGAAGGCTCTCCCGGTAAACTCAGTGCCGCCCCCCAGGATGCGGCCCAAGGGTGTGCCCTTGCCCATTTCTTGAACCAGTCCGATGGCTTTTTTACCGTCGCCAAACGGAATAACACCAGCTTCCATGGCCACAGCCAGGGTAGTGCCTGCCTCAATGGTGTCCAGGCCATAGGCATTGCACAGGCGAACCATTTCGGCCACATCGTCGAGACTGTCAATGCCGCAGTTGGCCCCCAGAGCCCAGTCCGATTCATACTCCACGCAGGAGGTGTGCTCCGTGCCATCGGGCTTGTACCAGGTGTTCGAGCACTGGATGATGCATCCCGGGCTGCAGGCATGGTTGTAAACTTCCTTGCCCAGGCGGTTCTTGACCCCTTCGAAGATGGCCTCGCCGGCGATCTTGGCTGCCCCCTCAAAACGTCCGCTGGCAAAGTTGCGGGTAGGCAGGCCGCCAGCCTCATTCATGATGTTAATGAGGACGGCTGTGCCGTATGTATTCAGGCCGCCCTTGGGCTTGGTTATGGCGTGTTCCCGCAAGGCTTCGGTTAATTTCTTGGCACCCTTGTCAAACACCTCCTTGTTGGCGATGGCTACGCCCGGCGCCCCTTTACTCTCCAGGACAATGAATTTGAGCCCCTTGCTGGCCATCACCGTGCCCAGGCCGCCGCGCCCGGAATACCGGCTGGGGCGTTTGCCGAGATCGTTATAGGCAACCCCCGAGTTGCCGTATCCGTATTCGCCGGCCACGCCGCAACCGGCAATGGCCGCCCTTGCGCCAAACTGTTCATATACTTTTGGAAAAACTTCATACAGGTCCTTCCCCGTGTAAGAGTCGGCGGGAAGGAAGGAAACTTTTGGCTTACCAGCTCCATCGTCCCAGGTTATATGGGCCATCCAGTATTTGCCTTTTTCCTTGGGCTGGCCCTCTACGATCAGGGCTTTAATGCGCATATTTGCCAGGTACGATGCCCAGGATGAGCCGGCGTTAGATTCCTTGATTCCGCCCGTGAGCCAGGACTTGGCCCCCGCGGAAACGCGGGCCGATGTGGACGCGGCAGTGCCGGTCACGATGCCCGGGGCAAAAACCAGCTTGTTGTTCGGGCCAAGGGGATGACACAGGGGGGGAACTTCATCATAAACAATGGTGGATGTTGTGCCGCGGCCGCCCAGGTTCTTATAGGCTTCCGGAACTTCGCTGAGACGATAGATACGATCATTCATGTTCAGTCGTAGAATCCACATGTTCTTGCCTCCTCTCACTGGAAGTTGCCAGGGCCAAACCCTGGGAATGGTTTAATCGATTCAATGCTTACCCAAGACTTGTTTCCGATTTCCCTCCTTTCGTTTTTCCTCTTAATTCTGGAGAAATGTTTCTAAATACTTTCAAAAAAACAAAACCCATTACATTATGGCAATGGGTTTTGTTTTTACTTTAAGACCACATCCTTCCCCTGGGGTTGAAGGTTATCGACTAAGTGAATGTCTTTTCCAGCCTTTGAATTGCAGATTACTAAATTCAAAATAATTCGTCAACCTCTTTTACTCCCGGGGTAAAGCCTTGGCTTTAAGAGGCTGAAAAGGAAGATTGAAATTGAATCCTCTATGCCTGAAGTTTTTTGAGGAGCCAGGCCATGTTCTGCCCGAGCGTTTTCATGGTCTGCATTCCCTCGGCATCGTTCTTCACTTCCCCAGGTTCTCGGCCGATGGCCATGTTCCAGTAACTGGATCCCGGGATGAGCATCTGGTTGTATAGCAAAAACAGGTTGATGGAGTTGAACGCCGGGATGGAGCCGGCGCGGCGAACGGCGATTACTCCGGCCCCGACTTTTCGCTTGAACATGTAATCATTGGCCCGCGCCACCAATCCACTTCGCTCAATCAGGGCCCTCATGCCGGCAGATACGTCGGAAAAGTAAGTCGGCGACCCCAACAAAATCCCATCCCCTTCCCGCATCTTGGCAAGGCATTCATTGACGATATCCTTATCCACTGCACACCGGAAATCCTTATTTTTGAAGCATTGGTAACAGGCCATACAGCCCTGAATGGGCTTCCCCGCAAGCGAGATCAATTCGGATTCGATCCCTTCGTTTCTCAGCTCATCCAAAACCACATTCAGAAGAATGAAAGTATTACCCTCTTTCCGGGCGCTTCCGTTTATTGCCACTACCTTCATTAAATTACCTCCCATTAAAAAAATATAAATTAGCCACAGAGAACACAGAGATCACAGAGTTTTTAAAACCATGATTAAGAAAAAGTAAAAATTTCGTGTCAAGTGCATAGAGAGGCTAAAGTTGAAAAAAGCAAATTCCTATACAAAAAATTTAAATGCCGCTGCATTAGTAGAAGGATCGTAAAATATCGATATTGTAAAGAGAGTTTAATAAATCTGAGATTATAAAGTCAATTGAAATTATGTCTGTTTAAGAAAAAACCCAAAACTAATACCGACGCATTAAATAACCTGTCATTGCGAGGAGTGGAACGACGAAGCAATCCCATGAAGAATGAGATTGCCGCGCCCCTTGGGCTCGCAATGACTTGTAAAGACATTTATTACGCTCGTATTAATTTCAAGCAGCGCCTGTCTGTGGTTAGGACCATTAATCGCTTGTTTTCCGAAAAATTTCGATATAAAGTTATTCTCATCCTGAAAAAATTACCCATTTTGTGGGAAAACTTCGATCATGATCAAGCTTAAAGTCAATGCTTTCATGAGAATCATCGGCATCCCCTTGATTTATAATCTTATCCGCTTCTACCTTTCGCTGATCAAGATTCGAGTTGTCAATGAGGATGCCCTTTTAACCCACCTGAAAAGCAGTGGGAAAGTTCTCGCTGCCATCTGGCATCAGCGCTTTTTCGGGGCGCTTGGCTACGCCAAAAAGTTCAGTTACCTTTCGCCCTCTGTTATCATCAGCCAGAGCCGGGATGGAGAATTGATAGCCCAGGTGGCCATGCGCATTGGCTTTCGCCCTGTTCGAGGTTCCAGCTCCCAGGGAGGGAAGAAAGCTCTCCTGGCAATATTAAAAGACCTGACCCTCAATCCTGCTGCTCTGCACGCCGTCGACGGCCCCCAGGGGCCAAAAGGAGTGGTAAAGCCAGGACTGATCCGTATGGCCCAATTATCTCAAGCAGCCATTTTCCCGGTATATATTTCCGTAAATCGCGCCTGGATCATGCGCAGTTGGGACCGATTCCTGATCCCCAAACCCTTCAGCCGGATTCTCATTCGGTGGGGAAACCCGATCTTTGTTCCGGAAAATATGGATTCGGAAACATTCGAGGCCATGCGGTTGGACATCGAGGGCAAGATGATTCAAGGCCATGCGCAGGATGACCTGAACTGGGGATGGGAAAAGCCTCTATGAGGGCTGAGCGCCCTTAAATAAGTAAATGCTGGGACGATTACGGGTTAAGATTACATGGATTTTGAGTCGAGAGAATGGGATTCCGGTGGCGGAAACAGCGAAATTCCTGCGCGCCGGCACGCCGAACGTGAAGCTAACCGGCGCGCAGCTTTCCGGAATGTGTCAATGAAAATGAGACACTGGTCAAGAGAATTTAGTGTTGCAAATTCTCGTTCTCCATCTTCGGTTTCGGCGGATTGATCCAGGCCGCCTGTGGAAGCGGGAGAGGCGCCGGGGCTTTTCTAACGATTTGCACAACCTGCGCGGGCAGCCACCGATGCCAAAACTAAACAGCGTTTATTCCGCGTCAGGTTGATGCTGTTGTTTGCCCTTTTCATCGGTTCTTTAAATATTTTTTCAAATCTCGATAATAATTTTCATGAGGACCAATCATAATTAATTCTAAATCCTCTCCAACCATTCGATAGGTAAGAAGATACTCAGCCGTTTTTATTTTTTTTTTGAATTTGTGAACAAATATTTCTCTGAGGTCTCCTTTCTTTTCTTCTCCAATAGACGGATTATCTGCAATATTCCTTATCTCCTGATCTAATATTTCCTTTTCTCGTTTAGGCATTCTCTTTATTCTTTTTTCAAAAGACCTTGATTGGTATATTTTCATAAGCCATCACCCAAATTTATATTCGGTTTTTTCGCCTTGCTCCAATTCTTCTACTCCAATTAAAATTTCTTTAATAAGCGAATAAGTTAAATCTGGATTTTCCTCCGCACATTTCCCCATTCGAGCCCAATGTTCAATTTGACCAGTTAAAGATCTATGATCTATCCGGCTGAATTTTTTTGCGTCATTGACAAGTTTTTCAGATATTCTAACTGCTGTTGCCATAGCCTTTACCTCCATATCTTGAATTTGTTATGTTTTGTTGTCATTATAAATCATTTCATAGCATAATGCAACTTCATCGATATATATCTGAAATTCCGCCATAAGGGCGACAGGAGGGATGAGGGGAGGGGGTTTTAAAAGTTTTGAAAAACAGCGGCGTGCTTCTTATGGAAAAAGGAATACCCGTTCGTTTTTCTCAGGGGATTTGAAGGAGAAGAGGGGGCAAGAGTCGGGTCTCTTGCGAATTGAAGAAAAAGTTATCCCTTTAGCTTTTGGAAGACAAAAGCCGCCTGTTGGTTTATTCGATCTCTCTTTGGAACCGGTTGATCTTAAGCCGATAGATCTCCTTGGGAGTCCTATCCATCAGGTAAAACAGTTCTTCTACGTCTACGATCCCATAGATGCCTTCATAGTAGACGATCATTTTATGGATGCTCTGGCCCATCTGCTTTCCTCTTAAGCGGCGAATCCCCAGATGGGCCAAGCGCTGACCCCGCTGACTCTTGTAAGCATTCACCAGGCTATAAGTGATTAGGGTCAAAACCGCATGCGCTCGAATGGCCGAGCAAGTCTTCTGCGGTGTTATAGACCAGATTATCTTAACCCCGGGGGCTTATTTTTTTCAGAATAGATTGAGGGGAATGGGTTGAGTTTCAGAATAAATTATGGTTTAAAGGAACGCTTGTAATGGGGGGGATGAGGGGGACGTTTTACTATCTTTGCAGCATCCTGGACGGCTATAGCCGTTCCATTGTCCATTGGGATATTCAGGAGTCGATGACCGAAGGCGAGGTGGAGTTGATTCTGCAGGGTGCCAAAGAGAAGTTTC
>Ga0194113_10002037_pt1 | contig 27737 bp, 14 predicted proteins | sample TA2MahC200mmetaG_FD_146193 | JGI IMG/M metagenome (GOLD analysis project Ga0194113, IMG submission 146193) | Freshwater microbial communities from Lake Tanganyika, Tanzania - TA2015017 Mahale Deep Cast 200m | ecosystem: Environmental > Aquatic > Freshwater > Lake | place: Tanzania: Lake... | reverse complement strand
CGTGCTGGCGGCCGCGTCGCTGTCGGCGCAGGAGGCGGATCAGGTGCCCACCTCCTACGGCGATGCGAGCAAGGTGGATACCCCGATCCTGCGGGTGCCCTTCATGGCCAAACCGCCGCAGCTCGACGGCATTATGGCTCCGGGGGAATGGGACGACGCCTCGGCGCTGTCGGCATTCCGGTATGACATTCACTTCGGCATGTTCAAGTTCCTGGCCCCCCACCAGACGCAGATTCAACTCTACGCAGGTTACGACCACGAGAATCTCTACTTCTGCCAGAGTTCGCCGATCTACCCGGAAGATTCCTGGCTGAAGGCGCGAGGACGCTATCCGGACACGCTCACGCATCCACTGTACGGCATGCTCTGGGATGACCATGTCGAGCTGGAAATCCGGCCAGTCGAGGATCTGGCCCTGGGCGAGAAACTCGGGCTGCTGCGGTGGGACGTCAATCCTATCGGCACGGTCAACGACTGGTATTACAGTGTGGCGAAGGGACAGGATTTCAAGTGGAACGCCGGGGCAACTATCAAGACCGTGGCCGATGGCAAGCGCTGGGTCATCGAGTACAGCATACCGCTGAAGTCGTTGTGTTATGGTCTGTATGACGGCAAGCAGGAGGATGGCCGCCCCCTGGTGGCCATCCCGCCCCCGGACGGGACCGCCTACCGGATCTGGTTTGCGCGCGGCATCGGAGGCAGCGGAGCGTTCTTCAACAACTTTGACGACACAGACTGGCTGATCACGAAGACGAAACTGATCTTTGATTCCAAGTCACCGGTTTTCCAGCTCAACGATCTGGGCCGGATCATGGACAATCAGATTGACCTTCAGATCACGCTGAAGAATCACAATACCCGGTCGGAAACGGTACGGCTCGGCTTCCATGTCGAGAGCGAAGCGGGATCTGTCTATTCGAGCTACACGTCCGCAGAAATCCCCAACGGGCTGGTCGAACTGCGGCCGGGCGAGATGCGCAAGCTGCGGCTCCGCTCCGCGGCGCCCAAGATGACGCTCGACGGCAACGTGCTGTGGTTCGATGTGCGCAGCGCGGGCGTGCCGGCGAAGATTCTCTTCCAGACGCGCCTGACCAAGTTTCACCTCATGGATGGCGGCATGGCCGGCAGCCCGGCGCAGCCCTTCCGTGAGCGGCGCATGGACGTCATCAAGACGCTGCGGCCGGAGCGTATACCGTATTTCGATTTCCGAGTGGAAGTGTCACCCTATACCAAGCGCCTGTCGGCCGTGCTGGACCGCGGCATCGTGGGCGTCAAGGAAGAGGTGCTGACTGCGGTCGAGGCCCAGTTGATCGTCAAGAATATCGTCGAGGGCGAGGAGACTGATGTCCATGAGTTCCGGGCGCCGGTGATCGGTAACTTTGCGGTATTCGACGTGGTGGCCAGCAACCTGGTGCCCGGCGAGGTGTACAGCGTCACCGCGCTGATGTTTGACGAGAACATGAAAATCGTCGGCGAGCAGATCCAGAAGGAACCGTTCATCAAGCTCAATTCCGGTGTCAACCCCCACACCAGCGCCACCCGCAGCGACACGTTCAACGTTTTTCCCTGGGCGCAAAAGTCGGTCGGGAGCGAGGACCGCGCGCGGGAGGACTTCACGGCGCATAAGAAGCCGCCGTCATTCAGCAGGACCGACAGCTTCCAGGTCTCCCCGTGGATGAACAACAAGGTGGGCCTCCTGGACGAGGTCTGGGAGCCGTTCACCCCGATCCGCGCGACGGACAGCGGCTTCGAGACGTTGAAGCATCGCTTCACGCTCGATGCGTCCGGTCTCCCGGCGCAGATCGAGATTCTGCCCGACGCGCGCGAACTGCCGCTGGAACTGCGCGCCAGCGGAAAGGCGCCGGCCGATGTCCTGAAGGCCATGGGCCGCGGCGCGCAGTTCCGCGCCCCGATGCGCCTGGAAGCTGTCGTGGGGGGCAAGCGTGTGCCCGCCAAGGTGACGACCCCCGCCAAGGCGGTGCGCACCGGCAAGAGCGAAATCGAGTATGCATCCGCCCTGCAGATCGGCCCGGTTCCGGCGGAACTCAAAGTCCGCTACGATTGCGACGGTTCGATGCGCGCCTCGCTGCGCTACGGCGGCGACGTGCCGGTTAAAGTTGATCGCCTGGAACTGGTGACGGATGTTGCCGGAACCGTGGATCTGGCGTTCTCCGATACCGGATCGAGCCTGAATGACACCGACGCGGACCGCGGCGAGTGCGGTCTGTCTGACAAGCCCGGCGTGCTTTGGGACAGCACGATGACGAAGATGGAGCTGTTCTACACGCGATTTGTGCCGTCGTTCTGGTTCGGCAGCGCCGACCGGGGCTGGTCCTATTACTGCAACAGCGATCGCGGCTGGATCCTCGATCGTGACGGTTCAACCATGCAACTGGAGCGGGACAATGCCGGGAATGTGACGTGGCGGGTGGCGTTCGTGAACCGTCCGGCCGAGGTTCATGGTCGGCGCGCGATCGATTTCGCCATCCTGACCCATCCGGCCAAGCCCAAGCCGGAAAACTTCCGCCAGCATGCCTGGCACTATACCGTGGGAAAAATATGGGCGCAGATGGAGATCCATGCCACGGCTAACTGGGACGCGTCGGCGGAGCTTTTCACCTATCTGGTTGATGACCAACGCCTGCGGGATTGGTGGCAGTCGGCTGCAGGCGCGTCGCAGCAGGCGCCGGACGACCAGCGCACCGTGTGGCGCAAAGACTCCCCGCCCTATCACCGCTATGGCTTCGGCGGGGGTGCCGCGGCCATGAACCTGCCGAGTATGGACCGGCTTTTTGAAGACAAGGCCGCTTTCTACCTGGGACGGATGATCAGCTTCGGACGGCGGGTGGGCTGGTGGATGAACGACTATTCGCCGATCTCCAAGTCACAGAGCACGGCCAAGGAGGATGCCTACTTCCGGCCGCTGAATGAAGTGGGCAAGGACGAATTGCCCTGGCACCCGGGGTTCCTGGCCTTCCAGATGCGGGACCTTTACAAGCGGCTGGCCCGCGTGCATGCGGTGAACAACGTCCCCCCGCGCCAGCAGGTCAAGTCCAACAACGCGGGCCGGCTGCTGGAATCGTACCTGTGGAACACGGTCATGATGCGCGGGGTGGGCGCCGAGGTCGGCTCGACTGACGTGGATTTGATTTCGCGCTATCCCAACTCGCTTTACCGCACGATGGCGATGAACTACGCCGGCGTCATCACGACGCTGATGCCCGACAAGTGCCCGGTGGGGCCGGGCGACGATCGACGTTTCGACCGGCAGAAGCTGGGGCTGGCGCTGCTGCACGATTTCGGCGTGGCGCGCGACGGCACAGACAGCAGTTTCCGGGGCGGACCGCAAGGCCTTTTCCAAAACGCCGACGAAGCCGTGCGGCTCATCAACCGCCTCGAAAAATTCGGATTCTTCCGGGATGACGACGTTGAGAAGTTGCCGTTCTGGCGCAATGATGCGCAGGTGCGCATGGGCGACAAGCCCGGCGAGGAGACCCAGGTGCGCGTGACGGTGTACCGCCGGCCGCTGGACAACGGCAAGGGATACCAGGCGATTTTCGTGATCCTGAACGAGACCGACGGCGACATCGAGCTGCCCCTCGACATTCGCGATTCGAAGCGGGTTCTGGGCGGATCGAACACCCTGCGCGCCGGCGACATCGCCGCGCGCAAGAAAGTGCCGGAGGTTGTCAAGGCCGCCTGGGCCTTAGAGGCAAAGTCTGCGGCTATGCCGGCGCTGCGGGATATCGAGACCGACGAACTGATCCTGCGGGCCGGGGACAAGGGCGAACGGTACGGGCCGGTGTTTGTGCCGTATCACGATTACCGCGTGCTGTATGCGGAGTGCAGGCAGTAGGAGGTGTCAGGTGTCAGTGGGAGGAGAGATCATGAGCATGAGAAAGAAGATGTGTCCCTTTTATTCATCGGCGGTAGCGCTGGCCACGGCCTTGTTCGTGGTTGTTCTTCCGGCGCGCGCGGATGTGGCGTTGGTGAATCGCACGGTCACGACGCCCCGCCATACCTTCACCGTGGACGATATCGGCCTGCCGGCTCAATTGGAGATCCAGGCGTTCACGAATGACATCCCGCTGGCCTTTCGCGCCGAGAAGAAATGGTCGGATTCCCTTCTCAAAATGGTGTCGCGCGGGCCTCAGTTGGCGTCGCCCATGCGGATTGAGGCGACGGTGGATGAGGTTGTGATTTCCGCCAAGACCGACGCGCCGGCCGTGTTGACCCGGACGGACACAGGCGTGGAAGCCGCGGCGACTTGGCAGGCGGGGTCCCTGAAGGGCCGTCTGAGCCTGCTGTACGCGAACGACGGATCGCTGACAGGGCAACTGACCTATGACGCCAGAGGAATCGATCTTGAGCGGCTTGACATGGTGATGGAGCTCAGCGGCCCGGTGGACACGGCGATCGCGGGCAATCCGGCGGAGGCTCTCGCAGGTAATCAGCCCCTGGCACCCGGCTACGGATCACTGGATTCGACGCCCGGCATGCTGTGGAGCGACGGCGCCGCTCCGGCGGGCGAGGGCAGCGGGCACAAGGGATTGATCCGTCATTTTTTCCTCGGCAACGGTGATCGCGGTTTTACGTGGCTGGCAAACGGCGAACCCGGCTTTGTGATTGGCGGCAAGGAACCTTCAATGACCGTCGAGCGCAAGCCGGATGGCACGATCTTCTGGACGATCGCCATTGCCAATCAGGCTCCCCGCGGCGGCGAACAAACGGCCGGTTTCACGCTGTTGGTGCATCCTTCCCGGCTGCCGGCAGCGGACCGGCGGCGGCAGCAGTGGCAGCCCTGGACGGAGCAAGCGGCGACGCCTGCTCTTGACGCCGCATCGCGCGGCGCCATCACCGGCAGCAATGTGCTGATCCGAGCGGAGGCCGCGTCGGTTTGCGAAGCTGTTGCAACGCGCACCATTCTGGAAGGCGCGGTCGGCGGCGACGCCCTGACGGCGGCGGCGACGATCGCTGATCGTTTTCCTCTGGCGCTGTTCCGCTATCTCGCCGCGCCGCACACGGCGCTGGCCGTGCAACTGCGCTCGAACGGCGGGGCGCTGGCCACGCCGGGCGGATCGCCCGCAGTGGATAACATGATCCTGGGCCGCGCGCTGCTGCACGATATCGGCGTGAACATCGTCGGCCTGGCCAGCCGCGCCAACGCCGCCGACGTGGTGAACGCGCTGGAGGACTTCGGCTACTTCAAGGACGACGGCCAGACCGAGTTTCTCCCGTACTGGCGCGCCGAAAACTTCGGCATCGGCCTCGTCCGCTATGGCGGCGATTTCGAGGCCGAAGCCAAAGCCGGCTTTGCGGTCACCACGGAGAACCCGGCCGCGCGCGTGCGCGTGTCCGTGTTCATGCGGCCGGACGGGAACAAGAGTGAGCCGGCCCGCAAGGCGATGATGGTGCTCGTGAACGAAAGCGACAAACCGGTTCGGGAGTTGCTGCTCATCGAGAATCCCGGCTACCTGTTCGGCAGCTACAACAAGATCACATCCGACGACATCCTGGCCGAACTGGACTATTCGCGAATCCCCGACGACAGCGACTGGCGCCGCAGCAAATCCATCGAGACACGGCCGGCGCTGGACCAGAAAGAGATCAAGGTGGCTCTCAAGTTTAAAACGTTTACGGATAAGAAGATCAGTGGCTCAGCCGCCGTTGGCTGTTTGAAGGATCTCATCTCCAACGGCACTGTTCAGACGAGCAAGATGGGCCCCGGCTTTGCTCTGTATGGTCCGATTCATATTCCGGCGCGCGGCATGCGGCTGCTGATGGGCTCCGGGGCGCCACCAGGCGGCGTGCTCGGTTCGGTCTGGAAAGTGTCGAAAGACGGCAAGCGCACGCCGGTCGCTGCCGCCCCGGTGTATGTCTTTGCCTTTCAAAGTGACCGAGTCGAGGTGGTGGAGAAAATGGAGTTGTGCAAGGTGAAGCCGATAGCCACCCTCCACACGGCCGAGGACGGCACGTTCCGCTTCCCGCTTAGCAATTTCGGAGACGCTGTCACAGTGGTGGCGGAAGTGGACGGCAAGCTCTATCCGGACCGGCAGGTCCTTGAGCGTACGAAGGACGGCGGTATCGCCGCTTTCTGGCCGGTGACGAAGCTGAAACAGACAGTTTCGCGTGGCTCAAAAGAAAAGCCAGACATTTTTTACTGGGCGGAATGCGTGATCGAGGCGCTGGAAGGCAACTCTATGCCCCAGATTGCCGATGGTCCCGCGAAGCCGGAGATGGGCAAGCCTTGGACCGCGCCGCATACGGGTATTGAGTTTGTCTGGATCCCGCCCGGCGCGTTCGATATGGGCAGTCCCGAGTCTGAAGCCGGTCGGTCGGCAAACGAGACGCGCCACCGTGTGACCCTCACCAAGGGGTTCTGGATGGGCAAGTACGAGGTCACGCAGGGCCAGTGGATGCGGGTCAGGGGCGACAACCCGTCGCAGTTCAAATACGCTGGCGACCGTGCACCGGTGGATAACGTCTCCTGGGCGGATTGTCAGTTTTTCATCGTTGCGCTCAACGCCATGGCCAAGGGGACCGGCGTGCGCTACCGGCTGCCGACCGAAGCGGAATGGGAATATGCCTGCCGGGCGGGGACCCAGACCGCGCTCTACAATGGACCGCTCACCATCAAGGGGACGCTCAACGGTCCAGAGTTGGATGAGATCGCCTGGTACGGCGGCAACAGCGGTGTCACGGGCGGATGGGGGTTCGATACGCGCAACTGGCGTGATCGCCAGTTCGACAGCGCCCGATCCGGCACGCATCCCGTGGGACAGAAGAAACCCAATGCCTGGGGCCTGTATGATATGCTTGGAAACGTCTCCGAGTGGGTCGGTGACAACTACACCAACGACCTCGGCACGGCCGCTGTCACCGATCCCTTCAACAGTCCGTTCGAAGGAGATGCTGGAGTTGTCAGGCTGTTTTCGGGCATGGCTGCAGACAAAAAGGGTGCCGTCGTGACGCTTCGCGGCGGCTCGTGGTACCGGATTCCGTCCGGATGCCGGGCGGCGTATCGCCAGCCGGATCTGGCTCCGCACGGCGAGCACGCGCCGCCGACCGACAGTTTCGACACCGGGCTCCGTCTCGTCTGCGAATTAGTAGAGGAAGCCGCTCCCGACCCAAATCCTTTAAAATAGAGGGCTAATGCAACGTCCGACAGGCATCTGGCACACTATTCCACGATAATTCGGATGTGATCGCCAGGGCCGCAGACAGCGCTGCAGACGATCTGGTGAGCGCCGCGTTCCAGGGTCCAGAAGAGCGGCTTGCCCGCATGCGACACCCCGATGGGCCGGTCATTCACGAACCAGTGCAGCGGCTCGCCCGGCTCCGATCCGGTTGCCGTGAGCGGAATCTGCTGCACGCCGGAATCCAAGCCGCTCATCCAGCGGAAGGTGCTGTCCCGAGCCGGCGTGATAATCCTCACCGACCCCGCCGCCCGCGCGACCGGCGGCGCCTCCAGCGTGCCCAGTCCCGCTGGCCCGGTCTGACCGCCGTGCCCCGCGCACAGTTGGCACCGGGTCACCCGCTCAATCGCGAAATCCTCCGCGCCCAGCGGGCAGTGCCGCCCCGGCAGGAGCCCGCTGACCGCGCAGGCATGCCGCGCCGTCACGCTGGCCGGCCGCTCGTACCAGGGGCTTTGGTTGTCTGGATACAGGCTTCGAAACAGCTCCCACGCGATCGGCGTCGCCGCGGCCCTCCCAATCAACTGGTCCGACCCCGCGCCGTCCGGTCTCCCCACCCAGACGCCGATCACCACGTCGGGGTTGTACGCCACCGCCCAGGCATCGCGCAGCCCCGCCGAGGTGCCCGTCTTCCAGGCCATGCGCGGCAGCCTCACGTCGGCCGCATGCCCGGTCGTGTCCATGGCGCGCTCGTCCCCGCTCAACATCTCCGCCAGAATCCAGCACGCCTCTATCGAAAACACCCGCCGCCCCGTTGCCGCCCGTTCATCGCCCTCCAGCACCCGCACCGGAGCCAGGACCCCGCCGCGCGCCAGACAGGCGTACGCATTGGCCAGATCCAGCAGACGCACCTCTCCGTTGCCCAGGACCAGCCCCAACCCGTACTGCTCCGCCGGTCGGGACAGGGTCGCCAGCCCCAGCCGTTTCACCGTGTCGTAGAAGGGTGCCTGCCCCACCCGCCGGACCACTTCGATGGCGGGCATGTTCAACGACAACACCAACGCGTCGCGCGCGGTGACCCGTCCACGGAACAGCGGATCAAAATTCTGCGGATCATAATCGCGGAAGCGCGCGGGCACATCAGCCAGCACCGATCCGGGGGTGAGCCACCCCTGGTCCAGGGCCATGGCGTACGCAAACGGCTTAAGGGTGGACCCGGCGGACCGCGCGGCCAGCGCGCCATTCACCTGTCCCGCCGGCTGCGCCGCGTAGTCGGGCGAACCGACCATTGCCCGCACCGCACCCGTCCGGACTTCCAGCATCACAACGGCCCCGCTGTGCATCGGGCCGTCGCGCAAATGGCGGCGCAGCATCTCCCCGGCCCGATGCTGCCACACGGGATCGAGCGTCGTGCGCACAACCCCCTTCGCATCGGCGCTCGCCCCCGGACCCACCCATTCGCTGAAATGCGGCGCGTCGAACGGATAGGGCGACGGACGCGCCGCGACGGGCTGCGCCAGGGCCTCCGCCTCCTGCGCCGCAGTGATGCACCCACACGCCCGCATCCGCGCCAGCACATACGCCTGCCGCTTCCTGGCCCGGCTGGGATGGCGGTCCGGCCGCCCGCGTGACGGCGATTGCGGCACCCCCGCCAACAGCGCCGCCTCCGCCAGACTGAGGTCGGCGGGCCGTTTGCCGAAATATCGCCAGGCGGCCGCCTCGATGCCGACGATGTTCCCGCCGAACGGCGCGCGGTTCAGGTAGTGCGCCAGGATCGTCCGCTTGTCGTAGCGCTGCTCCATCTGCAGCGCGCGAAACGCCTCCACCGCCTTGGCGCCCCACCGCCGCGGACGCGGCTCGACCAGCCGGATGACCTGCGTGGACAGCGTCGAAGCGCCCGACACGGTGCGTCCGGCGGATACATTCTGCGTCAGCGCGCGTGCCACCGCCAGGAGGTCCACGCCGCCATGCGACCAGAACCGCCGGTCCTCTGCGGCAACCAGCGCCTGAACGATCCAGTCCGATGGATCGGGTCGATACGAGGGACGACAATCGATGTCTCCCTCGCCCAGCCACACGCGCAGGGGCTGCCCCAGCCGGTCCGTCAGCACCACCGACGCCGGGTAGTGCGCAAAGGTCTGGTCGGGGAACGGCGCGAGGCGCGCCGCCAGCCACACCGCCGCGCAGACGGCCGCACCCGCGCTCAGGACCGCGCCCGCCAGCCGGGCCGCTCGATGGAGTCCGTTCCTCACGGCGTGACTCGCACCTCCCCTCCCCCGCTCACACTGCGAATGTCCGGTTCGTACATGCCAGACACCGTGAGGGGTGGATGGCGGAATACACCGGGAGTGACCGCGCGCGCCGCATAATGGAAGACCGATTGGTACCGTACGGCCCCGGTGAAGAACAGCATGCGGTCATCGCGCGCGTCGCGGTACCGCGCGGGCTCGGCCTGAGCCTTCAGCCACGTCGGCGTGGATGTGGTCATGAGATTGGGATTCTCAATCTCCCATCCAGCAGGCAGCAGGTCTTCCACCACGAGCTGGTCGAGCTCGCGCCCCAGCGGATCTACGGTGATTCGCACGACCACCAGATCGCCCTGCCTGAGGGTTGACGGATCGATCAGCTGGCCCGCGCCGTTGAAGCATTCCCGCCAGGCCTTCACGCCATGCTGCGTCTCGGGCTCCGCCGTGAGCGACACGCCCGTGAACTGCCCGCTCAGATACATCGGGCCGGGGCCGTCATTGACGAGGGTCAGGGAGCCGCCTTCGCCGGGCCCGTACGCGACCTGGACCTCCTGAGTGCTCGACACGGTCATCACGCTGCCGTCGGGCCGCGTCAGCGATCCGGTAAACGGCTGCTCCCGGCCTGCGCTGCGCATCAGGTATTTGCCAAGGGCCAGCAAGACCATCGCGTTGTCGTAGGTGTTGCCCCACTGGCCGTCAACCTGCCGGTTTTGCAGATAGAGCGCCAGTCGCCCCACAGCTTCGTTGGCGGGGTCCACGTCAAGCCAGGCCGACAGCAGCAGGGCGGCGTCCTGAACGTCGCTGTTCAGCAGGTAGCCGGGCAGGCGGCTGCGGGGCGTCGGCAGTCCCAGCCGGTCCAGAATCTCCACCGCCTGCCGCGGCTCGCCAATCAGCAGCAGCGTCGCAGCCACCCGGACGCGCGTGGCATAATAGAGGCGGCCGCTCTGCTCGCGCAGCCGCGCGGTCCATCCGGCGTCGGGACATCCCGCACGCGCCAGCATCTGGCACACATACGCGCGCTCGTCCATTTCGTACAACCATGCGGGCGCGCCGACCTCGATCGAGGCGTTGCGCTCCAGCCGCTGCCGCAGCCAGCCCAAAACCGCATCCAGCCGATCCTGCGCCACGTCATAGCCCGCCGCCCGTGCCTCCACCAGGAAATGCGCGGCATACAAGGAGGCGGAGGCGTCCGTCTGCCCCTCAAACGGCCAGAGGGAGAATCCGCCGTCGCCCTGCTGCATCGCCCACACGCGCTGAATGGCGGCGTTCACCCGCGCGCGGGTGTCGCCCTCGGCGACCGCGCCGGGGGCCATCAGGCGGGCCGGCCAGTCCGCCGCGTACAGCAGCGGAAATGCGCCGGAGACCGTTTGTTCGAGGCAACCGTAAGGATAATACCAGACCTGCTCCAGCGCGCGGCTTAGTTGCATCGCAGGCATCGCCGAGATCCGGGCCCGCTGGGCCACAGTGGCGGCGATCCAGTGGGTCGGCGGCGCGAGGCTGACGCGCTCGCCAGCCTTCAGCACGCGGCTGACGGTTTGCGCCTGAAGGGCCGACGCGGTTCGCACGGCGAGTTCGGTGGTTTCGTCGTAGCGGTCGGCCCCGGCCTCGGTCTGGATGCGGAGCAACGCCAGACCCGGGCCGGGTCCGCCCGTGAGCCCCAGCGGCACGCGCGCGGAGCCGCCGGCGGGGATGGATACCTGCAGATCGGCCGTGTCGGCCCGAAGCGGGCCGCCGCAGGTGACGCGTACGCGGGCGTCTTGTGCGGTGGCGCCTGTGTTATGGAGCACGATGGATGCGTCGCACCGGTCGCCTGCCGCGAGAAAACGAGGCAGGGCCGGTTGCACGATCAGGTCGCGCCTGACGGGAACCAGCGTCTGCGACGATCCGCACTGCGCGGCGTTGTACGCCACCGCCATCACCCGCAGAGAGCCGGCAAACTCGGGGATGTCCAGCTCGACCGTCGCCTGTCCGTTGCTGTTCAGGGGGACGTCCGCCTGCCACAGTGCGACCGGCTTGAAGCGTCTGGCGGTGATTGGGTTCAGCCGACGCCGCAGTCCTTCCCCCCCATCGCCGCCCATTCGGGAAGCGGCCGTGATGGCGTCATCCAAGACCGGTATGAGCTCGTTGTAGAGGTCATACAGCGTCACGCCGAGGCGGCGCTGCGCGGTGAAAATCCGGTTCGGATCGGGCGTCTGGAACGCCGTGAGCAGGCAGATCCCCTCGTCCACGGCCATCACGGTGACGGCGCCCGCCACAGGCTGGCCGGTCTGGTCGCGAACCGTCAGCCGGGTTGTCAGTTTCGTTTGCGGCCGTTGCGACGCGGGAACGTCGGCGGTCACGGTCAGGCTCCGGCCGGGCCGCTCGACCGGCATCGCGAGGGCACCGAGGGCGCGGTGCGGACTCCAGACCGATTCCGCGACGGCGGGCCGAATGAGGGTCAGCACGCAGTAGACGTTCGGCGCGTAGGCGGCCTGCACCGGGATTTCCAGCTCAGCCGTGTTCTTCTCCAGCGCCACCACGCGCGCCTCCAGCACGCGGTCGGATTCGATCGTGAGCAGCGCGACGCCGCTGAATGGCGCCTTGACGAGGAGCCGCGCGGTCTCGCCGGGGCGATAGCGTTCTCGGTCCCAGGCCAGCTCGATACGCCCGGGCTTTTCGCGGCTCCACGCAACCCAGTCCTGCTCCGGCGACGCGGCATAAAACGCAATGCGCGTGGAGGCGCCCGATGCGGGGTCGCTCGCGGTCAGCAGGTATGAACCGGTGGCGTCCACCGCGAAGCTCCACGCGCGCGGGTCGCCGCCTACGGCGAGGGTGTCCTCCCGGACCGTGACCACCTGCCGTTCCGATCTCCATTCGTAGCGTCCGCCAGCGACTTCGCGCAGCGCCGAGTGCCACAGCACCCGTGAGAGCGTCAAGACGACCGGCTTGCCCCCGCCAGACGGACTGCCGTCGGGCAAGACCTCCACGACGTCGACACGCTGGGTTTCGCCTGCGCGAATCGTCCCTTCCCATGCCGTGCGCAGGCCGATGTAGAAGGGATAGGCGTCCATGACGGCCGAGCCGCTGGCGCTGACCGGCCGTCCGCCGTTCTCGATCACGGTCGCCTGCTGCACGATCTGCAGCGCGGCGGGGGGGCGCCAGGCGGCGGCGCTTTCGACGATAAACGACGCGCGGCCCGCCTCGTCCAGCGTCTGCGAGCCCAATTGGATTTCCAGAGGCGCGAAGGACTTGTCGTCATCGCCAAATCGCCAACCGTCCCAAGCGGGGGGCTCGAAGGGCGCGGCCAGGATCGTGACGTGCCCTTGAACGGAGAGGCCAGCGGCGGCCCGGCCAAACAGGTGTTCTGCTCGGACCTGGAAGCTCAGATCCTCTCCCGCGCGGGCGCGTCCCGGCGCGCATTCCACGGCAACGCGAATCTGCGGCGGAACAAAATCCTCGAGAGCCACCGAGGTCGCGCCCAGTACGGTGAATGTTCCCGGCATCACGAGCTCCACCGAGTAGCGCCCGGTCGGCAGGTAGTCCGGCATGTGCACCGTCGTCCAGGCTGACCCATGCGCGTCGGGCATCACGGGGATATCCTGGAAGACCCGGCCATCGGGACGGCGGACGCGGAAGAGCGTGGGAAACGGCGCTGGCGCGCGCTGCTCCGTGTCGCGCACCAACGCCTGCAGGAAGGCGGTCTCGCCAGGCCGGTAGACGCCGCGCTCGGTAAAGACGGCAGCCTCCATCGCGCCCTGCGTCAGGTACGGAGACCCCTCCACGCCAGCGCCCGGGTCCACGCGGGTATCGCTCAAATCCAGGCAGGACAGGTCATCCTCCCGGCGGGCGGTGATGAGGAAAGGCGCGTCGCCCGCCGTCCAGCCGGCGAGATGCGCCACGCCGTGCTCATCGGTGACGGCACGGGCCAGCGTCTGGTTGTTGCGGGCGTACAGCGTGATCTCCGCGCCTGCCACCGGGCGGCCCGACTCGAGCGAATTGATCCAGACCAGCGCGCGGCCCGAGGAGAGGCGCGCGGCGATGCCGAGATCGGTCACGACGATCAGCCGGCTGTCATCGTTGGCCTCCACCCAGAACACGCCGCGAGTTTCTTTTGTCAGCCCGCGCAGATGGATCCACGCGCGGACCGACTCGTTGAGCGGCGCGGTCAGGACATTCGTCTGCAACACGGCTGCCCCGGCCAGCTCGTCCATATTCGAGCCGACAGATCTGTATCTGTTTTCCTCACGCAAGGCGAGCGCCACGAGATTATTCGCATAGACCGGACGGAGCGACGCCGTCCACGTCTTGATATTGACCGCCTGGACGGGAAGGGCGAGGCTTCCCTTGGGCGACAGGTAGCGGCCACCGGTCTCGAATCGCAAATCGGCCGTGCGATTGGGGAACTGCACCAGCCGGGTGATGGGTTTCTCCAGTGCCACGCCATTTTCCGCCCGCAGCCCCGTCTTGAAGGTCACGGCATAGACCTTGCCCGGCTTAAAATCGCCCGCGATCCGGAGCCCGCGCCATCCGCCGGAGCCTTCGAACGTGCATCGAACGGCCGGGTCAATCTCGACGAATGCATCCAGGCCGTTGGAGTCGGGATACGCATTGAAGTCCGCCTGGAGCACGGGCGGGGCAAAGGCGGGACTGCGGGCGCTGAGCCGGACCAGATAGAACGAGGGGGCGAGCTTCACCGAAGCCGCGTACGCCTGCTCAGACGGTTCGACACCCGCGTGGCCGGGGAAGCCTTGATCCAGGAGGTATTTCACGTGATCGTCTGCGATGGGCTCAGTCTCGATCCAGATGGAGTTGGTGCCAGCCAGACCGTGCAGGCGATACGCCACATCGGCTTGATGATCGGTCGAGAGGTGGAGAAAACGGGCCAGCAAATCGCGATCCGGTGCCGCGTTGAAAGCCAGGCGCAGGGTCAGTTCCCGTCCCGCGGACCAGTTCATCTGCTCGACCTTCAGCAATTGCAGCGCCGCAGGCGCGTTGGACACGGCGGAAGGATTGGGCGGGGGGGCGGCGACCGGCGACCGGGTGGTTGTCCATTTCCAGACGCCATAGGCATTGACCAGCAGAAAGGCCACGGCGAGCGCGAACCCGCGATGCGGGTAGCGGGATGGGCGCGGCGCGTAAGGGGCCGCAGCCTCCCGGCTGGCCGCGTCTTCGGCGATGCTTCCGGCGACATCTTCGGCGAAGTCTTCGGGCGCATCCATGGTGCCGATAATCCGTTCGATGGCGCCGGGGGGAGGCGTGTCGCCTTCGCGGCGCAACGCCTCGCCGATGTGCTCGCGCAGACCCGCGAGGATGTCACGACGCACGGCGTCGGGCTTGTGAGCGAGGTTGCGTTCGACGGCGTTCAGATACGCGTCGATGGATCGGTTAAGGTCAGCGGTTGGGCTCATGTCAGGATTCCTTCGGCTGGGTTGTTTTCAAGCGTTCGACCGTCTCCATCAACAGGGGCCAGTAGGCATTCATCTCCGCTAGGCGGATCTTGCCGTGAGGGGTCAGCGCAAAATAGCGGCGCGGCGGGCCGGCCGGGGACGGCACATCGCGCACCTTGAGCAATTTTTCGTTGCGCAGGCGCCCCAGGATGGGGTAGACCGTGCTCTCCGAAACGGACAGGTCGTCCATGCGCTTCAGCGCCTGGACGATTTCGTAGCCATAGCTCTCGCCGCGCCGCAGCACCAGCAGGACGCAATACTCCAGCAAACCCTTGCGCACCTGTGTGATCCAGCCTTCGATCATAGACTACTCCGTTTCACGTAGTACGTAATACACCCTAGCCGGGGTCCGTGTCAACGGGAAAAGGACGAAAAATGATGCAGGCCGGTGAGCCCCTATTTTATAGTTGAATCGGCGCGTGAATGCGTTCAAAATAGGTCCACTTCCCAGTTTGCCGCCTCAGGGCGGCGGTTCAGATGTCGGGACCTGTGCGTTATGAAAAGTCTGTTGCGTGACCTGGTGGCCTGTTGGGCCGTATTCGCGTGCCGCACGGCGGCGGCGCTCGTGATCTGCGGCGCATGCGGCCACGAGGGATCGGAGGAGCAGCGCGTCTGCAGCCACTGCGGGGCGGTCGTCGGTGCTGACAAGCCCCAGGTTGCGGAAACGCCCGCCACCGCGACGGTGGCACGGGTCACGATAGATTTGCAGGCGGTTCTGGAAGCGGCCCGTGCCGATGCCCGAGCGGCCACAGAGATCGAGGAAGCCAGGCCCGAGGTGGCGCTCGGCTATTACCGCAATGCGTCTGCCCTCATGCGACTGCTTCCCGACGCCATGATCCCCGACGATTCGGGCAAGCGGCTCGTTGAGAAGGTGAGCCAGTGCAGGCTGAAGATGCAGAACACGTTCAAGCCATGCGCCGACTGCAACGGACTGGGCCGCCGCAAGGTGAAGATGCTCTCGTTGCAAGGCGACCGGGAGGGTGTTCTGGCCGGCGAGGGGATGCTCTGCAAGGCGTGCGTCGGCACCGGTCGGATGCAGGCGGCTCGCAACGCCGACGACTTGCGGCTGCTTCTGGCGCAGGGGGTGCGGGACCACGAAACGCGGCAGCAGGCGGCGCGCCGGGTGGCGGTGGGCAACGTCTGGGTGCCGGTGACTCTGGCGGAGGTGTTGACGCCCCGTCTGCAGGCGTTGCTGCGGACAGCTGCGGCCTCGCCCTGCGAGGCCTGTCAGGGGCTGGGCATCCAGACCTGCGGCGTTTGCACGGGACAGGGGCGGACGGTGTGCAGGCATTCCGGCTGCCAGAACGGGATGATCCAGAAACGGCAGTCCAATTCGCTCTCCCCCGAAACGGCGTTGCTCGTGAAGACGCCGTGTCCGTCGTGCAACGGGAGCGGCTGGATCGCCTGCGTGGGTTGCACCGGCAAGGGACACGTGGTGTGCCGGACATGCGGCGGCTTGGGACAACCGAAGAAATGCGCGACCTGCGGCGGCGCGGGAACGGGCGCCTGCACCCGGTGCAAGGGCACAGGCAAGGTCACGGGCAGGAATCGCGTGGAGATCCCCTGCGCCGCCTGTGGCGGCGAAGGTGTCGGTTTGTGTTCAACCTGCAAAGGAGAGGGATGCGCGAGGCGATGATGACTCCCCCGGTCATAGAAGGCTTCGATATCCTCGGCCTGCTCGGCCAGGGGGGCATGGCGACCGTCTGGAAGGCCCGTCAGCGCTCGATCGACCGTCTGGTGGCGATCAAGGTGCTCTCGGCAAACGTGGCGACCGGTTCCGACGATCTGCGGCAGTTTTGTGATGAGGCGCGCGCCACCGCCAAAATCTCGCACCCCGGGATCGTTCAGGCCTATGACGCGGCCTTCGCGGAGAACCTCTATTTTGTAATGGAATTGATTGACGGCTACACGGTGGGACAGTGGCTGCGCCGCAAGGGGCGGATACCGCTGCCGGATGCGCTGCTGGTGGCCGAGAGCGTGGCCGCGGCCCTCGATTACGCGTGGGAGCAGGTCGGGATGATTCACTGCGACATCAAACCCGACAACATCATGGTGGATTCGGACGGCACGGTGAAGGTGGCCGACCTGGGGTTGTCGCAGACCCATCTGGCTCAGGCGCTCGATTCTGACGAGGTGCAGGGAACGCCCAACTACATGTCGCCCGAACAGATCCAGGGGGGCGACATCGATTGCCGTAGCGACATCTATGCGATGGGCGCGACGCTGTATCACATGTTGACGGGACAGTTCCTCTTTAACGGCAAACCCACAACGGTGCTGGATGCGCATCTTGAGAAGGCCGCCCCCTCGCTGAGGCAGTTCAACCCGGAGATCCGGGTGCCGGTCGCGCTGCTCGTTGAAAAGATGCTGTCCAAACTCCCCCAAAACCGCCAGCAGAACTGGCGGCAGGTGATTGACGACCTGCATCGGGTCGGCCACGACCTGCCGCCAACGGACATGAGCGCCGCCTGCGTCAGCAGCATGGAACGCGATGCCAAAACGGACGCGATCATCCGCTCCATCAGCCGCAAGATCGTATGGAAGAAACATCCCATCAAGCGCTTCATCCTGGGCGCACGGTAATTCTCGCCGACGGCGACTTTCCGCTTCACCCGGAGCCGCTCGCCTACTGGGCGGCCGCCGAGCGGGTGGTGTGCTGCGACGGGGCGGCCCGTCAGGCGGTCGCGCGGGGCGTCGAACCGGCCGCCGTGATCGGCGACGGCGACAGCATCTCCCCCGCCTTGCGTGATCGGCTGGGCGCGCGCTGGGTGTGCGAGCCGGGACAGGCCGACAACGACCTCGCCAAAACCCTCCGCTATTGTCTCGCCCGTGGCTGGCGCAGGCTGGCGATTCTGGGCGCGACGGGGCGGCGCGAAGATCACACTCTGGGCAACCTGTCGCTGCTCGCCGATTGCTGCGCCGAGGCCGATGTGGTGCTGGCGACCGACACCGGCCTGTTCACCGCCCACGCGGGCGATGTCGAACTCGCGTCATGCGCGGGCCAGCAGGTATCGATCTTTGCCTTCGATTCCCGGATGCCGATCAGGTCGCGCGGTCTCCGCTACCCGCTCAACGGCCTGCGTCTGAGCCGGTGGTGGCAGGCGGCGCTAAACGAGTCATTGGGTGACTCGTTCGCGCTCTCCTTCACGGGCGGGGTTGTGCTGGTCTTCCGGACCTGGGCGGTCCGCCCCGGTTGAGCCTCACTCCGTGACAACGGGGGGGAGGCCCGCCGCATCGTCTGCAGCGCGGCCGAGCTGGGCGGCAGTGGGCTTGAGCTCGCGCACCTGGGCAACGATCTGGGCGGTGATCTCGGGGTGCGTGCGGAGGAATTCCGTGGCGGCCAGCGCCCCCTGTCCGATCTGTTCCGTACCGAAGGAGAGCCAAGACCCGCGCTTGCTCACCACGTTGGTTGCGATCGCGGCGTCGAGCACAGAACCCTCCCAGGAGATGCCGCGGGCATAGAGGATGTCAAACTCGGCCTCCGTGAAGGGCGGTGCGACTTTGTTCTTCACAACCTTGACGCGCGTGCGGTTGCCGATCACTGTCCCAGACGGCTCCTTGATCGCGCCGATCTTCTGAACGTGCAGCCGGACCGAGGCATAGAACTTGAGCGCCCGCCCGCCCGGCGTGGTCTCGGGGTTGCCGAACATGACGCCGATCTTTTCGCGCATCTGATTGGTGAAAATACAAAGGGTCTTGGTCTGGGAGATGGCCGATGTGAGCTTGCGCATCGCCTGCGACATCAGCCGCGCCTGCAGTCCCATGTGGGAGTCGCCCATGTTGCCGTCGATCTCGGCCTGGGGCGTGAGCGCCGCCACAGAGTCAACGACCACCACGTCAAGGGCGCCCGACTTCACGAGCTGCTCGGTGATGGTCAGCGCCTCCTCGCCCGAGTTGGGCTGGGAGATGAGCAGATCGTCGAGCTTGACGCCCAACCGGCGGGCATAATTGGGGTCCAGCGCGTGCTCGGCGTCCACAAACGCGGCCAAGCCGCCATTTCTTTGCGCATGGGCGATGACGTGGAGTGTGAGCGTCGTCTTGCCCGATGATTCCTGCCCGTAGATTTCCACCACACGGCCGCGCGGCAATCCGCCGACCCCGAGCGCGAGGTCGAGGGAGAACGAGCCGGTGGAGATGACGGCGATGTCCTTGGTCGCCGAAGCGTCGCCCATCCGCATGATGGCCGCGTCGCCGAACTCCTTGCGGATCTGCGCGAGGACCGCCTCAAGCCCGGATGCTGTCTTTTTTTCTGCCATGGGAATGCTCCTTATGAATGAGGGAATGCGTTCAGGATTCAGGGTGCAGATTGTGGCATGAATCCCCCGTGGAAACAAGGCAAATGACAGCAATTCTACAGACACTTCGGCATGTCCTTCCGCCAGACGGCCACGCCGTCATCAGGAGCCCGATGTCACGAATCCCGGCCGCTTCAGCCACAGCGCGAGCGCGCGGCACAGCGGCGCTGGTTCCAATCCCGCCTCCTCCAGCCGGTCAACCGGGTGCCAGAAGAAGCGGATCCACGGCTCGCGCGCCTGCGGGTTGTGATCGGATGACAGACCGTGGAGTGTCACGCCGAAGACCAGATTGATCTCGGCGTGCGGCTTCCCTTTTTGCACAAAACCATGTTCGCAGCAGCCGAGAAAGCGCCCGATGCGGGCCGCGACCCCGAGTTCCTCATCCATCTCGCGCGCCAGCGCCACCCGCGCCGTCTCGCCGAATTCGATGTGTCCGCCCGGCAGATAGCTGAGTCGCCCCCCGTGGCTGGAACGGCACAGCAACACCCGCCCGCTCTGGATGCACACCCCCCGGACAATCGTTTCAATCGCATTCATACTGCGGCTTCCTTTCTGGGATTGTAGTGCGGCACAAACGGCTCTGTCAACTCGATCTTGCCCTGGAATTCTCCCTTGACACCCGTCAAAATAATGTCAAACTATCGCACCATGTTTTCGCGGGATCGGCTGCGCGCGGGCGCGGGGCGCGCCACCGCGAAAGCGAACGGTCTACGTTATGGGCATTGTCGTCAATCATGAAGCACGCCGGAGGGATATTCTGCAGAAGTCCCTTCGCCTGTTCGCCGAACAGGGATACCATGCCGTCACCTTCCAGAAGATCGCGGATCGTTGCGGCATCGCCCGCACCACCCTCTACACCTATTTCCGTCACAAGGGGGATATTTTTGATTACACCATCCGTCTCTCCACCGTCGAGCTGGCTGAAAAGTACGTGGAGATCTCCAGCGCGCCCCTGTCGGCGTCCGAAAAGATCACCCATCTGCTCGAACACGTGCTGCGCGTTATTTTCCGCCACCGGGTGCTTCTGACGGTGATACTCGACTACGTCCTCAGCGTGCAGCGGACCGGGCGCAGCATGCGCAAGCCGATCGAACGCCACACCATCGGGCTCAAAGCCGTTTTGCGCCGCCTGCTCAAGGAGGGGATGGCGGCGGGTGAAATCGCGCACCAGCCGGTCGGCGCGGCCACGGCGCTGCTGTACGGCATCATGGAATCAGCCATTCTGCGCATCACGATCAGCGAAAACGCCAAGTTTGACGAATTGAAAGCGATGATCAACCAGACCCTGAACGGGCTGCGTGCCAAGACCTGATAAAAACCCTATGCCTATTTACACCTACACCTGCAGATCCTGCGCCAAGACCTTTGACCACCTCGCCCGCACGCTGTCGGACACGGCGGCGACCTGTCCGCTCTGTGGAGCGGCCAAGCCGGTCAAGGAACTCGCCGCATTCGCGGCCGGCGTATCGAAGTCCCCGGCGCCGGCCTGCGGCTCCTGCGAAGCCGCCCCGCGCTGTCCGCACGTCTGTTCAGGCGGCTGCCACCCGTAGCCCCCCGGGCAGGGTTCCGGGTTCAGAGATCACCCGATGCCTGATCGGCTTGCTTGATCTGCTTCTCCAGTTCGTCGGTCGGACCGATGAAGAAGATCACCGACCCGCCTTGCACTCCCGGATCTTGCATCGGCGCAAGGTGCATGCAGGGGATGGAGCTGTTGCCCCACACCTGACAAGACACGGGCCCCACGCGAGCCACGAACGCAGTGCCGTCGTAGGACCGCAGGACCCCGTGGTCGCCGGGAGACACGGCTTCGTCAACCGCCCAGAAGAACGGCGTTCGTTCGTCCACGCCAAGCAGACCCTTGCGCCAGGGACGGAATCCCGCCGGCATGTCGGCCACACGCACGAACCTGCCATCGCGAACCACGCCCTGAACCATCCGTTCCTGACTGGAGAAGAAGGGGCTGATGGTTTTCATGCAGACGTCATACATCGTTATCGAAACCTGCTGACAGTCGAAGCGGAAGCGCACGCTGTTGCCGTCCACCCATGCGTCAAGCGCCAGCCGCTTTCGGTTTTGTTCGCGAACGTAACCCGCTCGCTGGCCCTCGGGCGAAACGTTCCATTGCACGTCGGATCCGGGGGCCGGCCAGTGATTGGCGCCAATGAACGGCCCGAACGTCGCTTCCGGAAGGTCAATCACCCAAATACTGTCCGGAAACCACGGCACCCGCACCTCGAGGGAAGACGTTTCGGTGCCGCGCAGCGTGATGGGCTCCTTCAGATACAGGTCGCGGCGGATATCGAGTGTGCGGGGTAGAATGCGCGGGTGCGGGCTGTACGCCGCGCGGGCCACGCCGTTTGACGGCGGCTGGTCCGAGGCGCAGCGGAACCCCGACACGTAATTGCGCATGTCCGGGCACCAGCCGAACCGGGCCGTGACCATGCGGGAATAGGGCTGGGTGTGAAACACGCTGGAACCGGCGAGAACATGCGTCTGCGCGCCCCAGGTCGTGCGCACGTACTGGCAGACCAGCCCCACCATATCCTGGGCGCCACAGGGACTTGCACCCTCCGGCCAGGACCCTATGGGAAAACTCGATGAGAGCGGAATTTGGCCGTGTCCTTCATAGCATGCGTTGGTCGAAAACGCGCTGCCCCACGGGTACAGCCGGCCGTCGGTTCCGCGCGCCGCCAGTTCCCATTCCGCTTCCGTGGGCAGCCGCTTGCCGACCCAGCGCGCGTACGCTTCGGCGTCGGTGGCATTCACGCCGATCATCGGCAGGTTCTCCATGCCCGGCTGGTCCGGAGGCCAAGAACCGGTCAAGTCCCGCCAGCCAACGACCCATCCGTTGGTTATGATCGGGTAGCCGGTCGCCTTCATGAACCGCGCAAATTGGCCGCGCGTGACCGGGTATCGGTCCAGCCAGAAGCCGGGTATGTTCGTGGTGATCCGATCCGAATGGTCCCTCAACAGATCCACATGTACACCGGCGGCGGCGGCGGCGCGCAGTTTCTCCCCCTGGGTCATGCCGTAGAGGAAAGCCCCGCCCGGCACGTGCACCATGTCCCGGTCCAGCGCCTCGGCTCGGTCTGGCGCCGTCTGCGCGCAACCAGCCGCCAGGACGCACAAGAACGCCACCGTCCGCAAGTGAATGGACACGCAATCGCGTGTCGGCACGCAACGGGCCGCACGGGCCGAAAGCATGGGTGAACCGGTCTGACGCAGCGATGTCATGCGTGAGAGCATGACAGAAGCGGGGGTAACCGTCAAGATACCGCACCTATCCGTTACTTAAAATGTCCGACCGGAGGAGGGTTTCGATCTGGTTCGCGTTCACGGCTCCTTGCAGCCTCTTTTCAGATTCGGGGTTGGCCATGTTGCGTGCAATGAGCGCCAGTATTTGCACATGCACATCCTCCACGCCAATCGGTGTGGCAAGCAGGAATAGATAACGAACAGGCCGTCCATCCGGGGCATCCCACTCAATGCCGGATTCCGAACGGCCAAATGCGATTACGGGATTCTTGACGGTTTCGATGCGGGCGTGAGGAACGGCAATGCCCGATCCGAGCGCCGTCCCGTACTCCGTCTCGCGCGTCAGGATCGTCGCCAGCACGTGATCCTGATTCTCAATGCCGCCAGCCTGCGCCAAGGCGAGAGACAGCTCCCGAATCGCGCCTGGTCGATCCGTTGATTGGAGATGCGGGATGATCGCGGCGGTGCAGAGGAAGTCGCCCGGTTTCACGGCCATTCGCCTCGCAAAGGACCGTTTCATCCAAGGACCCATGAGCATCGTTGAGAGGATCGCGCCAAAAATAATGGACACAAATACGGAGTCCGTGATAATGCCGCTTTCCTTTGCCAGAATGGCGATCACGATCTGCATGATGCCGCCGGGCGTGTGCGCGATGGAAATCAAATCGCGGTTCATGCGTGGCACAGAACTCCAGGTCACCCCCAGCCACGCGCCACTATAGCGCCCTCCGATGCCCGCCACACAGATGACACTGACGGCCAGCCAATCGAATTCACCGACAAAGTCGATTTTGAGCCCAATGGTTGCAAAGAAAACCGGCACAAAAAGCGAATGCACCAATTGAGAAATAATCCCCCGCGTTTGTTCGGAAACCGCCTTTGCTTCGCCTACCACGATGCCCGCAATAAAGAAGCCGAACAGCGCGTGTATGCCCATCCACTGCGTGATGCTTCCAAATAGCAGCCCCAGCAAGACCGTGATGGTGAGTGAGGTGCCGGGCTCCGGTACTTTCTTTTTCTTCAGGTGTTCGAATAGCGCGCTGGACGCTCGCCTCCCCAGTGTCAACGCCAATACCGCAAAGGCGATGGTCCCGGTGAAGACTGTGGCAATCGAGCCGAAGGCGACTGCACCGGAGGTGAACACCCCCAGCATGATCGTGAATAGAACCCAGCCGATGAGATCATTGGCGGTGAGCGCCGATAGAATCAGGTACCCCATGTCCGATTTGAGCAACCGGAGATCGTTGAGGACACGAGCCGTTGCCGGAAGCTCGCTGATCGTCAATACCGTCCCAATAAAGAGCGCCACGAGCCACCGTTGTCCGGGATCGACAAAATAGCGGCCCGGCATCCAGATAAAGACCGCGAATACCAGGAGTATCGGGATGATGATATCGGCGAGCGCAATCATCAATGCGCTCCCGCGCCGCCGCCAGGCAATCGAGAAATCCACTTCCAATCCAGTGTCCAGCAGCAGCAACAGGACGCCCAGCCACGCCACCGTATCCAGCATCGCCCATTGAATGGCATCCGGAGGGAAGAGCGCCTGTTGAAGATCCGGCAAAAATCGGCCCAGCACGGTGGGGCCCAAAAGCAAGCCGACCAACATCTCTCCCGGAAGACTGGGCTGATTGACGCGACGCAACAATGATCCCGCCCCGCGTGCGCATCCCATGAGGATCAGGAGCTGGAGCAGAAACACGAAGATATGATGTTCCTCGAGGAAATGCATAATCAGGACACTCCGTGTGGTGGCTGCTGGGAAACGGCTGAAATCCGTTCGGCAGCCGGAATGGGACGCCCATCCGGATACACGAGCGTGACGGATCCCCGGATGAGCCGGGTCTGCTGGCGGACAGCCGCCGCCAGTTCATCCCGGCATTCCCACAGGTAGGGGACCGGAAGATAACCCCGGGCGAACGCTTGATAAAGACCCTCGGCCGAATACAGATTGGGAATGGCCTGCTCCATGGCTTTGAGCACGGTCCGGGTATCGGCCAGCAACGCATCGGTTCGCGCTTTCACATCCGGATGATCGGTCATGTCGTCAATATCGCCCGTGCGCCTCAGGCGTCGATACTCGTTGAGCGCGTGGCGTGTGATGCGGATGCTTTCCCCGATCACGGCCGGATCGGCCAAATCGAAGCCCTCGGAATAGCTCACGACGTGGATCAGCGGCGGGCTCGATTCATCGCGCGGCTCGATATCATCCATGAGCGCGGTAACGGCGGCCAGTTGGGCCTTGGCTGTTTCCGGGTTGGGTGAGAAAGAGTCCAGCCCTCCACGGGGCTGGAGGATGACGCGGAAGGATGCGTCCTCAAGAGGCCTCACGAGGGCTAGGATGGCGCGGGCTTTGGCGAGGTCCTGCACGCCCCACGTGGCACGGGGCGTGTTCAGCATGGTTTGCAGGATGAGTGTGCGCAAGCCCAGCGACTTGGCGGCGCGGGCCGCTAGCACGGTGGCCACGAGGCCGGTCACATCGTCCGAGCCACGAAAAGCGAAATGGTGGGAGACATTCGGCTCATAGGGTTTCCCTGTCGCTGCAATCTGGCGGAGAGCCTCGAACTGATGGATGAGATTCTCGCGGAGCGGATAGGGTCCGCGGCCGTCGAGCGTGCAGAACCACCAGAGGGACAAGGCGTGCCACGCCATGTGGAGACGCTCCTCGTACAAGCGGGCCAGTTCGGAAAGCCGGGTTGTTCCGGCGTAGGTCCGCACCAGCATGGGGCGCGCCGCACGCCAAACCGCCTCGAACTCGTCGGGTGTGTTGAGTGGAACGCCCCCGCCGTTGGGGGTGCTCCCCCACGCTTCACCAAAATGTGACTGGCTCAATTGGGATGTGCCGATGGAGAGAATGTCGAGCAAGCCGTCTGCGGCCAGTTGCTTCGACCAGTCAAGAAAGAGTCGCACGGCCTCGGCGCGGTCCTGCAGATAAGGCCCGGCATGGGCGCGCATGAGCGGCGGCAGGCCGTGCTTCAGGCCGTGGTCCAGACGCGCGATCAGGGTGTCCTCCGCCCCCCCGAATCCGGGGTAGCCCGTTCGAACGACCGGCCGGATGCCGAGATGGCCTCCCTGTCGGATCAGGTCTCTGCCGAACGCCAGCCGGTCCTCGTCGTAGCGGACGCCGGCCGCGAGTTCGCGAGGAATGCGGGACGGCTCCACGCCGAGCCGACGGAGGGTTTCGGCGGGCGTTTCGTCGCCTTCGAATGTGGCGGTGACGGCCGGGATGTTGCGCCGGACGAGATCGCAGGTTTTGGGAAGTCCCGCAAAATAGAGCCCACGGATGGGGCCGCCACGCTCAGCGAGCAGGCGGCGTTTTTCGAGCCCCTGCACCACCTGCGCCACCAGGCGGAGCCCGTCCCCGGCGTCGAGGCGGTAGCTGAGGCCCAAGATGGTGATGCCCCGGTCCCGGATCCAGCGGGCCAGGACATCCATCTGATCCGGATGGTCGATCCGGGCCAGGGCTGCCGAGGTGGGGCTGTCCGCGAGGATGCAGCGGACGCCGCAGTCTCCAAGCAGTTGGGCCAGCGACGTCAGCCCCAGGGTATGGGCATCGAGCGCCGGCCGGGTCAGCCCGACGCAATCCGACTGTGATACACGCACGAACATGACGCTCTATCCTTCAAGGTCCGGTTTCGACACATCCCGATGCTTTTCTTTCAGATCGGCGATCAGCTTTTCCATGGCCTTGCGAGCCAGGTCTTTACAGCCCATGCCGAACGCCAGTGCCATTCCAAGGGCGAATGCGGCAATGATGATCTGGATGACGCCGGGAAGAATGGCGCCTCGGAATTCGGCCTGCTCCAGCGCGAGGGCACAAACAATGATCGTGCCGGTCCAGCGCGCAATCCGCGCCCACAGGTTGGCGTAGGGATTGCCGGCATTGCGGGTTACGGTTCTCAGAAAACCGGCGAGGAACCCGACCGCCATCAGGCCCACGATCAGCACCAGCCCGGCGCTGAGGATGGCTGGCAAGGCAGAGGAAGCCCGTTGGCGCAATTCATAAATGGCGGCGATATCCAGGATGCGGGCGGCTTCGAGGAAAACGACGATCAGGATCAGTCCCGAAACCCCGCGGCCGACCAGTTCGGCGGGTGAAAAGGTGACCCCTCCTTTCCTCAAGAAATCGGCGGCCCCCGACCGGTCGCACAGATGGTTGAAGCGGAGCAGCCGCAGCAGCCGGACAACGACCAGCCGCATCAGGATGGCGGTCAAGCCCCCCAAAATCAGGGTCACGGCGGCGGCCAGCCAATGGGGCAGGGCCGATAGATGAGTCAGTATCGTTTCCATCGGGATCTCCTTCGGGTTGATTATTCCATGCCGACAGCGAACTGCCGGATTTGTTTGACGGACATGCCTTCAATGCCCATCTGGGCGACGGTGCGGCCTTCGGCCCAATAATCGGTTTCGTGCATGGCGTTGGCCAGGCCAATCGCCATTTCCGTCATGGGCATGGCCACACCCAGCATGCGGCCCAGAGACGCCAGAGGCACCAGACTCATGGGCACGTCTTCCGTGACATACCGGTGGAAGATCGTCTGGGGCGCGCGGATTCCAAAATACCCCGTGGTGTTCTGGATTGCCTCGTAAAGATCCGCTCCCGACGACCCGTAGGTGAGGTAAAGCCATTCACGGGCAGAGACCGTGTGCACGCCGATCGAGGCTGACACGGCCACCCGTTCTGCGTCCAGGCGCTCGAGGGCGCGGGCCACCGACGGGGTGATGCCGCCGCTGTAATAATCGAAATCGCCCTTGGTGGATTCGATCCACCCCGCATTCAGCAGGGTCAGCGTGGGGTGAAAAATAGCGCCGATGTTTTCCATGCCGGTCGAGAGCACGCTGTCCCCCGCTGCAAACTGGGGAAAGGGCCGTTGCAAGACCGGGAGCGCCTCGGGGATACGGTAGGCGGGAAGGGTCGCGAACCGGACGGTGTTCTTGATGCGGAAAATGCGGGCTTCCCCGCGCGAGAGCGCGCGGGAGGCGTAAAGGAACGTGGAGGTTTCTCCAACCAGGAAGGGAACGTCCACCTGCTTGGAGGTGATCGCATGCTGGAACGCGAGCGCGCCGCCGGTGCGGCCGGGATTCAATACCACCAGCTGCCCCGGTCGCAGGTGGGGGGCCATTTGCTCCGCGATAAACCGGTGGGCGGTGGCGGGCACGACGACCATGATGACATCGGACCCGGCCATGGCCTCGGCCATGGATGAGCTGGCCGCCTGGATGGGACCAAACCCGTCCACTTCACCGGTGACGCGAATGCCGCCCTCCCAGCGCACCGCATGCAGGTTCTCTTCCGTTCGGTTGTAGAGCCGGACGGGAAAGCCCATGATGCCGAGATGGCCTGCCATGGCCAGACCGCCGTGCCCCGCGCCCACGACGGTA
>Ga0194113_10002036_pt1 | contig 27743 bp, 22 predicted proteins | sample TA2MahC200mmetaG_FD_146193 | JGI IMG/M metagenome (GOLD analysis project Ga0194113, IMG submission 146193) | Freshwater microbial communities from Lake Tanganyika, Tanzania - TA2015017 Mahale Deep Cast 200m | ecosystem: Environmental > Aquatic > Freshwater > Lake | place: Tanzania: Lake... | reverse complement strand
GCGATCCAGGAGCAACCGGTTGTCGTGGCCGCGATGCGTGGGGTGATCCCCGCGACCATCGGTTTGAGCCTGGCGATGGGCATCCAGATGGCGCGCGGGTTGCTCGATCACGCGCGGCGCGAGGGCCGCGCCAGACTCGTTTCCCACTGGATGCTGTTGGCCGCGGCGGCTTTGCTCTACGCGGTCGGCCGGGTGTCGCCGGTGGCGGTGCTGGGGCTTGCGGGCGTGGCTGCCGTGGCGCTCTTGGGCGGTGCGCCAGCCGCGCTCCGGCGTGCGCGAGGGCGGCTGCGGCCATGAACCCACTGCTCTACTTCTGGCTTTTTCTGAAGGGCTCGTTGTTCTCTACCGGGGGGTTGGGCAATCTGCCGTTTCTCCACCAGGACCTGATCGCGCTGGGGTGGGCCGACGAAACCGACTTCCTGGCCGCGATCGCGGTTGGGCAGATCAGTCCCGGGCCGAATGGATTGTGGACCATCGCCCTGGGCTATCTGACCTACGGCTGGCTGGGCTCCGCGCTGGCACTGGTGGCCATCACCCTGCCGACGCTGCTGGCGCTGGTCGTGGTGGCGCTGCACCGGCGACTCGAAGGCCAGCCCATCGTCCAGGACTTCACACGCGGCATTGCGTTGGGCGTGGTGGGGCTGTCCTTTGGCGTATCCTGGGTGCTGTTCCGCGCCACGGTCAGCGATTGGCGCGGGGTTGCGATCGTGCTGGCCGCGTTGGCGCTGGCTGCCAGTAAGCGCGTGCCGGTGATCGTGGTGCTGGCGCTCGGCGGGCTGGCCGGCTGGCTGCTCTACGCGTGATACCCACCAAGCGCCGGCGCTTGGACTCCCCCACGTGCCAGGCGCTTCCGATGAGCCTGGCACGTGGCGTCCCATTTTCAGGACAGTCGCTCATGCCGTGTGCGGCGCCAGTGCGAAGCCTCCCCGTGGGACGGCGGATGAAAACGTTCGTCGTAACGACTTCAGTCGTTCGGCGCGGGCCACGGCGACTAAAGTCGCTACTACGAACCTGCCCATTTTCAGGACAGCGCGACGCCCGCCGCGGCGAAGGGCGTAGTCGCCGGCTGCCCGCGCGGTCGTGCGCAGGTGGATTTCACCGGAGTTGGTTTGGTCGCGCGGCCGAATGCCTGCGGCTCCATCTTCGTCGCCAGCGCGCAGCGCGCCCGGTGGAGGCGACTCTTCACCGCGCTGATCGTCGTGCCTAGCACCCCGGCAATCTCCTCGTAGGAGAGGCTGTACCAGTAGTGCATGATCACCGCGCTGCGATCCACTGGGGCCAACCCGGCCAGCAGCGTCTGGATCTCCGCCTCGTGCTCGCGGCGCTCGGCCGACTCCTCAGGGCCAGGCATCCGTTCGCGCAGCGCAGGATGGCCCGCCAGCGGCTCATCGTCAATGTCCAGCCAGGTCAGGCGGCGCTTGCGCAGCCGGTCAATGCAGTGGTGGCTGGCGATGGACAGGAGCCAGGTCTTGAAGGGCCGGACCGTGTCGTAACGATGGAGCTGGCTGTAGGCGCGCAGAAAGGTCTCTTGGCTGGCATCTTCGGCTTCCCGCGCCTCGCCCAACATGCGGTAACAAAGGTTATACACGGCCGACTGGTAGGCTTCAACCACCTGGCCGAAGTCGGCCGGGTCGTTGAGTTTGAGGCTGGCGATGAGTTCTGGTTTGGTCATGAGGGGCATCCGCTGTGACGTGTTGTGTTTCAGCTACCCCCGTACTATACCAGACCCCTGCGCCCTGGTCATCGCAAGGATGATGGATTTGCCCCTCATGAAAAGAGACCGCCCACCGGACGATCTCCTCCCACTTCTGCCGCACTTCGTCTACTGATTTTTCGGTATGCCGCCTGCTGCTTTTCAGTATCTGGCCGGCGGGATGTCGTCCAGCGACGCCAGACCCTCTCGCAGGGCATAGAGCGCGGCCTGGGTGCGGCTGGCCAGGTGCAGCTTGGCCAGGATGTTACTGACGTGCGTGCTCACCGTCATCTCAGTGATCACCAACTTCTCCGCCATCTCGCGGTTGCTCAATCCCTGGGCGACCAGCCGCAACACCTCCACTTCCCGTTCGGTGAGCGGGTCCGCGGCCGGTTGCGATCGGCCGGGGTGGGCGAGCTCGAAAAGCACCTTGCTGGCGATCACCGGCTCGAGGGATGGCTGGCCGCGATGGACCTGGCGGATGGCATGGAGCAGCTCGGTCGGACCGGTGTCCTTCAACAGGTAACCCAGCGCGCCGGCCTTGATCGCCGGAAAGACTTTGTCATCGGCTGCGAAGCTGGTGAGCACCAGGACGCGCACGCCCGGCTGTTGGGCGGTGATCGCGCGCGTCGCCTCGATGCCGTCCATCTTGGGCATCACCAGGTCCATTAAGATGACATCGGGCCGCAGCGCCTGCGCCTGGGCGACCGCATCGGCCCCGTTGCTTGCCTCGCCCAGCACCTGGATATCGGGCTCGGTGGCCAGCAACGCGGCCAGGCCCTTGCGCACGATGGCATGGTCATCCACGATGAGGATGCGTATGGTTTTATGCGACATGCTGCCTCCGTCACGTCCCCGGCATATCCACTTCCACGGTCACTCGCGTACCTTTGCCCGCGGCGGTCTCGATCTGCAGCCGGCCGCCGATCCGCTGCACGCGTTCGTTCATGCCCGCTATCCCCTGTCCGCCGCCCTCCTGGCCGGCCGCCAGGTCGAAGCCGGCGCCGTCATCGGTCACCTCGAGCACAGTCGCGTCATCGCGGTATTGCAGCCGCACCCGAACGTGTTGCGCGTATGCGTGCTTCATCGCATTGTTCAGGGCCTCGCGGGCGATGTTATAGAGTTCCTGCTGAAGCTGAAGCGGAAGCTGTTCTTCCCCTTCCACGCGCATGTCGGCCTGCAAGCCTCCGCGCGCCTCGACCGCCTTGAGCCGCGCCTGCAACGCGGCGGCCAGCCCGGTTTCTTCTAGCGCGGGCGGCCGCAGCTCGAAGATGAGCAAGCGCATTTCGCGCAGCGCCTCCTGAGCCGTATCGCGCACCACACGCAGATGCTCGGCCGCCTGCCCGGCGTTGCCTGTTGTCAACAGCCGCGCGGCCGCCTCGGCGTAGAGCGTGACGCTGTAGAGCGATTGCGTCACCGAGTCATGCAGCTCGCGCGCCAGCCGGTTGCGTTCGGTCATCGCAGCCGACTGCTCGGCCTGCTCATAGAGGCGGGCGTTTTCCACCGCCAGCCCCACCTGCTGGCCGATGGCCGCCAGGAAGGCCAGCTCCTCGGCCGCAAAATCGCGCGGCTCTGTGGTTCCCACCTGGATGGCGCCGACCAGCTTGCCTTTCGCCGTCAAGGGGATGCTGATGACTTGTGCGATCCCCTCGCGCTGAAGCGCCTCTTGCATGGCCGGGTCGGCCGGGAGGGTCTGCGGCGCCCACACGTGCGGCGCGCCGGTCTGGGCCGCGATCTCGACCCCGCTGCCCGCAAAGCGCAGCCGGCCGGCCAGTCGGGCGAACTCCGGCGACACCCCGCGATACACGAGAGGATGTAGATAGAGCTCCTCGCGCGCTTCCGCGCCGGTTCCCTCGATCCGATACGCGCCGCCGCAACCCAGCCCCGCGACTTCCAGCACCTTGTCCAGCGCAGCCGTCAGGATCTCGCGCAGGTCCAGCGAGCGGCTGACGACCGCAGCGAGCGCGTTGAGGGTCGCTAACTCTCTGGTGCGCTCCGCCACGCGGCGTTCCAACGTCTGGTAGGCGGTCTGCAGCGCCTGTTGCGCGCGTCGCTGCTCGACTGCGATGCTGACCAGGTGCGCGGCTGTCTCGATGGTATGCAGCTCGGCCTCGGTGGGCGTGCGCGGTTGGCGATAGTACATGGCGAAGGCGCCGACGACCTCTCCGGCCGCGGCCATGACCGGCTCGGACCAGCAGGCGCGCAGACCATGCTGCTGGGCCAGGTCACGCAGCCCTTCCCAGCGCGCGTCAGCGGCGATGTCTTCCACGACGACCCGCTCACGGCGATAGCAGGCTGTACCGCATGAGCCAGCATTCGGGCCGATTTCCAGCCCCTCCATGGAGCGTACGTACTCTTGGGGCAGGCTGACCGCCGCGCCGGTGTGAAGGTGGAGGCCGTCGGGGTCCAACAGCAGGATCAGGCCGAGCATCCCTGGCCACTGCTCCTCGATGATGCGCACCAGCGTGTGCAGAGTCGTGGAGAAGTCGCCGCCCGCGGCCAGCAGCTCCAGGAACTGGCGCTGACCGGCCTGGATCGCTTGTGCGCGCTGGCGCTCCAGCGCGTTCACGAACATCTCGCCGACGATCGTCAGCAGCCGGATGATGTCTTCGCCCCACACGCGTTCAGCGCGCATCGTGTCCAGCCCGATGAAGCCGGTCAGCAGGGTGCGGCAGACCATCGGGACGCAGACTAAGGAGCGGATGCCCTGGCGCTCGAACTCGCGGCGCTCCGCGCTCGCTTCGGGAGGCAGGTCGGCGAGGCGATCGAGCGTCATGTTCTCGCAACACCTCATCTTGCCGGCCAGGTAGGGATACTGAGCCAACGAAGCGCCCTCCAGCTCAGACATCTGCGCGGTCACGCCGGCCGCGCGCCATTCGTGGGCCTGCTTCAGCGTCAGACCATCGCTCAAGCAGAGCAGGACGTAGCTGCGATCGGCGCCGGTGAACCGCCCCAGCGCGGCCAGCGCATGGCGAATGCCGACGTCAATCTCCGCGGGGTCGAGGCTGACGAACTCGCTGGAGATGGCCGAGACCAGTTCCTCGAACGCGATGCGTTCACGCAGCGCATGTTCGGCCTGCTTGCTTTCCGTCAGGTCAATGTGGGTGCCTGCCATCCGATAGGGCTGGCCCGCCGCGTCGCGCAGCGCGATGCCGCGGGCGAGGATCCAGCGATATGAGCCGTCTTTGTGCCGCAGCCGGTGTTCGAGCTGAAAGGTGGGCGTGCGTCCCCGCAGGTAGGCCTGCACAGCATCCAGCGCACGCTGCCGATCATCTGGATGCAAGAGGTCGCGCCAGGTGTCGAAGTAGTCGGGGAGGTCGTCGGCTGCGTAGCCGAGCATTGTCTTCCAGCGCGGCGAGTAGTAGACCGCGCCGGTCTGCACATTCCAATCCCAGAAGCCGTCGTTGCTGCCCTGCATCGCCAGCGCAAACCGCTCCTCGCGTTCTTGCAGCGCGGAGTACGATTCTTGCAGACGGCTGGACATCCGGTTGAACTGCTCGACCAGCGCCTGCAGCTCATCTCCGGTGCGCGCCGCGATCTGCCGGCCAAGCTTGCCGCTGGCGACCTCCTGGCTGGCCTGGATCAGTTCGTTGATCGGTCGGGTGATGCGCCGAACGCCCACCGCGACCACAACAGCCGGCGCGATCACGCCCAGGACCAGCAATGCGATGAGGAAACGGCCGTAGCCCTGCGTGGCAGCCCAGAGGCGACTCCAATCGGCCTCGATCACCAGGCTCCACGAGGTGTGCGGCACGCCCGCGTAGCCGGCGACGATCTGCTCGCCGCCCGCCTGCGTGCGAAACACGCCCGGCTCTCCGCCTGCTGCGCGCTGAACCGCCTCTTGGGCCGAGAAGTCCTCGCCGATGCGCCGCTGATCTGCATGATAGATCACGCGGCCAGCCCGATCTACGAGATAGGCGATGTCATTGCCGCCGATGCGCAGTCGGATGATGCTGTCGTAGAAGGCGCTGCCCGGCGATGCGCCCAGCCGGAACATGCCGGCCAATACGCCGGTCAGCTCATTCTGGCTGCCGAGGATCGGCGCCGCGATGACGAGCACGTCCGCGCCGCCCGGGCCATCGTTGACGATGTCGGAGAAGACCGGGGTGGGAGAGCTGAGCGCCTGGCGGAAGTAGGCGCGGCGCGACCAATCGTGCCCCAGGGTTTCCGGGCGCTCCGGCTCAGCCGCGACGACATGGCCGCGGTAGTTCAGGACCACCACGCCCGCATCGAAGACCGCCAGGCGGCCGCTGGCGGCTTTCAGAGCCGCGGCCTGGCCCGCCGAACCCGCCGCGAACATGCCGGGCGTGCGCGCCAACGCGCTCAGAATCGCGGCATACTCGTCCAGCTCGGTCGCCAACTGGCTGGCCGACAGCCGTGTCACCTCGCCGTTCCTGGCGACGACCAGATCGCCGGTCACGTTCCGATATGCGGAATAGGCGACCAGCGCGACCGCGAGCAGGACGATGGCGGTGGGCACGAACGACCAGGCGATGATCTTGGTGTGCAGGCCGCCCCAACGAATACCGAACAGCATTGACAGTCTGCTCCCCCCTCCTTCAACTGACCGCCGCGGTCACGAGGGCGATCAGGCCCTCGGCCTCGCCAGGGATCTTCTCGTTCAGGCGAGCGGCCGCCATCACCGGCAGCCAGGCCGCGATCTCGGCCTGGGCGCGGGCCGGCGCTTGCGATACTCGCGCAGATACGCAGCATAGAAGATGTCGCGCAGGGCCTCGAACATCCAGCGTTGAGGCCCGCTGATCTCCGGTGGAAGGCGGCTGAAGCGCACCAGCAGGGTTGTTCGCGCCACGTCGGCCATCGGAGCGCCGCGGCCGGCGGTGAGCCAGTCTACCACGAGGGGGCCACGCCGCGACATGAGGACATTGTCGGGGTGATAGTCGCCGTGGCACACGGCTGTTCCATCGGGCAACCGCTCTAGCCGCGCCAGGATGCGCTCCTTGATTGCAGGCGTCAAGCCAGGCGCGCGGCCGACGCCGCGCTCCAGTTGCTCGCGCTGCGCAGGCAGTTCATCGCGGGTGCAGTCGTGCATCTGCGCGTGGATCGCGGCGAATTGCCGCGCCAGTTCGAGCGATTGCCACGGTTGGCTCCGCAGGCGCTGCAGCATCGAGACGCCGCTGATCCGCTCGTAGATGATGCCGGGCCTGCCATCCACGACGATGCTGTCGCCGAAGATAGCCGGAGCGGCCAGCCCGGCCTGCCAGATCGCCCGTCCGACCTGGGCTTCACGTTCCGCCCAGGCGGCCGGCAGGCCGGCGCGAAAGAGCTTGAGCGCCTGGTCGTCGCCCCAGGCATAGATTTCGGCGGTGCGTCCCTGCGCGATCAGCGGGCCAAGGCGTTTTGGTTCTGACATCCGCGATGCTCGCTCTGCGCCTCAGTGAGTGATCACAGCCCAAAAACCTGCATCCTTCCGAAAATGCAGTCGTCTGACCGGCGCCGCTGTGGCGATCTGCTGGCAGCGCGCCAGCAGCGCGGGCAGGCGCTCGACCGCCGCATTGACCACCGGGCAGCTCGCCGCCAGCTCCGCAGCGGCCGCGGCCGGCGAGAGCGGCTGCACCGAGTTCTGGCAGTCCTGGATCAGCCGGTAGATGCCCGCCACCGGGCCGCTGGCGGTCTCGCCGCTGCGGTCTTCGGCCGCGATGTTCCAGAACGGTGTGCCGTAGGCCATCCAACGGCCCGCGTGTGGGCGCAATAGCACCAGGTCGTCGTTCAGAGGCAAGGCGTGAGGCGAGAGCTGCATCACGGTGGACTTCCCGCTGCCGCTCGGCCCCATGAAGAGGTAGGCCTGGCCGCCAACGAGCAGCCCGGCCGCGTGCAGCAACAGGCCCCCGCGGTGATCCGCGAAGATGGCGACCAGATTCTTCAGGGCGTAGTCAACATCGGGCGCTGCGTGAAATGTGATGGCTGCCTGTCCCAGGTTGGGATGCGCGGTTCCCGAGAGCGCGTCGCCTGTCAGCAGCCAGTCATCCACCGCCAATTGCCAGTCCACCGTCGGTATCTCGATCTGCGCGTCGGTCGCGTCGTGGTCCAGCGCCAGGCTTACCGTGAAGTCGGCGGGTGCGCGGTCGTAGGAGCGGAAGGCCGCATAGCGGCCCGCAACGAGCTGCGCAAGCTCGGGCTGGCGGCACTCCAGGCGCACGCGCCAGCCGGCCAGGATCAGGTCAGTCATCGCCCGACTATAGCACACGTGGCCCAAATGACCAAGAACCAGCTTGACCTGCGTGCGGTTCTGTGCTATAGATGGCTGCGTACTTCTCTGGGAGCGCAAGGCGTGACTGACAGACAGACGTCGGACGCTGCGATGGAACCGCTGCGCCGCTGGGTGAAGGCAGTTCAGTGCCGGCAGGTCAAGCAGCAGATCGTCTACGTGGACTATGAGCAGGCGCAGGCCGACTGCGTACAGCTCGCCGCGCAACTTGCCGCGGCGTATGGCTGCGGGGAGCTGCGCGAGTTCGCGTTCGCCGCGATCCCGCGCGGGGGCTTGATCGTGTTGGGGATGTTGGCCTACACGCTTGGTCTCGCGGCCGGGCAGGTCGCGTTGCGGCCGGGGGATGCCGGCCGGCCGCTGTGCATCGTGGATGACTGCGCGCTGACCGGCCTGCGTTTCGCCGAGTTTCTGGCCACCGTGGGCAACGAGCGCGTGGTCTTTGCCCACCTCTACTCGCACCCCGCGTTGCGCCGGGGCATTCAGGCGGCCGAACCGCGCGTGCAGGCGTGCATTGCGGCGCACGATCTGGCCGGCCTCGCCCCTGGCCCTGACGCGACCGCCGCGGCCGGCGATGACCATCCAGCCGGGTGGCCGGCGATGCCGGTGACCGGGCGCTATTGGGCAGGCTCGGCCGCGCCGGTGATCTTCGCCTGGAGCGAGCCGGAGATCCACGTGCGCGATCCCTTTACCGGCGAGGTCGAGAGCGGGTGGCGGTTTGCGCCGCCGCATCGCTGTCTCAAGCATCAGGTCGAGCTGGCTGCTGCGAGGCGACCGGCCGCTGCGCCTGTGGCCGCATCCCCCAGGCTCTGGCAATCGCCGGCCGCCGTGATGTGGCGTCGAGACGGCGACAGGCTATGGCTCCTTCAGACTGAGAGCGAAGCCTCCCACATGTTCGAGGGTCTGTGGGCTGACATGTGGCGCGGTCTGGCGACCTGGGGCGATGTCGCGGCCGTATTGACCTGGCTGCGCGAGCGGCATCCCCAGGCGCAAGAGAGCCTGCTCGCGGAGCTGGAGGCATTCATCGCCTATGCGCGCGTGGAGCGGATACTCGAGGCCGCATAGACCGGCGAGATCTGACAGGTCTCTCGGCCTGACAGGAGGGATTTGATATGAATCGCACGACACAACGCACCTGGCGCGGCATCGCGGCGGGCGTTATCCTGGTCTTGAGCGCTGCGTGCGCGGCTCAACCCGCTGCCCGAACTTCCTCCACTGCGGCCGCTTCCCGCGGCCCGGCAGCCGTGGTCACGCTCACGCTGCTGCACACCAACGACACCTGGGGCTATCTCCTCCCGTGCGGCTGAATGCCGGCCGTCGGCGGCGTGGCCCGGCGGGCCACCCTGATCGGGAATGAGCGACGCCAGAATCCACACGTCTTGGTGTTGGACGCCGGCGACAGTCTGGCCGGCGATCAAGACCCGGCGTTGCGCACAGCCGGCGCGACCAGCATCGCGGCCATGAATCGCCTGGGCTACGATGCCATGACCCTGGGACACCGGGACCTGGCGCTGGGGTCAGCCGCGTTGAAGCGCCGCATCGCAGAGGCGAAGTTCGCGATCTTGTCGGCCAACGCGGTCTACGCGGCGACCGGTCAACTGGTCGCCCAACCCTATGTGGTGCGCGAGGTCGGCGGGCTGCGCGTGGCGGTAGTCGGCCTCACCGAGGCTGGCGATGTCGGCGAGTTCGCGGTGCGCGATCCATTGGCCACAGCCCAGAAGATCGCGCCCGAAGCGGCCAGACAGGCCGATGTCGTCATCGTGCTATCGCACGCGGGCGCCCATGTTGACCAGCAGATCGCCGACAGCGTTCCAGGGATCGCGGCGGTTGTCAGCGGCGGGCCGGGCGCATTGGCCGATGCCTGGCGCAGCGCCAAGACCGGGGCCCTGCGTCTGCACGCAGACCAGGCCTCGCCTGGTCACGCCGGCCGCCTGATCGGGATCGGCCGGCTAACTCTGACTCCGCAGCGGAAGCTGACTGACTACACGTGGCGCGTCCAGCCGTTGGATCCGACTGTGCCAGACGACCCCGCGATGGCGTCCTGGGTTAAGCAGCAGCTCGCGCGATAGCTGCGACGGTGCACTGATGAAGCTTTCGCCCACCTCCGACGCCCCAGGACGCACGAACAATCCTGACGCTGCGCCAGGGTCCCCCGCCGACGCGGTGATCGTGTTCGACGCCCAGGGCCGGCCGGTCAGCGCGAGTCTCGCAGCGATCGCCGCGTTCGGCTTCGATCCAGTCGGCATCGAGCGGCAGGCGCTGATCAGCGCGCTGGGCATCAGTTGGCCCGATGGCCGGCCGCTGACCGTGGCGGATTTGCCTTCGTCGCAGGCGCTGGCCGGCAAAGAGGTGCAGGGAGAGCGGCTCTGTTTCACTGATGCGACCGGCCGCGATGTGACCGTGGCGGCATCGGCCTATCCTCTGCTGGCCAACGGCAAGACGATCGGGGCCATCAGCATCTGGCGCGGCGTGAGCCAGGAGGAGCCGCCTGCCGGCGAGCGTCAGATCGCGTGGTCCCGGCCGCCGGCCCCCGGTCTGCGGCCGCTGGTGCAGGTCCAAGAGGCCGAGCGCCGGCGGATCGCGCGTGAGCTGCACGATGAGATCGGCCAGGCGCTCACCGCGCTCAAGATCAACCTGCAGACGATGCAGCGCCAGATTGCAGCGGCTGAGCTCAGCCGCCAGCTAGATGAGAGCATCGCCATCGTGGAGCGCACACTGCAGCAGGTGCGCGACATGTCGCTCGACCTGCGGCCATCGCTGCTGGATGACTTGGGCCTGGTGGCCGCCCTACGCTGGTATGTGACGCGCGAGGGCCGAGGAGGTGCTCGACCGCATCCTGGATGAGCTGCGCGAGGTGGCGCCCTACGACACCGCGAATATCATGACGATGGAGGACGGTACTGCGCGCGTGATGCGCTGCCGGGGCTACACCAAACGGGCAGCCCAGGTCGCGTTGGCCCGGCGCTTCTCGGTGTCCGAGGTGGCCAGTCTGCGCCAGATGGCCGAAGGCGGCTGGCCCTGCATCGTGCCCGATACCGCGGCCTATTCCGGCTGGATTCCGGCGCCGTCGGTGAAGGGGATCCGTTCGTATGCCGGCGCGCCGATTCGCAGCAAGGGCCGCATCTTGGGCTTTCTCAATCTGAACAGCGCGACGGCCGGCTTCTTCACCGAGACGCACGCCCAACGGCTCCAGGCCTTCGCCGACCAGGCCGCGGTGGCTCTGGAAAACGCGCGGCTGTTCGACGACGCTGTGCGATCAGCCGGCCGCACGCAGGCGCTTTACGAGACCGGCCGCGCGCTGGCGGCCTTGCTCGAAGAAGAAGCAGTCCTCCGCACCATCCTGGAGGCCGCACACCGCACGCTGGGCTATCAATACGCTGTGATCTCGCTGGTGGATGAATCCAGCCAAACCATCGGCATCCAGCACGGCATCTGGGATGGCCAGTTGGACGCCCATCCGGGCTGGGTCGCGGCGTCGCGCTATCCCTTGTCTGCCTCCGATATCCTGTGCGACATCTGCCGCACGGGGCGCACCGAGGTCATCGTGGGCTGGGATGATCGGTTCAATCGGGACATCTGGGAACGTTTTGGCCACGAGCGCCTGCTGCGCGTCTTCATGCCGATCAAGGCGCGCGACCGTGTGATTGGCGTGATCGAGGCGGGCTGTGACAGGTCCACCAAGAGCTGCCTCGGCGAAGACGAAGTGCGCCTGTTGGCCGCGTTTGTGGATCAGGCCGCGGCTGCTTTGGAGAATGCGCGGCTGTTTCGCGATGCGCAGCAACGCTCGGATGAGTTGGCCGCGCTGCTCGAACTCCTTCAAGGTTCTTTTCTTTCCCAACTCGTTGCCTATTTTCAGGACACACATGTTTGACGCCGCGTCACACGTATCACTCAAGACCGATCATCGGCTGACCGAGATCTCCCGACCGAGGCCCCGCGGCGACGACCTTCAGCCAGAGGCTGCGCTGCGCCATCGCGAGGCTATCCTCGAGGCGGTCGGCTCCATGGCGGCGCGACTGTTGCGCGCCGGCTCCTGGCGGGCGGAAATCCCACAGCTCCTGGGGCGCCTGGGCCGCGCCGCAGGCGTGAGCCGCGCCTACATCTTCGAGCATCATCGCGATGAGCGCGGTCAGCTTTTGGCCAGTCTACGCCACGAATGGGCCGCGGAGGGCATGATCTTGCGGGCCGAGAACCCGGACCTTCAGGACCTCTCCCTGGAGACTGCGGGCTTCGGCCGTTGGGCCGCGGCGCTGGAGCACGGTCAGCCCATCTGCGGCGACGTGCGCGACTTTCCCGCGGCCGAACGGGAGGTTTTGGCCGCGCTCGACATCTGTTCCATCGCGGTCGCTCCGATCCTGGTCGGTCGGAGCTGGCAGAAAGATGCCCAGAGCCTGTGGGGCTTCATCGGCTTCGACGAGTGCTGCGCCGAGCGGCAGTGGCTGGCTGCGGAGATGGACGCCCTGGAGATCGCGGCCGACCTCCTGGCCGCGGCCATCGAGCGCGAGCGCCGCGACGATGAGCTCCGTGCGGCCGCGACCGCCAATGCTCAGTTGCTCGCGGCCGAACGCGAGCAGCGGACCCTAGCCGAGGCATTGAGTGAGGCCGCGGCCGCTCTGACCAGCAAGCTCAGCCTCGACGCTGTGCTGGATCGCATCCTGGAGGAGGTCGGCCGCGTGGCGCCCCACGATGCGGCCGAGATCATCCTGGCGGAGGGAGGCGTCGGGACCACGGTCAGAACTCACAACGGCATTGACCCGCGCATGGTGCGTTCTCACGTCGGTGCGCCGTTGCGCGCCAGGCGCAAGATCATCGGCTTTCTCAGTCTGGATAGCGCGACGCCCGACCTCTACACACAGGCGCAGGCCGATCACTTGCAGGCTTTCGCCGACCAGGCCGGCATTGCGGTCGAAAACGCCAGGCTGTACGAGAAGGTGCAGCGCCATGCCGCAGAGCTGGAGCAGCGCGTGGCCGAACGCACCGCGGACCTGGCTCGCCGCGAAGCCGAGCTTCACGCGGCCAATGTCCGCCTGCAGGAGACCGATCGCCTCAAGCGTCAGTTCCTCGCGAGCGTATCTCACGAGCTGCGCACGCCGCTGACCAACATCAAGAGTTCCATCTGGCTGCTGGAACACGGCAAGCCCGAGAAACGAGACTATTATGCAGCAGTCTTGAGCCAGGAGACGGACGCGCTGCACGCGCTGGTCGAGGACGTGCTCACCTTGACCGCGCTGGACCTGGGCAAGCTGCAGCCCGATCTCCAGCCGCTGGAGCTGAGCGAGTTGATCACGAAGGCGGTCGCGGACCGGGAGAGCCTGTTTGCAGGCCGGCGACTGACTTCGCAGATGCGTTGCCCCCCCGATCTGCCGCGGGTGAACGGCGATGGGAATCTGCTCGCCTTGCTGTTGTCCAATCTGATCGCGCTCACGGTGGACCGCTCTATGCATGGCGGCGTGATCGTCTTGGACTGCGTCCCGCAGGTCGCAGAGGTAGAGCCAGCCGCCGAACAGCCCGTAGCTCTCGCTGACAGTGCGATCGTTCTGGCGCAGCCGGCCGCGGCGCGTGAGGGGGTCGCGATCACCCTGGCGACTGGCCCTCACGCCGCAACGAGCGCGGCCACCGCCGGTTTGCGCATGGCCATCTGCGAGGAGATCGTCAAGCAGCACCATGGGCAGATCACCGAAGCACGCGACGACCAGGAGAGTCACCGCATCACTGTCTGGCTGCCAGTTGTCTGAAAGGCCAATCCCACGACTGCAATGATTATCCTCCAACTCCACCCTGACGACAACGTGGCCCTGGCCATCCGAGAACTGCCGGCCGGTCACGTCATCCACACCGCCGACCGCTCCTTATCTATCCTGCAGACGATTCCCGCGGGCCACAAGCTGGCCGTGCGGGCCATCGGCCGCGGCGAACTGGCGCTGAAGTACGGCCAGCCGATCGGTCGCGCCACGAGCGACATCAGCGCCGGCGAGCACGCGCACGTACACAACATCGAGAGTCTGCGCGGCCGCGGCGACCTGAAAACAGACCCTTCGGGTTTCGGAAACCCGAAGGGTCTCGGCCGGCGGTCATCAGGCGATCCCTCTAACCTCCAACCTCCAACCTCCAACTTCCCCTGGCCTGAGCCCGGACGAAGGCAATCTCCAATCCGCCATTGGTCTGGCTACCGCCGCAAAGATGGCCGCGTTGGCGTGCGCAACCACGTGCTCGTCCTGTCCACCGTGCAATGCGCGAACGCCGTGGTTGATCGCATTGGCCGCGCGCTGCCCCAGGTGATCGCGCTCTCGCACGCGTGGGGCTGCTCGCAGATCGGCGACGACCTGGCGCAGACGCGGCGCGTGCTGGAGGAGTTCGCGGCCCATCCCAACGTGGCCGCGGCGCTGCTGATCGGGTTGGGGTGCGAGACCATGCCCACGGTCGAGATGGGCGAGCAGTTGGCCGCGGCCGGCGTTCTGACCCGCCGCCTCACCATCCAGGAGCTGGGCGGCAGCCGGCGAACCTGCGAGGCTGGCCTGAGCGTGGCCAAGGAACTGCTTCAGGAGGTCTCCGCGGCCCGTCGCGAACCGATCCCGCTCTCGGAGCTGATCGTTGGTCTGGAGTGCGGCGGCTCCGACGCCTGGTCTGGCGTGACCGCCAACCCGGCGGTCGGCGTCGCCAGCGATCTGATCGTGGCCGCAGGCGGGACCGTTATCCTATCGGAGACGCCGGAATTCATCGGCGCTGAGCACCTGTTCGCGCCAGCGCCGGACGGCCGGGCCGGCCGCGCCATAGACCCCGAGGTCGGCCGCCAGATCGTCGCCGCGGTTCAGCGCCGCGAGGCGGACGCGTACCGGATGGGGGTGGACCTGCGCGGCGCCCAACCGACCCCAGGCAACATCGCCGGCGGGCTGACCACCATCGAGGAGAAGTCGCTGGGCGCGATCGAAAAGGGCGGCGCCTCCCCGGTGATGCAATTTCTGCCCTACGCCCATCGGCCGACCCGCCGCGGGCTGGTCGTGATGGACACCCCTGGCAACGACGCCGAGTCAGTGACCGGCATGGTCGCGGGCGGCGCGCAGGTGGTGGTGTTCACCACGGGCCGCGGCTCGCCCCTCGGCTGCCCGATCGCGCCGGTGATCAAAGTGGCGAGCAACAGCGCCATGTTTCGGAGCATGGCTGGCGACCTGGACCTGGATGCCGGCGCGGTTATCGAACAGGGCGAGTCGCTGGCCGACGTGGGCCGGCGGATCTTCGACCAGATCATCGCGGCGGCCAATGGCCAGCAGACTGCGGCCGAGACCTGGGGTTCGAACGAGTTCGCAATCAATGTCATCGGGCCCAGGATGTGAAAAGATGACTGTGCGCATCGACGCCCACGTTCACTACACTCCGCCGGAGATGGCGGCCGATCTGCGTGCCTTCGCGGAGCAGGAGCCCTACTGGGGTCTGCTCGTCGCGGGCGCGGACGCCAGGAATTCGGTGCAGGGGTGGGCGACGGCCGAAACGATGATCGCAGACCTGGACGCGGCGGGCATCGACCGCGTCGTGCTGATGGGCGAGTATCGCCAGCAGCACGCAGGGTGCGTCGGTCGCAACGATGAGTCGCTGGCGATCATGCGGCGCTGGCCAGAGCGGGTCAGCGCGTTTGCGGTCGTGCAACCGAGGGCCGGTCGAAAAGCGTTGGACGAGCTGAAGCGTTGCCTGGACGCCGGCATGGCGGGGGTGGGCGAGTTGGGCCCCTACGGCCAGGATTGTCCGCTGGACGATCGGGGCTTCGCGGCCGTGGCCGAGGCTTGCATACGCTACGGTGTGCCCCTCAACCTGCACGTCAGCGAGGAGATCGGCCATTTCTACCTGGGCAAAAGCACGACGCCGCTGTTGCACTACTACGGCCTGGCGCAGCGTTACCCAGAGCTGAAGCTGATCCTGGCCCACTGGGGCGGCGGCCTGCTCTTCTACGAGATCATGCCCGAAGTGCGGCGCACGCTGAAGAACGTCTGGTATGACACGGCCGGCTCGCCGCTGCTTTTTCCCACCGAGGCGATCTTTCGGACCGCGCTCCAATGCGTGGACCATCGCAAGCTGCTCTACGGTTCGGACTATCCGCTGCTGATCTATCCGAGGAAGCAGCGAACGCCCGACTTCCGGCCGTTCCTGGCTGAGATCGCCGGCCTGGGGCTGGCGCCGGCCGTCTACGACGACATCATGGGTCGCAACGCTGCCCGCCTGCTGGGGCTGGAGAGCTCTCACGCGCCGGGCGCTGCTGAACCGCCTGGCGTGTCGCGCGTCTCTCACATGCCAGGCACTGCTGAAGCGCCTGGCATGTCGCCTGGCGCGTCGTCTGGGGCCGCGATCGGCCGGCTGATGGCTGTGAGCGCAGTGGCGCAGGCGTGGCCCGAGACGCAGCGCGTCTTCGAGAAGTACCGCATCCCGTGGCGCGACACGCCGGTGCCCTACTGGGAGCCGATCGTCCAGGCCGCGGCCGCGCGCGGTTGGGGGCCGAAGGATCAGCGGCGCCTGCTCGACGATCTCAACGCCGCGATCGAGGAGGGGTTGCCCTGAAAATCACCTGTCCTGAGAATCGCCCACCAAGTGCCAGGCGCTTCCGAAGTGCCTGGCACTTGGTGGGTTTCCAAAGGAGACGACTTTTATTACGATGACTGTAGCGATTGCTCCGGCCCGTGGCCAGACGATGGCCGGCGACGCCCGGCGGACCCTGGCCGCGCTCTGGCGCGCCTTCACCTTTTTGCACCCTTTTCGCCGTTTTGTGTTCGGCGCCTACGCGGCAACCGCCGGCATCACCCTGCTGAATCTCGCGATCCCGCAGATCATCCGGTGGGCCATTGACCACGGCATCGCGGGCCGCGATCTGGGGCTGCTCGGCCGCGCGGCCGTGATCTTGCTGGCGTTGGGGTTGTTGCGCTGGCTCCTGGTCTTCACCCAGGGCCGTTGGAGCGAGGTGGCCTCGCAGAACGTCGCATACGAGCTGCGCGGCGCGGTTCAGCGCCAATTGACCGCGCTCTCCTTCGCATATCACGACCGCGCGCAGACCGGCGAGCTGCTCTCGCGGACCGTGCAAGATGTGGATCGCGTGCGCTTTCTGACCGGCCGTTCCATCGTGCGGTTGCTGGACGGCGCGATCCTGATGATCGGCACCGCGGCGATCCTCCTCTGGATGAATCCGCGGCTGGCGCTGCTGGCGATCGGCGCGATGCCGCTGATGGCCTATCGGGCGATCGTGCTCGGTCGCATGCTGCGACCGCTCGCGCTGACGATCCAACGCCAACTGGCGGTCCTCACCACGCGCGTCGAACAGAGTCTGCGGGGCGCGCGTGCGGTCAAGGCATTTGCGCAAGAAGAGGCCGAGATCGCGCGCTTCCGGGCCGAGAACGAACACTGGTATGCCCTGTCGGTGTGGGCCGCCAGCCTGCAAGCCTTCAACATCCCGCTGCTGAGCCTGATCGCTAACATCGGTGCGGTGCTCATCCTCTGGTACGGCGGCGTGCTGGTGATCCGCGGGGAGGCGACGCTGGGCGCGCTGATCGCGTTCACCGTCTACCTGGCCCAACTCATCAACCCCGTGCGGATGTTCGGCCAGGTGATTCCCGCGATCGCCATTGCGGCTGCGGCCGCCGAGCGCGTCTTCGAGGTGCTGGACACCGCGCCAGAGGTACGCGACGCACCCGACGCACAGCCGCTGCCGCCGATCAAGGGCCGCGTGCGTTTCGAGCACGTCTCGTTCGGGTACGGCAGCCGGCGCCAGGTGTTGCACGACGTGGACTTCGAGGCGCAGCCCGGACAGGTGATCGCCCTGGTCGGCCGCACCGGTTCAGGCAAGACGACCGTCGCCAATCTGATCCCCCGCTTCTACGATCCGACCGCGGGGCGCATCACGGTGGACGGCCGCGATATTCGCGGGGTCACGCTCCATTCGCTGCGCAGCCAGATCGGCATGGTGCTCCAGGAAACGACCCTCTTCGCGGCCAGCATCCGGGAGAACATCGCCTTTGGCCGGGCAGACGCGACCGCAGCCGAGATCGAGGCGGCCGCCCGCGCGGCGCAGGCCCACGATTTCATCGTGCAGACGCCGCACGGCTACGATTCACAGGTGGGCGAGAGGGGCGTCACCCTTTCTGGCGGCCAGAAACAGCGCATCGCGATCGCGCGTGCGCTATTGGCCGATCCGCGCATCCTGGTGTTGGATGACGCCACTTCGAGCATGGACACCGAGACGGAACGGCGCATCCAACAGGCGCTCGAGGCGGTGATGGTCGGCCGCACCACCTTCGTGATCGCGCATCGGTTGAGCACGGTGCGCCGCGCGGATTTGATCCTGCTGCTCGATCGGGGGCGGGTGGCGGCGCGCGGGGTGCACGCTGAGCTGCTGCAAACCTCGCCGCTCTATGCCGACATCTGCCGCCGCCAGTTGCGGGGCGCGGCTGAGTCTCCGCCTAAACGGCCAGCCGATGCCGGCGGCCTGCGGCCGCGGCCGGCCAGCCGGTCCAGCGAGGAGGCGCAATGAGCTTCGCCATCGGAGGCTATCGGCCGAGCCAGGGGCCGCGCTTTGCGTTGGAGCAATTTGGCCGCGAAGACGCTGGGGGCCTGCGCGTCAATCGCCGCGCGGCGCTGCGCCTGCTGGCGTTCGTCCGGCCCTACTGGCTGCAGATGCTCGCCGCATTCGGGGCCATGCTCGTCGGCGCCGCCATGACCCTCCTCGCACCCTACCTGGTCAAGACAGCCCTGGATGTCCACATTGCGGCCGGCGACGCGGTGGGGCTGGCGCGCATCGCGTTGTTCGCGGGAGCCGCATACGTGGGGCTCTACCTGGCCAACGCGTGTCAGCAGTACCTCATGGCGCGGGTTGGTCAGCGTGCGCTGGCTGACTTGCGGCACAGGCTGTTTCAGCACCTGCAGGCGCTGCCCCTGGGCTATCACGACACGCACATCGTCGGCGTGACCGTCTCGTGCGTCATCAACGATGTGGCGGTGATCAACGATCTGCTCTCGCAGGGGTTAGTGATCTTCGTCGGCGATCTGCTCATCCTGGCGGGCATCATCGTTGTCATGCTGTCACTCAGCCCGCGGCTGGCGCTGCTGGCGTTCATCGTCGTGCCGCTCATGTTGCTGGCAACCGCTCTCTTCTCGCGCCGCGCGCGCGGGGCGTTTCGCCGCACACGCTCGGCTGTGGCGGCCGTGGTCGGCGACCTGGCCGAGGAGATTTCCGGCATGAGGGTGATCCAGGCGTTCGCCCGTGAAGGCGCCGCGCAGCAGGAGTTTCGCCGCGTCAACGAGGCGAACCGCGACGCGCACATCAACGCCATGTCCCTCTCCTTTGCGTTTCTGCCCTCCGTGGAGTTCCTGGGCCTGCTGGCTACCGTGATCGTCTTGGGACTGGGCGGCGCGATGGTGGCGCAGGGGACAGTGACGCTGGGCGTGATGGTCGCGTTCCTTTCCTATGTGGCGCGCTTCTTCCAGCCGATCCAGGAGCTGAGTCAGCTCTACACCACGCTGCAATCGGCGATGGCTGGCGGCGAGCGCGTGTTGGAGCTGTTGGACACTCCCCCGGCAGTCACCGATCAGCCTGGCGCGGCGGCCATGCCGCCGATCCGCGGAGAGATCACCCTGGAGGATGTCACGTTCCACTATCGGCCCGATGCGCCAGCTGCGCTGCGCAACGTCTCGCTGACTATCGCGGCCGGCCAGACCGTGGCGCTGGTCGGGCCAACCGGGGCCGGCAAGACCTCCATCGCCAACCTGGTCGCTCGCTTCTACGACGTGACCGCCGGCGCGGTGCGCATTGATGGGATTGACGTGCGCGAGGTGCAGCAGGCGTCGTTGCGCAGCCAGACCGGGATCGTGCCGCAGGACCCTTTGCTCTTCACCGGCACGCTCGGAGACAACATCCGCTTCGGCCGGCCCGCAGCCGCCGATGCCGAAGTGGCCGCGGCTGCGCGGCTGGCGAACGCGGACGCCTTCATCAGCGCGTTGCCCGACGGCTATGGGACTGCGGTGTACGAGGGTGGGGTGAACCTGTCGGTGGGGCAGCGCCAGCTCATCTGCATCGCGCGCGCGGCGCTGGCGGACCCGCGCATCCTGATCCTGGACGAGGCGACGGCCAACGTGGACAGCGTCACCGAGGCGCTGATCCAGGATGCACTGGCGCAGCTCCTGGCCGGCCGCACGGCCGTGGTGATTGCGCATCGGCTCAGCACCGTGCGCAATGCCGACCTGATCTGTGTGGTGCAGGACGGTCAGATCGTCGAGCGCGGCGCGCACGCGGAGCTGCTGGCGCTCAACGGCGTCTACCGCACCCTGTACGACCGCCAATTCGCCGATACCTGATACCTTGTCACCCCATCACCTTGTCACCCCATCACCCCGTCACCCTCTATCGTCGTATCAGCGGCAGCCAGAGCACGCGGCGTTGAGGCGCGGGGGTCGGACCGGCGCAGGCCAGCAGGCTGACGTCATCCACGAACATCCACGCTGCCGGGCCGCTGACGATGTTGTCGTTGTAGACGCTGAAATAGAGCAGCAGATTTTGGCCGCGGTAGCGCGTCAGGTCATGGGCCGCCGACAACCAGCGGTCTGCCTGCTCCAGCCTGCGGTGCAGCGTCTCTCGAATGGCGAAGGTGAACGGGTCGAGCAGCAACACGAGCTGCAGATCGCCGCCGGTCAGTGATTGCGCGGCGGGCCTGTACCAGAACGACAGGTTGGCGCTCTCGGCATCGGCCGGGATGGCGACTGCCGCATAGGCACTCGAATAGCTCGGCGTGGCAGCAGCAGATGGAGCGGCTGGCTGGATCTTCGGGAGCTCGACGGCGCTGTCGGTGCTGGCCCGCGGCAGCCCCAGGCGCAGCGCGCGCACACCCGAATGGGCCTCGGCTGAGGTGTAGCCTGCCTGGCTGGCGGTGAGCGGGAAGACCCACGCGGCGTCTGTCTCGAACCCACCGTTGCTTGCCAGCTCGCGGCAGACAGGCCGCGTGGCGGTCGGCGTTCCCGTTAAGGTTGAGGTTGAGGTTAAGGTCGGCGTGGACGTGGATGTCCCGGTGGGCGTCACGGTCGGCGTCGGCGACGCGCCCGCGCACGCCTGCACGCTCACATCATCCAGGTACAGCCACGCCAGAGGACTGCTGGCGATGTCGTCGTTGTATACCTCGAAGTAGAGCACCACGGTGCGGTCGCGATAGGGCGTCAAGTCGAAGGATTGGGGCCGCCACTCTGCGCTGTTCTCCAGGCCGTGCATCAGGGTTGCCAGGTAGGTGTAGTCGGCGTTCAAGAGCAGGCTGCGTTGCCAGTCACCGGCCGTTCCCTGGCTGCCGGGCCGATACCAGAAGCTGAGCGTGACTGACTCGGCGCTGGCCGGGATGACCATCATCTGGTATGCGGTCGAATAGCTGCCGCCGGCCGGCGCTGCTTCGCCCAGGAGATTGCGTTCCTGCTCACCCCTTTTTTCCCCTTCTGCGGCCCGTGAGCCTGGCGCGGCTGCTGCGGCCGGTGTCACGCCCAGCCGGGCCGAGCGTGCGCCAGAGTGCGCCTGGGTCGTCGTGTAGCCGGCCCTGCTGGCCGTCAGCGCAAAGGTCCAGCCCGCGTCCGTCTCGAATCCGCCGTTGCTCACGCGTTCGCTGCAATTCCACGCCGCGGTCGCGGTGGGCGTTCGCGTGGCTGTGGGCTGTGGGCTCGCGGTGCTCGTGGCCGTCGGCGACGCAGCAGGCCCGGCCAGCAGTCCGGCCGATTCGGCGATCGTCGCCAGGGCTGTTCGCGCCGAGCGCACGGCATAGTTCAGGTTCACCCTGGCCAGGCGATCTCCAGTCGTGTGATACCAGGGGTTGCGGTCGCGCGGGGTTGCGCCGTCGAAGAAGTGCTCGATCGCCAGGAATGCCGCGTAGCCGTAGTTCCAGAAAGGGGAGTGATCGGAGAATTGGGTGGCGTCCTCTCGCTTCAGTTCGATGCGCAGCCCTTGTCCGTAGCGGTCATTGGCCGCAATGAACCGGCCCGCCAGGTCGAGCGAGTTGGCGCGCGTCCCCGCGTGCACCTCCATGATCCGATCGCCATTGCTGTCATAGCCGATCATGTCCAGGTTCACGTAGCCCATCACCTGCACGCCTGATGCGCTCAACGCGGGGACGTACCCCTTGCTGCCCCACATCCCCTGTTCCTCGCCTGTGAAGTGCACGAAGCGGATCGTGTCGGCGAACTGATAGTTGCGCAGCACTGAGGCGATCAGCAGCGTCGCAGCCGTGCCGGTCGCGTTGTCGTCGGCGCCAGGCGCAGAGCTGTAGGGGATCTCCGATGTGCTGTCGAGGTGGCCGCCCACCAGCCAGACCCGTTCGGGGTGAGTGGCCCCGCGCAGATCGGCGACGAGGTTCTGCCCACTGTAGTTGCCATAGACCCAGGTGTTGTAGCTGACGGGCAGGCCAAGACCTTCGTAGAACAGGTAGACATAACGGCCGGCATCGAGCACCTGGCTCGTGAAGGTGTAGCGTGTATAGAGCGTCACGTTTCGTCCGCCGATAGCCACCGGCTGCTCGCCGCTCAAGTCTGCAACCAGGGCCGCCACGCCTGCCTCGGTGACCTGGGGGAGCAGGGCGGCGATCGTCGGCCCGGCATACGCGAGTCGCTCGGCGCTCCAGCCAGGCGGCAGCCTGCGATCGGTCGGCGGCAGCCGCTCGCCCCAGTGGATCGCGGCGGGCAGGAGGAGCGAGGCGCGTGCGCCGTGGGTCGCGAGCGCGGCCAGGAATGCCTGCTCCGCTTCGGCCGGCAGCGCGATGAGCCTCTGCTGGGGGTCGGCGTAGACCACTGCGGCCGGCTGCGCCAGGACGCGGAGATCAGCTTCGGCGTCAACGAAGTAGTAGACCTTGCCCTGCGTGGCCGCGTCCAGCAAGCGAACCGGGATGCCGGCCGCCGTGATCTGCGCGTTCGCTGCATCGTCGCCGCTGGCGATGTACAGCTCGGCTCCTTCGCCGTAGAACACCGCGTGCGGGGTCGCCGGCGCCGAGCGCAGAAGGTCCCAGGCGTCTGGTTGATCGGCCGGAGGGTTGAGCAGGAACAGGCGCGGACCGAAGCCGCCGGCTGCGTAGTGGGGTGAAGTGGTTGGCGGCGGCAGCCCAATGGCTGCGGTCGGCCCGAACGCGGCCAGGGCGATGAGGAGCAGAACCGGCAGAAGAAGTCCCGGCAGTTGGCGGATGCGCATAGCGCTCAACCCCTGTGCAAGCCTGGAAACAAGAAGGGTGTGTTCAGATCGCATCTGAGGATGCTCGCCCCGCGAACTAAGTCTGAATCCACCCCCAATAAAAAGGCCTGTCAGCGATTCTCAAGACGCTGACAGGCCATCGAATGTTACGATGTGATGATCGTTTGCTTGCTCTACAGCCTCTGAACGTCTACGGCGGCAGGCCCCTTCGGGCCATCCTCCACCGTGAACTCGACGCGATCGCCTTCGCTCAGGCTGCGGTAGCCCTCGGCCTTGACAGCCGAATAGTGCACGAACACATCCTTTCCTGACTCACGGGCAATGAAGCCGTAGCCCTTCTGATTGCTGAACCACTTGACAGTGCCGACCTCACGAGTGGACATGGTGAGAGACCTCCTGAACTGAAATCCGAAGGCGTGCAGGCTCAGCCTGGTCTGCAAAAAAGCACCGCCCAGACCGGGTGAGGCCTGGGCGGTACAACTGAGTCGTCCGGAACAGAACCTGCTACGTCTTCGCCAGATAGAATACTGCAACTTCGCGATTCTGTCAAATGCAGGAGGCAGCGTTTTTGCCTCTCAGCGTGCAGGCTCGATGGCAGTGATCGCGCCGAACGTGTTCACCTGCAGCCGCCAACGGCTGCCAGGAGAGAACTGGCGGAACCCCACCTCATCGTGGACCGAGTAATTGTAGCTTTTATCGTTGGCCGTGAAGGTCACGACGTACTCCTCTTGGGCCGAGCCGGCGCGTTGGTCTCTTGCCAGTTCGAATGCGGGCCAGCGCGGGTTGAGATCGTTGCCCTGCGCCACGGCCAGGTTGACGCTGCGCCATTGGAGGTCCTGGTATTGACACCAATCGTCGAAGACCTCATACCAGCACTTCTGCACCACCTTGCCATAGCCGCTGCCCTGGTCAACCACATAGGGCGTGCCGCACACCTCGCGCGAGTTCGGCGCGGGCTGGTCCTGCGTGTAGCGGACGCGCGCAGTACATTGTCCGATCCTCAGTCCGGCGGGAATGCGGTCGCGCCATTCCTCGCGTGTGACCGGGACGAGGGCTTCGATGGCGATGGTGCGTTTCCAGGCCACATTGCTCACCTGGCCGACGAGATCGGTGGTGCGACCGGCCAGCACGAAGTAGATCACGGCCAGCCCGATCAACCCGAGCAAGCCGAACAGCAGCACGCGCGGGAGACAGGAAGGCGCCGGCTGCGCTGCTGTGGGTTCTGGCGTGGGCTTCGGCCGCGGCTTCATCAGGATGTCGCCGCACTTGCTGCATTTGCGCGCGGTCGCCGGGTTCTCTGTGCCGCACGAGGAACAGATCAACGGGGGCGCAGGCGCAGCGCGCAGGCCACCCAGTACCTTGCCGGCCGCACGGGCTTGCCCTTCGGCCAGGTCGCCGCCGCACTGCTTACACAGCTTGGCAGTGGCGGGATTGCGCGTCCCGCAGTAGCCGCAATGGATGTCTGGTCCGGCAGCGGCCGCGGCGATCTGCGCCTCATCGGTGATGAGGGTCTCCTGGACCGTCTGCTCGAATTCGATCTTCGTGCTGTGCTGCGCGCCGCAGTTCTTACAGGTTCGGGTCGTGCCGACATTTCGGGCGCCGCAACTGGGGCAGCTCCACTCAAGCTCGACATAACCGATGGTCTTCTCTGTCATGACGCTCGTCCTTCACGTGATGATGTTGATCGCTCGCCTCGCCGGCCCAGATCAGGCAGGGCGACTCTGCGCGAGCTTTTCAGGTGATAACTCGATCTTCGACATCATCATGCCTCGAGGCCTTCAGGCAGCGAGGCCAGACTGAGACCGGATAGCCCCACAAAGTGATCGCTATTCAGTGTGACCAGCGTCAGGTTGTGGGCGAGAGCCGTGGCGGCAATGATGGCGTCGGGCACGGCGAGCGTGATGCCTCTAGCCCGGTTTTCCCGAATCCAGTCTCCTGCACGGTCAGCAATGTCACGGTCCAGAGAGATGGTCAGGAATCGAGAGAGGAGCTTTTGGGTGGCGTACCGTTCGTCTGGCGCCATTCCCGCGTGCAGCTCCAGGCGTGTAACCGCTGAAACAGACAGACGCCCCAACTTGCCCATGCCACGGATAAACTGGACGACTCGCCGTTGTCCGCGCAGATGCCGGATCACCAACCCTGAGTCCGACAGGTAGTTAGCCATTGACCGCGCTCCCCACCTGACTCCAAGAGGCCCGTAGATTCATCAGCCAACGATCAATCTCCTCGTCGGTTTTCATATCAGGGTGGTTTTCGTCCGTCCAGGCGCCGGCGGTTTCGTCCAAAGCAGCCAGTTGCTCTTCGATTGCCAGGCGCTCTTCGATGGCTTCGAAAATGAAGCGGCTGCGACCACGCGCGGGGACGCGCTCATTGAGTCTAGCGATCAACGCAGCCGGCAATGTAATTGTGATCTTCCGGACGTCAGCAACAGCAGGATTCAAGGCCATCTTCATATCCATCCAATGGGATGGCTTGATTATACGTCTTGGGAAACGCCTTGTCAATTGCGTTCAGGCTCTCAGGCTCTCAGCGGTGAAGATGGAACGGCCGCCAACTCGCGCGCATACGCGAACAGCGCCGGCGTTCCGCCCGTGTGCCAGAAGACGATGGTGCGCGCCCCAGACTCGAAGGGTTTTCGGAACGCTTTGGATCTGCGCAGCATGTCCAGCAACCCGCCGAACGCGCGGCCGGTGTAGACCGGATCGAGCAAGATCCCTTCGGTCCGCGCCATGAGCGAGATCGCTTCCCGTTCCAGAGCGCCCACCACGCCATAGCCGTCGCCCAGGTAGCCGGCGTCCACCGTGATGTCATCGGCCGCAAAGGTGTGCGGCTTGCCCAGCCGCGTCGCGGTGGCCGTCGCCAGATCAGCGACTTTGGCCTGCAGCTCGGCCTGGAGCTCGTCGATGCTGACTCCCACGATCGGCGCGTCCCACCCGAGCGCCCACGCGCCCGCGACCAGGCCCGCTTGTGTGCCGCTGGAGCTGGACGGGATCACGATGGCATCCACCTGAAGGCCCAGGTCCGCAACCTGCTCGTGCAGCTCCTCCAGCGCCGCGGCATAACCGCACGCGCCCACCGGGTCCGACCCGCCGTAGGTGATGGGATAGGGCCGGCAGCCGGCCGTGCGCAGTTCGTCCGTCAGCTCGGCCAGCCGGTTCAGCCGGTTCTCGCGCGGGGTCCAGTGGAGCTCTGCGCCGCATAGCATGTCGAGCAGCAGGTTGCCGTTGGCTTGAGCGGGCGGCTTGCCGCCGAGCACCAGATGGCATTTCAGCCCAGCCCTGGCCGCCGCGGCCGCGGTTTGCCGGCAGTGATTGGATTGCGTCGCCCCCACCGTGATCAACGTATCGCACCCCAGGGCCAACGCGTCGGCGACCAGGAACTCCAGTTTGCGCGTCTTGTTGCCGCCGGTCGCCAGGCCGGTCTGGTCATCGCGTTTGATGAGGAGCTGGAAGTTGGAGGTTGGAGGTTGGAGTTCCGCGCGCAGAAGCTCGCTCATCCTGGGCAGCGGTTGCAGCGGCGTCGGTAAGAACGCAAGCGGGTAACGAGGGAGGTGGGATGTGATGGACATGTCAGTCTTCCTCTTCTTGATCCACGTCGGATGAAACGTTATACAGGGGCGGGTTCTCCTTGATGATATAACGCTTCCAGGTCTCACTCAGGCCGATGAAGTCCTCAAGGGGAACTTGCGTCAATTTGTCCCGAAGGAAGCTCCCGATAAGTTCAGGTCGCATATCTACCAGCGCGTGCTTGAGACCACATGTTTGATTCAGGACGCGAGCCACTTGCTGCGGCCAGTAGCTGGCGCTCATCTGGATGATCGTGCCATCTACTCTCCTTGCCAGGCCCTCGAGGCTGCTGTTGCGACCGATGCGATCAATGAGGATGATCGTTGCCATGTAGAAGCGCGACCGCCCCATCTCGATCTCTCTTTCGAACCGAGTCACTTTGTCCAGTGAAATCTCAGGGTTCCCCCTCCCGATGAATCCAATATCGAACCTGACGCCTTTGCCAGGCCCATAGAGGAGGGTGGCGTCGCTCTCGCGCTTCTCGCCCTGCGAGGACAGCCAGAAAACCCGATCAAACCGTGGCGGCGGGGGGATGACATGCTCGAATTCCAAGATATGCAGCAGGGAACCCAGGATCAACCGTTCGAAGAGCTTGCCATAGGCGGATTTCTCCGAGCCGCGGATCGCCAGTGTTTGTGCCCCGACTGTGTTGAGTAAATAGGTCAGGAAGAGCCAATTGACTTCGGCTTTTGCGCCGGAGTCCAACACGAGTTGACCCCTCATCTCACCGTAATCCCTGGTATTGCTGGCGATCACGTTACGACATGCCTCTATATACTGGTCACGGTATGCTGCCAACGCCTCAGGATTATCTCGCAGAACGTTTTGATAGGCCTTGTCGGTCAGGCCGAGCACCCATTGGGCAAGCCAACGGTCTGATTTGCCGAGATGACCATCGGCGAGGAGTTGTGTTGCCAAGTGTGGAAGTTGCGAAACGAAGTCATCCGAGAAGGTTGTACCCTGCATGAATACTCGAACCATCGCCAGGTTAAGCGCGGCGATGCGCCGTCGCGTCAGAACTTCCGTGGAATCGCGCAGGTTCTTGCCGGTGAGCACATCGAGCACAATGCCTCGAACTAAGTCCAT
>Ga0194113_10002034_pt1 | contig 27750 bp, 24 predicted proteins | sample TA2MahC200mmetaG_FD_146193 | JGI IMG/M metagenome (GOLD analysis project Ga0194113, IMG submission 146193) | Freshwater microbial communities from Lake Tanganyika, Tanzania - TA2015017 Mahale Deep Cast 200m | ecosystem: Environmental > Aquatic > Freshwater > Lake | place: Tanzania: Lake... | reverse complement strand
GAAAAATAGAATCGATTGTTGCTCTAAATTCTGAATACGAAGGGGTAGCTTTTCGCTGAAATGGGGGGAGGGCCAGGGAGTTTTTTGTAAGTGCTCCCTGCCCTCCCCCCACCCCCCCCCAACCCCCTCCCACCGAGGGGAGGAGGGTGATTAAGGCCAATTTTTCCGCCTTTTAAGCTGTTTCGCAGAGGTCTCTAGTAGCAATCAAAAGGCGTAAAACGTAGGGGCGTGATTTATCACGCCCGCTTTGAGGGCGCAATAAATTGCCCCCCTACAAAATACCCGTTTGAATGCACCTTGGTATTAGTGTGATAATTTTTAAGCTCTGCCTTATGTAGCGCATTCCGCCGGACTGCCCTGGAGTTTCTCCAGGGCGTGGGAGAGGGCCGGGAGAATCGCCATGAGGCTTTCCCGGGCGCCCTGGGGGCTGCCGGGGAGGTTGATAATGAGGGTGCACCGCCGGATGACCGCCACTCCCCGGGAGAGCATGGCATGGGGGGTTTTGGCCAGACCCGCGGCCCGCATGGCTTCCGGGATGCCGGGGACCAGGCGCTCCGCCACGGCCAAGGTGGCTTCGGGGGTAATATCTCGGGGCGTCAATCCGGTGCCGCCGGTGGTGAGGATGAGGTCCAGACCCTCTTTATCACTCCATTCCACCAGGGCCGCGGTGATGTCCTCCCGTTCGTCGGGGACGATCTTGAAGGCCGCCACCTGGAACTGCTCCGGGGGCAGCAAGCGGGCCAGTTCCGGGCCGGAGGCGTCATGGCGCTCCCCCGCGTGGCCCTTGTCGCTAACCGTTAGTATCCCCACCCGGTACACTGACCACCTCGATAATATCCCCTGGCTTAATCTCTCCGCCCGTAAGGACCTTGACGAAAATCCCCTCCCGGGGCATGACGCAGTCCCCCACCTGCTGGCGGATGGCGCAGCCCTTATTATGGCAGGCCTTGCCGATCTGGGTGACTTCCAAAAGGGCCTCTTTACCTATTCTGAGGACCGTGCCCACCGGCAGGGCCATGACTTCTATTCCCTGGGTGGTGATATTCTCGGCAAAATCCCCCGGGCTCACCGCCGCGCCCAGGGCGATCATTTTGTCGATGGACTCCTGGGCCAGAAGGCTCACCTGGCGGCCGCTTCCCGCGTGGGCGTCCCCCTCCAGGCCATGGTCCGCCACCAGGCGGCCTTGGGGGATGTTGTGCTTGGTGACCCCTTTGCGGTCGCTGATGGAAACGGCCAGGACGCGGCCTTGGAAAGATTTGAGAGTCATAATGAGTCTGTGATAATGTAGCCGCAGGCTTTAGCCTGCGGCGGCACAGGCTGGAAAGCCTGTGCTACCAAATATTTCACTGACATCCAAACGCAGCTTGGGGGTTGACGCTTATCTGTCTTGGTTAATCTCAAACCTATGCCTGCAACTTGTGCAATCATAGGTATGGGTGTGCGCTGAAACAGTGCCGTCTCTTCTTACATAGCCTCTTGATTTCATTTGTCTTCTAGGGACGTTTACTAAATCCGATTTGCAAATAGGGCAGTATTTTATGTCTGGTTGTGGGCCAGGTAGGTTAGCCATTTGGGACCCCCTGTTCTGTCCTTGCAATTAGCTTCTCATCTGGTTCCCAAGCGCAGCTTGGGAACCAGATGAAAAATATAAGGGATTGGGGGAGGGAGTTTGAGGGAGGGGGTAAGGGCCGACGGCCCTTACCCCCTCCCTCAAATAATTCATTCCCTCCCTACTCCTTCTCCCTCGCGGCCTTGGCTTCGGCGATGACTTTTTCCGCCAGGTGGGGGGGCATTTCCTCGTAGTGGGAAAATTCCATGTCAAAGGTGCCCCGGCCGCCGGTCTTGGAGATGAGGTCGGGGGCGTAGAGCAGGACTTCGCTCATGGGCACCTGGGCGGTGATGACCTGGTTCTTGCCCTGGGCTTCGACTCCCAGGACCCGGCCCCGGCGGCCGTTCAAGTCGCCGATGATGTCGCCCATGTTTTCTTCGGGGACGGTGATATTCATCTTCATGATGGGTTCCAGCAGCACCGGGTTGCTTTGGAGCATGCCTTTTTTGAAACCCATGGACCCGGCGATTTTGAAAGCCATGTCCGAAGAGTCCACGTCGTGGAAGGAGCCGTCGTAGAGGGTGACCCGGAAGTCCACCACCGGGAAGCCGGCCAGAATGCCTTCGGTCATGGCCTCCACGATGCCCTTTTCCACCGAGGGGATGTACTGTTTGGGGATGGCGCCGCCCACGATCTTGTCTGCGAACTCGAAGCCCGTGCTTCGGGGCAGGGGTTCCAACTCCAGCCAGGTGTCGCCGTATTGGCCCCGGCCGCCGGACTGGCGCTTATATTTGCCCTGGACCTTGACGCTGCCTTTGATGGTCTCCTTGTAGGGCACCTTGGGGGGTTTGAGGTTGACTTCCACCCCGAACTTGCGCTTGAGCTTTTCCGCGGTGGCCTCGATGTGCACCGCGCCCACGCCGGACAGCAGAATCTCTTTGGTTTCGGCGTTGCGGGTGAGCCTCAGAGAGGGGTCCTCCTCCTGGAGCTTGCCGATGGAGGAGAAGACCTTGTCTTCGTCGCCCCGGCTCTTGGGTTCCACCGCAAAAGTGACCATGGTTTTGGACGGGGTGAGGGGCGGCAGCACCACCGGTTTGGCCTCGGTGGCCAGGGTGTCGCCGGTGACCGTTTCCTTGAGTTTGGCCACCGCGGCGAAGGCCCCGGGGCCGATGGCGCTCACGGCTTTCTGGCTTTTGCCCTCCAGCAGGAAGAGTTGGCCGTAGCGCTCCGGCACCCCCTTGTTGATGTTGAATACGGTGCTGTCGGAGTTCATGGTGCCGGAGTAAACCCGGAAGATGGAGAGGCGCCCGGCGTAAGGGTCGGCCACGGTCTTGAAGACCTGGGCCGCCAGAATGCCGTCGGGGTCGGCTTCCAGTTCCGCGTCGCCGCCGCCGGGGGTCTGGGCCTTGACCGGGCCCCGGTCTTCCGGCGCCGGGAGATAGTTATTGACGGCATCCAGCAGCAAAACCGGTCCCACGTTGGTGGCCGCGGCGCCGCAGAGCACCGGGATGATGCTGCCTTTTATTGTGCCCAGGCGCAGGCCCCGATAAATCTCTTCCGGGGTCAGGTCGCCCGTTTCCAGGAATTTTTCAATAAGCTCATCGTCGCTTTCCGCGGCGAAGTTAAGAAGATCGTTGCGGAATTCCGCCACCGCGTCGTTCATGGCTTCGGGGATGGGACCGGGCTCCAGTTTGCCGCCGCCGGCGGGGGCAAGGTAGGCCCGGAGACTCACCAGGTCCACTACCCCCCGGAAGGCCGTCTCCTGGCCGATGGGGATCTGCACCGGCACGGGCTGGGCTTCCAGGATGTCTTTGACGCTCTTCAAGGCCTGGGCGAAGTCGGCCCGCTCCCGGTCCATTTTATTGATAAAGATGAGGCGGGGGAGGCCGTAATGGTTGGCGGTCTGCCACACCTTTTCGGTGCCCACTTTGACGCCGTCCACCGCGTCCACCACCACCACCGCAGAATCCGCCACGTGCAGGGCGGCCCGGGTGTCGGAGAGGAAGTTGTCGTCCCCGGGGGTGTCGGCCAGGTAGGTGGTGTGTTTCTTCCAGGTATAATGATGGAACGCGGAGGAAATGGTGATTTTGCGTTTGATTTCCTCGGCTTCGTAATCGAGGACCGAGCTGCCGTCGTCCACCTTTCCCAGGCGGGAGGTGGCCCCGGCCGCGAAGAGCAGGGCTTCGGCCAGCGAGGTTTTGCCGCAGCCGCCGTGGCCGATGAGGGCGAAATTGCGGATATTGGCGGTTTTCCCAGACATCAAGTTCTCCCTTCCCGCGAGGTTGCCTTGGCCGGCCCGGATGTTAAGCGCCTGAGGCCGGAGCACCTTTCTACATATCAATTTTTCCGGGAAATCTCAACCGGTTTTAAAAGCGGTCAGCAGTCAGCAGTCAGCTATTAAAGTTTTTTTGATTATTGCCTTAGCTCCGAAAAAGGAAATCAAGGATAAACCCAAACCGAGTAGCCCTTTTTCGGAAGGAAATACCAAAAAGGAAACGCAACCAATCTTCCCAGGCGCCCCGAACTGGCCTCATTGCCAGGACCATCGGCGCCAGATATAGAAAAGTCAAACTTATGCTTGCAACTGAGTTGATTTATGATTATTTTGGGGTCATGAGTGACCGGTGCAATTTCCCCCAGTTGCTGGCCGGGCACGGAGTGCGGCCCACCCCGGTGCGCCTGGCGGTCCTGGAAATTCTGGGCGAAGCGGAGCAGGCCTTGCGGACTGGGGAAATCCTAAAACGGCTCCGAACTCGGCGCCGGGTCAATAAGGTTACAATTTACCGCATCTTGGAAGATTTCACCGCCCGGGGCATTTTGAGAAAGGTTTCTCTGGACGATCGGGCCGCCCATTTTGAGTTGGCCTGCGAGCACCACCCGCCCCACCCCCACTTTCAATGCCTCACCTGCCGGGAAGTCCAGTGCCTGGACCCCGTGCCCTTGAGTCGCATGTGGGCGGAAATCCAGGGACCGTTGGGAAACCGGGCCGACCGCATCGACATCCGGGTGGCTGGCCAGTGCCATAAGTGCCGGGAGGGACAGTGAGCAGTGAGCGGTGAGCAGAAAAATAAACGCAATTAAGTTGCATTAGCAACCGGTCTTCGGTCCCCGGTCAAGGTAAACTATGGGTTGGATACATATGAAACGAAAGCTTGCGTTACTTATCTTGGTAAGTTTGGCCGGGCCTATTCTGACCGCGCCTGCGGCCATGGCCGACACCCCTAAGATCACCGTGGCCGCCAGCATCCTCCCCCTCGCCGATTTTACCCGGCGGGTGGGGGGCGACCGGGTGGAGGTGGAAACCCTCATCCCTCCCGGGGCCAGCCCCCATGCTTTTGAGCCGCCGCCCTCGGTTATGGCCCGGGCGGCCCGGGCGAGGGTGCTGGTGTACATCGGGGCCGGGTTGGAACCCTGGGCCGACCGGGTACGCCGCTCCCATACCGACGCGGTGGCCGTGGTGGAAGCGGCCCGGGGCATAACCATGCTCCAGGACGGGGATCACCCCCACCATGAGGGGGAGGGAAAGGAGGTCCACCAAGGCCATGGCCCCAAAGCCAAAGAAGCCCACCACCATGCCTCCGGCAACCCCCACATCTGGCTGGACCCGGTCCTGGCCCAGGAAATCTGCGGGAAAATCGCCGCGGCCTTAATCGAGGTAGATCCGACCCATAAAGAACTGTACACCGCCAACCTGCAAAAATTCCTGGCTGAGTTGGAAGACCTGCACCAGGAAATCACCCGGCGGACCGCGGCCTGGACCATTAAGGAATATGTTTGCTTCCACCCGGCCTACGCCTACTTTGCCCAAAGATACGGCCTCCGGGAAGTGGGAGTGATTGAAATGGCCCCGGGCCGGGGACCGACTCCCAAGCATCTCCGGAAACTCATCCGGGACATCCGGCATTTCGGCATCCGGGTGGTCTTTTCCGAGCCCCAGTTCAGTCCCCGGGTGGCGGAAGTCATCGCCCAGGAAGCGGGGGTCAAGGTGCTGATGCTGGACCCGGTAGGGGGCCGGCCGCCTTATGGGTCCGACTACATTAAGTTAATGAAATATAATCTGGACACCATGGAAAAGGCGATGAAATAATTGGGTTAAAAGGTTAAAAGGGGAAAAGGTTAAAAGGGACAAGACAAAGACTATATATTTCGCCATTTCCTTTTATCCACATTAACCTCTTAACCTTTTAACCTCTTAACCCAGAATTTCCCATGAGATAAATATGCCCGAAATTGCCGTAGCCACCAAAAACCTCTGGGTTTCCTACAACGGCCTAACCGTTCTCGAGGACATCAGCCTGGAGATCGAAGCCGGGCGTTTCGTGGGCATCCTGGGGCCCAACGGCGGCGGCAAGAGCACCCTCCTCAAGGTGATCCTCGGCCTGGCGCCGCCCAGCCGGGGGCAGGTGCGGGTCTTTGGCGAATCCCCCCAGAAACTGCGCCACCGGGGCGAGGTTATGGGCTACCTCCCCCAAAAGCCCCTCATCAACCCCCGCTTTCCCGTCTCCGTCCTGGACGTGGTCCTCATGGGAAGATACGGGCGCATCGGTCTGGGACGCCGGCCCCGGCCGGAAGACGTGGATCTGGCCCGGCGCCACCTGGAGATGGTAGGCATCCCCCACCTGGCGGCCCGCCCCATCGGGGAAATCTCCGGCGGCGAGCAGCAGCGGGTCTTCATCGCCCGGGCCTTGTGCGTTGAGCCCCGGATCCTCATCCTGGACGAACCCCTCATTTCTCTGGATGCCTGCGCCCAGGATGATCTATACGAAATGATTTACGGCCTCAAAGAAAAACTGCGCCTCACGGTGCTCATGGTTTCCCACGATATCGGCGGGGTGGCCCGGCACGTGAACGACATCGTCTGTCTCAACCGCCGGGTGCATGTGCACCAGCCGCCGCCCATCGGGAGAATTCCTCTGGAGAGCACCTTCGGTTGCAGCGTGGAATATCTCTTTCACGGCGAGATCCCCCACCGGGTGGTGAAAATCCACGATGACTGATTTCTTTACCCTGGGATTCCTCCAGCGGGCCTTGGCCGCGGGATTGCTGGTGAGCTTGCTGTGCGGGGTCCTCTCGGTCTTTGTCATCCTGCGGCGCATGGCCTTCATCGGGGTGGGCATCTCCCACTCCGCGTTCGGCGGGGTGGCCCTGGGATTTCTGCTGGGGGTGGACCCCCTGTGGACCGGCATCCTCTTTTCCGTAGGAGTGGCCCTGCTCATTGAATGGACCCAGACCCACGGCCGGGTGGAAGAAGACACCGCCATCGGCATCTTTTTTGCCGCGTCCATGGCCCTGGGGCTGGTCTTTCTGCACCTGTCCCGAGCCTACAACGTGGACGTCTTTGGGTTTCTCTTCGGCAACCTCCTGGCCATCGGCCCCCGGCAGGTGACGGAAATCCTCCTGGTGACCGGCGGCGTTCTGATCCTGATCTGGATTTTTTTCAAGGAACTGGTCTTTTTAAGTTTCGATGAAGAAATGGCCTGGGTGAGCGGAGTGCCGGTGCGGTTGCTGCGCTACCTCTTCCTGGTGATGATGGCTCTGGTGATTATTGTGTCCATTTACCTGGTGGGGATCATTCTGGTGTCGGCCCTATTGGTCATCCCCGGGGCCATCGCCCAAAACCTGAGCCGCCAGATCCGGGCCATGATAGGAGTCTCCGCCGGCGCCGCGGTGGGCTCCATGGTGGGGGGCCTGGGGGTTTCCTACAGCATGGACTACCCGCCGGGGGCCACCATCGTGCTGCTCCTGTCCCTGGTTTACCTGGCCACCAGCTTGTATCAATCCCGCCGGCGGTCATCCCCGGCCCGGTGATTCTCCCAACATGCCGTTTAAAAAATCGAGGCAGGGGCTCCCGGCTGCCGTCTGATTAATACCGTTTTCGGTTTTCGGTTAAAAGAAATTGCATTATCAATAAGTTAGCCATAGAATTTGTTGCATCTGAAACTGAACTTGGTATAACTTGTCTCGAAAAGTTCAAGGTTCAAAGTTTAGAAAGCAGCCTGAACCAGCGCCTCATGGGCCATTGCCAAGTGACTTTCCCACAGGCTGGAAGCCTGTGCCACTCATGTTATAGTCTCTTTTTCCCCCGCCCCCAAATAATAAGGGGCGGCTATGGCGGCCGCCCCTTTTAATTTTGATTCTTTTTTAAATTACGGCACGATGTTTACCAATGCAGTATCCTTACCACCGCCGCCCCCTACCATTGTAGAGGTCACTTCCACGGTGGCCGGAGGAGGCCCCACGATGGGAAAAGCCACTCCCACCGGGTTAACCGCCCCCAATCCCGTGGCCGTCAAAGTGGCGCCGGGGTCGCTGGAAGTCGCAGCAATGGTCAATGTCCCGCCGGCCAGGCTGTAATCCGCTTGAGTAATGGTCACCACATCCACCGGGTTCTGATTAACCGATTTGGCCGTAAAGGGGAGCCCCCCAGCTGGAGTCGGAGCCAGAGCGCTGATAGTCAAGGGCCGGGGCAAGGGTGCGACATACGGGACTTGCGCCGCGAATTTCCCCGCCGCGTTGGCCGTCCCCGTGAACAGAACGGTGGCGCCGTTGGAAACAGTCACCGTGGCATCGGGGTCGGTAACGGCAAAGACATCCACCTCCGGAACCGCAGCGTTATAGGTAAGCCGATCCACGGTCAAAGAAGAAGAGATGGCCCCGGGGCTTTTGGCGGAGATGGTGAATAGATCGGTCTCCACGAAATTGTTTCCCCGGCCGTCCAGGTTCGAACCCGGGGGACCTTCCAGCCGGAACTTGTTGAAAGGAGGCACCAGGGGGCTGCCAGTCACCGTGGACGTCGTCACCCCGTCGCCCAGCCACATAGTCGGGTCCACCCCAGGCGCCACTGCCGTGGCCTTCAGGAACGGTCCGATGGGGCCGGTCAGGGCCGCGGTGAAATTATTGGGTATGGCCCCGATATCATTGACATACCTGACCCCCTTCTGCTGCCTTTGTAAAGCCGCGGTTTGGACCACGGTGAATGTTCCGTAAGGGTGTTTCACGGTATAGGTTCCCGGAATAAAGGGGCCGGTGGATTGGAGGCGGACCCGTTGGAAGACCACCGGAGAGGTGGGGTCGGCCCCCAGGCCCGCTCCGAAGGAGGCTTCCAGTCCCAGGGTTAGAACAGCTTTTACCCTGGATTTGATGGCGGCTGCGGCGTACCAGTAGAAACATTCGCTCCCGAATCCGAGAGCCGCACTAAAGGCGTTGCCGGGAATAGGCGCGTCGAAAATCATCGTGGGCGGAACCAGCGCCGCGAAGAAGCCCGCCGGCGGAATGGGCATCTCCACCATGGTCCCATTAGTGTCTTTATACCATTGGGGAAATCCGATAAAAGTGGGAAACCCGGCGATGGGCCTTAAAGGCCCTACTTCCGCCAGTCCGGCGAATGCGGCCTGGGAAACCAGGCCGGCCGATAAAACCACGGCCAGGATAAGACTTATATTTTTTCTCAGCTTCATCGTTGTTCTCCTTTGCTTAACCAGGAAAGGGAGTAGTTGGCTTCCAAAGCCACGCTTTCCCTTATTATTAAGGCACCAGGTTCACCAGCGCGGTGTCTTTGCCGCCGCCGGTGGAAGTCACGTCCACCCGGGCCGGAGGAGGCCAGGCCACCGCAAAAGGAGCTCCCAGCGGCCCGAATCCGGTGGCCGTAAGCACCGCCCCGGGGTCGCTGGATTGGGCCGTGACCGTAAGAGTCCCCAAACCTACATTGTAATCCGCCTGGGTAATGACCACCACATCCACCGGATTTTGAGTGGTCGTTTTCGGAGAATGGGGCGGCGCCGAAGCCGTGACGGTCAGGGGCTTGGGCAGGGCCGCATAGGCAATATGAGCAAAAAATTTCCCCGTGGCATCGGCCAGGCCCGTGAACAGAGTGGTGGGAGGAACGGTGTTGCCGTTGATGACATCCACCGTGGCGTTGGGGTCGGTGGAGACAAAGACATCCAAAGAAGAAGCGGCGGCATTATAAGTGGCCCGGTCCACGGTCAAGGCCGTGGGAATCACCCCGGGAATCTTGCCGGACACGGTGAATATATCCGTTTCCACGAAGTTATTGCCCAGACCGTCCAGGTTAACCCCCGGGGGGGCTTCCAACCGCACCTTGTTGTAACCGATGGGGCTTCCCGTCACTGTGGAGCTGGTCACCCCGTCGCCCAGCCATTGCGTCGGGTCCACCCCGGGAGCCATGGCGGTGGCCCTCAGGAAAGTAACGGGAGCCCCCGCCGTCTGCACCGCGGCGAAATCCAACGGGGTGGCCCCCACATCCCGGGTGTAAACCAGTCCCCGTTTCTTAAACAGGTCGGCGGTGGCGGCGACGATGGTTTCAACCCCGAAAGGGGTGTATAACAGGTAAGTCCCCGGTATCAGGACCTTTAGGGCCACCACGCGGGTCCGAAAAAATACCACTGCGGTAGTGGGGTCCCCTGGGGTAAGGTAAGTCGCTTCCAGTCCGAAAATAAAGGTGCAGTTCCCAAACCTGGTTCTAGTCCGGGCGGTGGCGTACCAGTAAAAAGCCTCGGTGCCGAAACCGATGGCCTGGCTGAAGGCGTCGCCTGCAATGGGGGTGTCGAAAATCATGGTGGGAGGAACCGGCGCCGGGTTTACGGGGTCGCCCACCGGCGGCTGAGGCAACTCTACGATGGCGCCATTAGTGTCTTTATAGTATTGGGGATATCCAGGAAAAGCCGGAAATCCCGGTACGGGGTTGGGAGGCCCCACCAAAGCGATGCCGGCCAAGGCGCCATGGGAAAAAGCGCCGGATAGCAATACCGTTGCCAGAATTAAAAACATTTTCCGTCGCATAACAAATTTCTCCCTATATTCTTTCAGGTTAGTAAATATTTTTGGACCAGACTTGCTATCCAGGGGCTCTTTTGCCGGCCCTTCCCATTTGCCCGCAGTATTTTCTATGGGTACCCTACACATTAGAATGTAATAAAGAAATCCGTCAAAATGCCTAATCGGTCATCCGTAAAAGTGCCTAATTCAGGTATAGGTAATAATGCCTAGATACATTTTGGTGGCCTGAATTAAACATCTCGGCGCCCTTTTCAAAAATGCTTGCTTTTTCAAGGAAATTAGGATAAAAAAAAATGCTAGTCTGAACTACCGGGCTTGGCCTGGTGATAAAGGAGTATGTCCTAAGGGTAACCGGTTTAAATTAAAGACAAACTGGGTAAAGGAGGCGGTTCTGGATTTCTATCCCAGGACGCCTAAACCTTCGCAACATCATTAACGCTAAAATCAGCTTGCCTCAGATTCCCTCCTTTACCGAGGACCTTTTCCGGCCCCAAGATTGTATTAAGTATATGGCCGCCCAAATTCCGTTTAATTCCATGATCCTGCCCCACCTGGCGCAACTGACGCCCTATCAGGCGGGCAAACCCCTGGAAGAACTGGCCCGGGAACTGGGAGTAACGGACGCCATCAAGCTGGCCTCCAACGAAAATCCCTTAGGTCCTTCCCCCCGGGCCCTGGCCGCCATTCAGGAGAACCTGGCCACTCTCCACCGCTATCCCGACAGTCACGTCTATTACCTGAAAGAAGATTTAAGCCGGCATCTGGGGATTTCCCCGGAGCAATTGCTCATGGGCAACGGCTCCGACGAAGTCCTGGACCTGCTCATCCGGGCCTTGGTCCCCCCCGGGGGCGAAGTGCTCAGCACCACCCACACCTTTCTCATGTACGGCCTCCTCACCCAGGCCGTGGGAGGCGTCTTCCGGGAAGCGCCCCTTAAGGAGATGAGGGTGGACCTTCCCGCCCTGGCCCAGGCGGTGACTCCCCAGACCCGGCTCATTCTGCTCAACAACCCCAATAATCCCACCGGCACCGTTTTTTACCGGCAGGAGTGGGAAGAGTTCCTGGCGGCTTTGCCCCCCACGGTCACCGTGGTCCTAGATGAGGCCTACATCGAGTTCGCTGACGACCCCCAGGTCCCATCGGGGCTGGATTATTTGCGGGAAGACCGCCCCCTGGTGGGCCTGCGCACTTTCTCCAAGGCTTACGGCCTGGCCGGTCTGCGCATCGGCTACGGCTATGGACCCAGCGAGTTGTGGGAATACGTCAACCGCCTGCGCCTGCCCTTCAACGTCAACCGTCTGGCCCAGGTGGCGGCCCGGGCCGCCCTGACGGATGGGGACTTCTTAAAGCGCACCCGAGAACTGGTGTTCTCGGGCCGGGACTTTATCTGCCGGGAACTTCGAGACCGGGGGATTTCTTTTGTTCCCACCCAGGCCAATTTCATCCTCATCCACGTGGACCGGCCAGGGCGGGAGGTCTATGACGCCATGCTCAGACACGGGGTCATCATCCGGGCCATGGATGCCTATGGATTCCCCGACTATATCCGGGTCAACGTAGGTCTGCCCGAAGAAAATCGCCGTTTCCTGGACACATTACAAATGGTGCTGGAGCGGCGCGGCTGAGTGGAGAAACGGGGCGTTATCACCATCGATGGCCCGGCGGGGGCCGGCAAAAGCACGGTGGGCCGCCTCCTGGCCCGAAACCTGGGTTATCTCTACATTGACAGCGGCTCTTTTTATCGGGCCGTGGCCTGGCAGGCTCGCCGCTCCGGGATGGACCTGAAGGACCTAAAGGCGCTGAGCGCGTTTCTTCAGGGCTTTCAACCCCGGGTGACCTCCGACGGCCAGGGCTTTCATCTGGTCATTAACGACCGGGAGATAAAAGAGGAGTTGCGCCAGCCCTGGGTGAGCCGGGCCGCCTCGGAAGTGGCGGCGCTGCCGGAAGTGCGCCGCTGGGTGAAGGAGCGCCTGCGGCAATTGGCCCAAAATGGCGGCGTGGTCACCGAAGGCCGGGATCAGGGCACCGTGGTCTTTCCCGACGCGCTTTGTAAATTCTATCTCACTGCCGATCTGGCCACCCGGGCCCGGCGGCGTCTCCAGGACTATCAAAAAGACGGCGACCCGCCGCCCCTGGAGGAGGTCATGAAGGAGCTGGCGGCCCGGGACCGCCAGGATGAAACCAGGAACGAAGCGCCTTTGCGGGTTCCTGAGGACGCGGAGGTGATTGACACCACCTCGTTGAGCATCGATGAAGTCGTAACAGAATGTCTGGCCCGGGTCCGGGAATTGCTGGACTGAAGGCCGGCGCGGCACATATATCAAGATCAAGTAAATCGTTAAGGGAGAACCTTTCAAATGGACGGTATGGAAAAAACAGAACTGGCCACCCACCACACCTTGCCGGAGGAGCCGGAGAGCCTGCCCAGGGAAGAAGCTGCCGTGGAAGAAACCGCGGTGGAGGAAACCGCCGCGGCAGAAACCTTGGCGGAAGAAACCACCGTGGCAGAAACTGCTGCGGCTCCCGGGGAGATGGCTCTCGAAACCCCTTCGGAAGAATCCGACATGCAGGAAATGACGGAGCTTTATGAAGAGAGCCTCAGAAGGGTTCAGGAAGGAGAAGTGGTCAAAGGACGCATCGTGTCCATCACCAAAGACTTTGTCATGGTGGACATCGGCTACAAGTCCGAAGGCCAGATTCCCATCCACGAATTCACCACCCCGGAAGGCGAGATCACCGCCAAAGTAGGGGATACGGTGGAAGCCCTGCTGGAGGGCCGGGAGGACGAAGAAGGCGCCCTGATGCTCTCCAAAAATAAAGCCTCCAAAATCAAGGTGTGGGAAGAGGTCAGTTACGCTTATCACCACGATGGAGTGGTGACCGGCACCGTGGTGGCCAAGGTCAAGGGGGGCCTGTCGGTGGATCTGGGGGGCATTGTCGCCTTCCTCCCCGGCTCCCAGGTGGACCTGGGCCCGGTGCGCCATACCGACCATCTCATCGGGCAGAAATTTACCTTCCAAGTGCTGAAGTTCAACCGCAAGCGCCGCAACGTGGTGCTGTCCCGCCGGGCCATCCTGGAAAAGGCCAAGACTGAGGCCAAAGCCACCCTGTTGGCCACCCTGGAGGACGGCAAGGTCCTGGAAGGCGTGGTCAAGAATATCACCGACTACGGCATCTTCGTGGACCTGGGCGGCCTGGACGGCTTGCTGCACATCACGGATCTGTCCTATGGCCGGGTGCGCCACCCCGGGGATATCTTCAAGGTGGGCGACACCATCGCGGTTAAGGTCCTCAGCTTCGACCGGGAAAAGGAGCGCATCTCCCTGGGCCTGAAACAGCTTTATGCCGACCCCTGGACCACCGTGGCGGAAAAATACCCCCTGGGCGCCCGGGTCAGCGGCCGGGTGGTGAGCCTCACCGACTACGGCTCCTTTGTGGAGCTGGAGCCCGGGGTGGAGGGGCTCATTCACATCTCCGAGATGTCCTGGACCCGCAAGATCCGCCATCCCTCCCAGGTGCTGTCCGTGGGCGACATGGTGGAGTGCGCCGTCCTGGAAATCGACTCCCAGCGCAAACGGGTCTCCCTGAGCCTCAAGCAGGTGGAGCCCAACCCCTGGGAAGTCATCGGCGAAAAATATCCGGTGGGTTCCATCATTGAAGGCAAGATCAAGAACATCACCGAATTCGGCATCTTCATCGGCATCGACGAAGGCATTGACGGCCTGGTCCACATTTCCGACATCTCCTGGACCAAGCGCTTCAAACATCCCTCGGAGATTTTCAAGAAAGGCCAGACCGTGCAGGCCAAGGTCCTGTACGTGGACAAGGAAAACGAGCGCTTCTCCCTGAGCATCAAGGATCTCACCCCCAACCCCTGGGAAACCATTGACCAGCGTTTTCCGGTGAACTCCACCGTCTCGGGCTCCATCACCAACATCACCGACTTCGGCATGTTCGTGGAGGTGGGAGAAGGCATCGAGGGCCTGGTGCACATCTCCGAGCTGGGGCGGGACAAACAGAAGATTTCCACCCTGAAGGTGGGGGATACGGTGCGAGCCAAAGTGATTCACAGCTCGCCCCAGGAGCGCCGCATCGGCTTGAGCATCCGCCGCCTGGAGGCTGAAGAAGAGCAGTCCCATTACCGGGATTACATGCGCAGCCAGGAGGCCACCACCAGCCTGGGCGAACTTATCCGGGAATCCCTGGAGGAGAAGCAGAAGAATAACCAGTAGTCAGGTTTCAGGGGGCAGATGTTAGCGGGTTACCGGGTTGGCGGGTTAGACTAACTGCTAAACCGCCAAACTGCTTCCTCCTGATATCTGAAACCTGACACCTGAAACCCAGAACCTATGAAGAAGCATCCCCTATTATCCGCCTTTTTGATCACCATCCTGGTAGTGTCCTTTTTTGTGGGCCTGACCATCCTGGCCTTCGCCCTTGCCTCCAGCGGACGGTTGGCCAAAGAAAAAGTGGGAGTATTGGAGATAAAGGGTTTAATCGCCGAGTCCCAGTCCTTCCTTAAACAATTGGAAAAATATCAGAAAGATTCCCGTGTCAAGGCCATCGTGGTGCGGGTGAATTCCCCCGGAGGCGCGGTGGGCCCATCCCAGGAAATGATGCGGGAGATGGAAAAGGTCCGCAAAGACAAGAAGATCGTGGCCTCCATGGGCACCCTGGCGGCTTCGGGGGGCTACTACGTCTGCCTGGGCGCCGACCTGATCATGGCCTCCCCCGGCACCGCCACCGGCAGCATCGGGGTCATTGTCAAGTTCTCCAACGTGGAGCAGCTCACCAAGAAGCTGGGCCTGGACTTCTTCACCCTGAAAGCCGGGCGCTATAAGGACGTGGGCAGCCCTTTCCGGCGCATGACTCCGGAAGAGCGGGCCTATATGCAGCGCTTAATTGACAACATTTATGAGCAGTTCATCCAGGACATTTCCCGGACCCGTAAGCTTACGGTGGCCAAGGTGCGGTCCCTGGCCCAGGGACAGATTTACACCGGCGCCCAGGCCATGGATCTGGGTCTGGTGGACGAATTGGGGAATTTGTCTGACGCCATCGAACGGGCCGGCCGGATGGCGGGCATCACCGGCAAAGTGGAAGCGGTGTACCCGGAGAAAGAGAAGTCTTTGCTGCGCCTGCTGTTGGGCTCCGACCAGGAAGAAAGTCTGGCTCGCTTAATGTCCCTCCCCTACCCCGAACCTGCCTTCCTGCCGCCGTGGTTTCAATAATTAATTAGTTAGTTAAATAAGTAGCTTGAAAGCAATTTCTTTGTCAAAAAACAAGAAACTAAAGATTAGTAGCACAGAGGACACAGAGAAACCGCTAGAATACTCTGTGAATCTCTGGGATCTCTGTGTCTCTGTGTTTTTGATGACACCGTGACCATGGAGCGGCTGCACAAGTTCTTATCCCGAATGGGGGTCTCTTCAAGGCGGCAGGCGGAACAATGGATCCTGGCCGGCCGGGTGAGTGTCAACGGCCAGGTGGTCACGGAGATGGGGGTCAAGGTGGACCCGGAGCGGAGCGTAGTCAAGGTGGATGGCCGCCGGGTCCAGGCGGCGCCCCTCATCACCGTGATGCTGCACAAGCCGTACGGCTACGTGTCCACCACGAAAGACCCCCAAGAGCGCCGGGTGGTCACGGAGTTGGTGGGGGAAAAATACGGGCGGCTCTATCCCGTAGGCCGCTTGGATTATGATGCCACGGGGCTGCTGCTGTTGACCAATGACGGGGAACTGGCCCAGCGGCTGACCCACCCCCGCTATCAGACGCCCCGCACCTACCGGGTGACGGTGGCCGGGGAGGTGGCCAGAGAGACGCTAAACCGCCTGGCCGCGGGAGTGGAGTTGGAAGGGCGGAAGGTAGCCGCAGAGGTGTTTTTGAGGAAAAAGGAGCCGGATAAATCCGTCCTGGAACTTACCGTGTGGGAAGGCCGCTACCATCTGGTCAAGCGGCTGATGGAGCAGGTGGGTCACCCGGTCTTAAAGCTGAAGCGCATCGCCTTCGGCCCGTTGCGGTTGGGAAGGCTCCCCCGGGGAAGTCACCGGGTTCTTACCGGCCAGGAACTGAGAGATCTAAAGGAGGCAGTGGGTCTGAAGTGAACGAGAATCCTAAAGAATGGCCCTTCGGCCCGCCCCCTCCGCTTCAACCGGGTGGTTGGCGGCCCTGGGAGCACCTCCAGGCGCCGAAGCCCCCCGGTCCCCGGCGTGTCCGGCTCCAGCTGCTGCTTTTTCTGGCTACGGTGGCCACCACCGTCATCGCCGGGGCTTTGCAGCAGGGGGTGAATCCCTTTACCGACCCTGGGGAGCTATACCGGGGCATTCCTTTCTCCTTCACGCTCCTTCTTATCCTGGGGACCCACGAGATGGGCCACTACCTGATGTCCCGGCGGCACCACCTGAACGTGTCACTGCCGTATTTTATCCCCGCGCCGCCCTTTCCGTTTATTATCGGCACTCTGGGAGCTTTTATCCGCATCCGCTCTCCCATCACCGACAAGCGGGCCCTTCTGGACGTGGGTTGTTCAGGGCCCCTCACCGGATTGTCGGTGGCCATCCCGGTGATCCTGGTGGGTTTGAAACTCTCGGAAGTCCGGGTGGTCCAGGGGGCGGCGGAGGGCCTGGTCCTGGGGGAACCCCTGCTCTTTCAGGGCCTGAGCTGGCTGGTTTACGGGTTCCTGCCCGACGACCACCACATCATGCTTCACCCCGTGGCCTTTGCCGGCTGGATCGGCCTGTTGGTCACCGCCCTGAACCTGATCCCGGTGGGCCAGTTGGATGGCGGCCATGTGGCCTATGCCTTGTTTCCGGAGAGCCACCGCCAGATTTCCTGGACCGCCCTTACTTTTTTAGTGCTCTGCGGCATCCTTTTATGGGAAGGCTGGCTGGTATGGGCGGTATTGCTGTATTTCCTGGGGCTCCGGCACCCGCCTCCCTCCAATGACTGGGTGCCCTTGGACGCACCCCGGAAAATATTGGGCTTTTTCACCGTATTGGTGTTTGCTTTGACTTTTACTCCAGTGCCATTTAAGTTGGGATAGGTTAACCGGAGACCGGAGACCGGGGACGGGAGACGGGAGACAGAAAACCGAAAACTGAAAACTGTTTTTATGAGTTACTGGCACGCGGACTTATATAACTTCTGCCCCCGGTGTGGCGGCCCGCTGGAAAAAAGGCTGATCAAAGCCGGAGAGCCCGAGCGTCTGGTTTGCAAGGTCTGCGAATTTATCTTTTACATCGACCCCAAGCTGGCGGCCATCGCCCTGGTCCCTCTGGATGGCGGCCTGGTAATGGTGCGCCGCAGCATCGAACCGGGCTACGGCCTCTGGGTGGTGCCCGGAGGCTTTGTGGACGCCGGGGAGCCGGTGGAAGAGACGGTGGTGCGGGAAACTTGGGAAGAAACCTTCCTGAGGGTTAAGGTGGTGCGGCTGCTCAACCTGTATTCCTACCAGAACCACCGCACCGTGGTCGCGGCCTACCTGACCCAATACCTGGCCGGGGAACTGAGTCCCGGGGATGAAACCCTGGAAGCCCAGGTCTTCGGCCTGAAAGAGATTCCCTGGGAGAAAATCGCGTTTCAGTCCACCCGGGACGCGATTAAAGATTACCTTAAAATCGCGAATACCTAGATGTCTCTCGCAAAGACGCCAAGACGCTAAGAAGGAATGATATGGACCCCAGAAGGCGGCAACTCCTAAACCTGCTCAAGGAAAAGTCTTTCAAGTACAGCCCGGATAAGCCCTTCAAGCTGGTCTCGGGGCGGGAAAGCCCCTATTACGTGGACTGCCGCCCGGTGACCCACAATGCCCAGGGGCTGGCCCTCCTCGGGGAAATTTTCTTCGAGCTGGTCAAGGACCTGGAAGTGGACGCCATCGGCGGCCTGACCATGGGCGCGGACCCCATCACCCACGCCGCGGCTCTCATCAGCTACCAGAAGGGCCAGCCCATCAACGCCTTTTCGGTGCGCCAGCAACCCAAGGAGCACGGCACCGGAGGCCTGCTGGTGGGAGACGTCCGGCCCGGCCACCGGGTAGTTATCGTGGAAGATGTCATCACCACTGGGCAATCCACCCTAAAGGCCATCGCCGCGGCCCGGGACTTCGGCCTGGAGGTGGTCAAGGTGCTAATCCTGGTGGACCGGGAGGAGGGAGGCAAAGAGGCAGTGGCCCAGGCGGCGCCGGATGTGGAGGCGGTTTTTACCGTCTCCGACTTGAAAAGCTGAAAGGCATACTCAGCTCTATTTTAATGTCAATCCCCTTTTCCCCCCAATAAATCCGCATTATAACTGCTGGAAATTAGGTATTTTTGCCTATTGTTCCTTCCCGCTTATACGGTTTTCGGTTTTCGGTAAAGATAATTACGGGTTATCAATAGGTTACAGATTAAGTTTGTTGCACTTGAAAGAGAAAATGGTATTAATCCATTAAAAAAAAGTCATTCACATCTGTCATTCTGAGCCGCCCCCGGCGGCGAAGAATCTCGTTTTTGAGACCCTTCGGCTCAGGGTGACAAAGTGGCTCTGTTGACTAAAAGAAAAAGCTAAAGCTTTTCGCCTAAAGGCGAAGGTTTTAAACCTGGAGCATGGAAAAATAAAAATATTTTGCCGAGGGGAAATCAAATAAAGAGATAGCTGAACTGCTTTCTACCACCGAGTCCACGTGCGCAGCAACAAATGAGGAGTACGTTCCCATCAAATGATGTTCGTCTTAGTAAAAACCTTCACCCAACCTTACACTCATAGTCAAATCAACTTTTTTCCACACGGATCGTGCACGCCTATAGTCAAATCAACTATTTCCGTGCAAATCACCTTTTCAAAATTAGGTATAAGTGCCTATTCAAAATTAGGCACAAGTGCCGATTTTAATCCGCCCACCTGCGTGCGTAAATAGTATCAGGGTATTTTTGGGGGAACCATCCCCTGCAAGCAAAGAAGACCAGCCTTATAGGAGAATCGGGTATGGCCGATAAGACCTTGTTCTTCCAGGAAAAATGAAAACAGGCTGAAATGCCATTGGTTTTGAACGAGGGTGAAATTGCATCTAACATCTGAATTGTGGAGATGAACGCGGCGGAGATTCTTTTCGAAACCGCCGCTCGTAGCAGGAAGTCAAGAAAGGAGAATGGTATGCGACTTTTATCATCATGGGGTTTTGGGGCGGGCCGGAGACCCACCAATCGGGCCCGAGTCATGGTGTTAACCCTTTGCATCACCTTTACCTTTTCGGGAACCTTTCCAATCTCCGGCCCTCGGGTGGCAGAGGCCGCCTTGCCGCCGCCGCTGAGTACACTACCGATTCTGGAGGCAAACCCCTTTGTCCCCGGGGCCAAAAAGGTAAAGGATCCCGTGAATATTGGCGACTTTGTGGTGCCCACGGCAAACGGCAAAAAAGCCGCCATCGTCTTGGGCAAAGCCTTGTTTTGGGACCAGCAGATCGGCAGCGACGGCCAGTCATGCGCGTCCTGCCACTTCCATGCCGGCGCGGACAGCCGTTCCAGGAACCAGGTCACCCCGGGGTTGCTGGCAGGGGATACCATATTCCACGTGAAACTCCCCAACCAGCAATTGTTGCGCAACGATTTTCCCTTCCACCAACGGGTGGCTCCCCGGGACCGACAGAGGTCGGCGGTGCTCCGGGACACCAATGATGTCGTGTCCTCCATGGGAGTTTTTCTGACCAAATTCTTGAATGTGCTCTTCGGGCTCGGTGCGGCCCGGGATGATGTAGGGACGGAGGACACAGCCCCACCCATCTTTCCTGACCAGGTATTCAACGATCAACGAGTTCTGGACCAGCCCTTCGTCAATCCCGGCAACGCCCAGGACACCCGCCGGGTGGAGCCCCGTAACACGCCCACCGCCATCAACGCCGCCCTGCTCTTCTCCAACTTCTGGGACGGCCGGGCCCGCAACATCTTCAACGGGGTGAATCCCTTCGGGGAATTGGACGTTGACGCGGCGGTCTTCGCCTCCGGCAAGCGGGTAAACGTGACCAACGGCGTTTTGGAAAATTTTGGCGGCACTAATCTGAATTCCACCCCGGTGCGCATCCCGGACGCCAGCCTGGCTTCCCAGGCGGTGGGGCCCCCCCTGAGCGACTTCGAGATGTCCTTCCAGGGACGCACTTTTGCGCAACTGGGGGCCAAGATGGTCCGGCCGGGTGCGGGGCCAGGCGGCCAGGCCCGCCAGGTCCTGGCCTTCCAGGTGATTGACCCTAATGACAGTGTGCTGGGAACCGCGGCCTTAGCCGGCGCCGGCCTGGATGCCAAGCCCGCTTCCGCCGTGATCCCCGGCGCCCCCGGCCTGGTGAAGGCCAGCGATGGCGCCACACCTGTCACCTATAACGACCTGATCGAGGCGGCCTTCCAGCCCTGGTGGTGGAATTCCACCGCGGTCATCACTTTTCAAATCGAAGACTATTATTTTCATTTTCCCGAGCAGACGGATCCCCGGGGGTATTACTGGCAAAATGGTGAATTCATCATTGACCAGACCGGGGCCACTCCCCTTACCACCAATTTCAGCATCGAACCTCAGACCGTCACCCAGCGGGAAGCCAACTTCTCCCTGTTCTTCGGGCTGGCGGTGCAGCTCTACGAGGCCACTTTGATCGCTGACGACACCCCCGTCGACCGGTTTCTGGCCAACGGTACTCCCTTGCCCAGCTTCGCGGCCCAAGCCGCCGGCTTTGGAGGGGGAGGCGACCCCAGGGACGGAATGACCACCTTCTTTGGGGCGGGGAAATGTTTTGAATGCCACCGAGGGCCTGAATTCGCCGGCCACACCATCACCGCAATCCGGGCCCCGGCTAATGCACCGGAGAGAAATATTGGAGTGACGGTATTCGGGCAACTGGCCACCACCTTTCCCTGGCTGCCGGCCAACGCCATTGAGTTCATGGGCATGGCCCGGGGGGGCCGGGCTCTGTATGACGGCGGCTTTTACAATATCAGCTTCCGGCCCACCGAGGAAGATATCTGCCGGGCCGCGAATTCCCCATTTGCCAATCCATTAACTCCCGGACAACCTCTCCCCCTCTCCTTCTCCAGGCTGGCCCAGTTGAAAGTCCAGGGACTGCTGCCCACGGTAGATGTGGCAAATAATAAGTTCGGAGTGGCGGAGTTTGTCCCGGACTTGCCGTTTTTGCCTCGGGTTAGGCCCTTTTTTGCCAACTTCCGGTTAGCTACCCGAGGCTCCCACAAGACCCCGGGGCTTCGGAATCAGGAGCTGCTAGCGCCCTACATGCACAGCGGCGGGGCCTCCACCCTGCGGCAGGTGGTGGAGTTCTACACCCGGGGAGGCAACTTCCCGGCTACCAACATTGCCGATCTCGATCCGTTTATCCGGGAAATCGGCAGATTACGCAACCGCCCAGACCGCCAGAACAACCTGGTGGCTTTCATGCTCTGTTTAACGGATTATCGCGTCAAATTTGAGAAGGAGCCCTTCGACCATCCCCAGTTGCTGGTGCCCCCGGGGGACGGCACCAAAGCCTTAGACGGCACCATCACGGGCGATGTCTTTGTGGAACTGGCCCCGGCGGTGGGGAGAGGGGGCCGTCCGGCTGCGGGCTTGCCGCCTCTTTATGAGGTGGGCTTCCTGGATGAGCCCGGCAACCGCCTGAGCCCCTTTGATCCGGGCAACACCACCACCAGCAACTTTCCCTAAACTGCGGCGCTAACCTTTACCTTTCACTCCCTCCGGATTCCGCGAAGAATCCGGAGGGATTTTTTCATCCTCCGGCTATCGCGGCTGAGTTCGAGTCAGGATTTATACCAATTCGCCATCAAATGTATATTTTTCTGTAGGGGCGAATCTTGTATTCGCCTTGAAATGGTGGGTGAACACAAGGTTCGCCCCTACCTTTAAATGCCTTTTGATTGCGAATTGGTATTAAAGCGCCGGGAATACCAGCCATATCCCAGGTAAATGACTAATCCTAGCAAAAGCCATACTCCCAGACGGCGGCGCACCGTCTGCCAGGGGGAGGCGGGGGCAGGGAGCGGCTTCAGAATTCCAGCTCCTCCGCGGTAATTTGAAGTTGGGTTCCACCCCGCGCCGATTGCCTGACCATCCCCGTCACGGTTATGGGACCGGCAATGGCCGCGGCCATGACCCTTTCCACCATCTGTTGGTCCGGCAGTTTTCCCAAGAGCACCTCCACCATCCCTTCCGGGGCTTTGAGCATCAACGACTTGTGGTGGACCAGCACCGGCCCCACCGGTCCTTTGACCGCGATCCGGAATCCCAAATAGCGGTCTTTTTCTTTGATAAGCTGGCTGACGCTTAAAGGTTCGGACGAAAGGGGCGGTCCGGCAGGCCCGGGCGGGGCCGGAGCGGCAGTCCCCGCGGCCGGCGGGGATTCGGTCCCCAGTTGGGCCAGAATCAATTTTTGGGCAGCTTCCAGTTTATTAACCTGGTCTTTAAGAGCGGCCACTTCTTTTTTGAGGGCCTCCAGGTCCTGGCGCAGGCGGTCATCACTCCGAGATTCGGCGGGGCAGCCGGACAGCATCATTAAGAGCGGGATTAACAGGAGAATAACCGGCAATTCCCCGATCCGAATCCTTGGCATCAGGCTTGGCGTCATAATTACTCCCTATTTTATTATTAAGGTCTTATGCAGAAATATCTTAATTTTTATAGGGTTCTTCCGGGAAGGGCTATAATCTTTCCCCGGAATTTTCAGGGAAATAACCGGAACTGTCAATCAGGAATTTACCTATCCCCCCAGGAGAGTTACAATGGCGGTGGTTGAATCTTAAGGAGGGAATCAAGTTATGGCCCGCATCCTCATCACCGGGGGGGCCGGATTTATCGGCTCCCACCTGATGGATTATCTGCTCCGGCAGGGACATGAGATTCTGTGCCTGGACAACTACTTCACCGGCAGCAAAGCAAACCTCGCCCATATGCGGGATCATCCCCAATTGGAGCTAATCCGCCATGACGTGGTGAACCCCATCATGCTGGAAGTGGACCAGATCTACCACCTGGCTTGCCCCGCCTCCCCGGTGCATTATCAATACAACCCGGTGAAAACCATCAAGACCAACGTCCTGGGCACCCTGAACATGCTGGGGCTGGCCAAACGGGTGAAGGCCCGTATTTTACTGGCTTCCACTTCCGAAATCTACGGCGACCCCCAGGTGCACCCGCAGCAGGAGAGCTACTGGGGCAATGTCAACTGCCTGGGCCCCCGGAGCTGCTATGACGAAGGCAAACGGGTGGCTGAAACTCTGATGATGGACTACCACCGGCAGAACCGGGTGGACATCCGCATCGCCCGCATCTTCAACACTTATGGACCCCGGATGGCCCTAAATGACGGCCGGGTGATCAGCAACTTCATCGTCCAGGCCTTGACCGGGCAAGATATTACCATTTATGGGCAAGGTCGGCAGACCCGGTCCTTTTGCTTTGTCTCCGACCTGGTGGAAGGTCTAGTCCGGTTAATGAATACCGAGCTCCTGCATGAGCCGGTGAATCTGGGGAATCCCGAGGAATACGCCATCATGGAGATTGCCCAAAAGATCCTGGCCCTCACCGGCAGCCCCTCCCACCTCATTTACCTCCCCATGCCCCCGGACGACCCGGGCCGCCGCCGGCCGGACATCACCCGAGCCCGGAAACGCCTGGGGTGGCAGCCCACTATACCCCTGGAGGCTGGGCTGAAGGAGACCATTCCTTACTTTGCTGCCAAACTGAGGGAAACAAAGTCTTGACTCAAGTAATTGCATAATCGAAGTTGCTTTGCTCTGGAAAGAGTATCTGAATGTTGTCAGATGGAAAGATAAACAAAACTTTTTGAAATGAGTGGCACAGGCTTCCAGCCTGTGGGAAGGGTTGTTGGTAGAACGGGGGGGTCCACAGGCCAGAGGCCTGTGCCACTAATATTTTTATAGTTGATGGTCTCTCGAATAGTGAGATTTTTTTTAGATGCCCCCTTGTATTGACTTACCGGAGCAAAGGCAATAACCGATAAGGGAACTATACGTACGTTCTACAAAAAATAATTGACGTTATGAATAACAATGGGTGTCCCAGGGCATATAGAACCCTGAAATTATTCCTGGCCTGGGTCCTGGCGCTGTGGTGCTACACCCTCCTGCCCGGTTGCGAGGTCGCTCCCAAAGGACCCCCCCGAGAAGCCGCGGTGGCCCAGGTGATTGACGGGGATACGTTGATCCTGGCGGAAACGGGCCACCGGGTGCGACTCTTAGGGATCAATGCCCCGGAGATGGAAAGAAATGGGCGCCCGGCGGAATTCCTGGCCCACCAGGCCCGGGCGGTGTTGGCGGAATTGAGTCGGGGCCAGCGGCTCCGTCTGGAATACGACCAATCGCGCTACGACCATTACGGCCGCCTCCTGGCCTACCTTTTTCTTCCCAACGGGGCCATGGTCAACGCCGAAATGGTGCGCCAAGGGCTGGCCCACGCCTACTTCCATCCTCCCAACTTCCGGTTCCGGGACGCGCTGCTGGCCGCCCAGCGGGAGGCCCTGGAGGCCCGGCGGGGCATCTGGCAGAAAGCGCTGAAGCAGGATGAACCTTATTACCTGGCCAATCGCAACTCTCTAATTTTCCACCGGCCCCAGTGCCCCCTGGCGGCCAAGATGGCCCCGGCCAACCGGATGCGCCTGGATTCCCTGAAAGCCGCCTACCTGCAAGGCTTCAGCCCTTGCCGGAGCTGCAAGCCGGGGGGGTGAGGGGCAGGTCAGGAGGAAGCGGTTTAGCGGTTTGGCGGTTTAGCGTTTGGCGGTTTAGCGGTTTGGCGGTTTGGCAAAAAATCTAACCCGCTGATTCGCTAACCCGCAGTCTGCTCATGCTTCAGCAGCCAGCGTTTGCGGTCCAGGCCGGAGCTGTAGCCCCCCAGGGAGCCGTTCGAGGCGATGACCCGGTGGCAGGGGATGATGATGGGGATGGGGTTGGCGCCCACGGCCTGGCCCACGGCCCGGGAAGCTTTGGGGTTACCTATCCGGGCCGCCAGTTCCCGGTAGGAAATGGTCTGCCCCGGAGGAATCTTTTGCAGTTCCTGCCATACTCGAATCTGAAAGGGGGTGCCCTTAAGGTCCACGGGGACATTTTGAAAATATGCGGGATCGCTGTTAAAGTAACGCGAAATCTCCCGACAGGTCAATTCTCTTAATAAATCCGCCGGGTGATTAGGCTTTTGATTTATTGAACAGCCAGGTATTTTTTCGCAATGTCTTTTGACTGCCTTATCGGCAAAAACCAAGGAAGCCAGGCCGACTTCTGTAAAGAATAAACGCATAAGGCCGATGGGACTATCCATCTCCACAATAAATACCCAAGCATTAAGGTTCGGCCTTCTTTTCAAGTTCTCCTCCATCATTTTTTCTTTTTGGCCAATTCTACTTGCAATCTGGCAGGCTTAGCTTGAAGAAACGGCAGTTCATTTTTAAAAGGCAACCAAGCGTTTTTGCAAGGCGTTAGCTTTAGATTTGCAACGATGAAAACAGAGTCGGCCTCTTTGGGGACTTTCAGAATCAAAATGGACTTGAAATCATTTGCGCCACATAACGCTGATTGTAGATTATATCGCCAAAGAATATCTTGATCCCCTAGTCCTTTTACTTCAATTGCGGCTCTACGAAACTTGTATTTATAAGGGCCTATTACAATACCGGCCTTAATTTTCGCCTCCACCTGAATTTCACGACTAAAAGGACTTATCTTAGATTGGACCTTGGGAACCCGGAAATTAAAACTTGCGTCTACGCCAATACCTCCCTCAATATCCATGGAAAACAATTGAATATCTTCCCTATCTGGAAACAGGCGAATGGGCCGGGTACGGCGGGCGGGTTTTTTAACGTCATCTTCCAGGGTAAGAGCAAATTCCGCAGACTTAGGAAATTGATCTTTTTCTAAAAAGCAACTGAATACCACCTCGACCCAGTAAAAATCATAACCCATTTGCTCATGGTCCACCTTCCATTCCGGTGCCAGACTAACCCCGGCCTCTTTTAATAGGGGAAGCAAAGGCCGGGATTCGACTTGGGATCCGATTCCTATACCTTTGCTAAAACAATTCATAATATCCTGAGTTACCTTCTGTAACTCCACGATCGATAGACTCGTCGCCGCGTGTGGGAGCGGCACAATAATCGGTGTTCTCCCATGGACGTTATAGTCTAACGCCATTGGCGCGGGTTTTGCTTCAGGCGCTCGATTTTTTCGGATTCTATCGATCTCAGAATTAAGGCGCCTCTCAAGGACTGCTAGGTTCGTTTCATCTAGCCGGGTTACCTGTTCAACCGATGATACCGGCCTGTCTTGAGCATTGAGGGAATAACTCGGAAACAAACAGGATAGGAAAAAGAATCCTAAAAAACTGCGGATTAATCTATGTATTCCAAACTTATTTAACTTGAGACTCCAAGTAGCCACTGAAAAGCAAGCAGTTTCCATATAACCCTCCATGGTTAAATGATCTTATCTATTTTAAATCGTATAGTACCCTAATTCAAATTAAAAAACTAAGTTAAAGGAAAGCCAATAGATTATGCGCCAGGACCGCAAACCACAGGTTTTCATCCAGGGTCTTGATGAGTTCCAGGGGAGTGTTTTGCATTCTGGCCAAAAACCGATGAAGCTGAGTTCCTAAAAGGCCGGAGAAGATAAACCATCTTCGCGGGAAGAATTCCGGCATATCCAAAAGGTCCAGCAGCACGTCCAGGTGGATATTAGCCAGGGCCAGTTCTCCGGGGATCTGGGCGAAGTCCCGGGCGTCCCCCTGGATGAGCAGCACCTCTCCTTCCCGGCGGTTATGGCGGACGTTGCGGGCCGCGACCCGCACCGCCAGTTCGTTGTATTCCACCGCCACCACCCGCTTAGCCCCCAGGGCCAGAGCCGCCAGGGCCAGGATGCCGGTCCCCGTGCCCAGGTCCAGCACCTGGGAGGGGGCATCTTGTTCATAAACTTCCTTAAGTAATTGCATACAGAGTCGGGAAGTGGGGTGGTAGCCGGAGCCGAAGGCCAGCCCCGGTTCCATGGGGAGCACGATCTCGCCGGGGGCGGGTTGAGGAGTCTCCCAGATAGGGCAGAGGTGGAAACCCGCCACGCTGGTGGGCTTGAGGGCCTGGCCCGCCTCCCAGTCGGCGTAATTGAGCACGGTTTCGGAAGAATAACGCCCCGCGCCTGCGCCAATCAGCCAGGCCTGCACTTCTCCTTCCCGGTGGCGGCGGAAAAATAGGTAAGTGTAATCCCCTTCCCGCCAGCAGCCCAGGAAGTCATCGCCGGTCAGGGCCGAGGGGGGGTTGACCTTGCCTTGGATTTCGTACACAAAGATTTTTCCCGGCGGTGGCATTTGATTTATTAGTTATAGATTACAAGAACTTGAGGCATTTATACTCAACGACTTAATTAATTGAACATAATCCA
>Ga0194113_10002029_pt1 | contig 27776 bp, 40 predicted proteins | sample TA2MahC200mmetaG_FD_146193 | JGI IMG/M metagenome (GOLD analysis project Ga0194113, IMG submission 146193) | Freshwater microbial communities from Lake Tanganyika, Tanzania - TA2015017 Mahale Deep Cast 200m | ecosystem: Environmental > Aquatic > Freshwater > Lake | place: Tanzania: Lake... | reverse complement strand
TGGCCGGCTCAAGCCAGATATGATGATCTCTTGCCTTGGCTTGATGCCTGAAGCGCTTAACCGTAGCTTCATCTTCTATAAGAGCCACAATAAAGTCGCCATCCTGAGCTGCGGATTGTTTTCTGATTATAGCTATATCGCCTTCAAATATACCGGCGTCTACCATGCTGTCGCCTTTTATTCTTAAGGCAAAAATATCATTGTCATGCCTGGAGGAAAAATCATCTAAATCTAAATAACCCTGTACTTCTTCAAATGCAAGATTGGGCGGCCCGGCCATGACATTTCCTAAAATAGGGATTCTAAACCCGGCGCGCCTAACCAAGTCAATGCATCTTGATTTCTTAGGCGTGATCTTTAGATAACCTTTTTTCTTAAGCGCAGCTAGATAGTCCCTGACCGTACCAGTCGAACTAAACCCGAAACTGGCTGCGATCTCTCTTATCGTAGGCGGAAACCCCTCCTGCTTTATCTTATCCTGGATAAACAACAATACCTTTCTCTGTTTTGCGGTAAGGTCTTTTATGATTTCCATAATACTTGCTTTATACCACTCATATGTGTGGGTGTCAAGAGAAAAAAATAAAACCCTCCCCTATCTATCATTAGCAGATATCAGGAAGAGCCTTCTTTCTTTAAATTATCTTCAATTCTTAAATAAATCTTCTCTACTAACTTATCGTTTTTATAGTCTATCTTCTTGTTATAAAAAGGCGGAATCGGCACAACCGATAGATAACGTATGGCGATCTCGGTGTGGGCATCATCAATAGGCTCAACCCTAACATTGAATGTAGAATAGCTGCTGGTTAAAAACAGCTGGGCCTGTTTTATTTCAGTAAATATGTACGCTAGGTATATCGTGTTTTTATCCAGCGTCCTATCTTGCTTGATAAGTTTTGACCTGGAAATGTCAGCAACCTTCCAGCCAAAGTCCTCTAAAGTTGCCGTAGCTGCCTTTATCGATTCCTCAAAATCAGCGTTAAAAACCTTTTTATAGACGAAGTCTTCCTGGATAGTTTCAGGCATCTTTATCGTTACGCAACCGATAAACAATGCAGGTAAAAGTAAAAAGAATATCTTTTTCATTACTTCTTACCTTTCGTAAATTAATATTGCTGAACTATTTATTTTTTAGAGTTTTAGATATTTCGCTAAGTTTCTTTATGATAATAATAGGAAATACAAACATCCAAATAAAAAATAGCAATTGGATTAAACCTGAGATAAAAAATAAAACTGACGGGATATTACCAACCATTTGATCCATCAACCTCCTCCTTCTTAAAAATTATTAAACCTTAATCAAATCACCCGAGGAAGTAAAATTAGCGCCGCCTAGATGATAGACTAACTTAACTTTATCGGGAATCCAAATATCGTTAAATAACTCATCCTCTGCGCTAGCAAAAACTACCTCGCCGATAAATAAGATATGGTCTCCTACTTCTTTTGCATCTCGCAGCAAACACTCTAGATGCCCTATGCATTCTTTAATGAGCGGGGTACTGACTAATCGATTAGCCTTTTCCGTAGTAAGTTTAGCTTCCTTAAATTTATCTATATCGTGTCCGTGATGCGTACCGCAGAATACAATCTTATCCAACAAATCAAGGTTGGGGATATTGACTGCAAACTCTCTTGATTGCTTTATCAATTCACTTGATAGGTGCGTCTTGGCTATACTGATACCCAAAATAGCCGGGCTGTGACTCAACGGGCTATTCCATGCTAATGTTATGATGTTGTTTTTATCTTTATATGATGAGCTGACCAGGATAAGCGCGCCGCTATTGATAAGCCTATTTGCCTTATTTAACGCGATTTCTTTTTTCATAGAGCAATATTTTAAACATTACCAACCACATTAATGCCAATATTCTTATTCCTAACAAACTCTAATGCTTTATCTATCTCCGCCTGCTCCCCTTCCAGGACTAAAAGGGCCCAGCCGGTTTTGGTAGAAAATGACGCTTCTATAATATTGGGGATAATATTATATTTCTGTCCGATGTGATAAATTATTGGCTCGTCTTTTAATTGCCCTGGAAACGTTAATTCAACCTTTAATTTCATATTTTCTCCTTATTTCTCTTGGGGTTATAACCGACAATATTATACACCTATTCGCAAAGAAAAAGAATAATATTTTTAAGGCTGGCTTGTCACTGCTAACAAACTAATTTCCTTCTTAACATTATTTATTCTCTCATCTATAGGCGGATGGGAGCTTAAAAAGACAAGGTTATAGCTCTCTCCCCTCTGACCTGATTGAGCCTTAAGCTTATTGAAGAAACTTATCATGGCCTCTGGCTTATAATTGGATTTATAAGCGTATTTTACCGCTAAGCGATCTGCCAACCTTTCATCCTCTCTAGAATAACCCAAGCTGACGACGTTAAAGACCACGTTTATTGCCTTATACAAATCCACTGCCGACGATTTGCTAAAAGCTAAACTCATTACTATCTGATACCCTAAAACCACTTGCAATCTCTTGACGCTATGCCTAGCAGCAATATGGCCAATCTCATGGGCTAAAACACAGGCCAACTCATCGTCGTTAGCCTCCTTTAAAACAGCGCTATGCACATAAACAAAACCTCCGGGAAGAGCAAATGCGTTTAAATCATCATCTTCAACAACAAAAAACTGATATTTAATATCGTTTCTATCGGAAGCTTGTGCGACTTTCTGGCCAGCTCTATTTAATCTTTCATTCCATGCCGCATCATTAGAAATCTTGCTTTCGCTATTTATCTGCTTGGACATGGTGCTGCCTAAAGATATTTCACTTGCGGTATCAATCAGAATAAATTCATTGCGTTGCGTCGCCGGATTATAGATTGACACGCATCCGCCGAATAAAAATACAACCGCAATAAAAATAATATATTTCTTGATCATTGTCATACCTTAGTTCTTTCGATATATGTTTTATATAGATGATTAAATATCTCGATGTAATCTTTTGTCCTATAGTCGGGATAAGTCCACTGCAAAGGATGGAAACTTCCGTTTTGATAAAAAAGAGTCACCTCCGCAAATATGCCTTTTCCTAGATAGATCCTGTGTGAGTAATCTTTCGTTGTCGCTAAAACAAGCTTGCCGCCGGATACATACCCAGGGTCAATATTAATCCTCCTTTTATTGTGAAAAGAAAATTTATTCTCAATCTTATTCGTAAATAATTTAATATCGGCAAGTTTTTCGGGAGCAATTAATCTTTTTGTACTTACGAACTTTCTCTTTAAGCCATCGCCTAGTTCTTCATTATAATAGCTGGTATAATCAAAGGGAATCATTCTACTCATAAAATCTATCGGACCAAATTTCTTGAAGAGTATCCGCTCAGTCTGTAAAAATAAAACCTCATCTTTAGAAATAAACCCAAAGAATAATTTTACTTTTTGCGGTTTAAAAGGTATCCCCATGGAGTTTTATTATTTTATATAGCCCAACGGAAAGGAATATATAAAAAAGGTATGTTAGGCTTACGATACAAGGTTTTCTTTGCTTAAGTGCTGATGGATATAATCAGAGATTTTCTGAGTATCTTTACTAGAAATATCAGTAAAGAAAATGGCGATTTTAAATGTATTGGGATCAGAAAGGATATTCTCGGTCCTGACAACAACTCCGGTACATTCTACTTTTCTGGTAGAGACTTTATTTCTTTGCTTAATCGGCAGCAATATCACAATCTTAAGCTTAGTCATCGGCTCGATATATCTATCCGAACGGCAATAAGCCCCGGCGCCGCTTATATTCTCTGTCTCAGTAACGATGTCAAATTCGCCGCTGCTGATCTTTAACGGTATATTTCTGCTGACTCGCGGATGCCTTCTTCTCTCTTGAACTTGTTGCATAGTCTTTTATTCCTCTGTTTTAGCTTTAGACTTCTTCTGAAAACACTTCTTAGTACAATAAAATTTCCCGTTACGGTAATATCTCTTGATCTTCTTCATTGGCTTACCGCAACCTGCGCAGTTAGAAGAGACCTCCTGTGTAGCCTGTTGTTCTGCCATGTTTTTCTCCTTATTGCTTAGATAGGGTTGATTACCTTTTCTGGGAGTCTGTTCAAATAATCAGAAATCTCCGTCCTTTGCTTTTCATGCATTTCTTTAAAACTGATACCCAGCTGATATCTTTCTGAATGCGGAATACGCTGGGCCCACATAACCTTTCCCACCGCATTTATAACCTTTGCGGCGGAAGGTAAATTCAATTGTAACAGAAAATCTGTATTGGAGGGGATAAACTTATTAAAATTCAATCTCAAACCACCCTCGCTGATATCACATGCCAAAGCAGAACCAAATTCCCTAGTAGATTTCATTTCATAACGTACAGAAGCAGAAACGACCTTACGCCTAGAAACTCTTTTGTCTTTATTTTTATCTTCTAGATACATAGCCACGTTCCTTGGTCTATTCCCGTGGCTTTAAGTGTTTTATTTATACCACAAATATTTGCATCTTTCAACATATTTCTCGATTGTACTATCTTTAATTTTCTGCGGCTTTACAATTCTCTCTATTATGATATAATTGGTAACGTATGTATGAAACCTTCTTCGGATTAAAAGAAAAACCCTTTAATGTCACGGCAGACCCTTCCTTTTTCTTTATGAGCAAGAGGCACAAAGAGGCCCTTTCGCACATGATTTACGGGATTGAACAAAGAAAAGGAATCATCTCCATTACCGGAGAAATAGGCACGGGCAAGACCACCCTTTGCCGAGTTCTATTAAATAGCCTTGATAAAAAGATTAGAAGCGCATTTATTTTAAATCCTAACTTCTCGTCTCTAGAACTTTTGCATATTATCGTAGAGGATTTCGGAATCTACCCTTCAAAGAAATCAAAAGTCTCGCTTGTCTCTGACTTGAACAATTTTCTGATTAAAGAATCGCAAAAAAACCATAATGTCGTATTGATAATTGACGAATCACAAAACTTGGATCCTTCGCAGTTAGAACAAATCAGATTACTAACCAATCTTGAGACTGCAAAAGAAAAACTGCTACAAATCATATTAGTCGGCCAACCTGAGCTTAAAGAAAAACTGGAGCTACCGAATCTAAAACAACTTTGCCAAAGAATAGCGGTAAAATACCATATCCTGCCTTTAGACAACGAAGAATTGGCAGACTATATAAAACACAGATTGGATGTTGCGGGCTCTAACGGGGACTTAAAGTTTAATGGTGATGCCTTAGGACAAATCTATAATTCTTCCAAAGGGATTCCCAGGATGATAAATATTATCTGCGACCGCGCTCTTTTAGCGGCTTTTGTCGAGGAGAAAAAAGAGATCGATGGATCCCTAATTGAAAAAGCTATGCAGGAGCTCAAATGAGCATAATTTATGAAGCGCTAAAAAAGACACAAGATAAGCTTAAGTTTACGACAACATTGGACCCCAGAGAAAAATTGAAATTAAAACTCTATATCGTCTTTATACTTGTGGCTCTATTGGGATGCAGTTATGCCTTAACCACTCTTTTTTATTCTCCAGCCCCTCTTTTATCCAATCAAATCAAAAAACAGATTGCCAGCTCTGCCTCAGAACAAAAACAACCCGTTCAGATCTCTTCTTCTAAGCCTACAAAAACAACATCGGAAAGATTCGCCTTAAACGGCGTAGTCACTATGGACAACGAAAAGGTAGCGCTGATAAACGATGAAATGGTTAGAAAAGGGGAATTTATAGACGGGGCCTATGTAATCAATATACTTGATAATAAAGTATACCTGGATTTGGGCGGCAAACCTGTTGTGTTAAAAATCAAATAGCCTTCAGTACTTTATCGTGTTTTCTTACGCGCTCGCTTACTTTAATACCGATATTATCGCCGGCTTTAGCTTCCTGTACTGACTGCTTCTCAATCTGCATTGAATCAACTACCTGCTCCACACTGGTTGTATGGCCTTGAATTAGGATTGTATCACCGACTTTTAAACTGCCTGTTAGCTGAATTGCAGCCACAGAAACGTGAGAAAAGAAATCGGTTACAATCCCAACCTCCTCAACTTTCCTAGTCGTATCTTGCATCCTAATTCACCTCCTTCAATGAGCCCGCCACTGTAACAATGGCGGGCGAATTGAACCCCGCCCTTTTGGGCGAGGCTACATTAATAAATTACTTTTTTGCCAACATGAATCATATTTTTCTAATTCTATAAAATATGTATATAATATTTGAATCTTTAATTACGCCCAAAAGGGCGGGGTAAATTCAGACAAACAACTTACGTCATTTCATTCCGTAAGTTGTGTCTTCATTTATAATACTATCTATCGCCCTCTTTATCACAGATAATGGAATATTCTGCCTAACAACAACATTCCCAATACTCACGGGTAAAACAAAACGATTCATACCTTTGATGAATTTCTTATCGCGATTTAGGGTTGTCATTAACCTAGTCTTATTTATTTTCTTGATGCCAACAGGCAATCCCACTTTAGCAATTAATCGTTCAATTCTCTGGCAAGAAGCCGCGTCAAGCAAATCTAATTCTCGGGCTATCCTTGCCGCGGCAATCATTCCTATAGCTATAGCCTCACCATGGCTATATTCTCTATATCCTCCTATTGTCTCCAGCGCATGACCTACGGTGTGACCATAGTTTAGAATAGTGCGTATACCTTTGGACTCTTTTTCATCTAACGCAACAACCTTAGACTTTATGAGGCTAGAGCGATAAACAATAAACTCTAATGGCTTTCTTTCTAATCTTAAAATGGACTTGTAATTCTTTTCGATAAAATTAAATAATGCCTTATCTTTTATCACGCCGTATTTAATCGCCTCGGCCAATCCCGAACGAACCTGTCTTTTATCAAGTGTCTTTAACAAAGAAATATCGCTAAACACCAATTTTGGCTGATAAAAAGCGCCGACCAGGTTCTTGCCTACCGATAAATCTATGGCGGTTTTCCCTCCTATCGCGGAATCAATCTGCGCCAAGAAAGTTGTAGGTACCTGGATATAATTAACGCCTCTTTTATATATCGCAGCGACAAAACCAGATAAATCTCCGATTACCCCACCGCCCAAGGCAATAATAAAAATCCTCTTTTTTATATCAATTTTCCCGATACTATTTATCAATCTAAAAACTTCTGCCGCAGACTTACTTCTTTCGGTGTCCGGGACAACTTCAAACTTTACCGTATAACCAGACTTCAGGAGATTTTTTGCAAGCGAAAACCCTATTCTTTTCTTGAGGAAATTATTGGTAATGACTACAGCATCCTTGCCGATTTTGATAGAGTTTAAGAAACTCCCTATACGAGAAAAAGTTTTAAATCCGATAATGATCGGATAAGATCTCTGCTTTAAGTTAACAACGATTTTTTTCATATCATTCCCGCGCCTAAAACATTGGCGATAATCTCTACTACTGGCAAGATCACCCTGTCAAACAACCCTAAGAATATCAACGAGAAAATAATGATAAACCCGTATGGTTCAATGCTGGCATAACGCATTGCAGATTGGTATGGTAATAAACCAAATAAAACCCTTGAGCCATCTAATGGAGGAATCGGTATTAAATTAAATACCGCCAAGATTAAATTAACCCAAACACCTAAAACCAGAAATTCATGTATAAATAAGGGCATGCTGATAATCTTGATAATCAGACTTAGAATTAAAGCAAAAATTATATTGGAAGATGGCCCAGCCAGGCCTACCCAGATCATGTCCCTTTTAGGGTTTCTTAAATTATGAAAATTTACCGGGACTGGCTTTGCCCAACCGAATATGAATGGCGAACGCATGATTATAAGTAGCAGCGGCAAAATCAAAGTACCAAATATATCAATATGGGCTAATGGATTGAGGGTCAGCCTCCCGGAACGCCTGGCGGTAGAATCGCCAAGCTTATAAGCTATCCAGCCGTGGGAAAACTCGTGGATAATAATCGCTATAAAGAATATTGCTAACGATATAACGAATGACATTATTCTATAATTGAAATGTCCTCTACGATTACAACAGGATATTTAATGCCGGAGTCCTTCTCTAAGCTCCCTCTTGCCCTAACTTGTAAATTGAGAAAGTCATCTAATTTTGCTTTATCGCTTTTTAGAAAAGAAACTACCTTGCCATTTTGTATAAGCTTATGGGTTCCAGGCTGCTTAAAGAAAAATCCTGATTTCATTACAGTGCCGGTATCGTCGTATTCAAACTTTTGTTGCGGCAGAGATATTGCAGGCGCGGTTTTCTCTAGAGGCTTCCTAGAATCCTGTAACTTTGTTGATTCTTGCTGCTTTTCTTTATTGTATTGATCTATGGAAAAGTAATATTTTAGATATTTTTCGTTAACCCAGCCGTAACAATTCTTGGGCGGATAAATTCTGTACCAATCCTTGTCGTTATCTTCGACAATGGTTACGGGGTCATTCTTGCCCAATTGACATAAAACGCTTGATTTCAAATCAGGCCGCGCCCTGACATTAACCCTATCGGCACCTACCGCTGCATCCCGATCGACTATTCGATTAACGTATTTAGTGCTGATAAAACAGGATGAGCCTTCGGGCAATCCAACTTTACACCAATTAAACTTCTTCTCCAGCACAGTAACTTTGTCATCTTTTTTCAATTTATAAACGACTTCAAAATTAATATTATAACCTGCTCGAATGTTTAAAGTCTCAGAGGTGGCTTGAGCAACGAAAGGAAGCTTTTCTTCAGCAAAGGCAAAACATGCCACACTTAAGAAAAGGAATAAAAGGATTATTCTTGGACTCTTCATTTAGAAGCTTTGGAATCTTTGGATGGCTTGGAAGCCTTGGCTTTATCTTTACCAGCGGAAGCGGCTTCTGCGGCTGCAGGTGCGGCAGCGGCTCCAACCTCAGGAGTAGTAGCTGCTTCTTCTGCTTTTTCTACCTTCTCTTTTTTGAATTTCATTTTGATTACTTTTAATTTAGGAAGACCAAAAACGTTATCGCCTTCTTTCCAAAGGCCTTTTCCGATTAAATCCTTTATTCTCTCGATACGTTTTAAGACTGACCTTTGTTGCCTATCTTTATCTGTAGATTTTAAAGACGGATGTATTGACATTTTATAGCTCCCTGATTAGACAATCTTTGTATTTTTTTCTTAGCTCCCCCAACGAGATCCTTGCTTCTTCTTTATTCTGGTACTTTCCCACACAAAGAATAATATAATTACCCTTTGGCAGAACAATCACTTCATAGCCTTTCTTTTGTAGACCCTTTGCCTCTTCATCAACCGAACTACGCTTCTTAAAACTAGCGACCTGGATAGTATATTTATTTATATCTTCGGTTTTTTGTTTAATTTCTTTTTCCTGCTGCCCAATCTTTTGTAAAACTTCCTGTTTCGGCGCTTCTTGCTTGACTTCTTTGACCACTGGTTCGCTGGCCTGCGGGACCTCGGAAGCGAGCGTATCTTTATTGCCTAAAACCTTACTAGCCCTTTTGCCTTTTTCTACCCCCAAAGAAAAACTAAACACAACAACCATCAAAACAATAACGGAGATCATTATTGCTTGCTCAATATTCAAATAGATAAGACTCTGCCAAGGCGTGGCTCTCGCCTTACTACTTTCTTGCGAATCTACGGAACCTGAAAACAACTCTAATTGTCCGGGAACTTGTTTTTTCTCCATAATACTATATTATAAAATTTTTAGTGGTAAAAACTCAAGTACTTTTTGAACTTTCTTTTTTTACTTAAACGCAAAAAAGCCTCAACTACCCTGGGATCAAACTGAGTGCCTGAGTTCCCCTTGATTTCCCCTATGGCCTCAAAGATCGTTTTCTTAGTTTTATATGGCCTTGAACTTATCATTGCTTCAAACGCATCGGCAACAGCCATTATTCTTGCCTCAACGGGTATCTCATCCTTTTTGAGTCCAGATGGATAGCCGCTTCCGTCGTATTTTTCATGATGGTACAATATTATAGGGATAACCGGCTTCAATGCCTCAAGAGGTTTTATTATCTCTGCCCCTTTTTCGGGATGGCTTTTGATAATCCCGTATTCCTCAGAAGTTAATTTACTGCGTTTAGTTAGAATCTCAAGAGGTATATCAACCTTACCTGCATCGTGAAGCAGGCTTGCATGTTTCAGGCTCATTATCTGGCTCTCGCTTAAATGCAGTTCCTTAGCCATTTCCACTACAATGCTTGCGTATTTCGTCAAATGAGTAGAAAGTGAAGGAACTTTCTTATCAAGAATGGTTACCAAAGATCTGATACTACCGTAAACTATCTTTTGCTGTTCATCGTATAATTGAAGGTTCTTTATAGCTATGACTGCCTGCTCGGCAATAGCCGTCAAAAGCTCCTGGTCAAAAGATTCATATTTACCTCTTCTTCCGTTTCTTTTTACTACAATAGAACCAAAAGTATCCTCTCCGATTAGGGGAACGCCTAAAACCGAATCATTCATATACGCATCGCTGGTGTCAATTATCTTCTTCTCTAAGCCTTTTTTCAGCTTTGCCTTCTTGCTTGAAATATCCTTCATTTTTGGACCAACAACAGCCTTTAATTTTACTGTTTTTGTGTTAGGCTCAAGCAAGGTGACAGAACAATATCCGGAATTTAGAACTTGGCATATAAACTTAGCCAGACGCAAAGTCAATTCTTTTAAGTTATACGTAGAATTAATCAATCGATAGACCATATGGTTTATCGAAAGGACTATCTTATACTTTTTCGTATGGCTCAAAGAGTTTTTTGTACTCATCTAAAACAAACCTGTCTGTCATGCCTGCGATATAATCGCAGATTATCTGCTTCTTTTCAATATCGGACTTCTTTTGCGTCCTTAAGAAAACATTCTCGGGCAGCTGCTTTGCGTTTTCGCTGTATATCTTAAATAACTCCTGTATAAATCTCTTGGCCTTACTCGTCATTCTAACGACCCTTACGTTCTGATAAAGATTTTTCATCAGAAAATCTCTCACAAGTTCTCTCTCTTTTTGCAAACCAACGCTAAAAGAAATCACCCTGTGATTTAGTTTTCTGGCGTCATCCGACGAGCTTAAGCGTGTTTCTTCAATTCCTTTCAAAGACTCCCTCAATAAATCATCAACCTGTTGATTTATGAGCTCTCTAATTAAATGATATTTTAACATATCTTTATCGTCTTTGATATAGTCTTTCTTAATTTTTTTGTAAGCATTGTCCCACAGCGGGACTTTCTCCAAGTCTCTTAATTTAATCAAATCTGAAGTCAGGCCATCGTCTAGGTCGTGATTATAATAGGCGATCTCATCGGCAATGTCTACAATCTGCGCCTCAAGGGTTGGTTGCTCATTTAAGCTGAATTCCGGCACGCGGCTTGGAACATCAAAACCTGTCTTATGTTTGACGATCCCTTCTTTGACCTCATAAGTTAAGTTCAATCCATTATAGTTGAAGTATCTTTTTTCTAAATCAGTAACTATCCTATAGCCGTGAAGATTATGGTTAAATCCGCCGGAATCCTTCATTATTTCCTGCAATGCCTCTTCGCCGGCATGGCCAAATGGCGCATGGCCTAAATCATGGGCCAACGCAATGGCTTCAATCAAATCTTCGTTTAACCCTAGATTTCTTCCGATAGTACGCGCGATCTGGGCAACCTCTAAGGTATGTGTAAGCCTTGTCCGATAGTAATCGCCCTCAAATATCATAAAGACCTGGGTTTTGTATTCAAGTTTTCTAAAGGCCTCGCAGTGGACTATCCGGTCCCTGTCGCGCTGGTAGATCGTGCGATATTGATGCTCTGGTTCTTCGTATTTTCTCCCCTTAGAGTCTTTACTATGCATCGCATAGGGAGCCAAGTTACTATCTTCCCATTTTTCTATCTCTTCTCTGGTTCTTAATTTCATCTTTTCCTAATCGTTAATTTGTTATGCAATTGTTTTAAGGACTGTGAAATTATCTTGGTATCAAAGATTACCGGCATAAAATTAGCATCTCCCTTCCATCGCGGAACAATATGGACATGGAGATGTCCGGCAAACCCAGCCCCTGCCTCTTTTCCGATATTTATTCCTATGTTGTAGGCCTGGGGCCTTAAAACCTTATCAAGCTGTCTTTGAGAGATCTTTAAAACCTTTATCAAATCTAGCAGCTCATCATTTGTTAGATCGGCTATATCGCCTCTATGCCGATACGGAGCAATCATAATATGCCCATTATTATACGGAAAAACATTCAAAATAGAAAAACAAAATTTACTCCTGTAAACAACATAATACTTCTTATCAAGCCTTGATTTTGCTGCTCGACAAAATATACAACCTTTGCTTTTCTTTTGCACGTATCCAATTCTCCAAGGCGCCCAAATTCTATTCATAGTTTAATTATCGATGCTTTTATTTTATCATTAATCTCAATAATCCCATAAGAATTAAAAGGCGAAAAGATCTTATCCGTGGGACTTCCGGGATTAAAAAATAAAACTCCGTCTATTGATTCTTTTACGGGTCGATGAGAATGGCCAAAAACTACCATATCCACATCCGGCTCAAACTCTCTTTTTATTCTTTCTATCAAGCCATCAGGAGGGCCGTAGCCGTGGATTAAGCCGATTTTAAATCCTCCGATTTTTATTATTTCTTTTTTAGCAAGGACTCTCTCAACTTCGGGAAAATCCATATTACCTACTACCGCCTTAGTCTGCGCTATTTCTTTAAGCTCATCTAAAACGGCAATATTTACCAAATCTCCAGCGTGTAAAATCAAGTCGACTTTTTTAAAGTCTTCCAGGATAACTTTTGGTAAATCTTTGATGCTTTCTTTTATATGCGTATCGGAAATAACGCCAATTCTCATTTTACAATAAACGGCCTGTCATACAAATTTAAGACAGTATTTAAATCGGCTAGATCCCAAACCCAAATCTTCTCTTTTAAAGCCCGGAGCTTCGCGTTAGAATCGGTTTGCCCTAATGAAATTATTATCCTTCTCTGAGGAGAAAATTTATGTTTCCGGCATTCTGACAAAAACGACATTACATCTTCTTCTATAAAATGGTCTTCTTTAAGCAAAATAAACCAAAGACTATCCCGAGAATAGGCCATTGCACCTTTCAGGACGCTATCTTCTTTGCTATCAAAAATTATAGGCTTAACCTCTCTGAAAGTTGAAAATCTGTACCTGTGGCCATCAAGCTGCAATGTTTCTGTGGTAAAAAGGTTAAAAAGCTCGACGATCCTATCAGAGGTTTCTTTCTCGGAAATCTCCACAAAATTCCTTATTAATTCTTCGGTATTCTTTCTGAATAGGCTCTCTGCCTCCTCTTGATCTTGACTCACCGAAAACAATTTCTTCTGGAATACATACCTTAACCAGAAGCTGAAGATTCTATCATGGATATAGTAGGAATTGATATTTTTAGAAATGAAATTCATCTCCAAAAGCCGGTTAATATTTAACGACGTGTCTTTTTTATCCTTGTGCACGCTATCGGTTATTTCTTTAATCTTTCTTCTTCCATTAGCAATCGCAAGAAGGGTATCGATATAAATCCTATTATTTCTTCCCAGCGTCAGTTTCTCAAGGTAATTCATAAAGTACCTGTTTAACTGACCCCATTCATCAAATAGAAGCAATTTTAAGCACTCTACAAGGATAGGCAAAGTAACGTCTTTTATAAACTCGTCTTTAATAAGTTCCAGCAATTTCTCAGAAAATACCCTGAGATAAAAAGGATTTCCTCCGGTAAAATTAATAATAAAATTGCGGTGTTCAGTTTTTAGATTATTTTCCTTTAATATCTGATGAATAAAATCATAGCTGGTCTTGACGTCAAAATTACTTACGGAGAGAATTTCAAAGTTACCAAATAGTAGCGATAAATCTTCCGCTAGAATTTGCCTTGCCCTGACCTCATTAGAACTGCTAAAAATAAACATGCAATTCTTTTGGGCGATGATCTTCTTGCCCAGTTCCTGATAAGGATTTGTAATCTTCATATCTTCTAACTTCTGAAACTCATCTATTACAATAAGACAAAGTTTTCCTGTCTCGGATATGAAAATCTCAGGCAAACACAGCATTTCCCGATAGGCATCGGTAAATCTTTCTTTATCTAGATCAGAATTAATTTTAGAGATGTGTTGAGCGGTTTTTGGAATAAATGCTTTAGATTTATCGATTAAGAAATTAAAATCGTCTCTGGTTTCCAAGCCTTTGCTAATTAAGAAATTGAACAAAAGCCCGCCAGCAAACTTACGGATAAAGACTTTAAGATCGTTTGTCGAAAGCTCTAAATAGAGATGAATGATTTGCTCGTCTTTAAATTTGCTTAAGTAGTATTTCAAAAGGGATGTTTTACCGCTGAGCTCCCGTCCGATCAAGGCTATATTCTGCCTATAGCCTTCGCCGAAATGCTTGACTCTTTTTTCAATAATCTCTAAGATGTCTGAACGGCCGAAAAAATTATTATGGATGGTATCATTTATCATGGTAAATAAAATATGGGGTTCTGCGAAGAATAACCTTTTCTAATCTCAAAATGCAGAAAAGACTGCCTGCCTTTATCCAATTTTCCTACTTTGGCGATGGTCGCCCCTTGAGAAATATTGCTATTTAATTTTGTTTGAGGCTCTGCAATATTCGCGTAGACAGTAGAAAAACCATCATTATGTTCAATAATAATAGTCTTGCCATAGCCTTTTAATTCACCTAAAAAGGTTACCTTGCCGGATCTAGAGGCCAATATATCTTGGCCTGAGCTTGTCTGGATATCAATGCCTTTGTTTTCTCTCCCTGAAACTCTTTCTCCGTAATAACAAACAACGTTACCCTTGACCGGCCAAATAAAATACCCTCCTTTATTAGCGGTGCTACTCGAGCTGCCAATATCTAAAGTTTGGCTGACTCCGGGAACAAAAATTAGCTGCCCCTTCTCTATTTGTGTGGCATCGGGAATTCTGTTCACCCTGATAATTTCATCTAGCGGTACATCATATGCCTTAGCAATCCTCCATAGCGTCTCTTTGGGCATAACCTTATGATAGATGCCCGCCCTCTTTTGCGTCTCGGGAACATTTAAAACCGCAGACTGATAACTGACGCAACCGAAAATTAAAGTTGCCATAGTAATCAGAATTATTAAATTTAGAAAAACTCTCTTCATATTTTTTAAGAGCGGGCGAAGGGAATTGCCCGTCATCCGCCTTTTGGCGGATGACGAGGTCTCGTCCCGACGATACGTCGGGACGGAAACCCTCCGTCAATTTTCTCAAGAGCGGGTGAGGAGAATCGAACCCCCGTTATTAGCTTGGGAAGCTAACGTTCTACCATTGAACTACACCCGCAATTAAATATCATTCTACCGTTGTCCGCCAATCGCTAAAAGCAATTGCCGAGATCTCGTCCGCCAAAGAAACTTTGGCGAGACGGAAACTACGCCCGCAAATTAATTTTAGAACAATTATCAATCAACCTTATAGAACAATAATCTCCGCACATTGTACAAACATCGGAAAGCTCAGCCTTAGAAGACATTCTATATGCTCTTGCTTTATCGGGGTCCATAGAAAGTCTTATCTGTTTTTTCCAATCCCTTTTTTTGCGTGCTAAAGATATCGCCCTATCCCATCCTATGGCGCCATTTATACCTTTTACTATATCAGCTGCATGCGCCGCAATACGCGAAGCAATCAATCCCTCTTTAACGTCCTCAACTGATGGATGCCTTAAATGCTCTGAAGGAGTAACGTAACACAAGAAATCAGCGCCTTTGCTTGCTGCGATTGCACCGCCGATAGCCGAAGTTATATGATCATATCCCGGGGCTACATCGGTAACTAAAGGACCTAAAACATAAAAAGGTGCGTTATCGCAGAGTTTTTTCTGCATAATGACATTCTTTTCTATCTCGTCTAAACGAAGATGGCCAGGGCCTTCTATCATTACCTGGACTCCTTTATTTCTGGCCCTTCTTGCCAAATAGCCTAAAATCTTTAACTCCGAAAACTGCAATTTATCGGAACCATCCAAAACCGAACCGGGCCTCAGGCTATCTCCGAGGCTTAAGGTAACATCAAATTTCCTAGCAATCTTTAAGATTTCATCGTAATATTCATACAAAGGGTTTTCTTTGTTTTTCTCCATCATGTAGCTGGCGAGCAACGCCCCGCCACGGCTTACCACATCTAAAATCCTGACTTTCTTTCTAAGAAATTTCAGGTGTTCTTTCAAGATTCCGCAGTGGATTGTAAAGAAGTCTACGCCGTCTTCTGCCTGCTGGTAAAGAACCTTCAGTATTTCATCTAATGTTATATCTTTAAAATCTCTTTTATTCTTTTTTTGATTCACCGCAACTTCATAAATCGGGACTGTTCCGACGGGTATAGCGGAAAGCCTAATTATCTTTTTTCTGATATTTCTTAAGTTTCCACCAACACTCAAGTCCATTATCGTATCGGCGCCGTAGCGGATCGCTACTGCTAATTTTTTAAGCTCGTCCTGGATTTCCGATTTATCGGTAGAGGTGCCAATATTGACATTTACCTTGGTCCTTAAGCCTTCACCTACAGCGCAGACATTTTTGATACGATGAAGTATGTTTGCGGGAATAACAATCTTCCCTTCGGCAATTTTCTTTAGAATGTAGACAGGGTCTACATTCTCTTTTTTTGCGGCCTGACGCATTAAGGGAGATATTTTATTATTTTGAGCTAATTCTAATTGGGTCATTGAATTGAACGGAAACGTTTTTGGGTTACGGTTACGATGCTCGCCTCGGCGTAGCCTTCGGCGAAGCCGGGCCCGTTTCGTCTCTCGGTCATGTTAAACGTCTTTTCACGTAACCGCCTAACGTAACCGATACCTGCCTGCCGGCAGGCAGGCGGGCTTCGTTACCCTAACCGTTACCTATGCAAAGCTTGACTTGCTAATAGTATAATTTAAAAGCGCCTTGAAACTATTTACTGTCTTGTCTATATCTTTCGCTTTACAAACAGCTTTTCCTATCGCAACCTTGCTTATCCCGCGTTCTTTAATACTGACAACATTATTTAAATCTATTCCGCCGATTGCAAAAGAAGGTATTCTAATGTTTTTCTGTATTTCTTTTAGAATTTTTAGGCCGATAGCTGGCTCTTTAACTTTAGTAGTGGTAGGAAAAACCGGTCCAATGCCGATATAATCTGCCCCCAGCTTTTGGGCAATCTTTGCATGCTTTAAGCTATGGCAAGAAACTCCGATTAGAAGATTATTGCCCACTATTCTTCTGGCGATTTCAACAGGAATATCTTCTTGGCCAAGATGTACTCCATCAGCTCGGCTTGCCAGAGCCACATCTATATGATCGTTTACAATCAACAAAGCTCTGTTTCTGGAAAGTTTTCTTAATGCCCTGGCGTATCTTAATAGCTCTCTTTTTGGGCTATTTTTGCATCTTAGTTGGATTATACCGGCTCCGGAATTGATTATCTTCTTAGCGATTGTAAAGAAATGCTGCGGGCATATATCTTTATCCAGAATGACATAAAGACTTGATTTTTCCAAAAGTCTTTTTTTCCAGCTCATAGATTTTATATCTCAATCCTTTAAACTGCTCAGCAGCATTCTTATCAAATAATTTATTAAATTCCTCGACAACTCTTAACGATTCCTTGACTCTTTGAATATTGGCAATAAAAATATCATTAAAATCTTTTCTTTTAAACTCTAATTTTATTGACTTCTTCCCGACGTCCTTAAGGATATCCCTGGTCTGGATAATGTTCTTTGCGCTTAAGCACTTCTCTTGCGCCTCTGAAATCTTGTGTCTTATATCTTTATAATTTCTTGAAAGTGCTCTATCGTTTAATATAAAACGGCAGATATCTTCACAGACACGCAAACCTTCTTTTAATCGATTCAGATTGGCATCGATTATTCTTAATATTTTACTTTCGATTCTTACCACAGGAATTTTTGATTATTGATTTAATAATGTTGGTTGTGGAGTATCCTTTAAGATACGGAATGATCTGGACTCTTCCACCATAAGACTCAACTATATCTTTACCGACAACATCTTCCTTGTTCCAATCTCCGCCTTTAACAAGAATGTCAGGCTTTAATTTACCAATTAACTTTAAAGGCGTTAATTCGTTAAAAATAATTATGTAATCTACCGATGAAAGCGCAGCCAATACGCTTGCGCGATCATGCTGAGAATTTATAGGACGATTTTTATCTTTCTTGACTACCCTAACCGAGCTATCACTGTTTAATCCGACAACTAGAAAATCTCCGAGTTTCCTGGAATCTTCTAAGTATTTGGCGTGCCCATAATGCAAGATATCAAAACAACCGTTTGTAAAAACAACAGTTCTCTTTTGTCTTTTTAAGCCTGAGACAATACGGGATAAGCTTTCTAAACTCTTAACTTTATTATTTTTCTTCATTATGCTATTTATTTCTCGACGAGTTCGCAGATGATATGCGCAATCATTATATGGGCTTCCTGAATTCTCGCGGTTACCTTAGACGAAACAACAAGACCAATATCCACTATTTTTACTAACTCTCCGCCATCTGTGCCTGTCAGGCCAATGGTTTTTAAACCCATCTGCTTGGCTTTGGTTATGCCTGAGATAACATTTTTGGCTTGCCCGCTCGTAGAAATCCCGATAACCAAATCGCCGTTTTGGGCGATAGCTTCTACTTGTCTTGAAAACACTTCGTCAAAGCCATAATCATTCCCTATAGCCGTCAATATTGAAGTATTGGCAGTAAGCGCGATCGCAGCCAAGCCACGACGCTCTTTTTGAAATCTGCCTACCAATTCGGCGGCGATATGTTGGCTGTCGGCAGCAGAACCTCCATTGCCAAAAAGAATTACCTTGTTTCCTTTTTTAAGGCAGCCGATTACCGATTCTGCTATCTTGACAATCTCGTCAATATTGTTTTTAAGTACCGACTCCTTGACTGCAATAGATTCTTTTATAATGTTATTTATTTCGTTTTTCATAGCTTTATTTTAGCCAAAAAATACCTTGGCAATATCGTATAGATCCATATCCACAGTTTTTAGTTCCTTTACTGCTTCTTCCAGCGGAACATCCACAATTTTATTCCCGCGGAGGCTTACCATCTTGCCAAATTTTTTATCCCTGATAAGCTCCACAGCTTTCACGCCGAATCTAGTCCCAAGAACCCTGTCATAAGCCGTTGGGGAACCGCCGCGCTGAATGTGGCCGAGCACGCTAACCCGTGTCTCAAAACCGGTCTTTTCTTCTATTGCGCTGCCCAAAGCCTCTCCAATCCCGCCCAGCCTTACATGGCCGAATGCATCCAGCTTCTCTTCCTGAACAACCATGCTTCCCTGCTTAAACTGCGCGCCTTCAGCTACGACAACTATACTAAAAGTCTTTCCTCTTGTATGGCGCTTTTTGATCGATGCGCAGACTTCGTCCATATCTATAGGTATCTCTGGGATCAAAATTATATCTGCTCCTCCGGCGATACCGGCAAAAGTAGCGATCCAGCCAGCGTGCCTACCCATAACTTCGGCAACAATAATTCTATGATGGCTTTCTGCGGTAGTATGCAACCTATCGATACATTCTGTGGCGATATTTACCGCGGTATCAAAACCGAAAGTGTAATCGGTAGCAGAAAGGTCGTTGTCAATCGTCTTGGGTACTCCAACGATATTTAACCCCTCCTTGGCTAATTTATCGGCAACTCCAAGAGTATCTTCGCCACCCACCGCGATTAAAGCTGAAAGGCCTAATTGCCTATAGTTTTCTTTGGCCTTCGCCACGTCGCCTTCTTTTTTATAAGGATTAGTCCTGCTAGTTCCCAAGATTGTTCCGCCTTTAGGAAGTATGCCTGAAACCTTCTTTAAGTCTAGCTCTTCAAAATCGTTTTCAATCAAACCCTTCCAGCCATTTTTTATTCCGACTGTAGAATAGCCTTCTAGGAAACCTTTTCTGACTACCGCTCTGATAACCGGATTTAATCCCGGGCAATCTCCCCCGCCCGTAAGAATACCTATTTTTGCCATTAGACTCCCTTCTTTGTTGATAAAAAACCACTTCTTAAACGCAGATTCTCGCAGATTTCACACAGATGGTCGCAAATATTATATCTGCGAAAATATGCGTTTGATTTGCGTATATCTGCGTTGAAAAAGTTCTTCATACTCTCAGTTTAAGATCTTCCGTAACCTTTAAAAGGAACCGTGGGATGCTCTGAGTCCGAAGATAACGGCTCCGGCTCATCTCGTCTCTTTTCGTCTTTTTTGGAAATAATCTTTGCGATATGAATCCGCACATTAACTTCCTCTTCGACTCCCAATATATCCTGGACTCTTCCTTTTATCATTTCTTGCAACCGTAAAGTAAAATCGGGAATGTTCACTTCCGACTTCAAGACAATGCGCAATTCCACCTGTATACCTTTTTTATTCACGACCACATCTGGCCTGACTTCTTTTACCTCCGGCAAATGCGCGGCTAGTCTCTGCACCAAATCTTCCACTGCGGATAACGATACGCTTACCTGTCCTGAAGGATTAGTAAAGGCGATAGTCTTTTCTTTTTGGAATCTTCCCAATATTAGCTGAGCAAAAGAAGTGCTTATAAAAATTAGCAGCAAACCCGTCAAGCCGACAACAATCCTTAAATTAACGTCAGCGTAAGAGGTGGTTAACAAAACTATAACTTGTTCCAGTTTTACTAAATGCAGGGTAAACCCAATAATCAAACCTCCCAACATTGACAATACTAACGTATAGAATAAAACTCCTATGGTAGAAAAGAATCTCATTTTGTCCTACCCCCCTTTAATGAGCGCACAATTTACGGAACGAACAAAGTGAGTGAACGTAAATTGTTTGCGCGAATTAAACCCCGCCCTTTTGGCGAGGACAAACTTGTTAAATTATTTGTACTAAGATAAAGCCAAAGCCTACTTTTCGGTTTATAACTTATCTCTGTTCTACAAAACTCCTATTCCGCCAAAAGGGCGGGGTCAAATTCGGACACACAACTTACGTCACTTTGTTCCGTAAGTTGTGTCCTCATTTTACCCCCCTTGGATTTCGTGAACGTTGACATTAATCTCTTTTAAATTCAAATCGGTTGATTTCTCAATTGCATTCTGAATACTTTCTTGCACGCGGCGCGCGACTTCCGGGATATTTACGCCGTATTTTACGGTTATAGCGACATCCAATCTAATCTCGTTGTTTTTGTCTGTTTCGACCTTGATTGCTCCTGAACCTTGTTTGCCAAAAATATTATAGATGCTTCCTTTTATCCCTTTATAAATTCCCACGACTCCTTCCACCTCTTGAACTGCGATAGAAGTTAGAGCCGAGATTACATGATTATGAATACGTATCGTACCAAGATCATTTTTCGTGTCTTCCATTATACCTCCGCTTCCTTCTCTACCTTAACAAATCTTTCGATGAAATGTGTAGAAATATCTCCTTTTATAAACAAAGGATCATCCATAATCTTTAAATGCACTGGGACGGTTGTCTTTATAGGAGAAATAATAAACTCTTCCAAAGCCCTCTTCATTTTTCTTATCGCTTCTTTGCGGCTGGGACCATGCACAATCAACTTTGCCAGAAGAGAATCATAAAAAGGACTTACTGTATAACCATTATAAATATGCGTATCTATACGCACTCCCGGACCGCCTGGCAAATTCAGTCTTTCAATCAAACCGGGACAAGGAATAAACCCGTTATCAGGATCCTCGGCATTTATGCGGCATTCAATGGCAGAACCGGAGAATTCCACATCGTCCTGTTTAAAGGACAATCTTTCTCCCGCAGCGATTTTTATCTGCTCTTTAATAAGGTCTTTACCTGTTACCATCTCGGTTACCGGATGCTCAACCTGTATACGCGTATTCATTTCCATAAAATAGAAATTCCCGTGCTTATCTAATAAAAATTCAATCGTTCCCGCGCTTCGATAACCTGCAGCCTTCGCACCTTTTACCGCCAAATCTCCCATTTTCTTTCGTAATTTATTATCCAAGGCTGACGAAGGAGACTCCTCCAGCAACTTTTGATGCCGCCTCTGAATGCTACAATCTCTTTCGCCTAAATGGATTATCCTTCCATAGTTATCAGCCAAAATCTGGAATTCTATATGACGGGGATATTCTAGGTATTTTTCGATATAAACATCGGGATTGCCAAAAGCAGCTTCAGCTTCAGACTGAGCAGTCATTAAAGCGCTGATTAATCTTATATCGTTATGGCAAACGCGCATTCCTCTTCCGCCGCCTCCAGCTGCTGCCTTAATTATCACAGGATATTTGAGTCTTTTTGCGATCTTAATGGCCTCTTCTTTACTTTTTATTGCAGATTGGCTGCCTGAAACTATCGGTAAGCCTGCCTTACGCATTGTTTCGCGAGCTGCCATCTTATCTCCCATAAGACGCATAGCTTCCGGCCCGGGACCGATAAAATTTATATTACATGATTCGCATATTTCTACAAAGTGGGCATTCTCAGCTAAAAAACCGTAACCGGGATGGATTGCTTCCACATCAGTAATTTCAGCGGCAGAGATTATGGCAGGGATATTTAAATAGCTTTCGGAACTCGAAGCCTTTCCTATACAGACTGCTTCATCGGCAAAACGCACATGCAAGGAATCTCTATCCGCTTCAGAATAAACGGCTACTGTCCTTATATTTAATTCCTTGCAGGCCCTGATTACCCGAAGGGCTATTTCGCCTCTATTAGCAATTAAGATTTTAGAAAACATATTATGCAGGCTCTATTAAGAATAAATTTTGGCCGAACTCTACCGGCTCGGCATTATCTACTAGAATATCTACTATCTTACCTTTGACTTCGGATTTAATCTCATTCAATAATTTCATTGCTTCGATGATACAAACAACCTGACCAACTTCTACATCTTGACCTATCTCCACGAATGGCGCAGCCTCCGGAGACGGCGCACGATAAAAAGTACCTACCATCGGAGACTTAATCTCTACTGTTTTTAGAACCGTTTTATCTTCCGACTTAGATTCTTTGGAAGACCCTGAAGATGAAGGCGAGATATGCTCGACCTTGTATTCCGACACCGGAGCAAAACCTATGGTTTCTTTGGCTTCTTTCTTAATCCTGATCTTGATTCCTTCTCTTTCAATCTCAAGCTCTAAAAGATTATTTTCATTCATCAGATTAATCATCTCTTTTATTTCTTTAAGATTCACCCTGTTAGACCTCCTTATTTTGCAAAAAAATTCTCACAAAATATTCTATTTTCCCCGCAAGGCCATTATTAGGTCTAACAGGGTTCATCGTGCTATCCTTTCTACGTAAGTCCCGGTTCTTGTATCAACTTTGATAGTATCTCCGGGATTTATGAATAATGGAACCCCAACCGTGGCGCCTGTCTCTAGTGTCGCGGGCTTGTTGCCGCTTTTAGCGGTGTCGCCTTTTATGCCGGGTTCGGTTTGGGCTATCTTTAACTCAATAAAAGTCGGAAGTTCGACTTTCATCAGTTTGCCTTGAAAAAAGTAAGCATTGACATCCAGTTCGTCTTTTAAGAATTTTATTGAATCGCCGAGGTTATCGTCTGACATCACAAAATCTTCATAGCTTTCCTGGTCCATAAAATGGTATAAGTCTCCGTCGTGATAACTATAGCGCAATTTTTTTTGTTCAATAAAAGCCTCTTGAATCTTATCGTCGGTTTTATAGGTTCTTACCAAAACCGCATCGGTAGTCAAGCTTTTTAATTTCACCCGCACAAAAGCACTGCCCTTGCCGGGTTTCACGTGTTCTAAATCAACAACCACGTAAACGTGGTCGTCAATAAGAAGGGTTTGTCCAGTTTTTAATTGATTTATCGAGAGCGCCACTCAACACCTCACAATTATTCTTTTTGACTAAAACCATATCTTCGATTCTAATACCAAATTTACCCTTGAGATAAACGGCAGGTTCTACAGTAAAGACCATATTACTAGAAAGTCTTTCCTTGTTCCTTGATGATATCGATGGGAGCTCGTGGGTTTCCCGGCCGACACCATGACCCAAGGAATGACCGAAGAATTTGCCTAATTTTCTCTTATTTAAAAAATTACGTGCGATTCTATCAATATCGCAAATTGGTTTTCCTGCCGAGATATTCTTGATTGCGGCCTCTTGGGAGGCCAAAACTGAATCGTAAATACGCTTGAAAGATACAGGTATTCTACCCAAAAAGCACATCCTTGTCAAGTCGCTTCTATATCCTTGAAAGGCTACTCCAATATCTATTAAGACCGGTTCGCCTAATCTTAGCTTACGGCTAGTAAGCGGTGCGTGCGGCATGGCTGAATTCGGACCGGAAGCGACTATCGTATCAAAGGCTAAATCAGCTCCCCTGGATTTTATGAAACCTTCTAATCTTAAAGCTGCTTCTCTTTCTGTTAATCCGGGCTTTAAAGCCCCCTTGGCGAACTCCAGCACCTTCATATTAATCCCAACGGCTTTCCTGATTTTAGATACCTCTACTTGGGACTTGTTTTCTCTCAAAGACTCAACAAAATCAAAGGTAGAGATAAAAGCTACATCGGAAGCGAGCTCAATCTTTATGCTCTTAAACTCTGCATAAGATACAGATTTACTTTCAAAACCCAATCTTCTTATTTCTAGTTTATTTACCAGCTTCGCAACACAACCAAAGATAGAACCTTCTGTCTTTACGACTTCAATGCCTCTTAAGTTCTTCTTCGCCTCAAGAATATATCTAAAATCGGTGATAAAAAAACTCCCCCCTTGGCTCACCAATAACCAAGATTCCTTGGAATCATAATCTGATAGATAAGCAATATTGGCGTCTTTGGTCACCAAAAAGCCGTCTAGATTCTCTTGCTTTAGCTTGTTTTGTAGAAGCTTTATCTGGTGGGTCACTTTCTTATCAGGCCTACTGCCGCTTCTAAACCTAAAAGATAACTATTTATCCCGAATCCGCTTACCTGGCCGGCGCAGGCTGGAGCAGTTAAGGAGGTCTTTCGGAAATCTTCTCTTCCGTAAATATTGGAAATATGCACCTCCACCGTCGGAACTCCGCAGGCTGCAATCGCATCGCGGATAGCGATACTTGTATGCGTATAGGCAGCAGGATTTATGATGATGGCTTTAAAATCTTTTTTGGCATTACCGACCAAATCTACGATTTCGCCTTCATGATTAGACTGAACAAATTCTAATTGGACCTTAAGTCTTTGCGCTGATTTCTTCAATTTATTATTGATATCGTCTAAAGACTCTTTGCCGTAAATGTTGACTTCCCTATTCCCCAAAAGATTTAGGTTAGGCCCGTGGATTACCAATATTTTATCCATTTTGCAGCTCCTTTTTTAATGAGCAGACAATTTACGGAGTAGTAAGACGACGTAAATTGTAGTCCCGACGTATCGTCGGGACGTCTGCGAATTAAACCCCGCCCTTTTGGCGAGATTAACTAAGCTAAGCTCCTTCTTATTCTTCTTTTAAAATGACCTATAACACTGCCGTGATGTTTTAACTTAATTTCACGGTCTAAGGCATCTTGTTTATTTAAATAGGCTTCATAATAAACTATTCTAAACGGTTTATATTTTCTGGTAGAATAATTGCCGCCGCTATTATGGTTGGCTAACCTTATGGTTAAATTGCCGGTATTGCCAACATACAGATAATCCTTATATTCTTCACCTTGCAAGACATAAACATAATGCATAATATTTCTCCTCCCGCCAAAAGGGCGGGGTCAAATTCGGACACGGCCTTCGGCCTACAACTTACATCGCTTCGCTCTGTAAGTTGTGTCCTCATTTGATTACTCTTCCGCCTCATCAACTAGCATAATGGGGATTCCCTCGCGAATGGGGTATTTCTTACCGCATTTTTTACAGACGATTTTCTCATCCCTCAAGAAAACATCCCCCTTGCATGCAGGGCAAGCCAAAATATCAAGCAACTCCTTATCAATCATTTATTAAACCCCCTTGCTTTTTTCAACATATTTCATTTTAAGTTCATAAAGCATAGTATCCAACACCTTGGATTCTTCTTCCGTCAGATTGCCTTCGGTTTTCTGCTTTATCATATCCAAAGTGTCAATCAAGAATCTTGCCTGCTTGATATTGACTTCTTTTTTTTCTGTAAAAGGGCTTTCAATCTCGCCCAAAGAAATTAATGACTGAAGGCTCAAGCTGGTAATAAAGTTCATAAAATCCACTTCCGGGACTTGGGAAGAATCGGGTTGCTGTAGTTCCTCTTTCTTTTCCTTTGCTACGGCTTCTTTCCAGGATTCGTCGACCTTTTTCTTGTTTTGTTCATCCATTTTAATAAACAATCACTCCTGCGTATCCGACTACTGCGGAATAATCTCCGCTTACGTCTCCGCTTGTTTGGTATTTTATTAATTTTGCCTTATTGGCCCCCAATAGCTTGGTGGCGGCTAACATTATAACTGCCGGAGCGTAGCCGCACATAGAAATATCAAGCTCCTTTACTTTATTGAAAAGTTCGTCCTCGTCAAGTTTTAAAATGGCGTCTAATGCAATTTTGTCTTTGTAATGCGCAGCCTCTTGCGGTTCGTAATGCGTCATGTCAGAGCTGGCAATGATCATAGTCCTTTTTTTATCGGCGAATTCTTCTATTGCCTTGGCAATGCATTGGGCTATCTCTTTATAGATTTTGAGCTCCGACGGAAATACCGCTATCGGCACGAATTTGAAATCAGGCTTAAAATATTGTAAAAATGGGATCTCCACCTCTATAGAATGTTCTTGGGTGTGCGCCAGAGAATCTTCTTTTAAGAATTTTGACTTGGTTAAAATTGCTCCGGCTAAACTGGAATCAATCTCTACCTTTCCTAAAGGAGAATCCCAAATCCCTTCAGTCATTATGCTGAATGGCTTGCCGAACCCGGTATGATTTGGGCCGATGAGTATATATGTATCTTTAGCCATAAAACTAGAAGCCGTCTGGCCGGCAACCAACCCAGAATAAACATATCCGGCATGAGGCATAATCGCGCCCAATGCGTCAGTTTTTTCTGCCGTTTTATCGACAAAACCTTCGATCTGTTTCAATAAAGAAGACTTGGCCGACGGATAAAATTGCCCTGAAACAGCTGCCCTTCTAGACATTATATATCTTCTCCAAATATTCTCTTGCCCTGATTAATTCTCCCACCGATGCATGCGAGTGGGCCTCGATTACCTTTAAAGTATTTTTCTTGATGAATGGAACAAGGATCTTAAAATCAAATCTTCCTGCCGATGGCGCCAGATGGTCCCTACATCCAACCAAATCATGCAAGTGAAACCCGATCAACCTATCTTTATACTTATTTAAGAAATCAATATGGTTATAAAAACCTAATTCCTGCATCACCTGAGCATGCCCCACATCGTGCCAATAAAAAAGCCTGCTCTTTTTGAATTTATTTAGGATCATTCCTATCTCTTCGTAATTCGGGATTTCTCGATAGTAAAACCGATTCTCCAGCCCCAGACAGACTTTACATTTTGTGGCATATCGCTCAAGTTCATCGATACTTCTTAATATCTGCTCAAGATGAGGTTGAATTTTAAGCGCGCGCTCCTTAATAAAGCTATCTTTGATTTTATTATATGCCGGCCCATCTTTCTTGCCGACGCTATAAAGCTTGATTAAATCCACTGTCCTATCGGGCATCTGGACCCTACCGGCGTGAAAGACCACTACCTTGGCATTCAGCCTTTTGGCAGTATCAATTGTAGTCTTGGTATTCTTAACCGCCTCCTGGCGTTCTGATTCATCCAAAGAAGCCAGCGAATAGTAA